>WNGB01007564.1_pt1 | contig 18838 bp, 20 predicted proteins | sample 5400681 | NCBI WGS metagenome assembly WNGB01 (sample SAMN13153367, study PRJNA577476) | soil metagenome | isolation source: 115 cm soil or saprolite under grassland replicate 2 | place: USA:California | collected 2016-06-15
GCGACCATCTTGTTGATGATGCGGCGCAACTGAGACTCGTCCGCGAAACGCACGGTCGTCTCGTACAGGCGGCCTTGGCGCTCGACCCAGATGTCGAAGGGGCCGTTCACCATGATCTCCGTGATGTTGTCGTCGGCCAGGAGCCGCTCCAGCGGACCATGCCCGAGGATGTCGTCTGCGATCTCGGCGACGAGCCGCTCGCGGTCGTCGCGAGCGATTCCGCCCTCTTGCCCGAGATGCTCTCTGATGTCGGCCGTGACCCGGTCGCGCAGGGCCAGCGGATCCATGTGGATGTTGAAGAGCTGGGGCCCCAGGTCGCCGATGACCGCAAGGTGAATGCGGTTCTTGACCTCGGAGAACGGATCCCTGCCCGCCGGCGCCGAGACGATCGGCCGCGCGGTCGAGAGTCGCTCGTGGAGCTCCATTATCGCCGCCTCCCGATGAGAAGACGCCGACGACCGTTCTTGCGAGCGTGGTTGGAGTCCCGGCCGCGGTAGATGTCGGCCAACTGCTGGAACGCGCGCGCCGCCTCCGAGCGCTCCTTGGAAAGCACGATGGGGTCCCCCTCGTTGACCGAGCGGGGAATGTCCCGATCGCTCGGGACGAGGATGTCGGGTGCTCGCCCCATGATCGAGGCCACGTCCTCGGCGGTGATGCCGACCCTCGTACCCGCGCGGTTGAGCACCAGGCGGATCCGCTCTTGGCTGTAGCCCATCAGCTCGAGGGTCTCGAGGCCCAGCTTGGTGTTCTTGAGCGAGAGGGAGTCGAGCGTACCGACGACGCAGACGTCCGAGGAACTGTCGATGGACGCGATCACTTCGGCCGTGAAGCCCGGCGGCGTATCGACGATCACGTAGTCGAACATGGAGCGGAGCACTGCATAGACCTCGCGGAGGAACTCGACCGAGACCACGCTCGCGTGATCGGGTCGCGTCGGCGCCAGAAGCGCGCGGACGCCCGAGTGATGCGTGGCGAGGTAAGCGTCGATCTTCTCCGCGTCGAGTGACCCGCCCGACTTCGCGAGGTCGTAGACCGTCTTGTCCGGCTCGAGGCCCAGAGACAGGCCCACGTCGCCGAACTGCAGGTCGAGATCGACGATGACTGCCGTTTGACCGCGCGAGGCGAGACTGACGCCAAGATTGCAGGAGGTGACAGTCTTTCCTGTGCCGCCTTTAGGGCCGAGGACGCAGATCATCGGCGAGAGAGCCACGCCGGTCGCCACGCCCGCGCCCTGTTTGCGCGCGATCGCCTTGTGCAGCGCGAACGCGACCTGCTCGGGCCCCTCGGACAGCGTCACGAAGTCGTCGGCGCCGGCCTCGAACACCCGGCGGACGAAGCCGTTCTGAGGCGCCGCGCACAGCACGATCACCGGACGCTCGGGCTTTTCCTTCACGGCGCCCTCGACAAGGAAAAGCACCCGATCCGAATAGCCCGCGCACGCGATCACGAGCAAGTCCGTCGGCGTTTCCTGGAGCGTTTTCCAACTGTCCTCGAGCCCCTCTACGACGCCGACGATCTGAACATCGTGGTCCGTCGGCAGCGCGGCCTGCAAGGACTCGAGGTCGACATCCTTATCGACCGCAACGAGAGTCTTTACCTGGCCGGTCATCGGCGGCCTCCAAACGAGTGCAGTGCCGCCACGGATGGCACGCCTAGCAGCAGCGTTTCGGCGGTCACGAGCTCGGGCGCTTCGCCTGCCGCCCCAGTGCGCGGCCGGAGGATCAACCAGATCTTCCCGTGGTCGGCGGCGAAAGCCAGGTCAGCCGCTTGTTCGGGCGTGACCTTCAAGGTCACGTTGGAACCGCGGCTGCCGCCGCCCCCGATGCCGCCGCTCGAGCTACCCGGCACCGTGAGGACGGTGATGTCCTCCATGACCACCTTGATGACCGGCCGACCCTGCCCACTGCCCACCGGGACGCCGTTTCGGTCGACTCGCTGGAGGTTGAAGCCGACGAGGACGTCGACATGATCTCCAACCTGCACCTTGCCGATCATGCCGTGGGCCGCGTCGACGGGCAGCGCGATGGCCCGCTGGTCGCCGACCAGACTCGATCCGATCGAGCTGACCGTGGTCGTCGTAAAGTCGGCGATCGTCAGTTGGTGGCCAGGGAAGATGTCCGCGACAGTCACCTGCCCGCGGAGCGCGGCCGGATCGACCAGGGCCCCATCGAGAAGTTGCCCCTTTGTCGTGTCAACCACCTGGAAGAGCCCCTGGGCGCCGATGGCGTCACCGGAAGTCCCTTTCGGAATGAGACTCTTCGCCACGAGCACCGTGGCGGCGCCCGACGACTCGTTCACGCTCTCCCGGTACCGGTTCAGGTAGGCGAGGAAGATGATCGCGGCGAGGATCGCGGCCACTCCGGCCAGCACGAAGGTCCCGCTGCGGGTCGAAAGAAGCTTTTGCGCCCATTGCATCTTGAATCCCTCCTATTGAGTTAGCACCGCGACGCAGGTGCCGAAGGCGTTGAAATCGCACACTGATCCGCCGCCGCCCGTATTGATCGAGTCGACGTATTTGATGAAGTGGCCCATGATGTAGCCGCCTCCGGGGACTGGAGTCGCGCCGGGGCATGGATCCCCCTGTCCGCCACCGTTGCCCGACGCGCTGAAGCCGGTGACGTAGAAGGTCGCGAAGTTCACCACCGGCACGACGTTGTTGCCACTACCGTTGAACGAGCCGAACGGGGTCACGAAGACGGGGACGATCCTTGGATCACCCAGCGGGATGTCTTCAGGGATGCTCACCTTGCCGTCGCCGTCGACGTCTCTCCAGTTGATCGGGTTGATGCAGGTGTTGGACCCTCCCTGAGTGCGCTCGAGCATCCCCTGATAGGCCTGCCCGTTTTGACCGCCCGTCTGGGTGCGGACGCAATCCCAGGTGCCGTTCGCATTGAAGCTGTTGTAGGGAGGACAGGGAGTGCCCTGGTTGATCGTGTAGCTCCACGCGCAACCCGTGGCCAGCTCATCGCGCAGGTTCTTGCCGTCCTCGCAATCAAGTGCCTGGTTCTGGCTGCCGCCCACGACCTTGAGCGCGACGGGCGGATCGTTCAGGTTCTGGGTGTTCCTCTGCAGGCTCGACTTGACGCCGATCGTCACGCTGAGGTTGTGCGAGCCGAAGGCCAACGAGTTGGCGCCCGGGCCGATCTCGGAAACGGTGATGTACTCAACCGGGCCGCTGGTCCCGGTTCCGGCCGAGAAGGAGCGCTGCATGGACGTGAAGGTGTGTGCCGAAGAGGCCGCCGTCTTCCAGTTGAGGTCAATCGAGTGCGCGATGCCGTCCGCCGGCATGAGCGGATAGCTAGGGCCGTTGGTCGTCCAGTAGCCGGCGTTCGCGCCAGTCGTGTTGTACGTCATGACGCAGCCCTTGGGGTTCTGGCCGCTGTTCGGACAACCCCACCCGTCGACCTTGACCTCCGCGAGTAGCCCTCCCTGGGCGACGGGCTGAGACGGGTCGCCGTCGGGGCGCGTGACCGGGCCGAAATCGATACTCGCCTTCACGCCCACGGTGCAGCCGGCGTTGAGGAGGAAATACGGACCGGAGCCGTCGGAGCAGCCCTGGTTGTAGAGAATCGTGTCGCGGACGATTGGTGCGAGGGGCGTTCCCACGCCGGTCGTTGAATAGCCGTGGATGTAACTGAGACCGGTCCAGGGACCGACGTCGGCGCCCTCATAGCACTCGACGAGGGGCTGATCGCAGATCTGGCCCAGCGTGCCGCTCGGTGTCCAAGAAGCGAGGCCGCTCATGGCGATGATGACTCCGGTCCTCGCGCTGTCGATGTTCACCGCCGAGGCACTGCCGGTCCACTCGACCAGGCTCTGGCCGTTGAGCGTAGTCGGACCTACCTTCGTGAGCGGCTCGATGGCGCGAACCGCGTTGCCGTTGCTCTCGTCGACGAAGATCGCCGCGGCCGAAAGTGGATTGTTGTCCGGCACGCCCACCGGTAGGGACCCCTGGGAGCTCTCCTTTTGCTGGATCCGGACCCGGGCTCGCGCGTTGATCGCCGGGACGAAGTCGAGCTTGAAGAACCAAGGCAGATCGGCCTCGGTGATCTTGACGTCGACCATCTTCGCGCTGCAGGCGCCGGACTCGATCGTGTCGTCGGGCCCCGGGCCGCCCTTCTCGTACGTCTTGCGGTTGATGCGGACGGTGACGAGCCCTCGGTTGCTGCCGCCGATCTGCGAGTTGTAGACGGAGGTGCCCAGACCGCCGGCCCAAGCTGGGTCCCCGGCGTAGCGGCGCGCCTCGCTGTCGATCGCGGCGCTGCCACTCGCGGCATCGAGGAAGCAGGCGTTGAAGAGCCCGCCACCGGCGAAGGCGCCTGCGTCCGCCTGGAGTTGGAGATGGCGCTTGTGCTCGAACCAGTTCCCCACCTCGACGACGAACATGAGAAAGAGCAGGAGCACGGGAAGCCAGACCGCGACCATAACGAGCACCCCGCCCCGTTCCGTCGTGAGGACGGGTGCTGCTGCGTCTGAGAATCTCACGCGCAAGTCCCGTTCGCCCCGTAGTTCGTGGGCAGCGCCTCGAGGCGCATTCGCGCCGTCGTCTCGATGGTCGTGGTACCGATCGACAGTCGATCCCCGAGGAAGGGCAGCCAGTTGTACTCGATCGACGTGCGCACCTCGACGGGGTCGCCGACGTTCGATGTTCCGTTCGGGAAGCAAATGGTCACCTGCATCGGATCCGGCATCGAGGCGGTGCCGCCGTTCCTGAGCTGGTCCGAATCGGCCTGGGAGCGAATGTAGTCCTGAAGCGTCCCCGACGATCCTGGGTTCTTGTTGACCACTGCCCAGCGGGCGCCCTCGTTCGCGAGATGGGTCTGGTCGATCCAAGAACTGAAGGCGGTTCCGAAGTCCAGAACGCCGAGCAGGACGATGAGAAGAAGCGGCAGGACAAGGGCAAACTCGGTGATTGCCACCCCGGATTCGTCGCGAGGGCTCGGACGAGAGGAAGTCGGACGTCGCATGGCAATTCGCTCTGACCTCATCCGCCGGAATCAGCTGCCCGCCACAATCGAGCCCAGCTGGCTCGCTATCAGATTGAGGAACGAGGCAACGTTTGCTCCGACGAGGCCCAGTGCACCCATACAGAAAATCGTGAGCAACGCGAGGATGAGCGCGTACTCGACCAGGGCCTGGCCTTCCTCGCCGTCACCGCCGCGTAGCAACCGCGGCCTGATTTCCCTTGTTTTGATCATGCACTTCCCTCCCAACGATTCGCGATCTTCACCGTCGAGCCGCTGACCCGCGTTGTTCAAATCCGCTTTCCTCTGACCCTCGCGCGCCGCCCGCCGAAATAGCTCAAAGAGCCGGCGCGGGCGGCGCAGAGGATCCGTACCGCCTAGCTTCCTGCGACCCCTCCGAGTGCGCTCGCGATGGAGTTCAGGATCGTGCTCACGTTGCCACCGAGCAGCTGGAGCGCGCCGATAGCGAAAACGGCGATCAGGGCGAGGATGAGCGCGTACTCGACGAGCGCCTGGCCCTCCTCCCGATCGCGCGCCGGCCAGTTACAGAAACGGACGACGAGCTTCGTCATGCGGATTCACCTCCTCCCCTAATGCCGCGTACCGGGATTGATTTAGCTCTATGCGCGGCCTCGCCGAACCCGCTGAAAGGCTGGTTCTCGCCCACCCTTCTGGTGGTGCGAAAGGAACCGCTCCGGAGTTAGTACTTATGCATGCGCGAGGGACGAACCCCCGGCCGCCTACTGCGGCTCGGCATTGCCATCGTTATGCTCGTCCGCGCGCTGGGCGCGCGGCATGAGGAGAGCGCGGCGGACCACGCCGCGCGGGAGACAGAATCGGCGCCTGCCGGGAGGCGCGCGTCGGTGCCGCTGGCTCGCGCCCGCACCGGTATCGCGGGTCTCTTCTCAGCTATGTTGCTGCTCGCCGCCGGGGCCTCTCTGGGGGGTGCATACGCGGCGTGGGGCGAGGACGCTATGACCGACGCCGCCGCGGTGGCCGGGTCGTCTTCGTCGGCTAACGACACCACGACCGATGCTACGACGGCGGCCACGACCGAACCGGCGCCGGTCGAAGACCCCGCGCCGGAAACGACGACGGCGGAAATCCCAACGACGAGCACGCCCGACGGAACGTCCGAGCCTTTGGAAACCAACACCGTGCCGCCGCTGGTCGATACCTCCATCGGTGGCAGCGCACCGACGGAGAATGTCCCACCGCCGGCGACACTTCCTGGGCCTCCCGCGCCCGTGCTTACCTCGAAGCACGAGAATCGACCGCCCGAGACCAGCGAGGGGGCGTACCCGACGATCTGGCTCCAGCGTGCGCTTCCGGACCCGACTCCCCCAGCGAAGCGCCTGACGCCGGCCTTCGCACGGGAGCTGAGGCAGGTCGCAGCGGCCGCCCGTCTCCGGTGGTGGATCGTTCTCGCCGTCGTGCGTGCGCGCGGCGGCGACGGAGCCACTCCAGCCAGCTCGCAATCACTCGAGCGCCTCGCGGACCGACTCGGCCGCCTTCACGCGAGTGCGCACCCGCGCAAGGCGGTCTTCCATCTAAGCCGGGGCGATCGGAGTTTCACCGATCACGTGATGGCGCTGGTTCGGTACGAGCGGGCAGTGGGGCTGCGCGCTCTCGTGCGAGGGCTCGAGTCGGCGAAGCCTCGACTGGAGCGAAAGATCCTGCGAGACGAGCGCATTGACATCTACGCCGGCGGGCGCGCCGACATCGCAGCTCACCGCATCGACGTCCGAATCCTCGTGGTGATTCGGTATCTGCGCCTGACGTTCAGGCAAGTGACTGTCTCGAGCCTCTTCACGGGGCACCGCCTTTTCGCCCGCCCGGGCGTCGTCTCCGCGCATATGTCCGGGCTCGCAGTGGACATTGCCGAAGTCGCCTGGACTCCGATCAGCGGCCACCAGGCGCCGAACGGCTTGACGGAGCATGCGGTGAAGGCGATTCTTCTACTTCCAGCCGAACTGCAGCCGCAGCAGGTGATCTCGCTCCTCGGGCTCGGCGGTCCGTCGTTCCCGCTGGCGGATCACTACGACCACATCCATATTGGCTACTAGGGTCCGGCCGGCCGTCTCGGGGGCCGCATCTCTCGAGTCCCCGCCTTCGGCGCTGCGCGTCCTCGCGGTAGCCGCGTGGCCGGTCAGAAGGGTCTTGGGTAGCCTCGACGGGCTCGTCGCCGTACTGGATCGCAACCCGGTGAGCAATGCGGCAGGGGCCGTTCGCGTTCGCCGCGGTCTGGCAGCCCTGATCACGGTCTTCGCCGTGGTCTATGAGCTGCAGAGTGCGCTCCACGGCAGCGTGATCTCTCCAGTCGCCATCCTCATGCTCATGGTCGCCTTCGCCGTGTACACGAACCGGGGAGGGCGTTTCCTGCGCGATTGGGTCCCCGTAGTGGTCGTGCTCGTCGCCTATGGGGCCACGGTCTCGGCGGTACCGTCGCTCGGCCTCGGAATCCACTACTTGCCTCAGATCGACGCCGACCGGGTTCTCGGTTTCGGAACCCTCCCGACTGCCTGGCTTCAGGACCACCTCTATGAGGGTGGGACCGGGCCGCTCGAAGTGTTCTCCGTCGCCATGTACCTCTCGCACTTCCTCGCCCCGCTCCTGCTGGCGTTTCTCCTCTGGGCGGCGTGGAACGGCCGTGGTTTCGCCGATTTGCTCTTTGGCCTACTGGTCGTCTCGATTCTCGGCAGCATCACGTTTCTGCTCGCGCCGACCGCGCCACCCTGGCTCGCTGCCGAGCAAGGGCTCATCGCGCCCATCCATCCGATCATCAAGGATGGCCTCATCGATCTACACCTGAACACGCTTGCCGCTCACAAGGGCGATGCCTCGAGCTACAACGTGGCAGCGGCGATCCCGTCGCTGCACGTCGCCTGGCCGGTACTGGGCCTGCTCGTGATCCGAAAGCATCGCCTTCCCCGCTGGCTCTTCGCCGTGCAAGGCCTACTCACGGCCGGCGTCGTGTTCGCCGTCGTGTACACGGGCGAGCACTATCTCGTTGACGCCGTTGTCGGCGTCTTCTACGCGCTCGCCGCCTGGAGGCTCTTACAACGCGCCCTCGGAGCGGGACACGTGCTGCGAGCCGCAGCTGCAACGTCCGACTAGGCCAAGGCCTTGGCTTCCCAGATCGCCACGCTCAGGCGTTCTGACGGCACGCTCGTCTGCGAACGGTGCCATCTCGCTTTCTCCGCGCAGGCGCGGATGAAGGGACTTCTGGGTCGCAAATCCCTCCCTGCCGGCGAAGGCGTGCTTCTCCGGCCGGCGAGCTTGATCCAAACCATGTTCATGCGCTTCGCCATCGACGCAGTGTTCCTCGACCGGGACCTGAGAGTCGTCGACGTGATCCCGAACCTGCGGCCGTGGGGGCTCGCGGGCAGGCGGGGAGCCCGGGCCGTACTCGAGCTTCCCGCAGGGGAGGCATCATGGCGTGGCATCCGGCGGGGCGAGCGGTTGGTGTTAGGCGAAGAAGAGCGCCACAAGCCCGCCGAACGCTAGGAACGGTCCGAAGGGGATTGTTCGCCGCCGCGCTTCTCGTCCCCCGCGGAGGAGGATGGCGCAGGCGACGAGGAAGACGGCCAGCAAGGCGACGACCAGCGCAGACACGACCGCGGCCCCGAGGCCCGCGCCGAGGAGCAGCGCGAGCTTTACATCCCCTAGCCCCATCCCCTGGGGATACACCAGGATCGGGAGCAAAAAGAACAGCGCCGCGCCGATCGAAGCGAGCACCCATTCGAGCCCTTGACCCGGGAAGAAGGCGAGCTGGGACGCCAGAACGACTGCCGTGGCCGGCAGAACGATGCGGTCAGGGATGATCCGACGCTCCAGGTCGATCACCGACAGCACGAGCAGAACGATTGCGAAGAAAGATCCGATGAAGGCTTCCGGCTCGAGCCCGAAGCGGGCGAAGCAGCCGGCAACGAGTACGAGCCCCGCAAACGCCGTTGCGACGTTCCGTGTTCGAAACGCGGGCGACTCGATTGCGGCGTTGACCGGCGCACCTTCGCTTGGGGTGGACAAACTAGTGCCGCTCCGCGCGCACGTCGCTCTGACCGACGTGCATACGCTCGAGGTTCGCCGCGAGCTCGTCGAAGGACTCCCACTTGGGATGGACGTGGAGGTTCGTGACCTCCGGGATGTGGTCGTCCTCCGCAACGAGCACTACCGTCGTGCCGGCATGCAGAGCCTCGACCACTGCGGCGGTACGCCCGGCCTCGGAAAGCGAGCCCGTGGCGTCGAGGATGACCACGTCAGGGCGATTTCTCTCGACGATCGAGAGCACGTCACCGACCTTGCGCAGCATGGAGACCTTCAGCCCGGCTCGCGCGAGGAGGAACCCGGCCATGCGCTGGAAGCGGCGGTCCTGAGCCGCCACGAGCACATGGAGGCGATGGAGCGCCTGGACGTTCCCCATGTCCGACGGAGCTTCTGACACCGGTGATTCCTGCCTGCCTGAATTTCCTCGCTTTAGGCATGCGGGTACACCGTCCAACTGGAGAGATGAAACAGGTCCTTCGTTGGGTGTAGCCGCTCGCGGCCGGCCACTCTACGCGTATTCGTACAGCGGGCTGTCGACGAGGCCATGCTCGTAGGCATATCGAGCCGCCTCGGTCCTGTTGGCGAGATCGAGCTTCCGGTAGATGTTGGTGAGGTGGAACTTCACCGTCTGCTCCGTCACCCAGAGTTCCTTCCCGATGGCCGAGTTCGAGAGGCCTCGGGCGACCGCTTTCAGGATTCCAAGCTCTCGCTCGGTCAGGCCGCTTGCCTTTCCGACCGCGTCGCTCGACTCAGGAACGCCGATCGCGTGGAAGACGGTGCCCTCCACCGCCTGCCGAATCGCCGACGGAAGGTCCACAGGGTTGACGCTCTTGACGATGTAGCCGCTCGCTCCATGTCGAAAAGCCGCCTGGATGTGCTCTGGATCGCTGAAGACCGAGAGCACGATGACCTTCACCTTCGGACAATGCTTGCGGATCCCGTCCAGGCACAGGAGCCCGTCCATCTGTGGCATCCGCATGTCGAGCAAGACAACGTCGGGACTGAACCGACGTACGAGTGGAAGCACCTGGCTCCCGACCGATGCCTCCCCGACAATCTCGATATCTTCCGCCGGCTCGAGGGCATGTCGGATGCCCTCGACCATCAGGCGGTGATCGTCCGCAATGAGAACCTTCATGGCCGCAGCTCTCCCCTTCCGCTTTGACTTCTCTCCCGTACGAACCCAAACACTTCGCTTACAAGTTCTCTACACCTTTTTCCACAGGTACCGGAAGAAGGTCCAGTCCCCCCTAGCCTTGCGTCAACTCAGGACACCCTCCTCGATTGGCCGCCTCTCCCTCATTGATTCTCCGTCGCGCACGGTCCTTGAGCAAGGGCCGAGCGGCCCATCCTGCGTTGAGTTATCTCAACGCTGCGACGTTCCGCGTTACCGGCGGTAGAGCTCGAACTGAACGGCCGGGTGAGAGAGTGCCCAGGCTTTCAGGAAGAAGAGCAGCTCGGTCTCGAGATCATCGTCGTGGCCGGGGTCGGACACGACGATGGTGCGATGTCCGCGACGGTGGACCTCGGTCCGATTCCTAGCCAGCGCCTCGACGAGATCGTCGACCGCACCGGCATCGCTGAGACGCACCACGTGCCGCGTCACGATTTGATCGCATCGAGCCGCTCCGGCCTCAACGGCCGCCCGTCCGGTTTCCCCCTGGTGGGTCCCGCCTGGAGAATTTCCGCTCGGACACCGGGGTGGCTCAGCTCCCAGGTCTGCAGCAACGCGCGGAGTTCGCGATACGCCGCCTCTTCGGCTACTCCATCCGGGACCGGCACGGAGAAACTGTCCCTCCCCTCGAGAGCCGCCCGACCGCGGACCCGTCGGACGAGGTCCACCAGATCGTCCAGGAGCGCGGGCTCGACTCTCGCGCGGACAATCAGATGCCGTTTGGAGTTCGGAGCACGCCGCGACGCCACCCGCTGGTAGGCCGCCGCCACGAGCGGAACGCCTGCCAGGCCCCCGACCCACCTAAGGAGCCGCAACTTCTCCGTCTTCGACCTCTTTCGCCTTACGCCACAGTTTTCGGATATTGAAGCTATCGCCCAGCGGTCGACTGTTTAACCCCCGCGCGGAGCGAAAAGACCGCTCGGAGCGGAAAGTTCTTTGTTCCTTGAAACGAGTGAGGGGAGCGCTTGCGCGCTCCCCTCCGTGCAGACCAACTAGCTGCGACGTCTACCTCTTCAGCTTGAAGAACGCCTCAATCGAAGACCCGTCCGCGAACGTGACCCACGCGCGATAACAGGTATCCCCGTTCCCGGTGGGCGTCTTCCAGTTCTGGATCCATTGTCCCGCGGTCCCGTCATACCGAAGGCTTGTTGCGCCTGTGATGGTGATCTCGACCGGGTCGTCGCCGGCTCCACCACTGCAAACGAGCTTCTGGCTTTGGAACGACTTGATGTCCGAGAGGCTCGTCTTCTCGACCGTCCCCGCGTAGACGTTGAACTTGAGCGGGATCGTCGAGCCTCCCTTGGCGGTGTTCCAGAATTCTCCGGGATTCGAGATCGGCGCGTTGTTTGGCGCCGCGGTGAAGATGGAGTTCACCACACCTACGGGCTGGTAGAAGCCGTAGCCCTGTGCATTCCACGCTCCGACCGTGAGCGTGCCGTTGGCCGGCGTGAAGTCATAGTTCGTCGCGCTCAGCCCGGAGACGACCGGAGTGATCGTGTACGTGCCAACGGCCGTGGCGCCGACCGCGGTACCAGCGTAAGTCACGGTGCCGCTGATGACCGATTCGCTCTCGCTGTTCACGAAGCCGGTGATCGTCCGCGTGAACGCCGTGAACGGATAGCCGTCGAACACCTTGGACTTGTTATCTGCCCTCACGGTCAGCGTCACTTTGTTGATCGTCAGTGTGCCGTTCGAGGGGGTGAAGCTGTAGTTGTCCGCGCTGAGCCCGCTGACGTCAGGAACGATTGTGTAGGTACCGGCATTGACCGCCCCTACAGCCGTTCCGCCGTACGTGACGCTGCCCGTGATCACCGACTCGCCCTCGCCACTCGCGAAGCCCGTAATCGTCCGCGTGAACGCGGTGAACGCGCTTCCGTCGTAGTCCTTAGATTGGGGATCAGCCTTGACGGTGAGCTCGGCCTTGGCAATGGCGTCGTCGAGGGTGCCGCTCGTATCGTTGTAGTTGCCCGAGACGTCCGTGAACGTCCACGCGTCACCGGAGTAGTCGCCGGCGTTGGTGTGCGTGGTGCTCGAGAGGTCGAGCCCGGCCAGCGTCCCGTCTCCGCCCACGCCTTCGCAGGTGCCGCTCGCCGTATGCGCCGAGGCGTCGTAGGTGACCGCGTAGCCGGCGATCGAGGAGCAGTCCGCGTCGGCCTTCGCGAGAGTCAGTGTCGGCGCGGGCGACTGGGTCGAATTGTTGCTCGCGTTGAAGCCCGAGCCCGCGTTGTACGTGGCTGCGATGCTGTACGAGCCGGCGTTGACGCCTGAGAGCGAGAAAGTGGCGCTCGCGTTGCCCCCGGAGACCGTGCCCGAGGTGACGGAGGTCCCGCCGACAGTAAAGGTCACCGTGCCCGTGTTCACGGCTGGGCCGCTCGCGGGCGACACCGTTGCGGCCAGCGTCACCGAGGTGTCTCCGTAGGTGGCGCTCGCATTCGATGCCGTCATCGTTGTATTGACGGTTGCCGGGGCCGCGTAATTAGCGGTGATTCGGCGGAGACCATTCGAAGCTTCTCCGGTGACGCAAATTGTTCGATTGCCGGCACCTGAAGTAACGAATGATGGATTCCCGCTTGTGCCTGTCCAGATCTGGAAGTTCTGGCCTCCCGCAGAAGCTGGAGCCGTAAGACCGATCCACTGGCCGGAAACAGCCTGGATTTCCAGCGAGCCGCCGGACGAGTCGGTCGTTGTGATGTTCCCGTTCCCACTCGTTCCGGTCCCGGTCAGGACAGTGGTGCAAGCTGAATTTGAATAGAGCTGCCAACTGACGGTCGAGAGCGTTGGGCCGCTGCTTAGGAACCTGTAGTTCGCGTCGGTGAAGCTCCACGTCGCGGTCCCTGAGGTCGCGCCGGTCGCAGTGACGGTATAGGTGGCCACGAACCAGTCGGGGAGGTTGAATTGGTCCGAGATCACGCCGCTCTCATCGGCGGTGACGTCGACGTCTCGACGCCAGGTCTCGCCCGCGTCGTCGTTGACGCGAATGTGGACCGCCTCGCCGGGGCTCCAGTTGGCGCCCGAGAGCATCACGAACTCACCGGGCGCGTAGTCGGCCTTGTCGGACCATACCGATGGCGGCGGAGGGGATTCGACGGCGGCTTTGGACGAGCTCGCAACCGCAAGCGCGGTCAGAAGGACCAACGCAAAAAGAGCGAAGGCTGTCGCCTTCCGCCCGTGTGACCGGATCCAGCCGACTGTCTGTGTTGCCCCCATGAAACTCAAACTCCTCTCCCCGTTGAAGTCTCCTCAGGTGGCCGCCGCCCCGGCGGAGCGCTGAAACCGAACCTAGAACTGCGCGCTAGCGAATCAACCCCCCGTTGGTCCAGGCCCGCACCGACGCGAGTTGAGCCGCAGTTCAGGGCGCTGGCTGAATCCAACCGCAGCAGGCCGAACCCCTTCCCTGTCCCGTTTCACCGCCCGAAGGCGCACCCTGCGCAAAATGGCCGCAGTACGCAGGAGCCCTTTGATGATCCCCGTTTGCTCCGAGGATGTCTATGGGCCGCCCGGCCCATAGACCGTTGAGACTTCTCAACACGCAATGAGCCGAGCGGCCTATTGCTGGCCCGAGGCAAGCGGCGGACACTCCGGGAGGGGAAACTCGGCGCACGGAGGCGTCGATAGGCGGAGAACACCGGGAGAGCGACTGTGACAACGAGACCTTTATCCGACGCCGACGCGGAACGACTCGGCGAATTGCTTCGTCGCGTAGGTGCGCGACGCCCCGATGTTCGGTCTGCCGTCGCAATCGCGCGCCGCTACGCTCGCGCGCCCGGCTCGACAAACGGGTCGCAGGACGGGGCCGGGATCGCGCTCATTGCTCGCGTGGCCGACCTTCTCGCGAAACGGGCGCTCGATCATTCATGGAAGCGCTCCGACATCGGCAAGATCGCGGACAGCGTCGCCCGCATCACGGGCCTGCCCATTGAGTTGGTTCGCCTCGAAATCCATGCGCGCGTGGCGCGCGACCCTCGGATCATCGCTCTTTCGCCGCCTGTTGCTATCGAGACCGAGCTGAAAGTCTTTTACGCGCTGACCGATGTCCGAGACGTCTCGCTCTGGACGACGACTGAGGCTCGTGGAATGACATGCACCTTCAGCGCCGGCTCCGGCAAACCTGGGCGAGGGGCCCGTCTCGTGGCGCGCGCAGTGCTCGACCAGATGGGCAGCGAGCAGCGCTCCGGGGGAACGCAGGGAGTCGCCGTTTTTCGCTGGCAACGTCCCGAAGCTGCACTCGTATTCGCCGCGCGGAAGGAAGGCGGCAGGCTGCCGGTCGCTGCAGCAAAAGAGACGGGCGCGGCGCTCTCTCTGGTGCTCGAACGTGAAGCCCTGCTCCTGAGAAGCGCCAGTCGAGAGCGCGCGCTCGTGGAAGGAGGCGAACGTCTTCTTGCCAGGCTCGGCTTCGATCTTCACGACGGCCCCATTCAGGACATAGCAGCACTGGCCGGCGACGTCCGTCTGCTTCGCGGTCAGCTCGGGGTCGCGCTTACAGCTGCGGGAGGATCGCCCATGCTTCTCGGCCGGATCGACGACCTCGAGGCGCGGATCTTCGCCGCCGATCGTGGTTTGCGGGACATCGTGCATTCGCTCGAATCCCCGTCCGTTTCAAGGCGGCCGCTGGGTGACGTCCTCCGCCGCGAGATCGACGCATTCGCGGCACAGGCCGAGATCGAAATCGACCTCATCGTGCGCGGTGAGTTCTCCGAGCTCACCGACTCGCAGCGGATCGCTCTCGTCCGCATCATCCAGGAATCGCTCACTAACATTCGCGAGCACAGCGGCGCCACGAAGGTGTCGGTTGCCGTCACCCGCACGCGGAACGAAATCGCTGCCGAAGTATCTGACAACGGGCGCGGGTTCGATGTCGAACGGACGCTCGTTCGAACGGCGCGGAACGGCCGGATCGGCTTGCTCGGAATGAGCGAACGGGCCCGTTTGCTCGGCGGGCGCTTCGACGTGCGCAGCCGTCGGGGCGGACCCACGACGATCTCCGCGATTCTGCCCGCCTGGCGCCCGGCGACGGCAGCTTCCGTCGGCACACAAGCCGAAGTACTCAGAATCGGCTAGCCGGCCCCTCGAACGAGGGGCGTGTTCCCTGGTTCGAGATACACATGCGACCTACATTTTCTGGCAGCTACGACATGGGCCGTCTGGCAAACACTGCGGCGAGAGGCGCGGAGCGGATTCGAACCGCTGTACGGGGCTTTGCAGGCCCCTGCCTAACCTCTCGGCCACCGCGCCGGCGCGGTTTTCATCGTATCCGGCGCGGTATCCGGGCGAGCAAAACTTGAGAGGAGAGGCCGTCCATGCGCAGAATGCACGCTAGTCGGGTGACGCGGACCTTGTCCCGGGGTTGATGGCGCGTCATCTCGACTGGAGCCCCGGCCCCCTACCGGGGCTCCGCTTCGCTCAGTGCCCGATGGCCGATAGCGCCGTGCCCGGAGCGAGCCGGCGCCGCTCTGGTCGGCTCCCTCTCCGACGCTCGCCTGGTAGCCCGTTGCCGCGAAGGCGACGAAGCCGCCTGGAGCGAGCTGGTCACCCGCTTCTCGCGCTACGTCTACGCGATCATCGGCCAGGGGTTCGGGCTGCGCGCCGAGAACGCCGAGGACGTCTTTCAGGAAGTCTTCGCGCGCGCGTACCAGCACCTCGGGCGTCTGCGCGAGGACGAGGCCATCCGACCCTGGCTCGCGCAGCTCACGCGCCGCCTCTGCATCGACCAGATCCGCTCGGGCTCTCGCGAGCAACTGAGCGACGAGGAGCTCGAGCCGGCGGAGGTGGACGAGACGCTCGACAAACTGGAGGAGGCTCTCGCCGTCCACGAAGCTCTAGCCGAGCTCCCCGAGCACTGCCAGGAGATCCTCGACCGCTTCTTCGCACGCGACGAGAGCTACCAGACGATCGGCGCCGCTCTCGACATTCCCGCCGGCACGATCGCCAGCCGGATCTCGCGCTGTCTCGCAAAGCTCCGCGAACTGTTCGAGGGAAGAAAACCGACCACCGAGCCGTCCTGAGAGTGATGACCCCGAACGGTCACTACGACGAAGAGCGCCTCGCAGAGCTTCTGCGGGCTCTTCCACCTGCCCCAGAGGGCTGGGTCAAGGCCGCGCAGGAGCTCCCGCGCATGCGGCGCGAGCTCGATGACATCGTGGAGCGGGCGGTCGCCGACGCCGAGTTCCGCCAGGCATTGATCGCTGATCTCGAGGCCGCCCTGCGCTCCGAGGGCTACGAGCCCGACGCCATCCCGCTCGACGAGCTGCGCAAGCGCATCTCCGACGAGTAGCCCCCGCTAGGACTCGAAAGGGGCCGCGGCGATGCGCTCGCGGATGCCGGCCTGCATGGCCCGCGCCGCCCAGCAGCCGGGCTTGCGCTCGGCCTGGTCGACGATCAACTCCGTGAAGCCTTCCTTGAAGTCGAGCCGCGGGTAGGCGGCGAGCACGGCGCTCACCGTGGGCGGGCTCACGTCGCCGTGGCGGTCGCCCCCGACGTCGAGCCCCGTCGAGTGCCAGAGGAGAAAGGCCTCCGGCCCGTCGCCCAGCTCGACCTTCGTCGCGACGTGGAGGCGGATCGTCTCGGCGAGAGCGTGTGAGCGCTCCGGCGGCCAGCCCTCTAGAGACGCGAGCCGCGTGGCCGCGGCGGCGCCGTCCTCCTCGAAGCAGGCGCCCGTGTCGAACTCCTCGACGAGGCCGATGTCGTGGAGCAGAGCAGCGACGTAGAGAAGCTCGGTGTCGAAGCCGATCTGATCCCGGTCGGCGAGCGCTACCGCGAAGAAGTGACTGCGGAAAGCGTGGTTGGTCAGAAAGAGAGGCTGGACCGAGCGGATCAAATCCTCCGCCTGCCTCGCGAGCCGCGAGTCGGGGCGCCTCGCCATGACGGCTTCGACCATTAGGCGTCCCCGGACTTCAGGAGCGGATGAAGGGGCTCGAACCCTCGACCTTCTGCATGGCAAATCGTCCAGGTCTAGTCATGCTGACGAATAATCGCTGCACCTTTGCCATTTGAGGATCGCTATCGTGAGGTTAGATTCGCCTATTCGGGGATAAAGTTCGGGACAAAAACCGTTGGCTGTTCCGGAAACACGGCGCAGCGCGTAACCGCGCGATGTCGAGAACATCCCCTTGGCGGAGACCCAGGCTTACAGGTCGCCTCCCGCTTCATGCGACGTCCGGTCTGTCACGCCGGAGGTCGCGGGTTCGAGTCCCGTCGCTCCCGTTAAGAAGCCCTGCAAATGGGCATATTGTGTTGCCAGAATAGACACGGCTCGATCCGGTTCGGGCAGCAAACGATCAGCTTCGCCGGAATTTGTCTTCGGCGCACCCGGCCGGCTGCGTCACGCTCTTCCTTCCCCGGGGCCCTGCCTTTACCGCGCCGGCGTACTCGTCATCGACGAGGTGGCGCCGGGCTACGCGATTCACGACTCCTATGCGGTCGCCTCCATGTTCTTGGTGACGACCTCCACCGTCTTCGCGAGCTCCTCGGTCGGATGGAACTCCGCGAGCTCCGTACCGGCGAAGAGGGCAGGGGTTTGCCCGGGCGGTGCGTAGTACGCATCGCCCGCCTCGTACGTCTCGGAATGGCCTGTGGGGTGTCAAAGTTCGGCGCGCATTCCCGAGAAATGCGGATTTGCAGGTGAAACCCGTTTTTGCACCCACATTGACCAAGATCCACTACTACGCGATCCGGCCGCTCCCGTGACCATCTTGGCGCCTGATCCGCTCGCCAGGAGTTCGACGCGGTCATCCGCGCGCTAGCGGCGGAAGGGCGGACGGAGGTGACAGTCAACGAGGTCGCCGAAGCCGCGGGCGACGGGCTTGTGCGGATCGCCGATGGACTCGTGCATTTGCCCGATTAACGGCGATTTAACGTCCGCGTAAGCCCAGCGCAAGCTCTGACGCCTAGCGTCTCTCGGACAAACGGAGAGAGGAGAGAGATGAGACGGTTCCTGCTGCTTGCACTCGCCGCCGGCATCGCGACGGCCGCGCTGGCCGCGCCCGCAATGGCCGCGGGCAACTCGCTCGGACCGCCCGGAGGGACGATCTACGCGTTCGATCAGGCCTACCGGACCGTTTCGACGCCGACCTCGTTGCCCGACAACGGGCCGTTCGACACGATTTACGTCTTCCCCGACTGTTCGTCGTGTGCGTCCGTGTCCGAAGCTGCGCCCGGCCATCCGGGCTACAACGGCGGGCGCTGGAACGTCGTACAGGCGTGGGGGATCACGACCCAGCTCACGAACGCCGATGACGTCGTTGCGCAAGCCTCGGCGCTCACACCCACGGGCATTCACTTCGTCTGCCCGCTGATCCGCGCGTAATGAGCGCGCTCCTCGCGAGCGGGGCGGCACCGGCCGCCCCGCTCCGCCTGGAAACCGCTTCAATTGGGAGCGTGACCACGGTCCTGGTCGTCGACGACGAGCCGATCGTGCGCGAGGTCGTCGTCAGCTACCTCCGGCGCGAGGGCTACCGCACGCTCGAAGCCGGCGACGGCGACCGCGCGCGCGAGCTCCTCGAGTCGGAGTCGCCGAGTCTCGTCGTCCTCGACGTCATGCTCCCGGGCACCGATGGCCTCGAGCTCTGCCGCTGGATCCGTGGCCGCTCGGAGCTTCCGATCATCATGCTGACGGCCCGGGGCGAGGAAGCGGACCGGATCGTGGGGCTCGAGCTCG
>WNGB01013324.1_pt1 | contig 18836 bp, 23 predicted proteins | sample 5400681 | NCBI WGS metagenome assembly WNGB01 (sample SAMN13153367, study PRJNA577476) | soil metagenome | isolation source: 115 cm soil or saprolite under grassland replicate 2 | place: USA:California | collected 2016-06-15
CGGGAGTACGACGAGCAGCCCGCACGCACCCGCGAGGGCCACCACGGCCACGAAGTCCACGGGATGCCCTATGTCCAGCCGGGGATAGCAGGTCACCGCGAGGGCAGCCGTCGCGCAGCCAACCGCGACCAGCTGCGCGGTCACCCGTTCGGAGTCGGCCCGCGAGGCCGCCGCCAGAGTCAGGAACGCCAGCCCCGAGGCCGTCAGGAAGCCCGCCGCGAGCCGGGCCCGGCCCCGCCCGGACACCGCGATCACGCCCGCCGCCCCGACGTTGGCCAGGCCGAGCAGCGCGACGGTGACCAGGACCGGCGGCTCGATCACGACGACCTGCCCAGCCCGCCCTCCCGGGCGCGGACGATGGCCGCGGCCCGGTCGGCGACCTCGAGCTTCGCGAAGATGCTGGTCAGGTGGTTGCTGACGGTCTTGGGCGACAAGAAGAGCTCCTGCGCGATCACCGCCGTACGACGACCGGCGGCCAGCAGGTCGAGGATCTCCCGCTCCCGGTCGGTCAGCTCCGGGAACGGCACCGCCGGCTGCGCTTCGACCGCCGCGAAGAAGGACAGCATCCGCGCCGCCACCCCCGGCCCGAAGATCGCCTGGCCGGCCACCACCGAGCGGATCGCGGCCAGGATCTCGTCCTGGTCGGCGCCCTTGAGCAGGTAGCCTCGAGCCCCGGCCTGCATGGCGGTGAAGACGGTCGCGTCGTCGTCGTACATGGTCAGCATGAGTACGGCGGTCCCTGGCGCGACGGCCCGGATCCGCCGCGTTGCCTCGACTCCGTCGACCACCGGCATCCGCACGTCCATGAGTACGACGTCCGGCTTGGTCAGCTGCACCTCTCGTACGGCGGCCTCACCGTCGGCCGCCTCACCCACCACCTCGAGCCCGTCGAGGGTGCCGATCAGCGCCCGCAGCCCCGCTCGTACGACGGGGTGGTCGTCGGCCAGGACGACCCGCAAGGTGGCCACCTCTCCATCATGGCGGGTGCGGCTTCCCCCTCGGGTGGGAAGTTCTTCCCCGCTCACGGCCAGACCCGAGGAGGATGACCGGGAGTCGGTGCCCTGGGCTCGGGAAGGCGCGGGGACCGAGGCTCGTGGCAACCAGTTCCCGAGTCAAGGAGTCGAAATGAGCAACACGTCCACGCGACAGAAGGTCGGCCTCGTGATGGCCGGTGTCCTCGCCGCCACCAACATCCCCAGCGTCCTCACCCCGTCCGGCAGCGACTCGGAACCCGGACCACCGCTCGAGGTGCTCTGGGTGGACACCATCCTGGGCATCGTCGGCGTGGTCGCCGTCGTACTCGCCTGGCGGTCGGGCAGCCGGGCCGCGCTCCGCGTGGCTGCAGGCGCGCTGATCCTGATCGGCGTCACCGCCCTGCCGGCGTTCTTCGTCGATGTACCGTCCTGGGTGAAGCTGCTCGTCGCCGTCAGCCTTGTCTACACGGTCGTCACCATCGTGCTGATGTTCTCCAACGCGCGCCGGCCGGTGCCGGTGCTCGACTGAGGGGCCGAAAATGATCGCGATCGTCACGATCCTGCTGGCGTTCCCGCTGGGGTTCTTCGTCACGTCCAGGCTGGCCGCCAACACGGCGTACGCCGTGGCCTACCTGTGGGCCTTCACCTTCCAGGGCTGGTACCTCGCCATGGACGAAGCAAGCGGTGGCTCCGGAGCCGGCTTCGGCGACGGGGGCCTAGCCGGGATCCTGCCGTACGGCGTGGCCACGCTCGCCGTCTTCGGGGCTGGCTTCGGCCTGGTCGCCCTCGGGCAGTGGCTCGGCGGCCGGCGTCGAGCCGCCAGGGCCGGTGATGCGGTCACGGAGACCGCGTCCGCCTGACCCACGAGAGAGACTCAAGCCAACGCGGCCCGCAGCCGACCCTCGTCGACCCGCCAGAAGTCATGCTGGCGCCCGTCGACGAGGGTCACCGGAATCTCCTCGGCGTACTTGTCCCGCAGCGTCGCGTCGTCGTCGATGCTGAACTCCTCGAAGCTCTCACCCAGGTCGGCGCAGACCCGCGCGATGACGGCCCGGGCGTCGTCGCACAGGTGGCAGCCCGGACGGGAGTAGAGCGTGACGCGCGCGGTCAACAGTGGTCCTCTCCGGAGGTTCGTCGGGGGTGGGCCGTGCTCCGGGTGCGTGCCTCGCAAGGCGGAGGAGCGAAGGCGGGCCGGAGGCCCGTCGAGTCGACGACAACGCAGCGAGGGGCGTGCCCGGGGTGCGGGACACGCGACAGACTTCCGGAGAGGACCACTATTCCTCCAGCAGAGACAGCGCGCGGCGGCGTTCGACGGCCCGCAGCCGGCCCTTCTGAACCTTACCCGTGACGGTCAGCGGCAGCTCGTCGACGACCTCGATCCGGGACGGCTGCTTGAACCGCGCCAGCCGTACGGCGCAGTGCGCGCGGACTCGCTCCGCGAGACCGTCGGTCTCGTCGACCGCCTGCACGTAGGCCACCACCGCCTCGCCGGTCCGCTCGTCGGCCACCCCGATCACCGCGGCGCCGCGGACGCCGTCGACCTCCTCGATGACCTCCTCGACCTCGGAGGGGTAGACGTTGAACCCGCTGACGATAACCAGCTCGCGGAGCCGGTCGACCAGGAAGAGATCGCCGTCGGGGTCGAGGAAGCCCACGTCGCCGGTCGCCCACCAGCCGTCGCGGTCGGGACCGTCGGCGCCGTCGGGCCAGTAGCCGCTGAACAGGTTGGCGCCCTTGACCCAGATCTCACCGCCGTCCTCACCCTCGGGCGGGCGTCCGTGGTCGTCGACCAGCCGCAGCTCGATGCCGGGCAGCGCGGAGCCGACCGAGCCGGGCTCGAGGTCGGGGCTGTGGAGCGTGCTGGTGACGACCGGGGCCGCCTCCGTGAGGCCGTAGCCCTGGTGCACCGGGAGGCCGGTGAGCTCGGTGAACTTCGCCGCCACCTGCGGCGACAGCGGCGCGCTGCCGGACATCACCAGGCGCACCGAGCGCAGCCGTTCGCGGAGCCGCTCGACCGGCAGCCAGTGCGCGAAGACCGGCGGCGCGACCGGCAGCACGCTGCACGCCTCGTCCTCGATCAGGTCGAGCGTGGCCGTCGGGTCGAACCGCTCGACGAGCACCAGCTTCGCCCGCTGCAGGAGTACGCCGCCGAGCACGGCGTTGAGCCCGTAGACGTGGAACAACGGCAGCACCCCGAGTACGACGTCGTCCACGCCGATCATCTGCGGCTCGACCGAGGCCACCTGCTCGATGTTGGCCAGCAGCGCCCGGTGGCTGAGCATCGCGGCCCGCGGGCGACCCGACGTACCGCTCGTGTAGAGGAGCGCCGCCAGCGACTCCGGGTCGCGCAGCCCCGGCAGCGGCCGGCCGGCGGTCGCCACCAGATGGTCGTAGGAGCGCTCGCCCGGCTGCAGCGTCGTACCCACGACGACCACGCGCGGGCGCGCCGGACCCTCGATCCGGGAGACCGCCGTACGCACCGCGGTGACGGTCGCCGGGTCGGTGACCACCATGCGTGCCCCGCAGTCGGTGAGCACGCGTTCGAGCTCGTCGGAGGTCGACCGCGGCGTGACGGGTACGGCGACCAGCTGCGCCTGCAGCACCCCCAAGTACGTCGCCACGAACTCGATCCGGTTGCCCATCGCCAGCACCACCCGGTAGCCGGCGACGAGTCCCGCGGCCCCCAGTCCGTGGGCGAGCCGACCGGCTTCGTCGGCGAGCTCGGCCCAGGTCCGGGCCCGGCCGTCCACCTCAACCAGGGCTACCTTGTCGGGGTGCTCGCGCGCCGCGGCCGAAAGCAGGTCGGCGACGCCAGACACGGCGTCGTTCATCTGGACCATGGACAGATACTTCCACAGCCCGCGACACCCGCGCGCGGGCCACTAGGGTGGTGCCGTGATCCCTCGACAGCGCGGCGGCAAGGCACCCAAGGGCCGCCGTCCCGACCTGCGCCAGCGATCGGCGATGGCCGGCGAGGCTGCCGCTGCCGCAGCCGAGGTGGAGTCCTCCCTCGACATCGCGGCCGACCCGACCGCCGCAGCCTTCTTCGACGTGGACAACACCGTGATGCAGGGCGCCAGCATCTTCCACCTGGCCCGGGGGCTGCACCGGCGCAAGTTCTTCACGACCCGCGACATCCTGGGGGCGGCGTACAAGCAGGCCTACTTCCGTGTCGTCGGCGTCGAGGACCCGGAGCACGTCGCCGAGGCCCGCAACTCCGCGCTCAGCTTCATCGCCGGCCACACCGTGCAGGAGCTCGAGGAACTCGGTGAGGAGATCTTCGACGAGGCGATGGCGCACCGGATCTGGCCAGGCACCCGCGCGCTCGCCCAGCTGCACCTCGACCAGGGCCAGCGGGTCTGGCTGGTCACGGCCGCGCCGGTCGAGATCGCCAACATCATCGCCCGCCGGCTCGGCCTCACCGGAGCGATGGGAACCGTGGCCGAGCACGTCAACGGTGTCTATACAGGTCAGCTAGTCGGCGACATGCTGCACGGCCCTGCGAAGGCCGAGGCCGTCAAGGCGCTCGCGGCCCGCGAAGGGCTCGACCTGGCGCGCTGCTCGGCGTACTCCGACTCGGCCAACGACCTCCCGATGCTGAGCCTGGTCGGCGACCCCTGCGCGATCAACCCCGACGCCAAGCTCCGTGCTCACGCCAAGGAAGCGGGCTGGCGGATCCGCGACTACCGGACCGGCCGGAAGGCCGCCCGGGCCGGGCTGATCGCCGGCGGTCTGGCGGGCGCGGTCAGTGGTGCGGTCGCGGCCGGAGTGGCGATCCGGGACCGCCGCCGCGGGGTCTGACCCCGGATCTCCCGGCGCGTGGCTTCCCCCACGATTTGGGATTGAACGGTTCACAGAATCCTCACCGCCGCCTACTCTGGGGAATCGGACTCGTGAGGGAGCGCCGCCGGGGAGGGAACAGTTCGGAAATGGCTCGGGACAAGTACGACGCATCGCGTGGCCTCGACGCCCTGCGTGCCGCCGTCCTCCAGTGCCTCGATCGCCGGTCGGTCCTGCCAATGGTGGGTGCGCCGATCGGGCTCGCGTCGACCACCGGCATCGTCTTCTCCGAGAGCATCGTCGGGATCGACTCCCACCCCGACGCCTCACCGGACTCCAACCATGACCTGCTGCACCCCTCGGCGGGTGGCCCCGGCCGGTACGACGACGCCAACCTGGCCACCTCCAGCGAGGAGGACGAGGGTGACCGCGAGCGCCTGATCGCGCTGGTCGAGCTGGCCCGCAAGGGCGACAAGGAGGCCTTCGGGCTCCTCTACGACCACTACCACGGCTCGGTGTTCCGGTTCCTCTACTACCGGACCCGGACGACCACGCTGGCCGAGGACCTCACCTCGGAGACCTTCTTCCGGGCGCTGCGGAGCATGAACAGCTTTCGCTGGCAGGGCAAGGACTTCGGCGCCTGGCTGATGACCATCGCGCGCAACCTGACGATGGACCACTTCAAGGCCGGCCGGACCCGGCTCGAGACGGCCACCGAGGACATGGGCGTCCACGACGACGCCACCGAGGGCCCCGAGACCGCCGTACTCAACTCGCTGACGAACGAGCTGCTGCTCGCGGCGCTGAAGAAGCTGCCCGCCGAACAGCAGGATTGTCTAGTCATGCGTTTCCTCCAGGGCATGAGCATCGCGGAGACCGCTCTGGTGCTCGATCGGAGCGAGGGTGCGGTCAAACAGCTCCAGCTGCGCGGCGTACGCAACCTGGCGAAGCTGATGCCGGAAGGGATCCGCGACTGATGATTTCGTTCACGTTCGCGCAGACCCGCGTAACTTGCCCAGACCGCACGTCGTTGATGCTGCTGACGTCGCCGATGGCTGGCGGCCCCGAGTCGACAGGACGATCGCAGTGAGTTCCGTGGTCCCGGCACGTCGTCGTGCCGAGAAATTCAACGAGCTGGTCGAAGGCACCGCGCCTCCCCGCTCGCGCCACGACGACTCCTTCGCTCCCATGCTCAGCATGGTCGACGACCTGCGCAGCGCCGGCGGCCCGACCCCCCGCCCGGAGTTCGTGGCCGATCTGCGCTCCCGCCTGATGACCGAGGCCGACGACGTACTCGTCCACCTCGACCGCGAGCTCACCCTGGCCCGGACCTACCACCCGCGTCAGCGCCGCCAGCGCCGCCGCCTCGCGGTGGCCGTGGGTGCGCTCACCTTCGTCGGCGCCACCGCCTCGATGTCGATGGCCGCGCAGGGCGCCCTGCCGGGCGACGCGCTCTACCCGTTCAAGCGGGCCATCGAGAACGCCCAGACCGGGCTCGCCTCCGGCGACAGCAAGACCCACGAGATCCTCGACAACGCCGGCAACCGGCTCGACGAGGCGGAAGAGCTGGCCGCGAAGGGCTCGCCCGAGGCCGACGCCCAGATCGCGCCGACACTGGCCGACTTCACCGAGCAGGCCCGCGAGGGTGCCGCCCGGGCGATCGACTCCGACGACGCCAGCCAGATCACCGAGGTGCGGCAGTTCGCCGCCGACGGGATGGACCGGCTCGAGTCCCTCAACGCCAGCGTGCCCGACTCGGCCAAGGACGACGTCGCCAACGCGGCGACCGCGCTGACCGCCATCGACACGGAGGCGGCCCAGGCCTGCCCGTCGTGCGGCGGCGCGGTGCTCGATCTGCCGCAGATCTTCCTCACGTCGGCTCCGGTGGCCTCGCCGCCACAGCTCGGCGACTTCACGTCCACTCACCCCGCGTGGCCGAACCTGATCGAGGCACCGACTGACGGGGGGCCGCTCACCCACCCGACCACGGGCACGGACGACCCGACCGGCCCGACACAGGTCGGCCCGAGCTCCATCACCTCGCCCGCCGGCCCGCTGCTGCCGACGTCCACCGACGACAGCCTCGGCACCCTCACCGACACGATTCTCGGCGACGAGTCGAGCGATCCGCTCGACCCGGTGACCTCCGTGGTGGGCAACGTGACCGACGCGCTCGACCAGACCCTGGAGGGTCTGCTCGGCAACTAGAAGGCCATGTCTCAGCGCTGACTATCGGCCCTGGCGTGCCGGGGCGCACCCTCAGCCGAAGATCGACTTACGCTGCATCAACAGGCTGTAGAGCGTCTGCTGGATCGTCTCGCGCACCTGGTCGGTCACGTTGAAGACCAGCATCGGGTCCTCGGCCGCACCCCGGTCGTAGGAGTCGGTGCGGATCGGCTCGCCGAACTCGATCAGCCACTTCGACGGCAGAGGCACCATCCCGAGCGGCCCGAGCCACGGGAACAGAGGCGTGATCGGCAGATACGGTACGCCGAGCAGCCGGGCCAGCGAGGGGACGTTGCCGACCAGCGGGTAGATCTCCTCGGCCCCAACCACCGACAACGGCACGATGGGTACGCCGGTCCGCAACGCGGCCGACACGAACCCGCCCCTGCCGAACCGCTGCAGCTTGTAGCGCTCGGAGTAGGGCTTGCCGATGCCCTTGAAGCCCTCGGGCCAGACCCCGACGAGCTCGCCCTGGTTGAGCATCCGCTCGGCGTCCTCGTTGCAGGCCAGGGTGGCACCGCTCTTGCGCGCCATGCCGCTGACGAACGGCAGCTTGAAGACCAGGTCGGCGCCGAGCGGCCGCAGGAACCGGCCGGTCTCGCGGTGGATAGCGAACATCGTCATCAGCCCGTCGACCGGCACCGTGCCGGAGTGGTTGGAGACGACCAACGCGCCTCCGTCGGCCGGGATGTTCTCGACCCCACGCACCTCGACCCGGAACCAGGTCTCGGCGATCGGCCGCAGCGCGGCGAGCAGGAAGCGCTCGGTCAACTCGGCGTCGAAGCCGTAGTCGTCGACGGCGTACTCACCGGAGACCCGGCGGCGCAGGAAGGCGAGGAACTGGGCCAGCCGCGGCTCCCAGTCGTCGCCGAACAGCTCCTTGGCGGCGAAGCCGAAGGCCGCCATCCAGTCGCCGGCCGGGATGCCGGGGATCGGCGAGCGGTCTTGCGTTGTGGCCGGCGCCGGCTCGGGTACGGCGTCCGGCACGGGCTCGGGACGGGTCGCCTCGGCCGGTGGACCCGGGTCGATGGTTGGGGTCCGCTTCGGCTCGGCCTTCGCCGGCGTACGCGGTGCGGCCAGGTTGCGGGCCGCCGTTGACGGCTTCGTCTTGCCGGTGCCGCGGCCCGGGCGGCCGCGGGTCCCGATCGGGATTACGTCTGCGTCACCCATGAGTCGACCCTCCTGCCTCGATCGAGGCGAACGAATCGGTCAGTCCGGTCAGCACGCGCTCCGAGGGCAGCCGCCCCGTGGGCACGCTGGTGGCATAGTCGGCGAACGCCTCCGCCGTGGTGTACGTCGGCTCGAACCCGAGCATCTCGCGCATCCGGGAGGTGTCGACGCCGCGACCGTAGGTCAGCAGGGCCAGCTGCTCGGGTGAGAAGTCGGCCAGCTTGGCCTGCCGCATCAGCGACCCGACCCGGTTGACCGCGAAGCGCGGCAGCGGCAGCGCCTGCCGGCCGAGCCGGCGCAGCGCCTGCGACAGCAGGAGTACGCCGTCGCCCGCGACGTTGAAGGTGCCGGCCACGTCGGCGAGGGCGGCGTGCTGGAGCACCGCGAGCAGGTCCCTCTCGTGCAGGAACTGCAACCTCGGGTCGAAGCCGAGCACGGTCGGGATCACCGGCAGCCGGAAGTACGACGTGATCGGGCTGGTGACGTGCGGGCCGACCACGTTGGCGGCCCGGATCATCGTCATCCGGACGTCGGGCCGGCGCCGGGCGAAGCCGCGGACGTAACCCTCGACCTCGAGGACGTCCTTGGCATAGCCCGAGGTGGGCAGCCGGCGAGCCTCCATGTCCTCGGTGAACATGGCCGGGTCGCGGGAGCTGGCGCCGTACACGGTCGTGGAGGACTTCACGATCAGGTGCTCGAGCCGGGGAGCGGTCTGGCAGGCGGCCAGGAGCTGCATCGTCCCGATGACGTTGAGCTCTTTCATCGGGGTGCGGCCGCCGGTGCTGCCGGGGGTCGCGATCACGCTCATGTGGACGACGGTGTCGACGTCCTCCTTCGCGATGACCTTCGCGATGATGGGGTTGCGAATGTCCGCGCGGACAAACGAGACGGCGCCGATGTCGCCCCGCGGGGGGACGATGTCGACGCCGATGACGCGGTCGACGGCAGGGTCGTGGGCCACCGTGCGCGCGAAACGACGGCCGAGGTCACGTGAGACCCCGGTGACGAGGACAACCCTCCCCATGGCAGCCGGCCCTATCCCTGCCGCGTCACGGCAAGGTCACTTGCCGAGCTTGCGGCGCTGGACGCGCGTCTTCTTCAGCAGCTTGCGGTGCTTCTTCTTGGCCATGCGCTTGCGACGCTTCTTGATGACAGAACCCACGGATGAACCTTTCGGAGACTATGCGGTCGTCCGATCGGAGAACTGGACGACCGACACAGCCTATCCATGATCGCGTGGGGCACAGAATCTGGAGGTCGAATGCCCACCATGCGGTGGGCGGCCCGGGGTGGCGGCTAGCGGCTGGGCGGGCTCAGCCCGCGTTGAAGAAGCTCTTGCGGAGGTACTCGTGCACATCGCTCTCGCGCACCCGGAACGAGCGGCCCACGCGGACGGCGGGGAGGTCGCCGTTGTGCAGGAGGCGGTAGACCGTCATCTTCGAGACCCGCATCATCGTGGCGACCTCGGCGACGGTCAGGAACCGTGATTCTGAGGCGTCAGCGTTCGACATGGCGCACCGACCTATCCCTTGCGGCACGCCACCGGCTTCCCCACCGGTGACCCACGTCCCGCTCCCCCGTGAGAATAGGGCCTCCTGTGACTCGTGGGGAAGAGGTGAACGAAAAATATCCCGGTCCCCCCGCGTGTCGGTTTGAAACCCTAGGGGAAAGGGTCAAGGCCGTGCCACGGGAAGGCCGCCTCGCGGGTCGCGTGGATCGACCGGTCCAGCCAGGTGCCCGGGTCGTAGCCGTCCCGCCAGTCGCGATAGGCCGGCGTACGGCCGTCGGTGAGCCGGTACGGCGGCGTCCGGCCGAGGCGGACCCGGATGTGCTCGCGCCACGCTTCAGGGGTGTGCGTGGAGGGGTCGAGCGGGGCACCGCTCACGATGCTCAGCAGGTGGGTCCACGCGCGCGGGACCACCTCGACGACGGCGTACCCTCCGCCGCCGGTGGCCACCCATTTGCCGCCGGTGAGCTCGTGGGCCAGGTCGTGCAGGGCGAGGTACGCCGCGCGCTGGCCGTCGATGCTCAGCATCAGGTGCGCCAGCGGGTCCTCGAGGTGGGAGTCGCAGCCGTGCTGGGTGACCAGGATCTCGGGCTTGAACTCCCTCAGCAGCGGCGGCACCACGGCATGGAAGGCGCGCAGCCAGCCGGCGTCAGCGGTGCCGGGCGGCAGGGCCACGTTGACCGCGCTGCCCTCGGCGCCCTTGCCCCCGAGGTCGGCGGCGAAGCCGGTGCCGGGGAAGAGCATCTGGCCGGTCTCGTGCAGGGAGATGGTGAGCACCCGCGGGTCGTCCCAGAAGACCTTCTCGACCCCGTCGCCGTGATGGACGTCGACGTCGACGTACGCCACTCGTTGCGCGCCGTGGTCGAGCAGCCAGCGGATGCCGACCGCGACGTCGTTGTAGATGCAGAAGCCGCTGGCCCGGTCGGGCATCGCATGGTGGAGCCCCCCGGAGATGTTGGCGCTGTGGGTCGAGTCGCCGGTCCACACCTGGCGGCAGGCCTCGACGGTCGCGCCGACCACGTGGGCCGAGGCGGCGTGCATGTGGTCGAAGGTCGGGTTGTCGTCGGTGCCGAGACAATACTTCTCGTCCACGCTGCCGCGATGCATCCGCTGGACCGCCTCGATCAGGCCGGGCGAGTGCACGGTCGCGATCAGGTCCTCGCCGGCGGTGGGCGCCGCAACGACGGTGGGTACGACGCGCAGCTCGCGGGCCAGTCGCATCGTGAGATCCACCCGGACCGGAGCCATCGGATGCTCGGGGCCGAAGTCGTACTCGGTCAGCGACTGGTCGAAGACGACGGTGGTTCTCCCGCAGTCGGCCATGGAGCCGACGATACCCGTCGCGCTCTCGCAGCTCGGACCCGTCTTGACGGGTAGTAAGCGCGCATATAATCTTGATCCCAGCCAACCAACGGAGGAGCAGGATAATCTGATCCCAGTCAACCAACGGAGGAGCACGGGCATGTGGGAGTACGAGTACGCCGTCGAGTCGGACGCATCAGCGGAGTCGCTCTGGCGCTGCTGGTCGGACGTGGCCGGCTGGCCGGAGTGGAACGCCGGCATCGAGTCGATCTCGATCGGCGGGCCGTTCGCCGTCGGGTCGAGCTTCACCATGACCGCACCGGGAGACGACCCGATCACCATGCGGATCACCGAGGTCGTCCCGGGTGAGCTGTTCACAGACGAGGCCGAGCTGGGGGACGTCGTCGTACGCACCGAGCACCGGCTGGAGGCGCTCGGCGACGGGCACACCCGGGTCGTCTACCGCACCGAGATCACCGGGCCGGGGGTCGCGGAGCTCGGGCCGCAGATCGGTCCGGCCATCACCGCGGACTTCCCCGACGTGGTCGCGGCCCTGGTCGCGGCAGCGGGTGGTGTCGGTGTGTCATCATGAGTTCGTGACGACATTCCGCAGCACTCAGTGGTGGGCCGCCTGAGGGGCGGACCCAGCGTCGTACACACACGACATCCAACGGCCGCCTTCGGGCGGCCGTTCGGCATTTCGGGCGGTCCCCGAGGGCGCTTCATCCCTAGGAGAGACCATGCGCACCACCACCCTGTCCCTGCTCAAGCCGACCGGGCACCTGACCCTCGGCAACCTGCTCGGCGCGCTGCTGCCGATGGCGCGCTCGCAGGACGACTCCGAGTGCTACTTCGGCATCGCGGACCTGCACGCGCTGACCATCCCGCATGACCCGGCCCAGCTGCGAGCCCTCACCCAGGAGCTGGCCACCACGATGCTCGCGGTCGGGCTGGATCGGAGCACGCTGTTCGTGCAGAGCCACGTGCCGGCGCACAGCGAGCTGGCCTACCTGCTGGAGTCGACGGCGTACGTCGGCGAGCTGGACCGGATGATCCAGTTCAAGGAGAAGGGCCGGGGCCGACCGCAGACCCGCGCCTCGCTCTTCACGTATCCGGCGCTGATGGCGGCCGACATCCTGCTCTACCGGCCCGCGCAGGTCCCGGTCGGCGACGACCAGCGCCAGCACGTCGAGCTGACGCGTGACCTGGCGGTGCGGTTCAACCGGACCTACGGGCCGGTCTTCACGGTGCCGGAGCTGGTGACGCCTCCTGCCGGGGCGCGGGTGATGTCGCTGGCGGGCCCGAGGGCGAAGATGGGCAAGTCGGGCGAGGACGGCTCGGGGGTGATCTACCTGCTGGACCCCCCGGACGTCGTACGCCGGAAGTTCGCGCGGGCAGTCACCGACTCTGAGACGGGGCCTGATGCCGTCCGGCGGGACCGGTCGGCCAAGCCGGGGGTCACCAACCTGATCGACATCCTCGAGGCTTGTGGCGGCTCTGCGACGGGTCTTGGGTCGTACGGTGCGCTCAAGTCGGCCACCGCGGACGCCGTACTCGCGCTGCTCGAGCCCCTCCAGAAGCGGTACGCCGACCTGGCCGCCGACCCGCTCCACGTGACCCAGGTCTTCGCCGATGGAGCCGCCCACTGCCGCGAGGTCACCGCTCCCGTCCTGGCCGCCGCACGAACCGCGATGGGGCTCGCCTGACCCGCGAATTGGCAGGAGTGGCCCGCCGACGTGGCGGGCACTCTTGCCACTTCGACGGGAGATCTTGAACGCGTTCAAGTCGGCATGCTACGGTGCTTGGCCTGGGAGTTGAACGTGTTCAAGTAGGCCGGGGTGCCCCGGACTCGTCTCGCTTGTGCCCGGGCTCCCCGATCTCGCTCTGTGACCGACTCGGCCTTTCCGCACCGAAGGAGAAATGACATGACCTGGACCGTTGGCACCTACGTCGTCTACCTGCTGATCGCCGTCCCGCTGACCGTGTGGGTGGCGCTCACGCTGTCGCGCAACGGCCGGGTGTTCCTGGCCGACGTGTTCGGCGACAACCTCGAGCTCGCGGATGCCGTCAACAAGCTGCTGGTGGTCGGCTTCTACCTGCTCAACCTCGGATTCGTGATGCTCTACCTCCGCTCGGGGACCAAGGTGACGGACCTGACCGGGCTGTTCGAGGCGCTGAGTGTGAAGATCGGCATCGTGATGCTCGTGCTCGGCGTACTCCACTTCTTCAACGTGTACGTCTTCAACGCCATCCGGCGCCGCAGCCGGACCGAGGCGCTGCGCACTCCCCCGCTGCCGCCGCAGGGCTACCTGATGCCCGCGCCCGGCCTCCCCTACCCGCCCCCGGCAGGTGCCTGATGCGACTGACCGTCCTGTACGACGCGGGGTGCCCGCTCTGTTGCCGCTTCCGGGAGTGGCTGGCTGGGCAGGCGCTCCTGGTGCCCCTGGAACTCGTGCCCGCCGGGTCGACCGTGGCCCGGGCGCGCTACCCGCGGCTCGACCACGCGAGCACGCTCTCGGAGGTGACCGTGCTCGGCGACGACGGATCGATCTGGACCAAGGAGAACGCCTGGGTGATGTGTCTGTGGGCCACCGCCAGCTATCGGGGGCTCGCCGAGCGGCTGGCCCGGCCGGCGTGGCTGCCACTCGCTCGCGCGGCGGCGTACACGGCCGCGGGCGTGCGCACGCTCACCAGGACCTCGAAGGGAGACGACTACATTGACGCCTGTGACGGACCCTGCCCCCCTCTCGCCGAAGGCTGAGCAGACGCGGCAGGCGATCGTCGACGCGGCGATGCGGCTGTTCCGCTCGGGCGGCTACGAGAAGACCACGATGCGCGCGATCGCCGGCGAGGCCGGGGTCTCGCTGGGCAACGCCTACTACTACTTCGCCTCCAAGGAACACCTGATCCAGGCCTACTACGACCGGATGCAGGAGTCGCACACCGAGGCGGTTGCGGCGGTGCTCGCGGCCGAGCCGGGCTTCGCGCCGCGACTCCGGAAGGTGCTGCTGGCCTGGGTCGACGTGGCGGCGCCGTACCACGAGTTTGCGGGGAAGTTCTTCAAGAACGCCGCCGAGCCGACCAGCCCGCTGTCGCCGTTCAGCCCGGAGTCGAAGGCCGCCCGCGAGGCGGCGATCGACCTGTTCCGGCAGACGGTGGACGGCTCCGACGTGAAGGTCACCAAGGCGCTGCGGACCGACCTGCCGGAACTGCTGTGGCTGCTGCAGATGGGCGTCGTGCTGTTCTGGGTGTACGACGCCAGCCCCGACCAGGCTCGCACCCGGGCGTTGATCGAGAAGGCGGTCCCTCTGGTCGATCGGCTGATCCGGATGACCCGGCTGCCCGTCGTACGCGGGGTGGTCGACGACCTGGTCGAGCTCGTCCACGCCGTCCGGTCGTGATTGGGTCTGCCGGCGATGGCTGTGCGGACGTCATGCGATCCGGGTGGTCTTCTGGACGTCATGCGATCTGGGTGGTCTTCCGGACGTCATGCGATCCGGGTCGCCTTCCGGACGTCATGCGATCCGAGCCATAGACGGCTCCGTCCGTATGACGTCCCGGATGGCTCCGTTCCGGGCGGCGCTCGTCACGACCGCCAGGTGATCACTTCGTCGAGGTCGGCGCGGCTGGTGCGGAACGCGTTGACCGGGTGGTCGAGGTCGGGATAGCCGAACGAGATGCCGACCACTACCCGGCGGCTGTCGGGCAGGTCGAAGTGCTCGCGCACGAAGGGCGAGTACGACGCCAGCGCCGCCTGGGCCGCGGTCGCGAGTCCGAGACTCTGGGCGCCGAGCAGGAACGAGTTGACGTAGAGACCGCAGTCGACCGCGCCGTACACCCCCAGGTCGGCCTCGGTCGTCACGATCGCGACGTGGGGCGCGTCGAAGAGCTCGAAGTTTCGCAGCATCTGCACGAACGACGCCTCGCGGTCGCCCTTCTCGATCCCGATGCTGTCGTAGAGCTGGAAGCCGCACTCGCGGCGGCGGTCGCGGTAGACGCCGGTGTACGCCGCCGGGAACTCGAAGTCCGGCGCCGACTGGTTGGCCTGGATGTGAGCGGCAAGCTCCTTGCGGAAGCGCTCGGTCGCCTCGCCCTCTGTTACCACGACCTGCCAGGCCTGGGAGTTGCACCACGACGGCGTGCGCTGGGCGAGCGCAAGCACACGCTCGATGGTGTCGTGAGGCACCGGGTCGAAGCGGAACTGCCGGCAGGTCCAGCGCTCGTCGAGGATCCGGCGGAGAACGTCGTACTGCTCGGTGGTCGTCATCTGGCGGCCCCTGTCTGAATCAGTCTCGTTTCGAGACCACACGCTAGTCGGATCGGTCTCAAAATGGAACCACTGGGCTACGATCGACGTCATGCGCTACGAGGACCTGGCCGACGAGCCGTGCTCGATCACGCGCCCGCTCGTGGTCTTCGGCGACCGGTGGACGCTGCTGATCCTCAAATACGCGTTCTCGGGCGTACGCCGCTACTCCGCGTTCCAGAGCGCGCTCGGCATCTCGCGCAGCCGGCTCCAGGACCGACTCGGCCGGCTGGTCGAGCACGACATCCTGACCAAGCAGAAGGTCGCGGGGAGCGCGCACGAGGAGTACCGACTCACCCCCAAGGGGCATGACGTCTACCCGATCCTGATGGCGATCCGCGACTGGGGCGACACCTACATGGCCCCGGACGGCCCACCCGTGGTCTACCGCCACCGGGACTGCGAAGGCGACGGCGAGGCCCACGCGCGGCTCGAGTGCGACGCCTGCGGCAGCCCGATGACCGCCCGCGACGTCACCCCCGAGCTCGGCCCGGGCCTGCGACTGCCGGGGTAGTCAGAGATGTTTGAGGGGTCGACACGCCGTACTGAACCCCTCAAACCTCTCGGAGTACGCCGGCGTCACGCTCGGCGAGCGCCTTGAGGTTGAGCAGCTGCTTGCGCATCATCACCAGGTCACCCCAGGCGAGCAGCCAGCCGCGGAATCGGCCCAGCCGACGGCCGGAGGCCGAGGTCATCCGGCAGACCATGACGCACGAGGAGTCGTCGACGGGCTCCACGGCGTACGTCGCAGCGGTCTGGCCGAAGATCCGGGTGGGGCCGGGGAGCGTGCGGCCGGTCCACTGCCGACCGGGCTGTACGTCGGTCACCTCGAAGATCATCATCCGGTCGCCGACCTTGATCTGGTCGGCACCCGGCGTGAGCTGCTGCGGGCTGCGGCGGCCGAGGTTGTCGATCAGGTCGTAGCTGTACGGCGCCTCCCTGATCTGACACAGCCAGCGATAGGCCAGCGCGGCCGGCGCCTGCACCCGCACCGCCCGGGTCATCGCCACCACCGGCCCGTCGAGAACGGTGTCGGCCGGGTAGGCACGGTCGAGGTCGGCCTGCGTCGTACCCCACGCGTAAGGCAGCTTTCCAGTCATCTCGGTCCTCCGTACGGATGCGTATGGTCCAGACCATACGGTAGCGTACGGCGAGTGCCGCGACCACGTCTGAGCCGAGAGAGCTGGATCGAGGCCGCCACCGCTCTGGTGGCCGAGGGCGGGATCGCGGCGGTCGCGGTGGAGCCTCTCGCGGCGCGACTGGGCGCGACGAAGGGCAGCTTCTACTGGCACTTCACCAACCGCGACGACCTGGTCCAGGCGGTGTTGGACGCCTGGGTCGACAAGCACACCGAGGCGATCATCCGGCACGCCGAGGCCGAACCCGACCCGCGCGCCCGCCTGCACCGGCTCTTCGTCGACGTCGAGGTCGCCCGGCGGGACAGCCGGGTCGAGCTGAAGCTGCTCGCCAGCAGGGACGACCCGCGCGTCGACAAAGTGTTGCAGCAGGTGACCCACCGTCGGCTCGAGTACCTGACCCAGTGCTACCGCGGTCTCGGCCTCGACGACGAGGCCGCCGCCAACCGGGCACTGCTGGCGTACGTGTCGCGGATCGGGCTGATCCACGCGCAGCACGCCACCGGCGACGGCGTACTCCCCGAGGACCGGCGCCCGAGCTACCTGGCCTTCCTCGAGGAGATCCTCATGCCGCCGGAGTCGGGCGACTGAGCCGGCCGGACGTCATGCGTGCTGGTCGTCATGTCACCCGAGACGTCATACACCCCGAGCCATAGATGGCTCCGTCCGAATGACGTTGCGAGGCCTCGGCGGCTCTTCCCCTCGTTGGCCCGGTCACCAGCGTGCACCTGCACGACCGGGGCATGTCGGCCAATTCCGAGTGTCCCCGAACCCGCCACCCCGCTCAACCAGGTGGCGGGTTCGGGGACACTCGAGCTGCCAGCGGACCCGTCGTACACCTCAAAACGCGGCCGGCGCGATGAGTCGCCCCCGTCGCCACGCGTCAACTCCCTGAGACGTCTTCCGGATCGAGTCATGGTGGGCTCGGTCCGTATGACGTTGGGGGTTGGTCGCGGGACGTCATACACCCCGAGCCGTAGATGGCTCCGCCCGTATGACGTTCCGGGCCAACCCCGACCGAAAGGACAGCGTCAGGAGCCCTCGGCGAGCGAACGGGACCGGTCGCGGGCGGCCTCCATGGCGGCGAGGAAGGCCGCACGCACCTTGTGTATTTCCAGCTCGCGCAGGGCGGCGGCGGTGGTGCCGCCGGGCGAGGTGACCTGTTCGCGCAGGACGGTCGGGTGAGTGCCGGTCTCGCGGAGCATCTTGGCCGAGCCGACGACGGTCTGTACGACGAGCTCGGTGGCCGTCGTACGCGGCAGACCGAGGTGTACGCCGGCCTCGATCATCGACTCCACCACGAAGAAGAGGTACGCCGGCCCCGAGCCGCTGATCGCGGTGACCGCGTCCTGCTGCTTCTCCGGCACCCGCAGCACCCGCCCGGTCGAGGCCAGCAGCGCCTCGGCCTCCTTCAGGTGAGAGTCGTCGCAGTGCGAGCCGGGCGAGATGGCGGCCATGCCCTCGTCGACCAGCGCGGGGGTGTTCGGCATGACCCGGACGACCGCGACCCCGGCCGGCACGTGCGACTCGATGAACGCGGTCGTGATGCCCGCGGCGAGCGACACCAGCAGCTGGCCAGGCCGCAGCTCGCCGGCGATCTCGGCGAGCAGGTCGGACATGTCCTGCGGCTTGACGACCACGGCCACGGTGTCGGCGGTGCGGGCCGCCTCGAGGTTGGAGACCACGCGGACGCCGTACTTCTCGGTCAGCTCGCGGGCCCGTTCGGGGCGCTTCTCGCCGACCAGCAGCTCGTCGACGGGCCGGCCGGCCCGCACGAGGCCGGAGAGCAGGGTCTCGCCCATCACTCCGGCACCGAGGATCGCGGTGAGGGGCATGCGGACCTACTTCTTCGAGACCAGGGACTTCACGAAGAATGACAGGTTCTGCGGACGCTCAGCGAGACGTCTCATGAGGTAGCCGTACCACTCGGTGCCGTAGGGGATGTAGACCCGCATCAGCTCGCCGGACGACGTCAGCCGCTTCTGTTCCTCGGGCCGGATGCCGTAGAGCATCTGGAACTCGTAGCTGCCCTGCTCACGGCCGTAGCGGCTGGCCAGCGAGGACGCGATCGCCACCATCCGCGGGTCGTGGGTGGCGATCATCGGGTAGCCCTGTCCGGCCAGCAGCACCTTGAGGCAGCGCACGTAGGACTTGTCGACGTCGAGGCGGCTCTGGAAGGCGACCGTCTCGGGCTCCTTGTAGGCGCCTTTGCAGAGCCGGACCCGCGACCCCTCGTAGGCCAGCGCCTTGCAGTCGGCCTCGGTGCGGTGCAGGTAGGACTGCAGGACGGCCCCGGTCTCGGGGAAGTCCTTGCGCAGCTCGCGCAGGGTGGCCAGGGTCCGGTCGGTGGTGGTGTGGTCCTCCATGTCGAGGGTGACCGTCGTACCGGCGTTGCGGGCGGCTCGGCAGATGGTCCGGGCGTTCTCGAGGGCGAG
>WNGB01005538.1_pt1 | contig 18835 bp, 17 predicted proteins | sample 5400681 | NCBI WGS metagenome assembly WNGB01 (sample SAMN13153367, study PRJNA577476) | soil metagenome | isolation source: 115 cm soil or saprolite under grassland replicate 2 | place: USA:California | collected 2016-06-15
GCTTCGCGGTGGTGACCAGCTTCCAGGCCGAGGGCATGGTGGTGCTGGACCTCGCCAGGCGCATCGACCCGCGGGTGCGGGTGCTGACCCTGGACACCGGCCGCCTCCCCGAGGAGACCTTCGAGGTCATGGAGGCGGTCCGCAGCGGCATGCGGCTACGGGTGGAGGTGCTCTCCCCCGACCCGGGCGCGGTGGCGGCGATGGTCGGCCGCCACGGGCCGAACCTGTTCCGCCGCGACCCGTCGCTGCGGATGCTCTGCTGCCACGTCCGCAAGGTCGCCCCGCTGGCCGCCGCCCTCGCCGGCCTCGACGCCTGGGCGACCGGGCTGCGCCGCGACGGCGGCCAGGCGAGGGCCGGCACCGGCAAGGTCGAGCTGGACGCCGACCACGGCGGCATCGTCAAGCTGAACCCGCTGGCCGACTGGACCCGCGAGCAGGTGTGGGAGCACGTGCGGGCCAACCGCCTGCCGGTCAACGCCCTCTACGAGCGCGGCTACAGCTCGATCGGCTGCGCCCCCTGCACCCGCCCGACCCGGCCGGGCGAGGACGAGCGCGCCGGGCGCTGGTGGTGGGAGGCGGACGCGACCCGCGAGTGCGGCCTGCACCACGCCAGCCCGGACGAGCGCTTCGAATCGGCGCTCCAGCGGCTGCAGGACGACCTCGCCGGCCAGCCAGACGGGGGACGGAGCGGCTGATGGCCTTCGGCTACCCGGTGTTCCTGGAGCTGGCGGGCAGGCGGGCGCTGGTGGTCGGCGAGGGGGCGGTGGCCGCCGGGAAGGCGGACGGCCTGCTCGCCGCCGGCGCGGCCGTCACCGTGGTGGCGCGGGGGCCGGACGCCGAGCTGGAGAAACTGGCGGCCACCCAAGGGGCGACCGTGCACCGCCGCGGCTTCGTCCCAGGGGACCTGGCCGGCGCGTTCCTGTGCGTGGCGGGCTCGGCCGACCCGGCGTTGCGGGCGGCCGTCGCCGCCGCGGCAAGGGCCGCAGGGGTCCTGGTCAACGTGATGGACGACGTTCCCAACTGCGACTTCGCCGCGCCGGCCGTGGTCCGCAGGGGCGACCTGGTGGTCGCGGTGGCGACCGGGGGCCGCGCGCCCGCCCTTGCCAGCCGGCTCCGGGCCGAGCTGGGCGAGCGCTTCGGGCCGGAGTGGGCCGAGCTGGTCGACCTGGTCGGCGAGGTGCGGGCGGCCACCCTCGCCGACCTGCCCGACCTGGAGGAACGGGCCCGCCGCTGGCGGGCGGCGCTGGACCTGCCGGAGCTGGAGGGGCTGGTCCGCGACGGCCGCCGGGAGCTGGCCGCCAGCCGCCTCCGCGCCCGGCTCCTGGAGCAGCGGCCATGAGCGGCGTCGTCTACCTGGTGGGGGCGGGGCCGGGCGACCCGCGGCTGCTCACCCTGCGCGGCGCCGAGGTGCTGCAACGGGCCGAGGTGGTGGTCTACGACCGGCTCGCCCCGGCCGCGCTGCTCGACCTCGCCCCCCGCGGCGCCGAGCGGGTCGACGCCGGCAAGGCACGCGGCCGCGCGGCGCTCCCCCAGGCCGCGATCAACCGGCTCCTGGTCGACCGGGCGCGGCACGGCCTGACGGTGGTCCGGCTCAAGGGCGGCGACCCGTTCGTGTTCGGCCGCGGCGGCGAGGAGGCGCTGGCGCTGGCGGCCGCCGGCGTGCCGTTCGAGGTGGTGCCCGGCGTCAGCGCGGCGGTCGCCGCGCCCGCCTACGCCGGCATCCCGCTCACCCACCGTGGCCTGTCCTCCAGCGCCGCGGTGGTGAGCGCCAGCCAGGCCGGCGGGCGACCGGCCGACCTGCGCCGGCTGGCGACCGCGGTCGACACGCTGGTGGTGCTGATGGCCGCCGAGCGGCTCGGCGAGGTCTGCGCCGCCCTGGTCGCGGCCGGCCGCCCGGCCGACCAGCCGGCCGCGGTGGTCAGCTGGGCGACCACCAGCGCCCAACGGTCGCTGGTCGGCACGCTGGCCGGGCTGGCCGGCGCCGAGGTGGACCCGCCCGCCACCCTGGTCGCCGGACCGGTCGTCTCCCTGGCCGACACGCTGGCCTGGTTCGCCCCTGACGACATCGCCGCGGCGCGGCCAGGCGTTGACACGCGCCTGCCGGGCGCGTAGGCAGGGCGGTGACAGCCGCCACACGCTGGGGGTGCACCATGGCCGTCCGCCGTCCAGGGCCCGAGGAGCTGCGGGCGATCGCCCGCCGGTTCCACTTCACCATTCCCGACCAGCGGATGCCGGCCTTCGAGGCGCTGGTGGAGAGCTTCCTTGCCCCCTACGACCGGCTGGACCAGCTCCAGGAGCCGAGGCGGGAGCCGCGCTACCCCCGCGACGGCGGCGCCGCGCCGCGGCCGGAGGAGAACCCGCTGGGGGCCTGGGCGTGGCGGGTCCGCATCCAGGGCGCCGCCACCGGGCCGCTTGCCGGCAGGACGATCGCGATCAAGGACAACGTCGCCGTCGCCGGCGTGCCGATGAACAACGGCACGGTGCTGCTGGACGGCTACGTGCCCGACGAGGACGCCACCGTGGTCGAGCGGGTGCTGGACGCGGGCGCCACCATCCTGGGCAAGGCGGTCTGCGAGAGCCTGTGCTTCTCCGGCGGCAGCCACACCGCCGACAGCGGCCCGGTGCGCAACCCCTACGACCCGGCCCGCAGCACCGGCGGCTCCTCGACCGGGTCGGCGGCGCTGGTGGCGGTCAGCGAGGTCGACCTGGCGATCGGCGGCGACCAGGGCGGCTCGGTGCGCATCCCGAGCTGCTGGTCGGGGATCTACGGGCTCAAGCCGACCTGGGGGCTGGTGCCGTATACCGGCGCGTTCCCGATCGAGGCGTCCCTGGACCATCTCGGCCCGATGGCCCGCAGCACCCGCGACGTGGCGCTGCTGCTGTCGGTGCTGGCTGGGCCGGACGGCCTGGACCCGCGCCAGCGCGCCGGCCTGCAGCCGGCCGACTACCTCGCCGCGCTCAGCGGTGACGTCGCCGGGTTGCGGCTGGCGGTGGTCCGCGAGGGGTTCGGCCATCAGGGGCTGTCGGAGCCTGACGTCGACGAGGCGGTCATGCAGGCCGCCAGGTCCTTCGAGCGGCTCGGCGCCAAGGTCGAGGAGGTGTCGATCCCCTGGCACCGCGACGCCATGGCGGTCTGGAACGCGGTCGCCGTGGAGGGCGCCACCGCGATCATGGTCGCGGGCGAGAGCATGGCCTACGGCGCCAAGGGCCGCTACGCCACCGGGCTGGTCGACGCCTTCGCCGCGGGCCGGCGCGCCAGCGGCGACCGGCTGTCGGAGACGGTCAAGCTCACCGTCCTCGCCGGGCAGTGGATGGCCGACGCGCACCACGGCCGCTACTACGCCAAGGCGCAGAACCTGGCCCGCAGCGCCCGCGCCGCCTACGACGAGGTCCTGGGCGCGCACGACCTGCTGCTGATGCCGACGCTGCCGCTGAAGGCGACGCCCCTGCCGGCGGCCGACGCCCCGGTCGAGGAGTACGTGGCGAGAGCCCTCGAGATGATCCCCAACACCGCGCCGTTCGACGTCACCGGCCACCCGGCGATGAGCGTGCCCTGCGCGATCTCGGCCGGCCTGCCGGTCGGCATGATGCTGGTCGGCCGGGACGGCGACGAGTCCACAATCCTGCGTGCCGCCGACGCCTTCGAGCGCGAGCTGTTCCAGCCGCCGGCCCCGCCGCCCGCCGCCGGCCTCAGCCCCTGAGCTGGCGCAGCACGTACTGGAGGATGCCGCCGTGGCGGAAGTACTCGACCTCGTTGGGGGTGTCGATGCGGATGCGGGCGCTGAACTCCTGGTCGTCGGCCCGCACGGCCGCCTCGCGCGGGAAGCCGTCCGGCCCGGCCCCTTCGAGGCCGGTGATCTCGAAGGTCTCGTGGCCGCTGAGGCCGAGCGAGCCGACCGAGGAGCCGGCGGGGAACTCCAGCGGCAGCACCCCCATGCCGACCAGGTTGGAGCGGTGGATGCGCTCGTAGCTCTCCGCCAGCACGGCCCGGACCCCGAGCAGGTTGGTGCCCTTGGCCGCCCAGTCCCTGCTGGACCCTGAGCCGTACTCCTTGCCTGCCAGCACCACCAGCGGCACGCCCTCCTGCCGGTAGCGCATGGCCGCGTCGTAGATCGTCATCTGCTCGCCGTCCGGCAGGTGCAGGGTGACGCCGCCCTCGGTGCCTGGGGCGAGGCGGTTGCGCAGGCGGATGTTGGCGAAGGTGCCGCGGATCATCACCTCGTGGTTGCCGCGGCGGGAGCCGTAGCTGTTGAAGTCCTTGACCTCGACGCCCTGCTCGATCAGGTAGCGGCCGGCCGGGCTGTCGCGCTTGATGACCCCGGCGGGCGAGATGTGGTCGGTGGTGACGCTGTCGCCGAGGACGGCGAGGACCCTGGCGCCGCGGACGTCGGTCAGCGGCGCGGGAACGGCCGGCATGCCGTCGAAGTAGGGCGGGCGGCGGACGTAGGTGGAAGCCGGGTCCCAGGCGAAGCTGGAGCCGGTCGGCACCTCCAGCGAGTTCCAGCGCTGGTCGCCCGCGAACACCTGCGCGTAGCTCTTGCGGAACATGTCGGACTGCACGGCCCTGCCGATCAGCTCGCTCACCTCGGCGCTGGAGGGCCAGATGTCGCGCAGGTAGACGGGCCTGCCGTGCGGGTCGGCGCCGAGCGGGTCGTCGAGCAGGTCGAGGTCCATCGAGCCGGCCAGCGCGTAGGCGACCACCAGCGGCGGCGAGCCCAGGTAGTTCATGCGGCAGTCGGGGTTGATGCGGCCCTCGAAGTTGCGGTTGCCGCTGAGCACCGAGGCGACCACCAGGTCGCCCTGCTCGACCGCCTCGGAGATCTCCGGGGCCAGCGGGCCGGAGTTGCCGATGCAGGTGGTGCAGCCGTAGCCGACCAGGTGGAAGCCGAGCTTCTCCAGGGAGGGGATCAGGCCGGCGCGCTCGTAGTAGTCCATCACCACCTTGGAGCCGGGAGCCAGCGAGGTCTTCACCCACGGCTTGGCGGTCAGGCCACGGTCGACCGCGTTGCGGGCCAGCAGCCCGGCGGCCAGCATGACCGACGGGTTGGAGGTGTTGGTGCAGCTGGTGATGGCGGCGATCACCACGTGGCCGTGGTCGACGTCGAAGCGGGTGCCGTCGGCCAGCAGCACCGGCGTGGGGTTGGACGGGCGGCCGCTGGCGCCGGCCGGGTCCGGCTCGAACCAGCCGGGGACGGCGTCGCGCGGGGCGGCGTCGTGGTTGGGGTCCTCGGTGGTCCCGGCCATCGCCGCCGGCGGGTCGCTGGCCGGGAACGACTCGGCCGACGCCTCGTCGGGACCCGCCGGCCCCTCCTGGGGGGCGGCGGCCGGCACCTGCGCGGGCGCCATCTCGGCGAGCGCGGAGCGGAAGCCCCGCTTGGCGTCGGTCAGGGCGACCCGGTCCTGGGGACGGCGCGGGCCGGCCAGGCTCGGCATCACCGTGCCGAGGTCCAGCTCGACCTGCTCGGAGTAGCGGGGCTCGGCGGCCGGGTCGTGCCACAGGCCCTGCTCCTTGGCGTACGCCTCCACCAGCGCGACCAGCTCCGGCGGGCGGCCGGTGAAGTTCAGATATCGCAGGGTCTCGCCGTCGATCGGGAAGATCGCGCAGGTCGACCCGTACTCGGGCGACATGTTGCCGATGGTGGCGCGGTTCTCGACCGGCACGTTGCCGACGCCGGGACCGTAGAACTCGACGAACTTGCCGACCACGCCGTGGCGGCGGAGCAGCTCGGTGACGGTCAGCACCAGGTCGGTGGCGGTGGATCCCTCCGGCAGCTCGCCGTGCAGCCGGAACCCGACCACCTTGGGCATCAGCATGGAGATCGGCTGGCCGAGCATGGCCGCCTCGGCTTCGATGCCGCCGACCCCCCAGCCGAGCACGCCGAGGCCGTTCACCATCGGGGTGTGGCTGTCGGTGCCCACCAGCGTGTCCGGGTAGGCCTGGCCCTGCTGGTTGCTGAACACGACCCTTGCCAGGTACTCGAGGTTGACCTGGTGGACGATGCCGGTGTCCGGCGGCACCACCTTGAAGTCGTCGAAGGCCTGCTGGCCCCAGCGCAGGAACGCGTAACGCTCGCGGTTGCGATCGAACTCCAGCTCGGCGTTGCGGACGAAGGCGTCGGGCCGGCCGGCCACGTCGGCGATCACCGAGTGGTCGATGACCAGCTCCGCCGGGGCCAGCGGGTTGATCCGCGCGGGATCGCCGCCCAGCTCGGCCATGGCGTGGCGCATCGCCGCCAGATCGACCACCGCCGGCACCCCGGTGAAGTCCTGCATCAACACCCGGGCAGGCGAGAAGGCGATCTCGCGGTCCTCCGGCCTGGCCGGGTCCCAGCGGACGAACGCCGCGACGTCCTCGGCGGTGACGGCGCTGCCGTCCTCGTTGCGGAGCAGGTTCTCCAGCAGCACCTTCAGCGAGAACGGCAGGCTGTCAACGTCGCCCACCTCGGCGAGCGCGCCGAGCCGGAACACCTCGAACGAGCGGCCTCCGATCTCCAGCCCCGCCCGTGCCCCGAAGCTGTTGCCTGCCATCTTGCGGCCCTCCCTTCAGCCGACCAGCTTGGCGACGTCGGCCTGCTTGGCGCGGACCGCCTCGGCCGCCTCACGCAGGTTGCCCAGCTCCTCGCCGGTCAGGGGCAGCTCGACGACCTGCTCGACCCCGCCGCGGCCGAGCCGGGCGGGCACCCCGAGGTAGACCCCGTCGATGCCGTACTGGCCGGTGACCCAGGCGCAGACCGGCAGCACCTGCTTGGTGTCGGCCAGCACCGCCTCGACCATCGCGGCGGCCGCGCTGGAGGGGGCGTAGTAGGCCGAGCCGGACTTGAGCAGGGCGACCACCTCGGCGCCGCCGTCGCGGGTCCGCTGCACCAGCCGCTCGATGGTGGCGGCGTCGGCCAGCTCGGCGAGCGGCTTGCCGTCGACCGTGACCATGCTCGGCACCGGCACCATGGTGTCGCCGTGGGAGCCGAGCGTGATCGCCTCCACCCGGTTGGGGCTGGTGCCGAGCTCCTCGGCCAGGAAATGCCTGAAGCGGGCGGTGTCCAGCATGCCGGCCTGGCCCATCACCCGTTCCTTGGGGAACCCGGAGACCTCGGCGGCCAGGGCGGTCATCTCGTCCAGCGGGTTGGAGACCACGATCAGGACCGCGTCCGGCGAGCCATCGACCAGCCTGCGGGTCACCTCGCCGACGATCCTGGCGTTGGTCTCCAGCAGGTCCATGCGGCTCATGCCCGGCTTGCGGGGCAGCCCTGCGGTGATCACGGCCACGTCCGAGCCGGCCGTCTCGAGGTAGCCGTTGGTGCCGACCACCCGGGTCTCGAAGTGCTCGATCGGCCGCGACTGCAGCATGTCGAGCGCAAGGCCCTGGGGCAGCCCCTCGACGATGTCGGTCATCACCACCTCGTCGCAGAGGTCCTTCTCGGCGATCCGCTGGGCGGTGGTGGAGCCGTACTTGCCGGCCCCGACGACGGTGACCTTCATGCGCCGGCCTCCAGCTGCTCGATCACCGCGTCGGCGACCTGGCTGGTGCCGACCGCGGTGGGGTCGTCGCGGTGGGGCTTCATGTCGTAGGTGACGTTGCGGCCCTCGGCGATCACCGCCGCCAGGGCCCGCTCGAGCCGGTCGCCGGCCTCGCCCTCGCCGAGGTGCCTGAGCATCAGCATGCCCGAGAACATCATCGCCATCGGGTTGACCTTGTTCTGGCCCTTGTACTTGGGCGCCGAGCCGTGGGTCGCCTCGAACACCGCCACCCGGTCGCCCATGTTGGCCCCTGGGGCGACCCCGAGCCCGCCGACCAGCCCGGCGCACAGGTCGGAGAGGATGTCGCCGTAGAGGTTGGGCAGCAGCAGCACGTCGAAGTTCTCCGGCTTCTGCACCAGCTGCATCGACATGTTGTCGACCAGGAACTCGTCGTACTCGATGTCCGAGTACTCCTTGGCCACCTCGCGGGCGACGGCGTAGAACAGCCCGTCGGTGTGCTTCATGATGTTGGCCTTGGTCACGGCGGTGATCTTCTTGCGACCGTAGGTGCGGGCGTGGTCGAAGGCGAACCTGGCGATCCGCCGCGTCCCGGTGACCGAGATCGGCTTGATCGAGATGCCGGAATCCTCCCTGATCTGCTTGGGCTGCACGCCGTTGAGGAACTCGATCACCCGCCTGGCATCGTCGGTGCCCTGCTCGAACTCGATGCCGGCGTACAGGTCCTCGTGGTTCTCGCGCACCACCACCAGGTCGATGTCCTGGTAGCGGGAGCGCACCCCGCGGTAGGACTTGCAGGGACGCAGGCAGGCGTACAGGTCCAGCTCCTTGCGGAGGGCGACGTTGACGCTGCGGAAGCCGGTGCCGATCGGCGTGGTCAGGGGGCCCTTGATGGCCACGCCGTTGGCGCGGATGGAGTCCAGCACGTGGCCGGGCAGCGGCGTGCCGTACTGGTCGATGACGTCGGCCCCGGCCTGCTGGACGTCCCAGTCGAAGCGGACGCCGGTGCCCTCCAGGACGCGGCGGGTCGCCTCCGACAGCTCCGGGCCGACCCCGTCGCCTGGGATGAACGTGACGCGATGGGCCATGGGAAGGGCTCCTTCTCTCGGTTGGGCGCCCAGGGTATCTCTCCGTAGGACTGCTAAAGAAGGTCGCGCATCACCTGCCCTCCGACCTGATCGCCTTCAGGGATCCCGTGGTCTTGGTGATGCGCGACCTTCTTTAAGCGGTAGGAAGGCGAAACACCTACGATGAGGCGTGACCCGTCCCCCGAGATCACCGGAGGCACCGCGAGATGACGAACCGCAAGGGGCTCGAGGGCGTGGTCGCCGCCCAGACCAGCATCTCCGACATCGATGGCCAGAAGGGGAAGCTGTACTACGCCGGCTACGACATCGCCGACCTGGCCGCCCACGCCACCTTCGAGGAGACGGTCTACCTCCTGCACCACCGCGAGCTGCCCACCAGGCAGCAGCTGGAGGACACCGCCGCCGCCCTGCGCGGTTCCAGCGCCCTCGACGAGTTCCTGGTCGGGCTGATCTCCTCGATCGCCGGCCGGACCGTCCCGATGACCGTGCTGCGCACGGCGATCTCCGCCGCCGCCGCCCTCGACCCCGACGACGACTCGCCGGAGGCCAACCTCCGCAAGGCCTACCGGCTGATGGCCAAGACCCCGCAGGTGGTCGCCACCTACCAGCGGCTGCGCAGCGGCCGGCAGGCGGTGCCGGCCCGGGAGGACCTCGGGGTGGCGGCCAACTTCCTGTACGCGCTCACCGGCACCGAGCCCGACCCGGGCGTGGCCCGCGACTTCGACGTGGTGCTGGTGCTGTACGCCGACCACACCATGAACGCCTCCACCTTCGCAGGCAGGGTGGCGGCGGCCACCCTTGCCGACATGTACGCCGCCGCCACCGCCGCGCTGGCCACCCTGCAGGGCCCGCTGCACGGCGGGGCGATCGAGCAGGTGCGCCACATGCTCGACGAGATCGGCGACGCCGACCGGGCGACCGAATGGGTCAGGGGGCGGCTCGGCCGCAAGCAGAAGGTCATGGGCTTCGGCCACCGCGTCTACCGGACCTGGGACCCACGGGCGACGATCCTGCGGGACATGGCGGAGCGGCTGGGCAAGCAGGCCGGCGAGACCCGCTGGTACGACATCTCCGCCCGGATCCAGGAGACCGTGATGGAGGAGAAGGGCCTGTACCCCAACGTGGACTTCTACACTGCCAGCGTCTACTCGGCCCTCGGCATCCCGCCAGACCTGTACACCTGCCTGTTCGCCAGCTCGCGGATGGCCGGCTGGACCGCCCACGTCCGCGAGCAGTACGCCGACAACCGCCTCATCCGCCCCGACTCCGAGTACATCGGCCCCGCGCCCCGCGACTGGCGACCGCTGGACGCCAGGGGCTGAGGAGGTTCAGGCCGGCCGCGGGAGCAGGCCGGCGGCCCGGATGACCTCGGGAACGCCGCTGGCCGGGCCGAGGCCCATCAGGTGGACGCCGCGGACGCCTGCCAGGCCTCGCACCTGCTCGACCACCTCGGCGGCCAGGGCGATGCCCTCGGCCCGCTGGTCGGCGGCTGCCCGCATGCGGGCCAGGGTGGAGGACGGGACGGCCCAGCCGGGCAGGCCGGCGAACCGTTCGAGCTGGGCGGCGGAGCCGGGCGGGAGCACCCCGGCGAGGATCGCGACGCGGTCGGGAAGCCCGTGCTCGGCCAGCCGGTCGAGCCAGGCCGCGAACGCGGCCACGTCGTAGACCGGCTGGGTCTGGACGAACCGGGCGCCGGCGTCGACCTTGGCGGCCAGGCGCCGGCCCATTGACGGGTCGGCCCCTGGGGCCTCGGCGACCCCGACCAGGAAGGGCGCGGGCGGGGTGATCAGCTCGCCGTCGGGCCCCTTGCCCTCACCGAGCGCGGCGGCCAGCCGGGCCAGCCCCACCGCGTCCAGGTCGAACACCGGCTTGGCGCCCGACCCGCCGACCGCGACCGGGTCCCCCGACAGGCAGAGCACCGTGCGGATGCCGAGCGCGTGGGCGCCGAGCAGGTCGGCGGTGAGGGCGAGCCGGTTGCGGTCGCGGCAGGTGAGCTGCAGCACCGGTTCCAGGCCCTCGGCGGCCGCGAGCACGGCGGCGGCGGTGGGGGCCATGCCGACCCTGGCGGTGGCGTTGTCGGTCACGTTGACCGCGTCGACCAGCCCGCGCAGCTGGCGGGCGGCGCTGCGGACCACCGCGGGGTCGGGCGAGCGCGGCGGCACCAGCTCGCCGGTGACCACGAAGCGGCCGCCCTGCAGCAGGCCGGCGAGCCGCGAGGGCTCGGTCACCGGCGGCCTTCGGCCAGCCGCGCGGCCGTGACCGTGTTGGCCAGCAGCATGGCGACGGTCATCGGGCCGACCCCGCCCGGGACCGGGGTCAGTGCGCCGGCCACCTCCGCCACCTCCGGGGCGACGTCCCCCACGATCCGGTCGCCGACCCGGTGGTTGCCGACGTCCACCACGGCGGCGCCCGGCTTGACCATGTCGGGGGTGATCATCGCCGGCCGGCCGGCCGCCGCCACCAGCACGTCGGCCTGCCGGGTGTAGCCGGCGAGGCCCCTGGTGCCGGTGTGGCAGAGGGTCACGGTGGCGTTGGCGCCCGGCGCCTTGGCCGACAGCAGCACCGCAAGGGGGCGGCCGACCAGCAGGCCGCGGCCGACGATCACCGCGTGGCTCCCCTCCACCGGCACCCGCTCGCGGCGCAGCAGCTCGACGATCCCGATGGCGGTGCAGGGGGCGAAGCGGGGGTCGCCGCGCAGCAGCCGCCCCTCGTTCTCCGGGTGCAGGCCGTCGACGTCCTTGGCGGGGTCGATGGCGTCCTGGACCTCGACCGGGTCGAGGCCGGCGGGCAGGGGAAGCTGCACCAGGATGCCGTGGACGCCCTGGTCGGCGTTGAGCTCGGCGACCGCCGCCAGCACCTCCTTCTGGGCGGCGTCGGCGGGCAGGGCGAGCCGGCGCGACTCGATCCCGCTGCGAGCCGCGGCCCGCTGCTTGGCGCCGACATAGATATGGGACGCCTCGTCGTCGCCGACCAGCACGGCAGCAAGCGTCGGACGCCGGCCGGCCGCGGCCAGCCGCTCGACCTCCCCGGCCAGCTCGGCCCTGACCGCCGCCGCCGCCGCCTTCCCGTCCAGCACCCTCGCCGCCACCAACACTCCCCCTCGCCAGCCCGTCCCTCACCACCTCAGGCTATCCCCCAGACGATGCCGCCGTGCCCACCCCCGGACCCGCCGCCGCCGCCCTGCGCCGAACCCGGGCCGCAGGGGGCCGCCGACCGACCGACCGTAGTTGTCGGAGGGAGGGCGGCGGCCCCCTGCGGCCCACCCCACCCCGACCCGGGAGGGCCTCAGTGCCGGAAGTGCCGCCGCCCCGTGTGGAGCATCGCGATCCCGGCGGCGGCGGCAGCCTCGGTCACCTCGGCGTCGCGGACGCTCCCGCCGGGTTGGGCGACCGCCAGGACCCCGGCGGCGGCCAGCTCCTCCACGCCGTCCGCGAACGGGAAGAACGCGTCGCTGCCGGCGGCAGCGCCGGCCGCCCGCTCCCCCGCCTTGGCGACCGCCAGCCGGACCGCGTCGACCCGGCTCTGCTGGCCGGCGCCAACGCCGACGACCCGGCCGCCCCTGGCGAGCACGATCGCGTTGGACTTCACGTGCCTGGCCACCGCCCAGGCGAGGGCGAGGTCGGCCAGCAGCTCGGGGGCGGGCCGCGCGCCGGCGACCAGCTCCCAGCCGGCCGGGTCGTCGGCGGCCGTGTCCGGCTGCTGCACCAGCAGGCCGCCGGCGACCGAGCGGACGGCGAGACGGTCGGGCGGCCGGACCAGGTCGACCTCCACCAGCCGCAGCGACGGCTTGCCGGCCAGCGCCGCCTGCGCCGCCTGGTCGAAGCCGGGGGCGACCACCACCTCGGTGAACACCTCGCCGATCCTGGCGGCGGTGGCCGCGTCCAGCGGCCGCGACAGGCCGACCACGCCACCGAAGGCGCTGGTCGGGTCGCCCTCGAGGGCGCCGGCGTAGGCCTCCTCCAGGGTGGCCCCCAGCGCCGCGCCGCAGGGGTTGGTGTGCTTGACGACCACGGCGAACGGCCGGTCGGCGTGGTCGGCGACCAGGCCGAGGGCGGCGTCGGCGTCCAGCAGGTTGTTGTAGGAGAGCTCCTTGCCGGCGAGCTGCCTGGCGGCGCCGAGCCCCCACGACCCGCCAGGCCCGTCGGCGGCGTAGAACGCGGCCGCCTGGTGGGGGTTCTCGCCGTAGCGCAGCGTCTGCAGCAGCCGCCCGCCGACCGTCAGGGCGGCGGGGAACTCCCCGGCGGCCGACCGCGCCATCCAGGCCGCCACCGCCGCGTCGTAGGCGGCGGTGCGGGCGAACGCCTTGGCGGCCAGCGCGCGGCGCTCCGGCAGGGTGGTGCCGCCGGCGGCCAGGGCCGCCTCGACCCTGGGATAGTCGGCCGGGTCGCAGACCACCGCCACCCAGGGCCAGTTCTTGGCCGCCGCCCTGACCATGGCGGGCCCGCCGACGTCGATGCGCTCGACCGCCACGGCCTCCTCCGCGGCCGGGTCGGCGCCCGGCCCGCCGAGCCGGGCCACCGTCTCCTCGAACGGGTACAGGTTGACCACCACCAGGTCGAATGGGGCGATCCCGGCCGCCTGCAGCTCTGCCAGGTGCTCCGGTCGGTGCCGGTCGGCGAGCAGGCCGGCGTGGACCCGCGGGTGCAGCGTCTTGACGCGGCCGTCGAGCATCTCCGGGAAACCGGTCAGCGCCTCGACCCTGCCGACGCGCAGGCCATGCTCCTCGAGGGCGGCCGCGGTGGAGCCGGTGGAGACCACCTCGACGCCGGCGCCGCCAAGAGCGTCGGCCAGCCGCTGCAGGTCCCGCTTGTCGAAGACGCTGACAAGGGCGCGGCGGACCGGCAGCCGCTGGTCGGTCACCGTGGCACCGCCTCAACGACCCAGGCGCGGCGGCCGTCGGTGCGGACCCGGCCGTCGGCGACCAGGCGGACGGCGAGGGGCAGCAGCCGGTGCTCCTCGCGTTTGATGCGCTCGTGCAGGCTGGCCTCGTCGTCGCCCTGCTCGACGGGCACGGCGGCCTGGAACAGCACCGGGCCGTGGTCGACCTGCTCGTCCACCAGGTGGATGGTGCAGCCGCTGACCCTGACCCCGTAGGCGAGCGCGTCCCTGACCGCGTGGGCGCCGCGGAAGGCGGGCAGCAGGCTCGGGTGGGTGTTGACGATCCGGTCGGGGAAGGCGCGGACGAACTCGGGGCCGAGGATCCGCATGAAACCGGCCAGGCAGATCGCGTCCGGCCGCGCGGCGGCGACCAGGTCGCGCAGCGCCCGGTCGAAGGCGGCCCGGTCGGGGTGGTCGGCCGGTCGGACCACGGCGGCGTCGACCCCGGCCAGCCGCGCCCGCTCCAGCCCGTAGGCGTCCGCGCGGTCGCTGACGACCAGCGCGACGGCCAGGCCGGATGCGGGCTCGGCGGCCGCGTCGAGCAACGCCTGGAGGTTCGTCCCGTGGCCGGACAGCAGCACGGCCACCCGCCTGGTCTCCGCCACGTCCTCCCTGGCCTCGCCGGGTCCTCTCGCGCCGGATGCTGCCATCGCGCCGGCAGCGCCGGCAAGCTCGACGGGGCGGATTGAACCACTCCAGCGCATGTGTTTGACTGCGCCCACCTGCGCGAACGGCTGGTGCCGTGCGCGACCGGCAGAGGGAGCGGAGACGGACGTTGATGAGCACCGGGGATCCCGGGGAGGTCCGTTCCCGCGCCCCCGCCACCTCGATCGGGCGATGGCGGCCGGACTCGGTGCCGGAGCGCCTCGGGCTGGTCGGGTTGGGTGCGGCGGCGGCCAGCTTCGCCTACCCGGCGGTGAGCCGCGGCACCGGCCTGGCGCTCCCCTGCCCGCTGCGGACGCTCACCGGCATCCCCTGCCCGCTGTGCGGGATGACCACGGCGGCGACCGGCCTGGCGGCCGGCGACCTCGGGGGCGCCATGGCGGCCAACCCGTTCGTGCTCGTGCTTGCCGGGCTGACCCTGCTCATGACCCTGCTGATGGCGGCTCGGGCGCTCGGGTGGGCGCGGCAGCCCGCTCAATGGCCGCCGGCCCGACGCCGACAAGCGTACTGGGCGGCTGCCCTGCTCGCGGCCGCGAGCTGGGCGTTCCAACTGCACCGGTACGGCTGGGTGTAGCGCTCGCCGGTTCGGCGGGCGGAGCCAGATGATGGGAGGACGACCATGACCGAGGGAACGACACCGCGCGACCCGCAGGAGGACCCGCTCCGCCAGCAGCCCGGCGGGACGCCGCCACCGCCGCCGGCGCCGCCACCGGGCGACCAGGGCTGGGGCCAGCAGGGCGGCTACCAGCCGCAAGGGGGCTACCAGCCGCAGGGGGGCTACCAGCCGCAGCCGGCCGGCAGCGGCCTCTCCGAGAACGTCGCCTCCGGCCTCTCCTACGTGCTCGGCTGGCTCACGGGGCTGATCTTCCTGCTGATCGACAAGCGCCCGGAGGTCCGCTTCCACGCGATGCAGTCGATCATCTTCGCCGTGGTGGCGATGCTGTTCGGGTGGATCAGGCTGTTCACGGGCGGGTTCCTGGCCACCCTGCTGTGGCTGGTCTCGGTGGTCTTCTTCTTCACCTGGATCTTCGTCATGATCCAGGCCTTCCAGGGCAGGCACTTCAAACTGCCGGTGATCGGCGACTTCGCCGAGCAGCAGGCGGGCGGGCGGGCCCGCTGATCGACCCGGGAATCCACCACAAGGAGCCTTCATGAGCCAGGGGTACGGACCGCAGGACCCCAACCAGCCCGCCTACGGGCAGCAACCCGGCTACGGGCAGCAACCGCCGCCGCCACCGCCCTACGGCACCCCGGCGTCGGCGAGCTACGGCCAGCAGCCGGCGCCCTACGGCGGCGACCAGCCCGGCTTCTACATGGGCAGGCCGCTCGCCAACTGGCCGGTGCGGGCCGCCGGCTACATCATCGACTACCTGATCTTCTTCATCCCCGGGCTGGTCGCCATCCTGCTGTCCAGCGCCACCTCCGAGCCGGGCGAGGTGCAGAGCGCCGGTGTCGGCCTGGTCATCTTCCTGCTCTGGCTGGTCGGCGTCGGCATCTGGGTCTACAACCGCGTCATCCTGCAGGGCCGGAGCGGGCAGAGCTGGGGCAAGCAGGTGATGAACACCCGCCTGCTGCGGATGTCCGACGGACAGCCGATCGGCGCCGGCCAGGCGTTCGTCCGCGACCTCGCCCACATCATCGACTCGCTCATCTGCTACATCGGCTGGCTGTTCCCGCTGTGGGACGCACGGCGCCAGACGATCGCCGACAAGATCATGAGCACGGTGGTGGTCGCGGAGCGCTGAGCGCGCGGCTGGCGTGGCGGGCGGGCCGGACCGGCCCGCCCGCTACCCGTCCTTGACGGCGGCGACGGCCAGCTCGGCGGCTTCGGTGGGGTTGCGGCCGACCCGCACCCCCGCCGCCTCCAGCGCCGCCGCCTTGGCCTGGGCGGTGCCGCTCGACCCGGAGATGATGGCCCCGGCGTGGCCCATGCGCTTGCCTGGCGGCGCCTCGAACCCGGCGATGTAGGCGACCACCGGCTTGCTCATCCGCTCGGCGACGAAGCGGGCCGCCCGCTCCTCCTCGTCGCCGCCGATCTCGCCGATCATCACCACCGCCTCGGTCTCCGGGTCGTCCTGGAAGCGGGCGAGGACGTCGATGAAGCTGGAGCCGACCACCGGGTCGCCACCGATGCCGACGCAGGTGGTCTGGCCGACCCCGGCCGCCGCCATCTCGTACATCACCTGGTAGGTGAGGGTGCCGGAGCGCGACACCAGCCCGACCGGGCCGGCGTGGGTGATCTCGCCCGGGATGATGCCGACGTTGGCCTTGCCCGGCGAGATGACCCCTGGGCAGTTCGGCCCGACCAGGGCGACGTCCTTGGCCCGCACGTAGTTGTAGGCCCTGGTCATGTCGAGCACCGGGATGTTCTCGGTGATCAGCACCACGGTGGCGATGCCGGCGTCGGCCGCCTCGTAGAGGGCGTCGACGGCGAAGCGGGCGGGCACGAACACCAGCGAGGTGTTGGCGCCGGTCTCGGCGACGGCCTGGGCGACGGTGTTGAACACCGGGACGCCCTCGACGTCCTGGCCGGCCTTGCCTGGGGTGACGCCGGCGACCAGGTTGGTGCCGTAGTCCCGGTTGCGCAGGGCGTGGAAGCGGCCCTCGCGGCCGGTCAGGCCCTGCACCACCAGACGGGTCCGCTGGTCGACGAGGATGGCCATCGGTCAGGCACCTGCCTTCGCGTCGGCGAGCTCGACCGCCTTGCGGGCCGCGTCGAGCATGGTGGCGGCGGGGATCACCTGGTCGTGCGGTGAGGCGGCCAGCAGCTCGCGCCCCTCGAGGGCGTTGGTGCCGTCCAGGCGGACGACCAGGGGCACCTGGACCTTGTCGCCGAGCCGTTCGAGGGCGTCGAGGATCCCCTGGGCGACCAGGTCACCGCGGGTGATGCCGCCGAAGATGTTGACCAGCACGCTGCGGACCTTCTGGTCGGAGAGGATCACCTCCAGCCCGTCGGCCATCGTCTCCGCGGAGGCGCCGCCGCCCACGTCGAGGAAGTTGGCCGCCTTGCCGCCGGCCTGCGCGACCACGTCGAGGGTGCTCATGACCAGGCCGGCGCCGTTGCCGATGATGCCGACGTAGCCGTCGAGCTTGATGTAGTTGAGGCCCCGCTCCTTGGCCGCCTGCTCCTGCGGGTCGACCGCGAAGGTGTCGCGCAGCGCCTCCAGGTCGGGATGGCGGACCAGCGCGGAGTCGTCGAGGCTGACCTTGCCGTCGAGCGCGATCACCTGGCCGGCGGCGGTGAGCACCAGCGGGTTGACCTCGACCAGCAGGCAGTCGGCGGCGACGAACACCTGGTAGAGCCTGGCGAGCAGCTCGGCGGCCCCCTTGCGGGCCTCCGGGGCGAACAGCGCGCCGTAGAGGAGCTGGTTGACGTGGTAGGGACGCAACCCGATCAGCGGGTTGACCGGCACCCTGACGACCGCCTCCGGTTTGCTGGCGGCGACCTCCTCGATCTCGACCCCGCCCTCCGCCGAGGCCATCGCCAGGAAGCCCTTGCCCGCCCGGTCGTGCAGGATGGCCACGTAGTACTCGGCGGCGATCTCGGAGGCCTCCTCGACCAGCACCCGGCGGACGGTGTGCCCGCGGATGTCCATGCCGATGATGCGCGCGGCCTGCTCGCGCGCCTCGGCCGGGTCCCTGGCGAGCTGGATGCCGCCCGCCTTGCCGCGGCCGCCGATCTGCACCTGGGCCTTGACCACCACGGTGCCGCCGAGCTCCGCGGCGACCGCCTCGGCCTCCTCCGGCTTCCAGGCGACCCTGCCGCGAGGGACGGCCACGCCGTGCCTGGCGAACAGCTCCTTGGCCTGATGCTCGAACAGGTCCATGCGTCATCCTCCGGTCGGTGGCAGCTGCGCGCCCGGGGCCTCCTACGCGGCCTGGCCGAGCACCGCCCGCAGCCACTCGACGATCTTCTGGGTGGGGGTGCCAGGGGTGAAGATCTCGGCCACCCCCTGCTCCTTGAGCAGGGCGATGTCCTCGCGGGGGATGATGCCGCCGCCGAACACCAGCACGTCGGAGGCGTCCTGCTCGCGCAGCAGCTCCACCACCCGAGGGAACAGGGTCATGTGGGCGCCCGAGTGGATCGAGAGCCCGACGGCGTCGGCGTCCTCCTGGATGACGGCGGCCACGATCTGCTCCGGCGTCTGGTGCAGGCCGGTGTAGATGACCTCCATGCCCGCGTCGCGCAGCGCCCGGGCCACCACCTTGGCCCCGCGGTCGTGCCCGTCCAGTCCCGGCTTGGCCACCACGACCCGGATGCGTCCCTGCGCCACGGTGACGTCCGCCCCTTTCGCCGGCTCTCTGGCCCGGCCTCGTTGCCCGACCGCACCTGGGAAGATACTACCCGGGCCGTCCCGGCCCCACCGACCGATTCGGGAGGATCGCACCGTCGTGCCCGAGCCGCGCCCCCAGCGCGTCGCCTACCTGCCGCCGAAGGCGGCCAAGGCGCGCAAGCTGATCCTGCGCACCCAGCTCGGCCGCGGCTGGATCGTGGCCTCCGCCGTGTTCGGGGTGGTGATCCTGGCCGCGGGCGGGCTCTACCTGGCGATGGCGGGCCGCCCGGGTCCGCCGTGGGTCCGGGTCGCTCCCCTCGAGACCGTGCCGGGCGGCACGGTCGGCGAGGCGCCGGGGCCGGGCGGCCAGGTGGTGGTCGTCGACCGCCGCGACGACCGGCTGCGCGCCTTCATCGCCCCGCCGGGTCCCTGCCCGGTGGTGGCCGCCGGCGCCGGCTT
>WNGB01011431.1_pt1 | contig 18833 bp, 19 predicted proteins | sample 5400681 | NCBI WGS metagenome assembly WNGB01 (sample SAMN13153367, study PRJNA577476) | soil metagenome | isolation source: 115 cm soil or saprolite under grassland replicate 2 | place: USA:California | collected 2016-06-15
ACCCCTAGCTTCGACGTGGGCGTCATCGCTCGAGGCGAATGTGGGAACGTCCGCGCGAAGCGCGGCCACCAGTTCCGGGTCCGGCTCCCACCGGCCGGACCCGGCACGCCGCTGCGAGCTGGCGCGCGGTGCGGTCGACCAGCTCGGCCAGCGGCAGGTACCCGTGCCCCTCGGTGCGGGCCGGCGGGCCGAGCATGACTCGAGCGCGGCGTGCAGGCGGAATGGCGAGGTCGGACCAATGCCCAGCATGACCCGCAGGCTGTCGGCGGTGAGAAAGCCGATACCGTGGATCTCGTCGGCCAGCTGGTACGGGTTTTCGCGGACCGGCCGCGCGGCATCGTCACCATACGCCTCGCGGACACGCCTTGCGTCGGCCTTTCCCAAGCCGATGTGGCGAAGCCACGAATCGACGTTGGCGATCGCGGCGACAGTGGCAAATGAGTCGTGGATGACTTGCGCGCGATCAGGTGTGATGCCCTTGATGACGCACAGCTCCTCGGGCCGTTCGCGAATGACTTCGAAGACCCGGTCGCCAAAGCGCTCGACAGCCTCCGCCGCGCGCACGGGACCCAGGTTTATCTACAGTCTCGGGGCCCCGAGCAGCGTGGGTATCAACAGGACGGAGGCAAAGAACATTCGAATTCGGGTTTTCACAGATGGCTTCGTCTTTCTTGACCCGACGTTGTTGGGTCCGACGCCAGGGGTTGATCTGGTGCGGGCGAAGGCATAACTCCGCGCGGTAAAGCTCAGGTCGTGCTTGGCTTGCGGAGTTGTTGTGGGCTTCGTTGCGCGCGTGGGAAGATCGGCGGCCTCGCAATCCGCCGCCACACTCGTATTGAGGTGCTTGATGCCACCCAGCAGTAGGTAGCGTTGCGCGGCATTGCACTGTGATCGCAAGAGCGTCCGTGGTATTGCGGGGCACGTGGTTTGGGTCTGTCCCCTTGGTAAGCGAGTCGCAGAGCCCGACTACCCCCTGCCCGGCCACGTGGCATTCGACGTCCGCTGATTGGTTGTGAAAATGGCGTCTTCAAACCCTACGTAGCGCCTCCCGTGACGCCGCAGGCCTCGCCTCGGCAGAGTCGCCCGATGACAATCGCAACGTGGCTTTGTCCGTAGTCGCCGAACCCCTCCCGCGCCACGCGCTGGCCGTGCCCGCGATCCCGAGTCTCGAGCGAGGGGCCGGTGTGATGGCCACTGCCCACTCCGCCCGCCGAGGTTAGGCCGCGACCCCAGTAGGGGCTGAGGCGCTCGACTGCAGTTTGGCGCATCAGGTCCTTGATCCGGGCGCTCACAAAGCCAGTGGTTTTCCTCAGGCCAAACATTCGGCGATATTCATCCGCGGTGATGCCGTGCTTGCGGACGAGGTGGGTGCCTGCGGCCTTGAAGCACCTGCCGCATGCGTGGCATTGAACTCGGTCGCCATCGGTGAGAAGGACACCAAGAGTGCCGTGCAGCGCGCGGTCCCTCATGCGCTGAGACCCGGCTTGTGTCGGCGGAGGCAGCTCACCCACAGCTGCTGGCGAGGCTCAGCATTGCAGGCTTACGACTGATTGGACAAGACCGTCGCGAGTACTGGTCCGTGGGAACGTCTCTTGGATTTGCGTGTGGGGCGGAGAGCGGCGTCAGCGTTCAAAGACGAGCTGAGGTACCCAGCGGAACCAAAGCACGCGATCCGATGCTCTTCTTCAGCGGGAAGGCTCACCCAGGATCGGAGTCGAGTCAGAGGCCCTCTTCGAGGCGCTGACGGCGCTTCTCCATTCGGTAGAGCCAGACGGCCGCGCCCATGGGGGTGGACGCCAACTCCTGGAAAGACGCCTGGAGTGCCGCCATCTCGGCCTGGTACTCCGGAACGCGATCGGGCGGCAGCCGGATCATTCGGCCCGTTGCGGACCCGACAGGGAAGCCCCCCGTCCTGAGTTGGACCGCCAGCCACGCGCACGCTGCCTGCTCCTGCGGGTCAGAGGCGGTGCTGGCGAGCGCCTCATACTGGTCCGCAATGCGGAGCATCTCGCGGCGCGCGGGGTCATCCGGCCCCTCCATCTGATCCACCCCTCTAGCCTCCCACCATTGCGTCCGTACGACCGGAGCATATCTCGGCAGGAGAGTGTTAGCTGCCGACTCTGCAGCCCTGCGAGATGCCGCTGCTTCGGGGTTTTAACACGAGTGAGAGGCGCGGCCGCCTCAATAGACGGGCGGCTGCCTATTGCTCTGCGGAGGGTTTTGAACGGCTACTCCAGCAGAGCAGATAGTTGAGCGGTGATCGGCTGCCACGGCATCTGTTCGTATGGCGGCCGGGCGACCTTCGGGTCGACCACCGTGTACGCCTTGTTGCTCATGTAGTCGAAACCGTGGCTCAAGCCTGGCGCATTGTTCGTGCTGCCCGTCACGGCGGCAGCCTGCGCGAGGCGGATAGCGTGGAACGACTCGATATCCAGACCGCGTGTGTGGGGCAGCAGCGGCTGCGCCACGTACATGCCGACGTAGATCACACCCCCGATCAGCATGACCTTGCCAGGTGTGGTTAGATCCATGTTGGATCGTAGCACGTGTGTTCGGCCGTGGAGATGACTTTGTACGCTAGGCCCGATTCAGGAGCATGTACGTCGGGTTGCGACCGTGGTCCCTGTCAAGCGTCGTGAAGATTGGCTGCGCGCTTATCGAGCATGGCTACTCGCTGGTGCGGCAGCAGCGACGGGCTGGCCATGACGGTCGACTACCGGGGAACGTGCTCGCCGCCGCCGTCCATTTCACGAGCGATCCACAGGCATGGTGGCCAGCGTCCCCACGCGGGGAGTGCGGACCATCCACGCGCTGGTCGGCGATCTGTTGGCCCGGCTCAGCCTCGCGGGGCTGGTGGCGCTCCTCGGAGTTGGCTGTAGTCCGCCGGAGTGGCGCTCCGGCATGGGCACCACGCGCGACCACATGTCGCGGACACACGGCCGTTGACGCGGCGCGAGTGGGACACGCTGGCGTTCACGCTCAGCGTATACGGCCACCTGCTGCCGGATTGCCAAGAGGGCTACCGTCGAGCGGCTGGCGGGGCGCTTCGAGCCGGCCGGAAGGCGGCAGCAGACGGAGGCCTGAGGGCCTTCAGAGGTGTGGTTGCTGGCAGTTGGGTTGCAATCGGGTTGCAGTGCCGCCCCGGCGAGTAGCTGAGGAGCCCTCGAAATTGAGCTCTTCAATCTCAGGTTTGAGGAGGCGACGACCGGATTCGAACCGGTGATCGCGGTTTTGCAGACCGCTGCCTTGCCACTTGGCTACGTCGCCTGGGACTGGCGGATTTTAGAACATTGGGTCAGGTGCGTTCCCACGAGCGTGGGCGGGCCTCGGCTGAGGTGGCGCGGCAGCATCGCGGGGGCGAACGTCAGGGTGCGCGTGCGCGCAACCTGATACACGCGATTCTCGGAAGTATTTCACAACCTGTGGGTGATGGCGCGGGCGATGCCTGGCGTGTATAGTTCGCCTCCGTGTCAGACCGCGCGACTCGCTACGGCATGATCCTGCTCGATGATGGCCCGACAATTCTTCGATCGCGCGGTGAGCCGATCGTGTTCCGATCGCCCGAAGAGACGGTCGAGTACGCCCGCATCCACGGCATCAACCGCTGGATGGTGTACGGCGATCGCGAGGGCTGGTGGCCGATCTACACGCAGGACGGGCCAATCAATCCGCCACCACCGCCGAAGGAGCGGGTCGACATCTCGCTGCACTAGGCTTGGTGGCACGAGCCATCGCTGCGCTCGGCCTTTCAGGTGTGACAGGCCGGTAGAACTGGCAGTGGCACGCGCAGCGAGTGTGCGCGAGGGCGCACGGCAACGGCGGGGCGATTAGCGCACGAGCTCGACCGGGTAGTCGGCTGCGCGGAGCGCTTGGAGCAGGGCTTGGCCATGGTCACGGTCGCGCACTTCCAGCGTGAGCTCCAGGTCGACGACGTTGATCGAGGGGCTCGACCCGAGACGGTGATGGACCACCTCGAAAATATTGGCGCCCTGCTCGGCGATCAGCGCTGACAGGCGAGCCAGATTGCCCGGGCGATCGGTCAGCTTGGTGCGCAGACGCAGGTGGCGACCTGCCGCGCCGAGGCCGAACTGCAGAATGCGATCGATCATCGACGGGTCGACGTTGCCGCCGCTGATCACCGCACACGTGCGGAGGCCCGCGGCGGAGACCGCGCCCGACAGGAGCGCACTCAGGGCCACGGCGCCCGCGGGCTCGGCGACCGTCTTGGCCCGCTCCATCAGGAGGACGAGCGTTTCGGCGATGGCCTCGTCGGCGACGGTGACCACATCGTCGACACAACTGCGAATGATCGGCAAGGTGAGCGAGCCAGGAGTGCGCGTGAGTAGGCCATCGGCGATCGTCGCGGCGTCGTCCAACGGGCCCTCATAGCGGTCATGGAAGGCGAGGAACGTGGCGCTGGCGCCCTCGGCTTGCACGCCCACGATGCGGATAGAAGGCGACACGGCGCGAGCGGCAACCGCCATGCCCGCGATCAAGCCACCACCGCCGATGGGTACGACGAGGGTGTCCAAGTCGGGGGCCGCGGCCAGGATCTCCAGAGCAACGGTGCCCTGGCCGGCCATCACCGCTGGGTCGTCGAACGGATGGATGTAGGTCAGGCCCTCTGCAGACGAGAGGCGGAGCGCCTCGGCGTGGGCTTCGTCGAACACGTCGCCGTGCAGCACCACCCGGGCGCCGTAGCCACGAGTCGCGCTCACTTTGGCCAGCGGCGCGTGGAGTGGCATCACGATCGTCGCCCTAACGCCGGTCAACTGCGCGGCGACTGCCACCCCCTGGCCATGGTTGCCCGCGGACGCGGCAATGACGCCGCGCGCTCGGGCATCTTCCGACAGGGTTAGCAGCCGATTCAGCGCGCCGCGGATCTTGTACGAGCCCGTGCGCTGCAGGTTCTCGTACTTGAGCCACACCTCACCGCCGCACAGCTCGGAGAACGTGCGCGACGGCCAGCACGGCGTGTGATGCACGAGCCCCGCCAACCGCTCGGCGGCAGCCTGGATGTCGGAGAGCTGGAGGTCAGGCGTGGCCGCCAGGAGCCTCGGTCTGGCGGAGCCCGTAGTGGCTATCGTTCTGCACCAGCCGCTCGACCATCTCCTGCGGCAGCAGCAGCCACTGGCAGCCACCGCCGGGGCACCACTCGGCGAGCTGCTCGCGCACCTGCTCCAGGGTCATCGGCTGATTGCCGTTCGCCAGGAAAATGCGAAAGATCGCTTCGAGGGTGGGCATGTCGCGGTGCACGTAGTTCTTGGCGCGGCCGCAGTGCTCGCGGATGCACTTCAGCGGATCGCTGCCGTAGGTGGTGTGGCGTACTTCGAAGCGCATGCGCCCGGTCGTCTTGTCGAACACCGGCGCGCGTTCTTCGACCTCCTGGCCGATCTTGGCGCGGCAGGTATCGCACATGCGGGCGCGTACGACGTCGTCGAACGACAGCGCATTCTCGTCGAACCACGACGGGTCGACGTGGTAATAGCGAGCTTCCTCGGCAGCTTCCGGTCCGCCGCCACCTTCCGACAGGCTGCGCGAAGTCTCAATCACGGGTATGTCCTTTTCTGTTGTGTCTCAAGAAGCGGTGGCCTGGGCTAGCACCTCATCCGAGATGTGGACGTTGGTGTACACGCGGGTGACATCGTCGAGGTCTTCCAGTTTTTCGACGAGTCGCATCACGGCCGTGGTCTGGTCCACGGGCAGCTCGAGCTGCGTCTTGGGCACCATCGCCACCTCGGCGCTGCTGATCTCGGCGCCGACGCCCTCGAGGGCTTTGCGGACCTCGTCGAGCTTTGGTGGATCGGTGAGCACCTCGACGAACGTGCCATCCACACTGAAATCGTCGGCGCCCGCGTCGGCGGCCTTCAGCGCCAGCTCTTCGGGATTGTCCTTGTCTTTGGGTTGGCAGAGGATGATGCCGCGCGATTCGAAATTCCACGCCACCGAGCCCGACTCACCCAGCGAGCCGCCACCTCGGGTGAGGGTCGCTCGGACCTCGGCAACGGTGCGGTTGCGATTGTCGGTCGTGGCTTCGATCAGCAGCGCCGCGCCGCCCGCGCCATAGCCCTCATAGACCACCTCTTCGAGCTGGACGCCCTCGCCAGCGCCCATCCCACGCTGAATGGCTCGCTGGATGGTGTCCATGGGCATGTTGGCTTCACGGGCACGGTCCACGGCCATGCGCAGCCGTGCGTTCGCGTCAGGGCTGGGGCCACCCTCACGCGCGGCGACCGAGAGCTCTCGACCAAGCTTGGTGAACAGCTGGCCGCGCTTCTGGTCGTTGGCGCCCTTGGCACGTTTGATCTGGGCCCACTTGCTGTGACCGGACACTGTGCAACTGGCCTCCTTGCTGCAACGCGGCGCATGCTGCTGCCGGCAGGCAGCGGTGATTGTGAGTGAGTCTAACACTGGGGCACGCGGTATCGCTTTTGGCTCGCGCTCTCTGCGACTTTGGGAAAATTACGTTCGGGAGGGATCCGCGCTCGCTTCGGTCCGCGCTCACGATCTGGAAAATCTGCGTGACAGCCGTTCCGCGCTCGCTCCAGTCCGCTCGGGCGCCGCTGGTCGCGTCGCCCGGACGCCCTTCGGGCTGCTCCCTGCGCTCTCGCTCGGCATACCCTTCGTGGAGGCGCGTCGGTGCCGCTGGGCGGGAGGGAAGCCAGGGAACTTGCTCCGTGGTGGGGCGGCTGTCGACAGCACGCGCTGCTGCACGCTTGTGGCTGGTGCTATCACGCGCACGCAGCCCAACAGCCGGTCATCGCCTCTAGCTCGCCCTCACCCTAGCCCTCTCCCAGAGGGAGAGGGAGGGAGAGGGAACAAGCAGTGCCTGCCGGCGGAGCATCACGCTTACAGTCCGACCCTGGGGTGCCCTCCCGCCCAGCGGCATGCACGCGCGAGTGTGAAGGGTGTGCCGAGCGGGAGCGCACGGAGCAGCCCGAAGGGCGTCCGGGCGACGCGACCAGCGGCGCCCGAGCGGACTGGAGCGAGCGCGGAACGGCTGTCACACGCAGATTTTCCAGATCGTGAGCGCGGACCGAAGCGAGCGCGGGAACGCTGAAACGCAAATTCCTTGTATTTGGATTTAGTCACCAGGAGGCGGCGATGGCTCTCCTGCGGGGGGTCAGGACCTGCGCCAGCAGCAGGCCTGCCATGAACCCGCCGATATGGGCCCATACGGCTACGCCTGAGGTTTGTTCCGATGTGGCTCCCAGCGACAGGATGCCCGAGAGGAACTGCGTGATGAACCAGAACACGATCAGGAAGGCCGCGGGGATGCGCGGCAGCGTAATGAACGGGCCGATGAACAGCAGCGTCCGCACCTGCGCGGACGGGAACATCCGTAAATAGGCCGCCAGCACGCCCGCGATCGCGCCCGAGGCGCCCACGCTCGGGATCGCCGACCCCGCATTGAAGAAGATATGCGTGAGCCCGGCCACGATGCCGCACATGAAATAGAAGATCAGAAACCGCACGTGGCCGAGTCGGTCCTCCACGTTGTCGCCGAACACGAACAGGTACAGCATGTTCGAGCCGATATGCAGCAGGCCGCCATGCAGGAACATGCTGGTAATCAGCGTGGTCCAGGTCACGCCGAGCGGCGGCCCGGGCGGCACTTCGACGCCGCGCGTGAACTCGACGGGCACCACGCCAGCCGCCATGAACAGGTTGTCCAGGTTGCGCTCGCTGCCCAGTGACAGCTCGAACAAGAAGGCCAGGATGTTCAGAACCAGGATCAGGAGCATGATCCACGGGAAAGCGCGGCGTTCGCCCGGGTAATCCTTGATCGGGATCATGGCTCCGTGTGAGAAGGGCCTCCGTATACTAGTTTGTCCGGGGGCGAGAGCCCTCACCCGTTGATGAAGCCGCTCCCAGCGGAAGAGGCAGTGGCTCAGGAGTCCAAGTACAGATGAAAGAATACGCACCCGCGCAGTTGCGCAACGTCGGTCTGTTCTCGCATGGCGGCGCCGGCAAGACGACGCTGAGCGAGGCGCTGCTGTTTCGCGCGGGTGCGATCACGCGCACCGGCTCGGTCGAAGACGGCAACACGACGATGGATTTCGACCCGGACGAGTTGCGGCGGCAGATGTCGGTCAGCCTGGCGGTGGCGCCGCTCGAGTGGCAGGGCCACAAGATCAACCTGATCGACTCACCTGGCTATGCCGACTTCTACGGTGAAGTGGCCGAGGCCACCCGCATTGCCGACGGTGCGCTGATCCTGGTCGACGGCGTCGCTGGACCCCAGGTGGGCACCGACGCGGTCTGGAAGCGCACCGGGCATCTGCCGCGACTGATCGTGATCAACAAGATGGACCGCGAAAATGCCGACTATCGCTCCGTGCTCGATAGCCTGCGCGAGCGCTACGGCAAAGGCGTGGTGCCACTCGTGTTCCCAATCGGCAAAGCCGACAGCTTGAGTGGCGTGGTCGACCTGGACGAGCGCAAGGCCTACCTGGCGGGTAACCAGGAGCCGCAGGACGTGCCGGACGCCGAGCGCGGCACCGTCGATCAGCTGCGCGAGATGCTGGTCGAGAGCGCCTGCGAGCTGGACGACGATCTCATCAACAAGTACCTGGAAGGTGAAGAAATCACCGCCGAGGAGCTGGCCGCCGCGGTACGCACGGGCGTGCGCGAGCAGAAGCTCATACCCGTGCTCGCAACCTCAGGAGCGCGCGGAGTTGGACTCGAGCCGCTGCTGAACGCGATCGCGCAGCTGTTGCCGTCGCCGCTGGACGTCGAGATGCAGCCGGCGGGCGGGAAGACCGCTGCGCCCGGCGACAAGCTGGCGGCGCTGGTGTTCAAGACGGTGTCCGATCCGAACATTGGTCGACTGAGCTACGTGCGCGTGTACTCGGGCACGCTCGCGGCCGATAGCCACGTGTGGAACGTCCAGAAGTCCAAGGACGAGCGCATCGGCCAGATCTTCCACGTGCGCGGCAAGACGCAGGAGCCGACGCAGCGACTGGTCACGGGCGACATCGGCGTGATCCCGAAACTGGCCGAGTCGGTCACGGGCGAGACGCTGAGCACCAAGGACGCCCAGGTCGAGCTGACCGGCATCGAGTACCCCGCCGCGGCCTACTTCGCCTCGGTGCACCCCAAGACCCGCAACGACGTCGACAAGCTGAGCATGGCGATGAGCCGCCTGCTCGAAGAGGACCCCAGTCTGCGCATGCATCGCGAGACGTCGACCAACGAGGTCATCCTCTCGGGGTTGGGCGATTCGCACCTCGACGTCGCGACCCAGCGGCTGCAGCGCAAGTTCGGTGTGAACGTGACGCTCGACGTACCCAAAGTCGCGTACCGCGAGACGATCACCTCGAAGGCGGCCGCCGAGGGCCGGCATGTGCGGCAAAGTGGCGGTCACGGGCAGTACGGCGTGGTCAACCTGGAAATCGAGCCGCTGCCGCGCGGCGAAGGGTTCGAGTTTGTCGATAAGGTGGTCGGCGGCGTCGTTCCACGGCAGTTCATCCCGGCCGTGGAGAAGGGCATCCGCGAATCGCTCGACCAGGGCGTCATCGCTGGCTATCCCGTCGTCGACGTTCGGGCTGCGCTGGTCTTTGGCAAGCACCACCCCGTGGACTCGAGCGAAGCGGCATTCAAGACGGCTGGCTCGGTCGGCTTCAAGACCGCCTTTTCGCAGGCCTCACCGGTGCTGCTCGAGCCAGTCATGCACGTGGAGATCGCCGTCCCGAGCGAGTACGCGGGCGACATCATGGGCGACCTGAACCCGCGGCGCGCGCATATCCACGGGATGACGCCAGACGGACCGAACACGGTCATCGAGGCAAGCGTGCCGCAGAGCGAGATGCTGCGCTACGCGACGGACCTGCGGTCGATGACCCAGGGCCGCGGCACATACACGATGCGGCTATCGCACTATGACCCGGTGCCCGCGCATCTGCAGCAGCGGATCATCGAGGAGCACAAGAAGGAAACCGACGGCGAGCATTAGCATTAACGCCTAGACGCACCCTCACCCCGACCCTCTCCCAGAGGGAGAGGGAGGAGATAACTCAGTCGCGGCGGCGCTGGAAGGCGACGGTGGTCGGGCCAGGCGGGATGTTCGGCGTGGGCTGGAGTTGGAGCTTGCCTGGCTCCGGCAGCAGCGTAAGCGAGTGCTCCTGCTCGCCGACCTGGACGACATAGGTCAGGCCAGCACGAGGCAGGGCCCGGCCGGGATCGACGCACACGACGCCATTGGCGGTGAGCTCGCCGGGCACGGTATAGGTGCGCCCAAGGAGGTCGGCGGCGCCGCGGACGGCGCCCGCGGCCAGCAGCGTGCGGATCGCGGTGCTGCTGACGATCTGACCCTCGTAGCGCAGCGGCGGCATGATATGCATCGCCCAGCCGACTGCCACGCCTATATCTGAGAGCACGGCCAGCGTGCCGCGCCGTCCACGGCCGAGCGCGAAATCGAACCCCACCCACAATTCCGCCAACGGTTGGCGCTCCATGACCAGACGCATGAACTCTTCGGGCTCGAGGCGCGCGACCTCAGTGGTGAACGGGCAGGTCCAGACGTCGTCGACTCCCAGTTCATACAGGAGGCGCTCGCGCTCGTCAGCGCGCGTGAGGTAGGTGAGTTTGCGCTCAGGGAAGAGCACCAGCTCCGGGTGCGGGTCGAACGTGACCGCGAGGCTCCGCAGTCCGAGCGCGTGGGCACGATCGACCACCTGGCGCACGAGCATCTGGTGGCCGATGTGTACGCCGTCGAAGACGCCGATTGTGACGATTGCAGAGGTCACAGCTGGATTCGGGGATGCGCGAATGTACCGTCCGCGTGCGCGACACACACCAGACGACCTTCAGGATCGTAGACCCGTACGACGTCCGCGCGCAGCCCGGCGGCGGCGACTGGCTGGCCGTTGCGCACGCGGACGAGGTCCGCGGCGTTCACATGGATCGCGGGCGCATCGGGCAGCGCGGCGTCGGGCGGCAGCAATGACTCAGTGACGTCCAGGCCTTCGATGGTCACTGCCGTCTGGAGCGAGAAGGGCCCAACGCGACTCCGCATCAGGTGCTGAAGGTGGCCGACCGTGCCCAGCGCTTCGGCGATGTCACGCGCGAGCGAACGGATATAGGTGCCCTTTGAACAGGTGACCTCCAGGGTGAGCGGCCCTTCGGAGAGCACGCGCAGGTCATAGATGGTGACCGGGCGCGGCGCCAGCGTAACCGCGGCGCCACGGCGGGCCAGAGCGTATGCGCGCGCGCCGTCGACCTTGAGCGCCGAATACGCCGGCGGAACCTGGAGGATGTCGCCGCGGAATCGCTCCAGCACCTGCGCATCGAAAGGTGGCACCGGCGCCGTGGCCACGACCGAGCCTTCGGCGTCGTCGGTCGACGTGGCAGTGCCCAGGGCGACGGTGGCGACGTACGTCTTCGACTGCGCCTGGATATAGTCCGCCAGACGGGTCGCCCTACCCAACAGGACGGGCAGCACTCCCTCCGCCAGCGGATCGAGCGTACCCGCGTGACCAACCCGTTTTTCGGCCGCGAGTCGACGCACGCGGGCGACAACATCGTGCGACGTCCAGCCGCTGGGCTTGTTGATATTGAGGATGCCGAGCGTCACTCGTGCGGGTCGCGCGCGCGCTCCTCTTCGATCGTGCGTATGAGGCGCATGATCCGGTCGCCGCGGGCGATGCTGCGGTCGGCGACGAACTCGAGGTGCGGCGTATGCCGCAGGTCGAGCCGTTCCTTGAGGTTGTGGTGGAGGAAGCCAGCGGCGCGCTGGAGGTGGGCGCCGGCGGCTTTGATCTCGTCCTCGTCGCCGTACACGCTGAAGTAGACCTTCGCGTTGCGCAGGTCGGGTGACGTGTCGACCTCGGTGATCGAGATCAACGAAGTCGACAGCGTCGAATCCTTGACCTCGCGCGAGAGCAATTCGGCGATTTCTGCCCGCAGCAAGTGGTTGATACGGTCGATCCTACGATTGGCCACCGCGTTGCCTCGAGCGTCAAACTCGTTCGCTGGAGAACATCTCCATCGTGTCGCCTTCGGCTAGTTCGTCCCAGCCATCGAGCGCGATACCACACTCGAACCCTTCGCGGACTTCGTTGACGTCGTCCTTGAAGCGCTTGAGCGACCCGATGCCCCCTTCCCACTGCTGCTCACTCCCGCGTTTGACACGCACGCGATCTCGGCGGTGGATGACCCCATCGCTGACGACGCAGCCCGCGATCGTGCGGCGGCCAGCCTTGAAGATCTGCCGCACCTCGGCGTGGCCGTGGATGACCTCCTGGTAACGCGGCTCGAGCATGCCCGTGAGCATCTTCTCGATGTCTTCGATCAGCGTGTAGATGACGTTGTACTCACGGATCGTCACCCCGTTGAACTCGGCGACGCGGCGCGCCTCGTCCTCGGTCTTGACGTTGAAGGCGATGATCATCGCCTTTGACGCGACTGCCAGGTTGACGTTGGTCACGTTGACGTTGCCCAGACCCGCGTGAATCACCTTCACCCGAGTTTCGCCCTGCTCGCCGAGCTTTTCGAGCGAGTTGACGATCGGCTCGACGCTGCCCTGCACATCCGCCTTCACGATCAGTGTCAGCTCCTTGATTGCACCCGAGCGGATGCGGGCAAAGACCGCCTCCAGCGACAGGTCTCCCTCGCCGTCGCGCTGACCTGCGCCAAGCGCGGCTTCGACCATGGCGCGACCGGTGCGCTCATCGGCCACGACCTGGAAGCGATCGCCCGCGGCAGGCACGCCGTTGAGCCCGAGCACCTCCACCGGAAACGCAGGCGGCGCCTCTGTGACTCGTTGACCGCGATCGTCAAACAGCGCCTTCACGCGCCCCGCTGCCTGGCCAGCCACGACCATGTCGCCCACATGCAACGTGCCGCGCTGCACGAGGAACGTGCCCACCGCGCCGCGGCTTTTGTCCATCTTCGACTCGACGACCGCGCCCGCCGCCGGGCGATCGGGGTTCGCCTTCGGCTCGACCTCGGCTTCGGCGACCAGCAGGATCGTTTCCAGCAGTGTGTCCAGACCTTCCTGGGTGCGCGCTGAGACCGGAATGGCCTCAATTTTGCCACCGTACTCGGTGACGACGACGCCCAGATCGGCGAGCTCTTGCTTGACGCGATCGGGATTGGCCGAGGCGAGGTCGATCTTGTTGATGGCCACGATCATCGGGACGCCGGCAGCCTTGGCGTGGTCGATGGCCTCGCGGGTTTGGGGCATCACGCCGTCGTCGGCGGCGACCACGATGATCGCGATATCGGTGACCTGCGCGCCGCGGGCGCGCATGGCGGTAAACGCTTCGTGGCCCGGTGTGTCGATGAACGTGATGGTGCTGCCGTTGGCTTCGACCTGGTAGGCGCCGATGTGCTGGGTGATGCCCCCGGCCTCCCCAGCGGCGACCCTGGCGTGTCGGATGGCGTCCAGCAGGCTGGTCTTGCCGTGATCGACGTGACCCATGATGGTCACCACGGGTGGCCTTGGCTTCAGCAGCTTGGGGTCTTCTTCCTCTGCCGCGGGCGGCGCGACCGGCGGCGCAGGTTCGGCGGCGCCATCGGCGGCCGGGGCGGATGGTGGCGCCGCGGGTGCGGCGGCGCCCTGCTCGCGGACCTCGAAGCCGAGGTCCGTCGCGACGACCGCGGCCGTGTCGTAATCGAGGGCGGCGTTGATCGTGGCGAAGGTGCCGTTGTTGAGCAAGGTTTTGATGATCTGCGGGGCGGGTACGCCCAGCAGCTTTCCGAGATCGGCCACGCTCACGACCGAGGGCAGCTCGATCAGGCCGGCCTGCGCGGCACGGCTGGCAGTCGCGGCGGCGGACTCGGCGGCGCGGCGCTCGAACGCCTCGAGCTGACCGCGGCGTCCGCCTCGGGCCTGCCCCGGGCGATTGGCCGGACGTGAGCGTCCTGACATGGGTCGTGGCATACGCGTGCTCCTATCTATTCAGTCGGTGAGCTCACGCCCAACCGGTTGGCAAACTCTTTCAAAGTGTGCAGATCATCCTCCGGGATGGCTTCCATCTTCAATGCGCGTGGCAGCATGCCACTTTGCAGCGCGTTGCGCCAGCACACCGCCTCATGGCATAGGTAGGCGCCGCGGCCAGAGCGCTTGCCTGACGGATCGATGGCCACGCTGCCGTCGACGCCGCGCACGATGCGCACGAGGCCGCGCTTGGCGCCCGTCTGGCGGCACGCGACACAAGTCCGCTGCGGGACATGCCGTGGACGGCTGCCCCGACCCAGGGGCGCCACGGCGGATTACTCCTTCGTGGCCCCGACCGGCTGACTCTGCTCGGCTTCTTTCGGCTGAGCCGCGCTTGGTTGATCAGCAGTCGCGGCCACGGCCACGTCGCTCTTGATGTCGATGCGCCAGCCAGTCAACTTGGCCGCCAGGCGCGCGTTCTGACCCTCTTTGCCGATGGCCAGCGACAGCTGGCGTTCGGGGACGATCACTTTGGCGGTGCGCGTGGGCTCGTCGATGGTGACGTGGCTCACCTGCGCAGGACTCAGCGCATTGGCGACGTACTGAGCGGGGTCCTCGCTCCACTCCACGACGTCGATCTTCTCGCCGTTCAGCTCGTTGACGATGTTCTGGATACGCACGCCACGTACTCCGACGCACGATCCGACAGGGTCAATGCCTTCTTGTCTGGCGGCTACGGCAACTTTCGAGCGGAAGCCTGCTTCCCGTGCGATCGCCTTGATCTCTACCGCGCCCGAGAAGATCTCTGGCACCTCCTGCTCGAACAACCTTCTGAGCATCAGGCGGTGGGCGCGGGAGACGATGATCTGGGGACCTCTCGGCGTGTCTCGTACCTCGGCGACGTAGACACGCAGGCGTTGGCCCTGGTAGTAGCGCTCGGTGGGCACCTGCTCGGTGCGGGGCATCACCGCTTCGGCGCGGTCGATCTCGATGATGACGGTGCCGGCCTCGATGCGCTGGATGACGCCGTGCACGATCTCGCCCTCGCGTTCGGCGAACTGGTTGAAGACCAGCTTGCGTTCGGCATCGCGGAGCTTCTGCATGACGACCTGCTTCGCCGTTTGCGCGGCGATGCGGCCGAATTGCGGCGGGGTGACATCCTCGTAGATCTGATCGCCGGGCTGGGCGTTGGCGAAGAGCGGCTGGCCGTCCGGACCTTTGATCTTGCGGGCCTGCTCGAGGATGATCAGGTTCGAGTCGTCCTCGACGTCGTCGGGGATGTCCTCGACGACGTTGAGCCAGTGGTAGACGTGCGGCTCCCCGGACTCGGTGTCGATCTCGGCGGTGATCAGGCGGCTGTCTTCTTCGTGCTGCTTGTAGGCGGAGACCAGGGCTTGCTGGATGGCTTCCATGACCATCTCGCGGGGCACACCCTTTTCGGCAGCGAGTTGGGTGATGGCAGTCACGAATTCACTTTTCATGTCTGGCCCCTTACCCTCCGACTCACACCCTGTTTGTTCAGTCGGGCCCAACAACAAAAGAAGTGGGGGCTACCCACTTCGTCAAGCGTCGGGACCGACGGCTCCGCGTCTAGCCGTGCCACCTGCGAGTATATCACAGAGTTCCTGCCTGTACGACGCCGATTTCGATGTCGCTCGGACTCCTCTGCTCGTCACAAGTTAGGGATCTAGAGTGCGTCCTGCCATTTACCGTGGGACTTGATGAGCGCGACCAGGCGATCATCGGCCTCGGCCTCGGGGACGCCTTTTTCGACCACATCTTTGCCGACGTACAGGTTGACGTGGCCGGGGCTGCCGCCGACGTAGCCGAAATCAGCGTCGGCCATCTCGCCGGGGCCGTTCACGACACAGCCCATGATCGCGATCTTTACACCCTTCAGGTGCTTCGTCTGGCTCGCGATGCGCTCCGTGGTGGATTGCAGGTCGAACAGGGTGCGGCCGCAGCTCGGGCAGCTGACGAATTCTGTTTTCGTAATGCGGACACCTGACGCCTGGAGGATGCCGAAGAGCAGCCGCGAGCGGTCCTCCTCGGACATCGGCGCCGCGAGGCCAACGCTGTCGCCGAGACCGTCGCACAGCAGCGAGCCATAGACGGTCGAGGTGCGGAGGAGGATCTCCAGCTCATCGCCGCGGACGTCGAGGTGCAGGTGCAGCGGCTGGTCACCACCGCGGGCAGCCAGTTGGCGGTAGGCACGGACGGCGTCGTACCACGCAACGTTGACGCTGGCGAGACCCGAAAGGTCGGGTGGGGCGGTGACGGCTTCCTCGGCGGGCTCGAGCACGGCCACGGTGTTGCCATCGCCCACGGTGAGGCCACCGACGTCGATGGGGCGCGTCAGGCGGCGAGCGTAGGAATAGGGGTCCACGCGCTCCGCGACCTCGGGGAAGGCTTCGGCATGCGGCAGCAGGGCATTGTAGGGCGCGACCAGCCGCTGAGCTACCGGGATCTCCTCCTCGGGCTCTTCGGTGAGCGAGACGCGGACCGTATCGCCCAGCCCATCGTCCAGCAGCGCGCCGATGCCCACCGCTGACTTGATGCGGCCATCCTCGCCCAGGCCGGCTTCGGTCACCCCGAGGTGCAGTGGATACGGATCGAGGCCTTCCTCATCCATACGCGCGACCAGCAAGCGGTACGCCTGGATCATGACCTTGGGGTTGGACGCCTTCATCGACAGCACGATGTCGTGGTAGTCGTGCTTGCGGGCGATGCGCACGAACTCGAGCGCGGACTCGACCATACCTGCCGGCGTATCGCCGTAGCGGTTCATGATGCGGTCGGAGAGCGATCCGTGGTTGGAGCCGATGCGCATGGCGATGCCGCGCGCCTGGCACTTCAGGACCAGCGGCGTGAAGCGCTCTTCGATCCTGGCGATCTCGGCGGCGTAGTCCTCGTCCGAGTATTCGCGGACGCGGAAAAACTTCTGGTCGGCAAAGTTGCCAGGGTTCACGCGCACCTTGTCGACGTGCTCAGCAGATTCCATTGCCGCGGCCGGCGAGAAGTGGATGTCTGCCACCAGCGGGACGCTAATGCCCAGGGCGCTCAGGCGCTTCTTGATTTCGCCGATGGCCTTCGCGTCAGTCACGGTTGGCGCGGTGATGCGCACGATCTCGCAGCCGGCCTCCACCAGACGGATCGTCTGGGCCAGCGTGCCCTCGATGTCCTGGGTGCGCGTGGTGGTCATCGACTGCACGCGGATCGGCTGGTCGCCGCCGACAACGACGTTGCCGATGGCCACTTCGCGCGTCTTGCGCCGCTGGTACGCAAAGCGCGAGGCGCAGTAGTTGGGCGTGGCGAGCAGCATATCTGGGTGAATTATCGGCCGAAACGCTTCTAGCGCGAGCCCCAGTTGATGGACGGCAACGGCGAGATGATGTCGTTGAGCGAGATGATCACCATCAGCGTCAACAGGACCACGATGCCGACGAAGTGGTAGGCGGCCTCGCGCTCGGGCGGAACCCGCCGGCCTCTGATCCACTCCAGGAGCACGAAGAACAGTCGTCCGCCATCCAGCGCGGGAATCGGCAGCATGTTGGCGACGGCGAGGCCCGAGCTGAACAGCCCGGTCAGGATGAAGACGGGGTACCAGAAGCCGGTGTCGACGGCGTAGTCGACTGCCTCTGAGGTCAGTCGCGCCATGCCGGGCAGCCCGATCAGTCGAGCGTCGCTGGGCGAGATTGCGCCCTCGATCAAGAGCTTGGGAATCAAAAGGGTGGCGCCGATCGCCTGGAAGGTCTGCTGGAAGCCGAGACCAATTGCCTGCAGCGGCGGCACCGCGGTGCCGGTCAGCACCACGCCGATGGCGCCCTGGCCTTCAGGTGGGTTCGAGCGCGGGGTGAGGGTGACCTCGAACTGGTCCGCGCCGCGTCTGACCGTGAGGCGCATGGGTTGGTCGAGGCGCTGCTGGGTCGCGTCGCGGAAGCCCTGCACATTGATGAGCTGACCGTCGAGGGAGATGATCTGATCGCCGGGCTGCAGGCCCGCTTGTTGGGCTGGACTGTTGGGGGCGATGCCCGCCAGGCTGACGTTGCCGTCGGGCGCTACGCGGGGTGGGCTGACGACGTAGACCAGGGAGAACGCCACCACCGCCAGGAAGAAGTTCATGACCGAGCCGGCTGCCAAGACGATGGCGCGGATGCCCCGCGGCTTGCTGGCGAAGCTGCCCGGAGCCGTGGGGTCCTCTTCGCCGAGCATCTTGACGAAGGCGCCGAAGGGGATCCAGTTGATCGAGTAGATGATGCCGTTGCGGTTGAAGCCGAACATGCGCGGCGGCAGACCAAAGCCGAACTCCTGCACGGTGATGCCCGCGAGGCGAGCGGTGATGAAGTGGCCGAGCTCATGCACGAACATCATGAGGCTCAAGATGGGCAGAAACGCGAGCAGGTTCATCAGGGCTTCCGGACTATACCCGTCGGCCAGCAGTGGGACGGGTTAAGCGGGGGTTGCGGGTTGGGTCAAGCGTGCCAGCCGTGGGCGAACGCTCTTGCCCAGGTGTCGGCAGCCTCGACTTCGGGTAGGGACGGAGACGCCAGTGCTGAGTGGGCGTCCAGAGCGGCGGCGATCAGGGCCGCGATGCCGAGGAAGGGGACGTCTTCCGCCAGGAAGCGGGCTACGGCTACTTCGTTGGCGGCGTTCAGGACTGTTGGCATCGTGCCGCCGGCTCGACCGGCGGCGTACGCCAGCTCAAGGCACGGGTACTTGGCCTGGTCGACCTCAGAGAAGGTCAATTGCGAGACGGCGGTGAGGTCCAGGCGTTCACCAAACGCGGGCAGCCGCCGCGGATGGGCCAGCGCGTATTGAATGGGCAGCCGCATGTCCGGCACGCCGAGCTGGGCTTTGACCGAGCCGTCGATGAACTCGACCATGGAGTGGATCACGCTCTGGTGATGGATCAGCACGTCGATGCACTCGAACGGCAGGCCGAACAGCCAGT
>WNGB01011958.1_pt1 | contig 18833 bp, 15 predicted proteins | sample 5400681 | NCBI WGS metagenome assembly WNGB01 (sample SAMN13153367, study PRJNA577476) | soil metagenome | isolation source: 115 cm soil or saprolite under grassland replicate 2 | place: USA:California | collected 2016-06-15
AGTGGGACGACGAGGAAGGCGAGGCGCGCCTCTCACTCGACGACGGCGAGCGCGAGATCGTCGTGCCGGTCGCCGCCCTCGAGACCTACAGCCTCGCCTGGGCGCTCACCGTGCACCGGGCACAGGGATCGCAGTTCCCCGCAGTCGTCGCCCCCTGGTCGACGGCGTATTCGCACATGCTTTCGCGAGCGCTGCTCTACACCGCCGTGACGCGTGCGCAGCGTCTCTGCGTCCTCGTCGGCGAGCGGAGGTCGGTCGCGATGGCGTTGGGCCGGGCCGAGCAACGGCGGCGCCACTCGGCTCTCGTCGAACGCATCCTCGCTGCGGGAACGCCGGGGTTGGCATGACTTCAAACACCGCCCGGCGCCTCAGCAAGAAATTTTGCTGTCCCTTTGATGGAGCGTACGGGGATCGAACCCGTGACCTCCGACTTGCAAATACCAGGTTTCGAGCCGAGGTTAGGTCAGGTTAGGTCAGTCAAGGCGAAGTTATGCTGATTGCGTGAGGTTGAAATTGGCTATTCGGGGACACGGTTCGGGACACGTTTCTGGTGAACGTCGTGGGACTGATCGCCACGATGAACCTCTGCCGGTTTGGTGCGGCGTTGTCGTCAGGGCGCCGTAGCCCCCCGGCGTCCTCGCCGCGCGTCGAGTATGAACTGACGGACAAGGGCGAGGCGCTCCTCCCGATCATCGACGCGATGCGCAACTTCGGCCCGCGCCCGCGCGGCGCGTGCACGCCGCTAGCTTCAGAAGCTATTGCCGCTTCACTTTCTGACGCTTGACAACGCCGCGCGCCGTATGCACACTGCGCCTCTGATGACCGAGTCCGCCCACATGTCACTTTCGCGGCTCGTCGTCGTCACCCTCTCGATTCTCCCCCTCTAGGGGGAGCGCGCACTCACGCGGCCGCGACGCCGCACACGCCGACGTTGACGGGAGAAGTTCGCCTCGTACCGGGGCGCGACGAAGGGAGTGACGAGTGCGCAGGATCAAGATCTTCGACACGACGCTGAGGGACGGCGAGCAGTCGCCGGGTATCGCGCTGCGCCCGGAAGAGAAGGCCGAAATCGCGCGCGCGCTCGAACGGCTCGGCGTCGATGTCATCGAGGCCGGTTTCGCCGTTTCGTCTCTCGGCGACCACGCGGGCGTCGCCGCCGTGGCGTCCGCCGTATCGAACACGACGGTCGCGTCGCTGTGCCGGACGACGCAGGGTGACATCGACGCGAGCGTCGACGCGCTTCGTGGCGCGCCGCGGTCGCGACTCCATGTGTTCATTGCGACAAGTCCGCTTCATATGGAGCGAAAGCTCGGATTGACGCCCGAGCAGGTGCTCGAGGGCGTCGACTGGGCGGTGTCGTACGCGCGCGAGCGCGCCGACGAGGTGGAGTTCTCGGCCGAGGACGCGACTCGCTCGGATCCGACGTTCCTCGCCGAGGTCTGCCGGACCGCGATCGCGGCGGGCGCCGACGTCATCAATGTTCCCGACACTGTCGGCTACATGCTCCCCGATGGGCTCGCGCGCCTGCTCGCGGAGGTCCGCTCGATGTGCCCGGAGCTCGATCATGTGGAGCTCTCGGTGCATTGCCACGACGATCTCGGCCTCGCGGTCGCGAACTCGCTCGCGGGGGTTGCCGCCGGCGCGACCCAGATCGAGTGCACGATCAACGGCATCGGCGAGCGCGCAGGCAACGCGGCGCTCGAGGAGGTCGTCGTCGCGCTCCTCGTGCGCGCCGAATCGTTTGCGGTCCAGAGCGACATCGACGTTCGGCACCTCTACTCCACCTCGCGGCTCGTGTCCGAGCTCACCGGCTACGTCGTCCAGCCCAACAAGGCGATCGTCGGCGCCAACGCGTTCGCACACGAGTCCGGAATCCACCAGGACGGCGTCCTCAAGGAAGCGTCGACGTATCAAATCATCGATCCGGAAGAGCTCGGGCTCACGACGACACTGCCGCTCGGCAAGCACTCCGGCCGCCATGCGTTCGCGCGTGCCTGCGCCCAAGCCGGATTGCAGCTCGACGGTGAGGCGCTCGACGCGGCGTTCGCGCGCTTCAAGCACCTCGCCGACGCTGGCGGGCGCGTGTCCGTTGCCGACGTCTTCGACGAGGTACGGGTATGAACCACCGTCAGGAAATCGCCTGTCTCGCCGGCGCCGGAGTCGGGCCGGAGTTGATGGCCGAAGCGGTACGCGCGCTATCGCGTCTCTCTGAGCTGCACTCGCTTGCGATCGAAGAGGCACATCTGCCGTTCGGTGGCGAGGCAATGACTCGCTTCGGCCATCCGCTACCGCGCTCGACGCGCGTCGCGTACCACAAGGCGGACGCGATCCTCGTCGCGAGCCCGCACGAACCCGCGGTCGAAGCGGTGAAAGCCGACCTCGAGCTGGTCTGGCGCGTGTCGCGCGTGCACTTGCTCGAGGCGGGCGACGTGCTTGTCTTCGGCGCCGTCGATTCCGCTCCCCCCGAAAGCGCAGTCGAGCGGGCCTTTTTCAGCGCAGCGGCAAAGCGCGGCTGTCTCACCGCAGTCGGCTCGTCGCCGGCGTGGCGACGGGTCGTCGACGCTGAGCGCACGCGCTGGGGCGGGATGGTTGTCGAGCACCGCACCGTGGGTGAGGCGCTCGTCCGTCTGCGCCGGACACACTGCGACCTCGACGTCGTCGTCACCGAGGCGGAGCTCGTGGAACCTCTCACCGACGCGGCGGCGCATCTCGGCGGCTCGCCCGCGACGGTGGCCGACGCGTGGCTCGCGGACGAAGGGCCCGGACTGTTCATGACCGGCATGAGCGCGTCCGCGGACCTCGCCGGCTTCGGCGTCGCCGATCCAACCGCGATCCTGCTGACGCTCTCGCTCCTGCTCGCCGAAGGGCTGCAACGCCGGTCGGCGGCCCGTACGCTCGAGCGCGCCGTCGCCGCAGCAACGCCGGTTGCCGCCGGCACGCGTTCGTTCACCGACGCCGTTCTCGAGCTGCTCCCGGATGTGCGCACCGACTTCGAGCTCTTCGAGGAGATCTGGACGTGACTCGGATGCTGGGCTCCGATGCGATCCTCCGCGCGCTGGAGCACGAAGGCGTGCGGGTCGCCTTCGGTATTCCCGGCGGCGCCATCCTGCCGACCTACGATGCGATCGCGCGAGGCACGTCGGTTCGCCACGTGCTCGCCCGGCACGAGCAGGGCGCGGGGCACATGGCGCAGGGCTACGCGCGCGCGTCCGGCGAGGTCGGCGTCGCCATCGCGACTTCCGGCCCCGGCGCGACGAACCTCGTCACGCCGATCGCCGACGCGTGGATGGACTCGACGCCACTCGTTTGCATCACGGGTCAGGTGCGTGGCGGACTGATCGGCACCGACGCGTTCCAGGAGATCGACGCGACCGGGATCACGATGCCGATCGTCAAGCACTCGTGGCTCGTCCAGGACGCGGAGGAGCTGCCGTCCGTGCTCAAGGCGGCGTTCCACGTTGCACGCACGGGACGGCAGGGTCCGGTTCTCGTCGACGTCGCGAAGGACGCCCAAGAGGCTGAGCTCGACTTCGAGTACCCCGACGATTCCGACCTGCCCGGCTGGAAGCCGCCGCGCACGGTGGACGAGCGCCAGGTGCACGAGGCGGCGCGGGCGATCCTCGCCGCGAAGCGGCCGATCGTCTATGCCGGTGGCGGCGTCGTCAACGGCGACGCTTGCTCCGAGCTGCTCGCGCTCGTGGACGCGGCGCGCCTGCCGGCGGTCGTGACGCTCATGGGCAAGGGCTGCCTGCCGGACTCGCACCCGCTCAACTACGGCGCGCCGGGGATGCACGGCTCGAAGTACGCCAACTGGGCTCTGAACAAGGCGGACCTCGTGATCGCCGTCGGCTCCCGCTTCGACGACCGCGTCACCGGCAAGCTCTCCGCGTTCGCGCCCGGCGCGAAGGTGATCCACTTCGACGTCGACGCGGCCGAGGTCGGAAAGATCCGCCACGTGGAGATTCCCGTCGTCGGGCCGCTCACGCCGGCGCTCGCCCGGCTCGTCGCAGCGGTGCGCAGGCTCGGCTCTCCGGATCACGAGCCCTGGCTGCGGCAGCTCGAAGACTGGCGCGCCCGGTTCCCGTATCGGTACAGCCGCAGCGAGGGAGTCCTGAAGCCGCAAACCGTCGTCGAGACGCTTCGCGACCTCACGGCGGGGCGCGACGACGTGATCTGGACGACCGGCGTCGGGCAGCATCAGATGTGGGCGATGCAGTACCTCGTCTGCGACCGCCCGCGCTCGTTCATCACCTCGGGCGGGCTCGGAACGATGGGCTACGGCGTGCCGGCTGCGATCGGCGCGAAGGCCGCACGCGCCGACGCGACAGTCGTCTGCATCGACGGCGACGGCTGCTTCCAGATGACGGGCCAGGAGCTCGCGACCGCGGCGCTCGAACGGCTCCCGATCGTCGTCGTGATCGTCAACAACGCATGGCTCGGAATGGTGCGCCAGTGGCAGGAGCTCTTCTACGACGAGCGCTTCGCGCAGACGCACCTCACGCACCAGGTTCCCGACTACGCGCAGCTCGCCGAGGCGTACGGCTGCGCGGGCTTCACGGTGGGAAGCGAGGGCGAGCTCGAATCGACGCTCGCCGCCGCCCTCGCGGCCGGACGCACCGCGGTGGTCGACGCGCGGTGCGACCCGAGCGAGAACTGCTACCCGATGGTCCCTGCCGGCGCGGCTGCTGTCGATGTTCGAGAGGCTCCTGAGCAGGAAGCCCTGTCTGCATGAGTGAGCACACCTTGTCCGTCAGGCTCGAGAACAAAGCGGGGGCGCTTGCGCGTGTCTCGCAGCTCTTCGCGCGCCGCGGCTACAACATCCAGAGTCTCGTCGTCGGCCCGACGGAGCGTGAAAACATCTCACGGCTGACGCTTCGCGTCGACTGCAGCGAGCACTCGCTCGAGCAGATCGAGAAGCAGATCCACAAGCTCGTGAACGTCCTCCGCGTCACCGAGCTGCGCCCGGAGAACGCCGTGGAGAGCGAGCTCGCGCTCATCACCGTCGCTTCGCCGCCGGACGCGCGCGCGGAGCTGCTCGCTGCCGCGCGGGCCTCGGGCGCGTCGATCGCGGACTTCGGCCAGGACGCGATCACGTTCCAGATCGTCGGCCGGCCGCACGACGTCGACGCCTTCGAGGATCTGCTTCGCCCGTACGGCCTGCTCGAGCTCGCCCGCACCGGGCGCATCGGGCTCCACCGTCCGCATTCCAACGATCGAAAGGATTCCAATGGCTGAGATCGTCAAGGCCGGCAACGTCGGCCTGCTCTCCGGAAAGGTCGCCGTGCTCGGCTACGGCAGCCAGGGTCACGCGCACGCGCTCAACCTCTCGGACTCCGGCATCGAGGTCGAGGTCGGCCTCCGCGACGGGAGCCCTTCGTGGGCGGCGGCCGACGAGGCGGGCCTCAGCGTGAAGACCGTCGCCGAGGCAGTCCGCGACGCTCAGCTCGTCGCGCTGCTCGTGCCCGACGGCGCGCAGCCGTCGCTCTACCGGGACGAGGTCGCGCCGAACCTCGCATCCGGCGCAGCCTTGCTCTTCGCGCACGGGTTCAACGTGCATTACGGGCGCATCGAGCCGCCCGCGGATCACGACGTGGTCATGGTCGCGCCGAAGGGGCCGGGTCACATCGTGCGCAGGTTCTACGAGGAGGGCTACGGCACGCCGGCGGTGGTCGCGGTCGCGCAGGATGCGAGCGGCCACGCGCGCGAGCTCGCGTTCGCCTACGGCGCCGGTATCGGCGCCGCGCGCGCGGGGATGGTCGAGACGACGTTCGCCGAGGAGACGGAGACCGACCTCTTCGGCGAGCAGGCGGTCCTGTGCGGCGGCGTCACGCAGTTGATCCGCCTCGGGTTCGAGACGCTCGTCGAAGCGGGCTACCAGCCCGAGGTGGCCTATTACGAGTGCCTGCACGAGCTGAAGCTGATCGTCGACCTGATCTGGGAGGGCGGCATCGAGCGCATGCACTACTCGATCTCCGACACCGCCGAGTACGGCTCGCACGCGGTCGGACCGAGGATCGTCGACGAGCACGTGCGCGACAACATGCGCTCCGCACTTACCTCGATCCGTGACGGCTCGTTCGCACGTGAGTGGATCGCAGAGATGGACCGAGGCCAGCCCGTCCTCGAGAAGTACCGAAGCGCGCTCGCCGCGACGCTGCTCGAACAGGTCGGCGCGCGGCTGCGCGCCCTGAACGAGCGCGAGGTCGCCGAGGTCCATGGCGCTTCCTGATCCGGCAAAGCGCATCAGCGCCGCGCTCACCGAAGGCGTCGACCGCGCCCCCGCGCGGGCGATGCTCAAGGGGGTCGGCTTCACCGCCGCGGACCTCGCGCGGCCGCTCGTCGGCGTCGCGACGTCGTGGATCGAGACGATGCCGTGCAACCTGAATCAGCGCGTGCTCGCGCGGCACGTCAAGGACGGGATCCGCCGCGCGGGAGGCACGCCGATCGAGTTCAACACCATTGCCGTCTCCGACGGCGTCTCGATGGGAACGGAGGGCATGCGCGCGTCGCTCGTCTCGCGCGAGCTGATCGCGGACTCGATCGAGCTGGTCGCCCGCGGCCACCTCTTCGACGGGCTCGTGTGCATCGTCGGCTGCGACAAGACCATTCCCGCCGCGGTGATGGCGCTCGTCCGCCTGGACATCCCCGGACTCGTTTTCTACAACGGCTCGATCGCGCCCGGCCGCTTCCGCGGCGGCGACGTCACGATCCAGGACGTTTTCGAGGCGGTCGGCGCGCACGCGGCCGGCACAATGAGCGAGGGCGAGCTGCACGCGCTCGAGAGCGCCGCGTGCCCGGGCGCGGGCGCCTGCGGCGGCCAGTTCACCGCGAACACGATGGCGACGGTCCTCGACTTCCTCGGCGTCAGCGCGCCGGGATTGAACGAAGTGCCCGCCCTTGATCCGGCGAAGCCGACCGCGGCCGTCACGGCGGGCCGGCTCGCGATGCGGCTCGTGCGGGACGACGTTCGTCCGTCGCAGCTGCTCACACGCGAGTCCTTCGAGAACGCGATCGCCTCGATCGCCGCGACCGGCGGCTCGACGAACGGCGTCCTCCACCTGCTCGCGATCGCGCGCGAGGCCGGCGTAGAGCTCTCGCTCGACGACTTCGACACGATCGCCAGCCGCACGCCGATCGTCGTCGACATCAAGCCGGCCGGTCGCTTCGTCGCCACCGATCTCTACCGGGCAGGCGGCGTCGCGCTTGTCGCACGCGAACTCGTCGGCGCGGGCGTTGTCCACGGCGACGCGCGCAACGTGGACGGCCGCTCGTTGCGCGAAGTGGCGTCCGCCGCTCTCGAGCGTCCGGGCCAGAAGGTCGTCGTCAGCTGGGAGAACCCGTTGAAGCCGACCGGCGGCCTGGCGATTCTCCGCGGCTCGCTCGCCCCCGACGGCTGCGTCGTGAAGCTCGCCGGACACGAGCGGCTCCACCACCGCGGGCCCGCCCGCGTCTTCGACTCCGAGGAGGAGTGCTTCACCGCCGTGAAAGAGCGCTCGATCGTGGCCGGCGACGTCGTCGTCATCCGCTACGAGGGGCCCGCGGGTGGGCCCGGGATGCGCGAGATGCTGCACGTGACGGCGGCACTCGCCGGCGAGGGGCTGGGCGACGAGGTGGCTCTGATCACCGACGGCCGCTTCTCCGGCGCGACGCATGGTTTGATGGTCGGGCACATCGCGCCGGAGGCTGCGCGCGGCGGCCCGCTCGCTGCCGTCCGCGACGGCGACGTGATCGTAATCGACGTCGAGCGGCGCCGGCTGGATCTCGATCTGCCGGACGACGAGCTCGCAGCTCGTCTCAGCGCGTGGGCCCCGCCGCCTCCGCGTTACACGAGCGGCGTCCTCGCCAAGTACGCGAAGCTCGTCGGCTCCGCCTCGGAGGGAGCGATGACCGGATGACGTTACCCCGCGAGGAGCTTCGCTCGGAGGCCGTCGCGTGAGCACAGCGTCCCCGACGGCCCCGGATCACGTGCTCGCGCAGATGCGTGAGCAGATCACCGAACTCGACCGCCAGCTCGTCGCGCTCGTGGACCAGCGGCTCAGGCTCGTCCAGCGGCTGTGGCGCTACAAGGAGGCGAACCGCATCCCGGTTGCCGACTCTGGGCGCGAGGAGTGGCTCCTCCGCTACCTCACGCGTAGCAACGCGGGGCGGCTGTCGCAGGAAGGACTCGCGGACCTCTACGCTCACGTCCTCGAGCTGACGAAGCAGGAGCTCGGCGGTGCCTGAGCGCATCGTCTGTCTGCCGGGCGACGGGATCGGCCCGGAGGTCGCGGCCGAGGCGATTCGCGTCCTCGAGAGCCTGCCGCTCGACCTGGAGATCGAGATCCGCCCGTTCGGCGGTGCGGCGATCGATGCGAGCGGGGAGCCACTTCCGCTCGAGACGCTCGAAGCGTGCCGCGGCGCGAACGCCGTCCTGCTCGGGGCGGTCGGCGGCCCGCGTTGGGACGGCTGCGACGTGCGTCCCGAGCAGGGCCTGATCGATCTTCGGCGCGAGCTCGACGTGTACGCGAACCTGCGCCCGGCCCGCGCCCCCGGCGTCGACCTCGTCGTCGTCCGCGAGCTGGTCGGCGGCCTCTACTACGGGCGGCGCGGCGTGCTCGACGACGGCACCGTCTTCGACACCTGCGAGTACCACCCCGCGCAGGTCGAGCGCGTGGCGCGGCGCGCATTCGAGCTTGCACGCCGGCGTCGGGGCTTTGTCCTCTCGGTGGACAAGGCGAACGTCCTCGACACGTCGCGCATGTGGCGGCGCGTCGTGACCGAGGTCGCGGCGGACCACCCGGACGTCGAAGTCCAGCACGGGTTCGTCGACAGCGTCGCGATGCGACTCGTCACGTCGCCCGGCGAGTTCGACGTGATCCTGACCGAGAACACGTTCGGCGACATCCTCTCCGACGTCGCTGCCGCCGTGACCGGAGGGCTCGGGCTCGCGTCGTCGGCGAGCATCGGCGACGCCGGCCCAGGCATCTTCGAGCCGGTGCACGGGTCGGCGCCCGACATCGCCGGCACGGGAGCGGCGAATCCGACGGCGATGCTGCGCTCGCTCGTGCTCCTGCTCGAGCACGGCCTCGCGCGGCACGACCTCGCGCGATCGGTCGAGTACGCGGTCGAGCACGCGCTCGCCTCGACGCCGACCCAGGACCTCGGGGGCACGGCCACGACGGCGCAGTTCGGCGAGTCGGTGCTCGCGGCGCTCGCGCCGGTCGGGAACCTGCGTTGAGCGTCGGAGGCGCGACCCTGGGCGGGCGGACGCTGTTCGACCGCATCTGGGAGGCGCACGTCGTCGCCGAGCCCGAGGGCGAGCCGACGCTGCTCTACGTCGACCTGCACCTCGTTCACGAGGTGACCAGCCCCCAGGCCTTCGAGTCGCTGCGGCACGCGGGCCGCCGCGTGCGCAAGCCCGACCTGACCGTCGCGACGATGGATCACAACGTTCCGACGGTCGACGGCCCGATCGAGGACCCGCTCGCGCGCGCGCAGCTCGCAGCGCTCGAGCGGAACTGCGATGAGTTCGGGATACGCCTGTTCCCGACCGGCAGCGGCCGCGAAGGGATCGTGCACGTGATCGGTCCGGAGCTCGGCGTGACGCAGCCGGGCATGACGATCGTCTGCGGCGACAGCCACACGTCGACGCATGGGGCGTTCGGCGCGCTCGCGTTCGGCATCGGCACGTCCGAGGTCGAACACGTGCTCGCGACACAGACGTTGGCGCAGACAAAGCCGAAGACGATGCAGGTCGCATTTCACGGTGAGCTTCGACTCGGCCTGACTGCGAAGGATCTCGTCCTCGGCGCGATCGGCAAGCTCGGCGTCGCCGGCGGCGCGGGCCACGTGCTCGAGTACACCGGGCCGGCGGTCGAGGCGCTCTCGATGGAAGGACGCATGACGGTCTGCAACATGTCGATCGAGGCCGGCGCGCGCGCGGGAATGATCGCGCCCGACGACACGACGTTCGCCTACCTGCAGGGAAGGCCCGGCGCTCCGACCGGCGCGGCGTGGGAGCGAGCGCTCGACAACTGGCACACGCTCCACTCCGACCCCGACGCCGTCTTCGACCTGACCGTCGACGTCGACGTGTCGGCGCTGCGTCCGCAAGTCACCTGGGGCACGAACCCGGGCATGGTCGCCCCCGTCGACGGTGTCGTCCCCGATCCGTCGGACTACGACGACCCGTCCCAGCGCGAGGCGGTCGGGCGCGCGCTCCGCTACATGGCGCTCGAGCCTGGCACGCGGCTGTCCGAGGTGCGCATCGACCGCGTCTTCATCGGGTCGTGCACGAATGCGCGCATCGAGGACCTGCGAGCCGCCGCCGCCGTTGCCGCAGGGCGCCGGGTCGCCGACGGCGTGCGCGCCATGGTCGTCCCCGGCTCCGCGCGCGTGAAGCGACAGGCGGAGGACGAGGGGCTCGACCGGATCTTCGAGCAGGCGGGCTTCGAATGGCGCCGCGCGGGCTGCTCGATGTGCCTTGGGATGAACCTGGACATCCTCGCGCCCGGCGAGCGCTGCGCATCGACGTCGAACCGGAACTTCGAAGGACGGCAGGGCCGCGGCGGCCGCACGCATCTCGTCAGTCCTCCGATGGCCGCGGCTGCCGCAATCGCGGGGCACTTCGTCGACGTGCGGGAGCTCGGATGAGAGCGTTGCGCAGAGTCGAGGGTCGCGTCGCCGTGCTCGACCGACCCGACGTCGACACCGACCAGATCATCCCGAAGCAGTTCCTCAAGCGGATCGAACGGACGGGATACGGCGAGTTCCTCTTCTACGACTGGATGCAGGATCCGGAGTTCGAGCTGCGCTGTCCGGAGTACGAGGGCGCCGTAGTCCTCGTCGCCGGGCGGAACTTCGGCTGTGGCTCGTCGCGCGAGCATGCCGCGTGGGCGCTCGACGACTGCGGCTTCCGTGCCGTCCTCGCGCCGTCCTTCGGCGACATCTTCCACACGAACGCCGTCAAGACGGGCATCGCGCCGATCGTGCTCGACGCCGAGGAGCTCGATGCGGTGAAGCGCGCCGTCTCGGTGCGAAACGAGCTCGTCGTCGACCTCGATGCGCAGGAGATCGCGCATGAGAGCGGGCTGAAGCTGCGCTTCGACTTCGACCCGTTCGAGCGGTACTGCCTCCTCAACGGTCTCGACGACGTCGCGCGGACGCTGCAGCGTGAGAACGCGATCGCCGCCTACGAGGCGGCGCACGGCGCGCGCTTCGATCTGGCGTCGATCCGCTAGCCGGTGTTGCGCAGTGCTGCTGCGATGCCCGCGATCGAGCGGAGCAGCGGCAGCCGCGCCGACGCGTCGCCGGCTCGGTGGCGACGCAACAGCTCGACCTGGATCGCGTTCATCGGGTCGACGTACGGGTTGCGCAGGTCGATCGTCTGCTGGACGACCGGCTGGCGATCGAGCAACCGCTCGACGCCGGACGCGCGCAGGACAGCCGAGACCGCAAGCTCGTGCTCGCGCTCGATCGGCGCGAACATCGCGTCCCGCAGCTCGGCGTCGGCAACGAGCTCGAGGTACCCGCGCGCGACCTCGAGGCTGGACTTCGCGAGCGTCATCTCGAGGTTGTCGACGACCGTGCGGAAGAACGGAAGCGCCTCGTACAGGCGACGTAACTCGTCCTGCGGGAGTGAGTCGAGTGCGGTGCCGCAGCCGAACCACGCGGGAAGCAGCACGCGGTTCTGCGTCCACGCGAAGACCCACGGGATCGCGCGCAACGAGGCGAGGTAGTCCGCGTCGTCCGGCCGGCGGGTCGGGCGGGAGCCGATCTCCAGCAGCGCCAGCTCGTCCACAGGCGTGAAGAGCCGGAAGAACTGGGCGAAGCGCGGCTCGTTCCAGACAAACGCGCGCGCCGCCTCGAGATTGACGCGCGCAAGCCCCTCGAGCCCGTACTTGAACGAGACGGTCTCGCCTTGCTCGGTCAGCTTCAACCGCCCCGGCGGGTGCCCTGGCGGCTGGGAAACGATCGCGGCGTGCGTCGGCCCGCCGCCGCGTCCCGTGCTGCCGCCGCGGCCGTGGAAGATCGTCAGCTCGACACCGTGTGCACGCGCAGTCTCGGCGAGCGACTCCTGCGCCCGGTAGATGGCCCACTGCGCGGCGAGGTAGCCACCGTCCTTGCCTGAGTCCGAGTAGCCGACCATCACCTCGACCGCCTTGCCACGCCGCGCAAAACGCTCGTCGCGCAGCAACTCGTCGAGGATGCGCGGCGCCGCGGCGAGGTCGTCGAGCGTCTCGAAGAGCGGTACGACCGCAGTGCCGGGCCCGGTCAGCGCAAGCGCACGCAGGACGTCGTCGGCGCAGGACGTCTTGGAAACGATCACGGTGTCCGCTCCCGCTGCGAGCGCCTCGCGTGCGCGGTCGGTCGAAAGCTCGCCGGCGTGCACGCGCACGTCGAGCTTCGCGACGTCGAAGCCGAAGACCTCGACCGTCCGCTCGAGCGCCGCGACGCGCGCCGCGATCCGCCCGCCGCGGTTCGCCTCGAGGCTGCGGCGGATCACGGCGAGGTCCTCGAGTAGCGCGGCAGGGGATTCGTAGCGGTCGTTCGCGAGCTGCCACCAGACGAACGAGAGCTTGCGGCGGTACGGCTCGAGCTCGTTCTGCGCCCCAATCTCAGCCGCGTAACTCGGCAGCTCGCGCTCGTCGTGCGCGAGTGACTCCTCGAGCTCGCCCGTCACCCGTATGAACGAACGGTGTGACGAGAGCTCGACTGCGAGCGCGCGGACGTGGTCGCGGTAGCGCTCGCGCGCGAGCTTGCGGGCGCGCGCGAGCGCCTCTGCGATCGTCGCGGCTCCGGCCGACGGGTTGCCGTCCATGTCGCCGCCGATCCACGAGCCGAACCGAAGCGGCGGCGGCGCACCGGGCAGGCGGCGGCGCCATTCGTGCAGCAAGGTCTCCGCCGCGTCGAAGAGGCTGTGCTCGAAGAACCAGAGGCCGTTGCGGATCTCGTCGGAGATTTTCAGACGGTCATGGCGGACCTCATCCGTTTGCCACAAGAGGGTTACCTCCTCGGCCAGCCGCTCCTCGACGTCCCGCCGGCCGGCCGGCGTCAGGAGCGGGTCGTCGAGGTGGTCGAGCTCGGCGGCGATGCGCACGTGCGCGAGCAGGACGGTGCGCCGGCTCGCCTCCGTCGGGTGCGCGGTCAGCACGAGCCTGAGCGAGACTTCGCGGGCGCGGAGCCCGAGCTCATCCGCCGGAACCTCGTTGAGGAGCTCGAACGCCCGCTCGAGCGAGTCCCGCGCGACGCGTCCGGCGTGCGCGTCCTCGCGCCTGCGCCGGATCCGGTGCTGCTGTTCCGCGATGTTCGCGAGCTGGAAGTAAAGCGCGAAGGCGCGCAGGACGAGCGCCTGCCGCTCCGCCGAGATCGTCCGCATCGTCTGGTTGACGTCCGCGACGCCGCCGCTTTGTCGCGCCGAACGCGTTCGCAGCCGCACGCGCTCGACTGTGTCGAGCAACCACTCGCCCTCCTGCTCGACGAGGACCCTGCCGAGCATCGTCGCGAGCAAGCGGACGTTGCGGCCGAGCTGTGCCGGGCCGCTCAGGCCCGTCCGGCGAGAGTCCGGCGTAGCGCGACGGCGTCGCCGATCACGACGAGCGCGATCAGTCCTGCGGCGATGCGCTCGACCTGGCGTAGTTCCATGAAGACGACGAGGGTACCGGGTGCGCCGGCGAGCCGCGCGAAGTCGAGCCTTTAGACGGCGCCGAACTCTTCAAGGACGCGGTCGAGTCGAGGTGGGATCGTCCGCACCGGTTCGACCGGTAACCGCGCCGGCACGGCGGCGTGAGGGTCCGGACGACTGAGCGGCAATGTCCACTCCGGACTTCGTAGGTGTCGGTTGCTGACGAAGTAAGAGGCCCCCGCTAGGAACCTCTAACTCGATGAGTCTCTGGAGTCTGAGTTTCTGGAGTTGTGGCAGTAACTGAGGGGAGCAGGCGGGAGCGAGGAAGGCGAGCGAGAAGGGGGCAAGCCTGCTTGTAATCCGTCTTAGGAGGGAGGAGAATCATATGTTCACCCCACCTCATCATTGGCGCGCGGAGAGCGCTCGCTCTGCTTAGGTGGCGGAAAGGAGCGGGAGATCAAGCTGCCGACGAGACCGGGGCCGCCCCTCCGGCTTTGCGCGCTGGCGGTTCTTAGCGTTTGGCTGCTTTTCGCGGCGGGCGCGGCGCAGGCGACGCCGACCCTGAAGCCGGTCGCCTGGGGCTGCGGAGGCATCGGCGCTTGGGGGCAGTGCAGCGTTCCGAACGGCCTCTCCCGCGTCACCGCGATCGCCGCCGGCCAGTACTACGGCCTTGCATTGAAGGGCGACGGCACCGTGGTTGCGTGGGGCTGCGGCATCCTCGGCATCCAAGGGGCGTGCAACGTGCCCAGCAACCTCTCCGGTGTGATCGGCCGGCGCCGATCACGCCTTGGCGTTGAAGGCCGACGGCACGGTGGTCGCCTGGGGCGAGAGCTGCCAGGACGTCTACACCGACTTCGGGCAATGCGACGTCCCGAGCGGCCTGTCCGGAGTGACCGCGATTGCCGCCAGCTTCGCCCACAGCCTGGCATTGAAGGGCGACGGCACCGTGGTCGCCTGGGGCTGCGGCACGGCTTCCGGTTACTCCAGCGACTTCGGGCAGTGCAGCGTGCCAGCCGGTCTTTCGGGTGTGGCGGCGATCGCCGCCGCCTACGCTCACAGCCTGGCGTTGAAGGGCGACGGCACCGTGGTCGCCTGGGGCTGCATGGGCATCGGCACCGACTACGGGCAGTGCAGCGTGCCGAACGGCCTCTCCGGCGTGATGGCGATTGCCGCCGGCACCGATCACAGCCTGGCCTTGAAGGGCGACGGCACCGTGGTCGCCTGGGGCTGCGGCGCCCCCACCGACTACGGGCAGTGCAGCGTGCCAAACGATCTCTCCAGCGTGGCGGCGATCGCCGCCGGTCCCTTTCACAGCCTCGCCCTGGTCGAGCTCAAGAACCAGACAATCACGTTCGGCCCGCTCGCGGGCAAGACGTACGGCGATCCTGACTTCAGCGTCAGCGCGGCGGCGTCCTCGGGCCTGGCGGTCTCCTTCAATGCGAGCGGGAACTGCACCCTCAGCGGCGTGACCGTGCATCTGACGGGCGCCGGTTCGTGCACGGTGACCGCTTCGCAGCCGGGCGACGCGGACTACAACCCCGCGCCGGATGTTTCGCGGACGTTCGCGATCGCGAGGGCGGGCCAGTCGATCACCTTTGGCCCGCTCGCGGGCAAGACCTACGGCGATCCTGACTTCAGCGTCAGCGCGGCGGCGTCCTCGGGCCTGGCGGTCTCCTTCAATGCGAGCGGGCGCTGCACCCTCGGCGGCGTGACCATGCATCTGACGGGTGCCGGTTCGTGCACGGTGACTGCTTCGCAGCCGGGCGACGCCAACTACAACCCCGCGCCCGACCTCTCGCGCACCTTCTCGATCGCGCCCGCGCCGTGCAGGGTGCCGAAAGTCGTCGGGAAGCGGGTTGCGTCCGCCATGCGGACGATCGCAAAGAGGCACTGCCGCACGGGCAAGGTGGGCTACGCCTTCTCGCGCGAGCGCAAGAAGGGCATCGTCATCTCCCAAAGCCGCCGGCCGGGACGGGTGCTGCCGGCCCGCTCGAAGATCGACCTCATCGTCAGTCGAGGCCGCAGGCGCTAAGGACCTCGAACTCACGAGTTCTCGAGTCGGCGCCAGCCGATAAGGCAGCAGGCGAGGGCAAGGAACGCTTCGTGGGTTTCGTGACGGCGGTCGGAATGGAGCGTACCGGGATCGAACCGGTGACCTCCGGCTTGCAAATACCAGATTTCAAGCCGAGGTTAGGTCAGATTAGGTCAGTCAACGCGATGTTGCGCTGGTTGGGTGAGGTTGAAATTGGCTATTCGGGGACACGGTTCGGGACACGCTTCTGCCGCGTTCACATCCGCCTTTGTTCGCCGTCGTGTTGACAGAGCGTCGCTTCGAGGCGCCAACACTCAGATATGTCTCGAAACGACACAACAGCACCTCAACGGGACCGCTCATCGTCAAGCTGATCGGACGCGCGGCCGCGGCGGATCTGTCGATAAGCCGCGCTTCTGTCCCTTTCCGTGTTCGGGGCGTTCGCGCGCAGGCAAGCGGGAGTGCGGCGGTTTTCGAGACCGGCACGAACATGCCGATTTGCAGGCAGTTTAGTTCTCGTTCGCCAGTCTATTCGCCAGCTAACGGCGGGTCTCGGCGAGGGCGTTTGCTGAGCTGACGACACCGCCTGATGATGGGGTCGCCGCCTGTCCGCCGTCAGGCCTCAGAACGCTCGCGCACAACAGGTTACGTGCCAAGAATGATCGAGGTCGCGCCTGTAACCGTTGATCATGCAACACAGTTGTTCCAGCCGACCGCGCAGTCAGGCGAGCCGCTTCGCGAGGGCATCCCCGGGTCGTTATGCGGCTACGGTGTGCCGAACTTCTGCTTGAGGTACCCGAGGTACGGCTTCGCGTCGATCGTCGAGCCGACCGCCCTCTCCAGCAGGTCCTGCGGCGGGTACTTGCGTCCGTGCGCATGGATGTTCGCGCCGAGCCACTCCCGAATCGGCGTGAACTCGCCGCGTGCCATCAGCATCGAGATCGGCCACGTCCTCATGCAGTTTTTCCCAGATCTGCACCGACATCACGGTGCCGAGGAGGTACGTCGAGAAGTACCCGATGAGGCCGGTCGACCACAATGCATGTCCTGGAGCACGCCGCGCGCATCGTCGGGTACGTCGACGCCGAGGTAGTCGTGCATCTTTCCGTTCCAGCGCTCCGGCAGATCCTTCAGCTCGATGCGACCGTTGATGATGTCCTGCTCGAGCTCGAAGCGAATCTCGCTGATGTTCACGACGCGAAGCACGTCGGTAAGCCCGCTCTGACGTTTGATCTTAAGGTGCCGAGGCCGCGAGGAGGGATTAAGGCCAATCCTTGCGCCGCAACCTGCCGCAAGCCCGCGGGGCCTGCTGCAGTCGTCGTTGCGCTCTCGAGGTTCCACGAGCCGTAGCCGGAAACCCGCAGCCACCGTGTCGTAACGCGCCTCGCCGGCGGCTGTCTCTCGACACGCGTGTGCGCGGAGCGAACCCCGGTGATCGACGCGGCACTCCAAGCGCACGCACTCGCGTCGACTCGCGTGGAAGTCGCTGGACCGGGCGAATTCGAGCTCATCCGTTCGCCAGCCGTTCGCCAGTGACGATGCAATCCAGTGGATCTCTGTGGATGGGCGTCGACTCCCACGGACTTGAGGCGCACCGCTTGGTTGAGCGGAGGGGAGGGATTCGAACCCTCGATCCGCCGATGACGGATAGCGGCTTTCGAGACTTCCATGAAGTTGCCGATTGGAGGCTGTCGCATAAACCGGTCTGAGCCGCGAGGGTCCGTCCGGTCGGGGTCCGACGATGAGGTCACTTGTCCCTCGGCTGGAAGGAGTGAGCGGTGGCCTTCAACTTTCTCGTTTGCGACCGTGACCAGGAGCTGCTGTTGCCGCCGAGTCTGCGCGACTGGCTGCCGGGGGATCACCTGGCCTGGTTTGTGATCGACGCGGTCGAGGAGATCGATCTCGACGCGTTCTACGCTGCCTATCGCGGCGACGGTTGGGGCCGCGCGGCGTTCGATCCGAAGATGATGGTCGCGCTCTTGCTCTACGCGTACGCGGTCGGGGAGCGCTCGTCGCGGCAGATCGAGCGGCGCTGTCGGGAGGACGTCGCCTTCCGCGTGATCACCGCGAACGAGGTTCCCGATCACGCGACGATCGCGCGCTTTCGCGCCCGGCACGAACAGGCGCTGGCCGGGACGTTCGTGCAGGTGCTCGCGCTGTGCGCGAAAGCTGGCTTGGTGTCGGTCGGCGTGGTCGCACTCGACGGCAGCTTGCTGGCGGGGAACGCCTCGCCGGAGGCGAGTCGCAGCTACAGCTCAATCTGCGCGGAGGTCGAGCGGGTCCTTGCCGAGGCGGCGCAGGCGGATGCTGCTGAGGATGAGCGCCTGGGTGAGGCGCGCGGCGACGAGCTGCCGGCCGAGCTTGCCGACCCGCGTTCACGCCGGGAGCGGCTGCGGCGCTGCAAAGAGCAGCTCGAGCAGGAGCAGGCGGCGGACGAGGCCGCCTACCAGGCGAATCTCGAATGGCGCGCCGCGTGGGAAGCGGAGCATGGGCGGCGCCTGGCCGGTCGCAAGCCAACCCCGCCCGATCCCGCTGCGCTTGCCGCGCGCAAGCTCAACACGACCGATCCCGACACGCGGCTGATGAAGCGCGCCGGCGGCAAGTCGGTGCAAGGCTACAACGCGCAGGTGGTGGCCGGCGCCGGACAGGTCATCATCGCTGCTGAAGTGACCCAGTCGCACAATGACGGCGACCAGCTCGCGCCGATGGTCTCCCGGACGACCGAGACGTTGCGTGAAGCCGGCATCGAGGAACGGGTCGGGGTCGTGCTCGCCGACGGTGGCTACTGGAACTCGTCCGCGATCAGCGAGGTGCGCGAACAGGGAATCGACGTGCTCATCCCGACCCAGGACCGCAGAAGGACGAAGCCGCGCAGGCTCGCGCCCAAGCAAGGCAAGGAAGCGAAGCGGATCGAAGCGATCCTCACGCGACCAGAAGGCAAGGCGCTCTACCGTCGACGACAGCAGATCGTTGAGCCGGTCTTCGCGCACACGAAAGTGATCCGGCGCAGCGACTGCTTCCTCCGACGCGGCCTCGCCGCCTGTCAGGCCGAGTGGAAGCTGATCGCCACGACCCACAACCTGCTCAAACTCTGGCGCGCCGGGCTCGCTCACACCCGCACACCAGCCGCAGAACTCTTGGCAGCCTGACGAGCACTTCTGCCGAGCTCCGCGCTCCCCAATCAAAAGAGCGTCAGCA
>WNGB01006090.1_pt1 | contig 18828 bp, 19 predicted proteins | sample 5400681 | NCBI WGS metagenome assembly WNGB01 (sample SAMN13153367, study PRJNA577476) | soil metagenome | isolation source: 115 cm soil or saprolite under grassland replicate 2 | place: USA:California | collected 2016-06-15
CTCACGGGGCTCGAGTCCTGCGTCCTCGAGCGCGTGGCGGTCGACGACGAAGCCGCCCCGAATCACGAACGCTCCGAAGCCCGCCGCGACGATCGCGCCGGCGCGCCCGAGGCCGAGTCGCGGGCCGCCCTCGACACGTGCGAGCTCCCGGTAGGCAACGACATAGCCGAAGTAGGCCGCGACCTCCATGCCGAACGCGACCGGCAACCAGATCGGATCCACGTGGCGCAGCTCGTGCAGAACGCTCTCGAAACCGGCCGCCCAGGAGATGCCGACCAGAGCGCCGAGCGCGAGCGCGGCCCCAACGAGGACGAGCACCGCGTGCTGGGCCGGGTCGCGCTCCAGGTGCGGTGCCGGGCGGAGGAGTCGTTTGAGTCTCATTGGCGGATCGGATCGGTCGCGGAGCCCGATGCGACGACCCCCGCGCGGTTACGTCCCGAAATGGTGGCGGCCACGGTAGAAGACGACTACCTCCCGCCTCGACCAGGTGGAGATCTCGTCCCGCCGCTCACGCCACATCAGGAAGATGAAGAACGCGACCGCGAGGAAGAAGGCGATCCGCAGAAGCATCCCGATCGCGAGGACGGCCGTGTAGAGGTTGAGCAAGACCACCGTCAGGGCGATCAGCGCGATGATCAGGAAGCCGCGGAGCGTCGGCCGGTCGGCCAGGAACTTGCCCATGAACGTAGGCTAGCTCTCGACCCGGAACACGACCGAAAGAGGAACCTGTGATCGAAGAAGGCAAGCCGGCACCGGACTTCGAGCTGCAGAGCGACAGCGGTGACACCGTCAAGCTGTCCGACCTGCGCGGACGCCCCGTCGTCCTCTATTTCTATCCCAAGGACGACACGCCGGGCTGCACCACCGAGGCGTGCGAATTCCGCGACGCGTACGACGTCTTCCGCGAGCGTGGCGCGGAGGTGCTGGGCGTGAGCCCGGACGACGTCACGTCACACGAGAAGTTCAAGACGAAGTACGAGCTCCCCTTCACCCTGCTGGCCGATCCGGACCACTCGGTGGCGGACAAGTACGGAGTCTGGGGCGAGCGGAAGTTCGCGGGTAAGAGCTACATGGGCATCAACCGCTCGACGTTCATCATCGACCCCGAAGGGAACATCGCGCGCGCGATGATGGGAATCAAGGCGGCCGGACACGCCGCGAAAGTCCTCGACTCCCTGCCGTAGCGACTCCCTCGTCCGGGTGACGGCACGGAGCGTTCCCGGTGAAAAACTCGGCGTGGCGGCCCGATGTTGCTTCGCCTCTCCGACCCGAGCTACACGGATCGTCTGGCGCACTTCCTGCGGAGCCTTGGCCAGACGACGATCGTTGCCGGGCCGAGCCGGCTGGAGGTCGAAACTCCGGAGACGGAGCTGCGCATCTACCTCCGCGTCTGGACGGTGCTCTACCCGGAGGTGGAAGTCCAGGTCGGCAACGGCGAGGACGAGGCCCCCGCCGCGTAAGGCCGGACCGCGCCGACGTACGAGAGGGCGTAGCGCGTCTCGAAGAGGCTCGAGACCCGCACAACGTCGCCGCTGTGCGGTGCGTGAATGAAGGCGCCGCCTCCGATGTACATCCCCTCGTGCTGCGGTACGCCCGCGGAGTTCGCGTGGAAGAAGACGAGGTCGCCCGGCTCGAGGCCGTCGCGCGGCACGCGGCGCCCCTGATAGTACTGGAAGCCCGTGTAGTGCCCGAGCTTGATCCCGAGCTGGCCGTACACGTACATCGTCAGGCCCGAGCAGTCGAAACCCGTCGGCGTCGCGCCGCCCCACGTGTAGGGGACGCCCAGGAACTGGTACGCGAGCGCGACAGCCTGACCGCCCAGCGTGTTGGTCGGAATGTCGGGAAGCTCCCGTGGGATGAGCGTGGGCACGCCCGCGAGCGACGCCTGTGCGGCCGGCAGCTGCGGGAGGCCGAGCACGACCGCGGCACTACTCGCGACGGCCGCGGGATGTGCCGCGCGCGCAAGACCGACGAGCAGCTGGGTTCCCGGCGCGAGGCCGAGCGACGGATCCGAGACGTATGCGCGCAACGCCACGAGGCCGGAGCCGGTCCTGCCAGGCGAGACCGCTTCCTGCAGCGCGACGATGTAGCTGCCGCCGCCGAGCGAGATGAGTGCATTCGGGCCGACGACGTAGCCGGTGCCGTCCACGACGAGACCGTCGACGCGCGCGCCGGCGAGGCCGCGAGCCGGCACGACCAGGCGGTCGACGGTCACGCGGCCGTTGAACATCGAGACGTCCCTGAGCTCGACGCGCGCGGCCGTCGCGCGCGAGGAGCCGACCCGGAGGACGGAGCCGTCGGCCGGATACCTGTACGCCCCGCCGGCGGCCTTGCCGATCAGCGAGCCGTCGGCGCCCCGGACCTCCGCGAGCCCGAGTGTCCCGGCGCGCGCAGGCGCGGCAAGCAGAAGAACCAGTGCCGCTACCCCCGCCGCTCGACGCACCATCGAGGCAGCGAGTTTACTCGGCTCGGCGGGAGGCGGCGAGTGCGGATCAGAGGAGTTGAACCTCCGCGTGGGGACGCCGGACGACGTCCCCGCGCGGGTGCTCGTTTACGGCAGCGTCACGAACTGTCCCAGGAACGCGCGCGCCTGCGGCGTGTCGAGCCTGTAGTCGACGTTCGTCGCGAAGCACTCGAGGTCGCCAGTGATCGTGACACTTACCTGGATCGGTGTTTCGGTCGCACCGGCGCCGAGGAACTGCGGGCCGCCGGAGTCGCCGCTGCAGGTCCCGCCGTCACCGGTGGCCTGGGTCTGCGCGATACGCAGCCAGGCGGCGTTTAGCGCCCAGAAGTGCCCCACCGAGTACCACCGCTCCATCGGGAACGCGTGCGTGATCCCACCAGGCCCCGGTATCGGCTCCTGTATGCCGTACCCGACCGACGTAAAGAGCTGGTTCTTGAGCGTGCCGTTCGCCTTCATCTCGTCGAGCAACGCCGCCGTCGGCAGCTGCACCGGCGCGATGTTCGTCACCGGCTTGTCCAGCGTGATCACGGCGATGTCCTCCGGATCCGACTGCGACTGGTTGTACAGAGGGTTCGTGTGCATCGTGCCGTGCAGAAGCTTCGACTTCGAAGTGAAGCTCGAGTCAAAGGTGACCCAGATGTCCGTCTGACCCGTCGACTCCACAAACGAGGTGCAGTGCGACGCAGTCAAGACGACCGTCGGCGAGATCAGCGACCCGCTGCACACGATCCGGAGTTGGTTGTCGCTCGGGCGCAACCGAATCATCGCACCGACGTTCTGATGGAGATTGCCGTCAGGCTGCCCATAGGTGATGGCGCCGGCGTCGCCGACCAGCAAGGCGGCAAGCATGCCCACGACGAGCAGAACAAGCTTCCTCATAAGTCCCCCCTTCATGTCCTCAGGACGCGCCGATCCTAGTCGATGGCTGACGAAGCCTGCCCGCGACGCGTGGATATGCGGATGAGAGGACTTGAACCTCCACGGGGTTTCCCCCACACGGACCTGAACCGTGCGCGTCTACCAATTCCGCCACATCCGCGCGGACGCCCAGTGTAGCCGTACCATTTCCTACCTGAAACGGGGTCTCCTGATCTGCGGACTGCTCGCGTTGGGGTTGGCATCTCCCGCGCAGGCACGCAACGTCGAGCTCGTCGTGACGCTCAAGGCGCCGGCGCTGGCGGAGGCGTTGACCCACCAGCGCACGCTCGCTTTCTCGTCGTTCGCCCGGCCGCACCGGCTCCTGCTGAGCGCGCCCGCGAGCCGCACTTACCTCGCGCAGCTCGAGCGCTCGCATCGCCTCGTCAGCGAGCGAATCCAGGCGGCGATCCCGGCTGCGCGGATGCGTTGGCAGTACGGCATCGTGCTGAACGGGTTCGCGGTGGTCGTCCCGCAGAGCCGCGTCGACCGGCTCGCCCGCGTCCCGGGTGTCGCGCACGTCTGGCCGAGCGCCACGTATCACGCACTGCTCGACCGCACGCCACAGTTGATCGGTGCAACGACCATCTGGGGGCCGACGCTCGCCACGGCCGGCCAGGGAATGAAGATCGGGATCATCGACGACGGCGTCGACCAGACGCATCCCTTCTTCAGCCCGAACGGCTTCACCTACCCGGCCGGCTTTCCAAAGGGTCAGACGGCTTACACGACCCCGAAGGTGATCGTCGCACGTGCGTTTGCGCCGGCCGACACGAGCCATGCCAACGTGAGACTCCCGTTCGACCCGGGAGAGTCCGAGCACGCGACACACGTCGCGGGCATCGCCGCCGGCGATCACGGGACGCTGACGCGAACGGGCATCGCACTCTCCGGGATCGCGCCACGCGCGTACCTCGGCAACTACAAGGCGCTTTCCGTGCCGAGCGAGTTCGGGCTCAACGGCAACTCGCCGGAGCTCGCCGCGGCTGTCGAGGCCGCCGTCGGCGACGGGATGGACGTCATCAATCTCTCACTCGGTGAGCCCGACATGGATCCGAGCCGCGACATCGTCGCCAGAGCGCTGAACGCAGCCGCCGACGCCGGCGTCGTGTCCACCGTCGCCGCGGGCAACTCCGGCGACCTCGGGCTCGGCTCGATCGACTCACCGGGCAGCGCCGCGAAGGCGATCGCCGCCGCGGCCTCGACCGGAGGCCACGGCAGCACCGAAACCGACACGCCGACGGACTTCTCGTCGATGGGCCCGGCGCCGTACTCGCACACGTTCAAGCCGGATGTGACGGCGCCCGGGGACGAGGTCGCGTCTTCGCTTCCGGGCGGCTCGTACTCGACGCTCAGTGGGACGAGCATGTCAGCGCCGCACGTGGCGGGTGCAGCAGCCGTGCTGCTCGAGCGGCATCCCAGCTGGACCGTCGCGCAGGTGAAGTCGGCGCTCGTGACGACGGGCGTGCCGATCCGCTCGAGCGGCGAGGTCAGCCCACTGCGGGAAGGCGGCGGTCGGATCGACCTGACGCGCGCGGACCGCCCGCTCGTGTTCTCGAGCCCGACCAGTGTCTCCTTCGGACTGCGCCGGCCCGGCACCAATACGACGCGAACGCTCATCCTCACCGACGCCGGCGGCGGAGCAGGCCAATGGTCAGTTCGCCTGTCGACGTCTCCAGCGCAGTACGCGACGGTCCCCGGCACGGTGACCGTCCCCGGGTCGCTCGCACTGCGCGTCTCGCTGCCGCGGAACGCGCGCGAAGGCGACGTCAGCGGATTCGTCATTCTGGCGCGCGGTAGCGACACGCTCCGCGTGCCGTTCTGGTTCCGCGTCGCGCGGCCGCGCCTTCGCCTCGACCGCCAAATCGGTCTCCCCCGTCCCGGTGTCTACACCGGGAACACCGCGGCGGGCGCGTCGCGCGTCACCTCCTACCGGTATCCGGACATCCCGCCGGGACACGTCTCCTTCCCGGTCCGCCTCCCCGGCCGGGAGGTCGTCTACCGCGTCCGCATTCGCGGCCGCCCGGCGAACTTCGGCGTCGTGGTCCTGACCCGAAACCGCGGCATCACTGTGGAACCTCGCATCGTGCGCGCCGGTGACGAGAACCGGCTCGCCGGGCTCACCGCCTTGCCCTACGACGCGAATCCCTACCGCCCGTCAAACGGACAGCACCGTCTTATCGTCGGCGTCACCCGACCAGCCCCCGGGCTCTACAGCGTCGTCTTCGACACGCCGCGCGCGAGACCCCCGGGTCAGTTCACCTTCCGGTTCTGGGAGGGCGACACGACGCCTCCTCAGATACGCATTCTCGGTGTTCGCGGAACGTCGCTCGGCGTCGCTGTCACCGACCGCGGATCCGGGCTCGATCCCGCGTCTTTGGCAGCGAAGGTCGACGGAGACGAGCGGCCGCTCTCCTATGCCGCCGGCGTGGTGCGCGTCCCGCTCGCGGGGCTCGCCCGCGGCCGCCACACGCTGACCCTCAGTGCGGCCGACTACCAGGAGGCGAAGAACGACGAGAACGTCCCCGGCATCCTCCCGAACACGCGGAGGGTGCAGCAGGCGTTCGTCATTCCCTAGGCGCTCGCTTGCGACGCCGCACAAAGGTCATGCCGGCTCTGCCGGCATGACCTGTCCTTAATGCTTGCGGTCTGTCTCTTCGATCGTCGGGAGCCGGTCGAGGTCGCGCTCGACGCTGGCGGCGAACTCCTCGGTCTCCGTGCGCAGCAGCTTGAGCTGACTCTTGCGCTTGCTCCGTTCGCGGCGCTGCCGCGCCTCGTTGCCGTAGCGGGCCGACACGCGCGGCCACTCAGCTCCGATTAGGGCCGTAACCGCAAGCACCAGAAGGGCGATCATCAGCCAGCCCACGGACTCATTCTATCTGCCGCTTCTGGGCTAAACCCCGGACCCGTTTCAGCCGATACCGACGGCTATGAGCGGGCAGATGTTCGTTCCCTACATGGTTCTGTGGGCGACGCTGATGCGGGCGCTGCTCGTGCGGGCGCGGATCGCACCTCCCCTTTGCGCGCGGTGCGGCCTGAAGCTCGAGCGCTCAGCCATGGGCGAGACCATCTGCCGCTGCCACTAGTTCGGCGAGCGAAAGCTCCGCTTTCGCTCGAATTGGGGATCGCCGCTTCGCGGGGAACGTGCGCGGGCAAAGCCCACGCACTCCATCCTCGGTGGGCGAACGCTCGTCGTCCGCGCGGGTGGGGGTGGCTTCGCCATCCCCACCCGCGTGAGTTCGGCCTGCGGTTAGAGCGGCTTCGCCTGCTCTAACCTCCGGCCCGCCTGCCTGGTCCCGGCGAGGGTTAGAAGATCTTCATCGGCAGGCCCGCCAGGGGCTCGCCGCCGTTGGCGGTGACGAGCCACGTGTCCTGCATGTAGAGGCAGTCGTGACCGTTTTCCGCGATCACGTGGGGATGTAGCGAGAAGACCATGTCCTCGCGCAACTCGGTCTCGATGCCCTCTCCGATCTTCGGGTGCTCGATCATCGTCATCCCGATCGAGTGACCCGTCACGTGCCCGAGGTGGTAGCCACGGTCGGTGAACCCCTTCGACACCGCCCGGTGCGCCTCATGTGCCGTCGCGCCCGGACGGAGGGCCGACTTCGCCGCCTCGAAGTACTCCTGGTAGGCCTCGAGCATCCGGCTCACCTCGGCGTTCGGCGTCCCCAGCGCTCGCGACACCTCGACCCAGTGGCCGCCGGCGCCCGCGATCTCGAGCGACGGGATGCAGAAGTCGCCCAGCACCGTCTCGCTTCGTGCGATCGCGAACTCGGCGCCGACGAGCACCATGTTCATGGTCAGGCGGCCGCAGCCCTCGGCGACGAAGAGCTGCTCGGCGGGCGCGAGCACCTCGGCCGCCGACTTGCCCGGCGCGTACTCCCCCGCGAAGACGTGGAACCCCTCCGTGTTGATCCGAACCGAATCGCGTACCGACTCGAGCTCCTCGTCGCTCTTGATCGCTCGGGCGAGATCGAACTCGACGTCGAACGGCACGAGGTCAGCCTTGTCGGCGAAAGCCGCAAAGTCACGGACGGTCAGCACGTAGTCGAGCCCGTAGACACCGACACGCTTTCCCTTCAGCCGGTCGCCGAGCCACTCGCCCGGCCGCTCCGCGAAGACCTGGTCGTCGATCCAGGAGATCCCGTGCTCGCCGACGTAGCGTGCCTCGGCCGGGAAGACGATCGAAGGGTCGCCATCCCGCGGCAGGAGGACGTACGCATAGCGGTGGACGATCACGAACCCGGACAGGTACGTCACCGCGCCCTCGAAGCCGGTGTATTCGGAGCCGCACACGACGACGGCGTCCACGCCGTGCGCATCCATCGCCTCGCGCACGACGCGGTAACGCCGCTCGACGTCCTGCTTGCTCACCACGATTGCTCCAACCCTTTCACGAGCGCCCACACGGCACGGTTGAGCGGCGTGGGGACGCCGTGTTCGTCGCCGAAGCGGACGATGCCGCCGTTCAGGTAGTCGATCTCGGTCGGCCGCCGCGCCTCGACGTCCTGCAGCATGGACGCCTTGTGGTCGTACGCGACCTCCGGCTTTGCCGCGTGGTCGATCAGCTCCTCGGGATCCGAATCGAGCTCGATGCCCTGCGCTGCCGCCACCGCCTTGCCTTCGTCGACCAGCCCGCTGACGAGCCGGCGCAGCTCCGGGTTCTCGCAGACGCGCCCATGCGTGAGGCCGGTCAAGGCGCCGATCGGATTCGTCGCGGCGTTGAAGATGACCTTGCGCCACTGCGGCCCGCGCGCGTCGGCGACCGCCGAGGTCGGCATGCCGGCCCGCGTGCAGGCGGCGGCAAGCAGCTCGACCTCAGCAATGGGCGCAGGCTTGGGCTCGTAAGGGCCGAGCGTCGTATCGCCCTTGACGTCCCACTGGACGTGGCCGGGACCGACGAGCTTGCCCGCGGGAAAGGTCGTCCCGCGAATCACCCGCTCGACGTGGGCGGCGATCGCCTCCTCGTTGCCGAGCCCGTTCTGCACCGTGGCGACGCAGCCATCCGTGAACGCCGAAGCGGTCGCCGCGATTGCGGCCGAGGTGTGCATCGCCTTCGTGGCGACGATGCCGAAGTCGCAGGGCGGCAGTGCGGCGGCGTCGGACACGGCGCGCGGCCGACTGACGACGTCGCCCGCGCCGCTCAGGCGCAGCCCGTCGCGGTTGATCGCGTCGACGTGGTCTTGCGCGAGGTCGTACGCCCAGACCTCGAGGTCCTCGAGCGTCGCCAGATTCGCCGCGAAGAGCGACCCGACCGCGCCGCAGCCGACGATGCAGATCCTCACGAGTACGAGGCCTCCCGCGCCTTCACCAGCCGATAGAGAGCTGTGTGCAACGGCGCCTCCACCCCGCACCGCGCCGCCTCGCGGACGAGCGCGCCGTTGATCAGCTCGACCTCGGTGGACCGGTGTGCCTCGACGTCCTCCAGCATCGAGGGGTAGTGAGCGCTGCCGCGCTTGGTCGCGAGGACGTTCATCTCCCACGGATCGTCGTGCAGCTCGACATCGGCCGCGGCCGCAATGCGCCTGCCCTCGTCCACGAGGTCGTGGACGAGATGGCCCAAGTCGCCGACGTCGTGCTCGGCGGCGAAGTGCGCGTCGTGTGGCAGCCCGGTCAGCGCCGCGACGCCGTTGACGGTCGCGTTGAAGATCAGTTTCGACCACTGCGCGGGCCGTAGGTCGGGCAGCGCCTCGGCCTTCAGCCCCGAGTCGACCAGCAGCTGCGCGATCGCCTTGGTCCGCTCGAACGGCGTGTCGCCGTAGGGCCCGAGCCAGGTCTCGGTGTCGAGGATGTACTCCACGTGCGTGTCCGAATGCTTCGTCCCGCTCATGAACGTCACCGCCGACACGAGCGGCCACTCGCCGTGCGCGCGAACGATCTCCTCGGCGCCGAGCCCGTTCTGCACGGTCATGATCGTCGCGCCGGGGAAGCCGCCGCCGAGCCGCTCCGCGGCCGCCTCCACCCCGTTCGCCTTCGTCGCGATGATGCCGAGGTCGAAGTCGGGGAGGTCGCGTGGATCGGCAGCCGCCGTCACTCGCGCGGTGAAGTCGTGGCGGCCGCTCACCTGGAGCCCCTGCTCGTTGAGCGCGCGCGCGTGCTCTTCGCGCCGTGTGAGCACCAGCACGTCCGTGACGGTGGCGAGGTGTGCTGCGAAGAGGCTGCCGATCGAGCCGGCGCCGACAACGCAAACCCTCACGTGAACTTCGTGCGGAGGTACTCCAGGTACGGCTCCGGGTCGAGCTCGGATCCGGTCACGCGCTGCAAGAGCTCACGCGGCGGGTACTTGCCGCCGTGCCGGTAGACGTGCTCTCGCAGCCACTCGCGGAGCGGCGAGAACTCGCCCCGGGCGAATTGCTCCTCGAGCTCGCCCAGATCATCCCGCGCGCGCTCCCAGATCTGCACCGACGCCACGTTGCCGAGCTGGTACGTCGGGAAGTAGCCGATGTACCCGACCGACCAATGCATGTCCTGCAGGACACCGTGGGCGTCGTCGGGCACGTCGACGCCGAGGTAGTCCTTCATTCGCGCGTTCCAGACCTCGGGAAGGTCACGCAGGGCGACGGTTCCGGCCAGCAACTCTTGCTCGAGCTCAAAGCGGAGGATGATGTGCAGGCCGTAGGTCACCTCGTCCGCGTCGCCCCGGATCAGCCCGGGACTGATCGCACTGACGGCCCGCACGAAGCCGTCCTCGTCGATCCTGCCCAGTGCTTCGGGGAAAAGCGGTTGGAGCTGAGGGTAGAACCAGCGCCAGAAGCCGCGGCTGCGTCCGACGAGGTTCTCCCACGTCCGGCTTTGCGATTCGTGGATCGTGCTGGACGTCCCGCGGCCGAGCGGCGTCCGCGCAAATGACTCGTCGATGTCGAACTCGTACACGCCGTGGCCGAACTCGTGCATCGTCGAGAACAGTGAGGTCAGGTCGCCCGGGTCCGTGTGCGTGGTCAGCCGGATGTCGTCGAGCCCGGGCTTCTCCGCAAAGGGGTGCGGCGTCTCATCGATGCGCCACTTCGTCTCGTCGTAGCCGAAGGCGTCGAGGACGAGCCGGCTCGCCAGCTGTTGCTGCGCGACCGGGAATGGACCGCGCAACGCGGGACCGTCGTCGGCCCGCTGCTCCATCAACCGGACGAGCTCCTGTTTCAGCCGGTCGAACACGCGCTGGACGTCGGCGGTGGTCGTGCCCTCCTCGTAGTCGTCGAGCAGCACGTCGTACGGCGTCTGGGCCTCGGGGAAGCACTCGATGTAGCGCAGCTTCAGCTCGAGCTGACGTTCGAGGTGCGGAACGAACGACTCGAAGTCCGAGGCGGCCTTCGCCCGGTCCCAGGCCGCGACGGCCACGCCGGCGGCGTGGGTCATCTCCGCGGCGAGCTCGCCCGGAACGCGGCACGCCCGCTCCCAGGACCGGCGGGTCACACGGACGAGCGCGGCATCCGTCTCGTCCTCCACCGACTCGAGCGCTTCGAGCAGCTCACCGACCTCGTCGGACACCAGCTTCTCGTGTGTCAGGCGCGTCAGCGTGGCGAGAACGTCCGCCCGACCCTCCGCACCGGCGGGCGGCATCGACACGCGCGAGTCCCAGTCGGCAAGCGCCTCGGCGTGCCGAAGGTCGGCGAGCTCGCCCAGGATCGCCCTGAGCCGCTCGAGCGGCCCCGCGTCAGTCGCGACCGTCATGCGACCTGCGGCGCGAGCTTCTCGCGGAGGTAGCGGACGTACGGTTTCGCGTCGATCCGGCTGCCGGTGACGCGCTCGATCGTCTCCTGGGGTGTGTACTTCGCCCCGAGCCTGTAGAGATGCTCGCGCAGCCACTCGCGCAGATCGCCGAACTCGCCGCGCTCGAAACGCTCGTCGAGGTCGCCGAGGTCTTCGACGGCTCGCTCCCAGATCTGCACCGACATCACGTTCCCGAGCGCGTACGTCGGGAAGTAGCCGAACGCTCCGCCCGCCCAGTGCATGTCCTGCAGAACGCCGCGCGCGTCGTCAGGCACCTCGAGGCCGAGGTACTCCTCGACGCGGGCGTTCCACGCCTCCGGCAGGTCGCTGACAGCGAGTCGGTTCTCGATCAGCTCCTGCTCGAGCTCGAAGCGCAGGATGATGTGTAGGTTGTACGTCAGCTCGTCCGCGTCGATGCGGATCAGCGACGGATGCACGCGGTTGACGGCGCGGTAGAACGCTTCTTCGTCCACCGAGCCGAGCTGCGCGGCGAACGCTCCCTGCAGCCTCGGGTAGAACCAGCGCCAGAAGGGCCGGCCGCGCCCGACCAGGTTTTCCCACGTGCGGCTCTGCGACTCGTGGACGCCGAGCGAGACCCCGGTCCCGAGCGGCGTGCGCGCCAGCGAACGGTCGACGCCCCACTCGTAGACGCCGTGGCCGAACTCGTGCATCGTCGCGAACAGCGACGAGAGGTCGTCCGTGCGGAAATTGGTCGTCAGGCGGATGTCGCTCGTGCCGGGGCTCGTCATGAATGGATGCGGTGTCTCGTCGAGCCGCCACTCTTCCTCCGAGTACCCAAAGCGGTGCGCGATCTCGAGGGCGAGCTCTCGCTGCCTTGCCGGGTCGAACTCTCCTGTCAGGAACGAGTCGTCCACCTCGCCTGCCTCCGTGACCTCAGCGATCAGGGGCTGAAGGTCGTCCTTGAGCTGCTCGAAGATCTGCCGCACCTCGGCCGTCTTCATGTACGGCTCGTAGTCGTCCAGCAGCACGTCGTAGGCCTCGTCTGCCGGCTCGAAGCACGCCACGTAGCGATGTCGCAGCTCGAGCAGCTGCTCGATATATGGGCGGAGCTGCTCGAAGTCCGAGTGTTCCTTCGCCGGGCCCCAGGCGGCGAGCGAGAGCGCTGCGGTGCGGCGCATCTCTCCCACCAGCTCGGCCGGAACACGCGTCGCCTTCTCGTACAGGCGGCGCGTGACGCGGATCAGGCTGGCCTCGAACGAGTCGTAGTCCGAGTTCTCCTCGAGGCCTCGGAGCTCCTCGAGGAGCCGGCCGACCTCCGCGTCGATGAACCGCTCCTGGGCCAGCCTGCTGATCGTTCCGAGCGCCTCCGCACGGGCGGGAGCGCCGCCGGGCGGCATCAGCACGCGCTGGTCCCAGAGCAGAAGGGTCCCGGCTTTGGTCAGGTCGTTGACCTCGGCCAGTCGCTGCCGCAGCCGTTCGAGCGGAGTCGTCGTCACGCCGAGAACTTTGTCAGAAGGCCCCGCACGAGCGTCCGCGGGAACGGGATTTCCCGGCCGCCCGTCAGGCCCGACGGCCGCAGGATCAGGACGATCGCCATCAGCGCGCCGACCACGACGATCCGCGTGCCGGACGGGAGGTCCAGCGAGCCGCCGGCGATGTGAACGCCGTTCTCCGCTTCGGCGAGGAACGAATCGACCGCGCTGACGGCGACCGCCCCGACGACGGCGCCCCACAGGCTCGTCGCACCGCCGATCACGAGCATGGCCAGGGTGATGAACGTCAGATCCAGGTACAGCTGCTCGGTGTTCACCGGCAGCAGGTGCACGTAGAGGCCGCCCCCCAGGCCTGCGAGCGCACCCGAAAGCGTGAACGCCACGAGGCGCTGCCCGTACACGGACACGCCGACCGCGCGCGCCGCGGCCGCATCCTCCCGCGTCGCGCGCAGCATCCGGCCATAGCGGCTGTGCTGGTACAGGAAGGCCACCGCGACGGCGACCAGGGCTCCCAATGCCGCCTGCAACAGTCCGGTCGTCTCCGGCACGGCGGAGAAGGTGTTCAGCCCGGGCCCGATCTTCTCCCAGTAGCGCAGGACGTTGTGCGTGATCTCGAGCACGGCGAACGTCGCGATGCCGGCCGCAAGACCCGACAGGCGCATGAGCGGCAAACCGACGATCAGGGCGTAGACGGCGCCGACGCCTGCCGCGAGTGCCAGCGACGGGACGTTTCCGACGGTCGTGTCTCGGAGGAAGCCGGCGAGGTTCGGCATGATCGCCGGCTTCTCGGCCGTCGGCATCGACAGGATTCCCGCCGTCCATGCGCCGACCGCGACGAAGCTGATGTGACCGAAGGACAGGACGCCGGAGTTGCCGATGAAGACGTACAACGCCACGACGATCGTGACGTTGACCAGCGTCGTGATCACGTACGTCTGTGTGGACGTCGACACGGTCGTGCCGAACAGTGCGACCGCAACGACGAGCACGACCGGCACCAGCAGCTCGAGGGCGGCACGTGCCTGCCTCATACGCGTTCGACCGCCTGCTGCCCGGCACGCGTGAACAAGCCGGCCGGGCGGATCACCAGCACGAGGATCACGGCCGCGAACAGGAACGACGGCAGGTACTGGCTCTGGTTGGTCGGGAGCGCTCCGCCGAGGAAGCCGGAAGCGAACCCGATTGCAAAGCCGCCCAGCGTGGCGGAGACGAGCCGGTTCATCCCGCCGAGGACGACCCCCGCCAGCACGAAGATCGTGTCGCGGAGCGCGAAGTCGGGTGTGACGAGCGGCGTCTGCACGGTCATCATCACCGCCACCGTCGCGGCCAGCAGGCCCGAGAGGAGCACGGCCGAGCCGATCACGCGATTCGCACGCACGCCGAGCAGGCGAGCGGTCTGGAAGTCGAGCGCCGCCGCCCGCATGTGCAACCCGACGCCGGTCCGTCCGAGCAGAACGACGAGTGCGATCAGACACCCGGCGGCGACAGCCGCGGCCACGATCGAGATCTTGCGGATGTCGACGCCCGAGATCGTCCACGGCTGATTCAGCGACGAGAGCGATGCGGCGATCTTGCCGAGCGGCCCGAACCAGAGCAGCGCGATGCTCTGCAGCAGGAAGGCGACCGCGAACGTCGCGACGAGCATCACGGCGGGCGAGTGCGAGCGCAGCGGACGAAAGACGACCAAGTCCATCGCCACCGTGAGCACGACGACGACGCCGAAGCAGAGCAGGATCCCGACCCAGACCGGCCAGCCGCGCTCGTACGCGAACGCGAGCGCGTACGCACCGGCCATCACGAGCTGTCCGTACGCGAAGTTCACGAGCCGGAGCACGCCGAAGACGAGACCGATCCCCACGGCCATCAGCGCGTAGATCCCGCCGAGGCCGAAGGCGTCGGCCAGCGTCTGCCAGTCCGCGCCGAGGAACGTGGCGACGAGCGTCATGCGAAGTACGCCGACACGAGCGTGTCGGTGTCGTCTGCCGACTCCGGCCCGAGCGTGAGCCGAAGCTGCCCGTTCGAGAGAACGTGCGACCGGTCGGCGAGCGCGACGGTCCGCTGCGCGCGCTGCTCGACGAGCAGGATCGCAATGCCGCGCTCACGAATTTCCTCCAGCGCCTCGAAGACGACGTCGACGATCCGTGGAGCGAGCCCCAGCGACGGCTCGTCGAGCAGCAGCACCTCTGGATCGGCGACGAGGGCACGGGCGATTGCCAGCTGCTGTTGCTGGCCGCCGGAGAGGGCGCCTGCCTGTCGCTTGCGGAACTCCTCGACGACGGGGAACAGCTCGTATGCGCGGGCGAATGCTTGACGGCGTTCGCCGTTCCGCCGGGCAGCGAGGCCGAGCCGGAGATTCTCCTCGACGGTCAGCTCCGCGAAGATGCGCCGGCCCTCGGGTACCAGCGCGACGCGGCCGCGCGCGACATCCTCCGGGCGCCGTCCCACGAGCGACCTGCCGTGCACGCGGACGTCGCCGCCCGCTATCGGCACGAGCCCCATCACGGCGTGCAGGCTCGACGACTTGCCGGCGCCGTTCGGGCCGATCAGGCCGACGATCTCCGCGCGGTCGACCGTGAGCGACAGCCCACGCACGGCGTGCACGGCGCCGTGCCACACCTCCAGAGCGTCCAGCTCGAGCACGGGTGCGCTCACTCCTGAACCGCGCTCTCCCCCAGGTAAGCCGCGGCGACGTCGAGATTCGCACGGATGTCCGCCGGAGTGCCCTCGGCGAGCGTGCGGCCCTGGTCGAGCACGTGGATGCGGTCGCAGATCTCCATGATCAGCGCCATGTTGTGATCGATCAGCAGGACGCCCGCCTCGCGGTCGTCGCGAACGGCCCGGACCGCGTCCGCGAACGACGAGATCTCCGCCTCCGGAAGGCCGGCGGCCGGTTCGTCGAGCAGGACGAAGCGAGGATTCGTCGCAAGCGCGCGGGCGACTCCGAGCCGGCGCTCGTCACCTTGTGCGAGCCCGTCGGCGGGCGCGTCGGCATGCGAGAGGAGCCCGAGCGAGTCGAGCAGCTGCGCCGCCCATGCCCGCGCGGCGCGCGCGCGTGTGCCGGCTCCGAGGGCTGCGACCTCGACGTTCTCGCGGACCGACAGGGCGCGAAAGGCGTGGCTGTGCTGGAACGTCCGCGCGAGCCCGGCGCGGCCGCGCCGGCTCGGCTTCCAGCGGGTGATGTCGCGGCCCTCGAGCTCGACCGTCCCGCTCGACGGCCGGTCGAAGCCGCTGAGCACGTTGACGAGCGTCGACTTCCCCGCCCCGTTCGGGCCGATCAGGCCGACGATCTCCCCACGCCGGAGCTCGAGCGTCACGTCCCGCAGGGCCTGCACACCCGCGAAGGACCGCGACACGGCGGAGGCCCGGAGGGATTCTCCGGGCCCCCGCAGTTGCCGTTCAGCGCTCAGATCTTCGCGACGACTTTCGCCACGATCGTCCCGACAACCTTCGGAACGTTGTTCTGGATCCGGATGACGCGATACCGGCGTCCGAACACCGTGTGCAGCTTCGGCGAGAAGCTGACGTTCCCGCTGATGGTCGGCACCTTCTTGAACTTCTCCATCACCTTCGCGAGAGTCGCGCCCTTCGTCGACCCGTGTGCACGCTTGATCGCGGTGACCACGCCGTCGACGGCAGACGGTCCGGTGATGAAGCCGCCCGTCGCGGCCTTGACCTGCTTCGCCAGTTTGTTGACCGCCGGGCTCGGATCGTCACCGAAGCACGAGGCGAAAGTCACGAACCAGTAGTTCGTCACCTTCGGGCTTGCCGGCAGCCAGTACGTACCGTCACCGGCCCAGGAGTTCAGGACAGGTGTGTCGTTCCCGAGCGAGCGCAGTCCGGTGATCATCGTCGACAGCGCACCGAACGCGCCGGCAGTGGACGTCACGATCACGTCGGCCTTGACGCTGTTGAGGCGGCTGACAGCGTTCTGGACGTTGTTGCCGCCGAGTGACTGGTAGGTCTCCTTCGCAACGATCTTGCCGCCGAGTTGCTTGAAGCGGGCCTCGAAGGCCTGGACGACGTTGCGGAAGTAGACGATGACCGTGTCGGTCGCGAGCGCGGCGCTCTTCCAGCCCCTGCCCCACGCATATTGGGCCATGGCCGAGCCTTCGTCCTGCGCCACGTTCCCAAAGCTGAACGCCAGACGCCCTTTCGCGCCGAACCGCTTCGGGCCCATCTGATCGGTCCCGATGCAAGAGGCGACGGCCAGGACACCACGGTCGATCGCCACGCGCACGACAGGCGCTGCAAGGTCGACGTCACACGTCGTGAAGATGACGTTCGCCTTCTGGCTGAGCAGTCGCAGCGCGCACGCCTTCGCCACGTCCGCTTTGTTGCCCTGCGTGTCGCACGTGAGGAGCGTCAACTTTCGGCCGTTCACGCCGCCTTTCGCGTTGATCTGGTTGACGCGCAGCTTTGCGGCCGCGAGCGCGGGCCCGTCGAACGGAGCCATCGCGCCGTTGCCGTCGAACGCCCAGCCGATGATGATCGGCGGTTTCGCGCTACGCCCACTCGTCGCCGCGAGCGCGCTTCCGATCAGGGCGAGCGCGAGCAGTGCCGCAGCCGCGACCGCCAACCTCCCTCGACCTCTCATCTAGGCCTCCTCTTGGGTTCCTCAGCCACTGGATTACACGGCACCCGGCGATACCTGGTCAACCGGGCTTCGGATTCGGGCCTCCCACACTCGGAGGAAAGCCTCCTTGGCCGCCCGCGCCACGTCCTCGGTGGGAGCGTCCCACAACGAGTCGGGCCACGCGTTCCCGAACGTTCCGTTGTCCGAGAAGATCTCGACGTCGTAGTACCCCTGCCAGCCGGCCGCCTCGAGCGCACCGAGCATCCTCGGCAGATCGGCGACGCCTTCGCCGGGCAGGACGCGATCGCACCAGCTGCGCGTCGGCTCTCGCCAGTCGGCCACGTGCACGCCGACGAAACGACCGGCATGCTCGGCGATCTCCTCGATGGCCTTCTGGGTGTTCCACAGGTGCCACATGTCGAACTGGATCCCGAGCGACGGGTGATCGGCGTCTTCGAGCAGCTCGACCGCCTCGCCGATTGAGGAGATCGTCGTCCAGTCCTCGCCGCCGACGCGGTTGATCGGCTCGAGCCCGATGCGTACGCCGGCACGATCTGCCTCATGACCGATCGTTCGCAGCCCTTCGACAACCGTGTCGCGGTCGTCACCGGGCCCCGTGAGACAGACGATTCCGCTCGGACGGAACGCCGCGAGCCGGTGCACGGACATGCAGATCGCGTCGATGCGCGCCTGAGGGTCACCCGGTCCCTCCATCAGCCGCAGCGGCAGGATCGACGGGATCGCCGGCACCGCAGATGCCGAGCCGAGGCCCGATGCCTCGAGTGTCTCGAGCGCTTCCGCGTCGCTCCCGTCGCCGAGCTTGAGCTCCCAGACGCCGATCCCGTCCGCGCCCGCGGCTGCGTACGTGCGCACGTCGTCCGCGAAGCTCGACGTCAGCGTCGTGATCTGAGAGATCGAAAAAAGCGGCCGGATGCAGGGATTCTATGCTTCAACAACTCCCGAGCGACGAGTGTGCCGGAACCGCCGCCGAGCCCCGGGCCGGGCCACGTGCTTGCACCGATGTGGAACAGGCCGCGGACCGGTGTGCGGTGGCCGGGCTGTCGCGCGAACGGCCGCCACAGGAAGTTCTGGTGATGTGGCGTGCCAGTCGCTCCTGGATCCGGTCGGCGTAGCGCTCACGCAGCGCCTCCGTCCAGCTGCCGTCGCCGGGGTCGAGCTCGCCGGCCGCATCGCCGCGCACGTGCCAGGGAAGCTCTTGCAGCTGGATCCACAACAGGCCGCGGCCGGCGGGTGTGCGCGACTCGTCCATCGTCAGCGGCTGGCCGACGACGATCGTCGCTTCCGCAGGCAGCAGACCTCGTTCCGCTTCGTTGACCGCACGCGAGACACCGTTCAGCCCGGGCGTGACGTGCACGATCGCCGTCTGTCCGAGGCGCTCGTCGCCCTCCCAGCGCGGCGGCTCCGCGAGCGCGTAGTGGATCTGCATCTCGGAGCGGCCGAACCGGAACCGCCTCCCCGCTTCGGCCACATCACCCTCGAGTTCCAGCAACCGCCCGTACAGCTGCGTCGGCGTCACGTTGCACACGACCGCGCGCCGAGCGCTCACGACATCGCCGTCAACCGTGCGAACGCCGGTCGCCCGCCCGTCGGACACGAGCACGCGCTCGACGTCGCGGCCGACCTGGCAGGTCCCGCCGTTGTCCTCGATCAACCGGACGAGCGCGTCGACGAGCCGAGCGCCGCCGCCGCGCGGGATC
>WNGB01005543.1_pt1 | contig 18823 bp, 21 predicted proteins | sample 5400681 | NCBI WGS metagenome assembly WNGB01 (sample SAMN13153367, study PRJNA577476) | soil metagenome | isolation source: 115 cm soil or saprolite under grassland replicate 2 | place: USA:California | collected 2016-06-15
TGGTCGATGTGGAACTGCGGCACCTGGCGACGATGGCTGCCATCGTCGAGGAGGGCACGTTCGGGCGGGCGGGCGCGCGGCTCGGCTACACACAGTCGACGATCAGTCAGCAGATCGCCGCGTTGGAGAAGTCCGTTGGCGGCCCGGTGTTCGAGCGGCCGGGCGGTCCCAGGCCGGTACGCCTCACGCCGCTCGGCGCCGTGGTCCTCGAACAGGGACGCGACCTGCTGGCGAAGGCCGAGGCACTGGCTGATGCCGTCGAGCGGTTCAAGGCCGGCGATGGCCGGATCGACATCGGCACGTTCCAGAGCGTGTCCAACGTGATCCTGCCGTCGGTCGTGCGTCGGCTGCGTGACGAGCACCCCGGCTGCGAGATCAGGCTGTCCGAGGTGCCGGAGGATCCACAGATCGGCGACCTGGACCTGCTGTTCTACGACGGACCAGTCGACGGCGACATCGAGCACGTCAAGCTGGTCGACGATCCCTACCTGCTAGTGGCCCGACCGGACGACTTTCCCGACGGCCCGGTACGACTGAAGCAGCTTGACGGTAGACCGATGGTGGGCTGCCATCCAACCTGCGACCAGCGGTGGATGGATCAGGCACTCGCCGATTCCGGTGCGCGACCGCGGATCGTCTTCCGCTCCCCAGGCAACGAGACGATCCTGTCGATGGTGCGAGCCGGGCTGGGATGGGCGGTGCTGCCATGGCTCGCCCTCCACGGATCCGACGCCTGGTCCGACGACCGGCTCACCATCCACGAATTGCGGCCGGCGCCGGCCCGCGAGATCTACCTCCACTGGCCGGCCAGATCTTCCCAGTCCCCACTGGCCGTACGCGCGATCGAGATCGCCGCGGAGGTTGCCGCCGAGGTTTCAGCCGACCTGACCGAGCAGTCCCAGCCGACGTCCACATCACCGTAGCGTCACCTATGACGCAGATGGTATGGCGTTCCACCCACCAGACACTGACCTCGAGATCGATGTGTCCCACCAGGGTGCTGGGTACCTCCAGGGATTCGCTCCGCCCGGTGTGACGAAGGGCGACCTCAGTCGTCGACCGTATCGGCTCGCGGGCAATGTGATGTATCGCTGTTTCCAAGCATTGACCAATGCTGCGACCTCGGACGATGGTGGACGCCACCCCATCGATGGACTGCTCTGGATGAAGACGACTGTTGAGGCTCCAGGAACTGCTCCAACGCCGGACCGAAGTCGGAGCTGGACAAGCCGTGCAGGTACAGCAGCGGCAGCACCTCAGCGACCTGCGGTGACTTCCCGGCCCACGCCGGCAGGATCGCGGATGAGAACCGCTTCCGCTCGCCGGTCCCGGCGTCGATGTGCTTGTCGTTGACCCGCGGCGCCCGCACTGGCACCACCGTCACCGCCGTGGCCACTTCCCGTTCGGCGCGGTGACCCGCCCCATCGACCTGGTCAGCGAACGCCTCGCCATACGCGGCAACCTCGGCCTGCAACGCCACGGCCAGCATCTGCCTGGCACCATCGCGGGCCAGCTCGTCGAGCAGCGACCGGCCCACCGCGGCCGGGGCGTGCTTGTTCGTCTCGTTCTCCCCATGGACTACCTTAAGCACGGGCCACCTTCCCGAACCAGCGCGCCAACGCCGGTGCTGATCAGAGCTATCGGACTTCAGATCATCCTCGGGAAGGTGCGCTCCTTCGCGTCACCCGGCCGAGGGCCATCCACAGGCTCTGATCATTGCTGATGGCAGGATCGAGATCATTGAAGGCCGGCGCCTGAAAAGCATGCTCAAGGAACATCTCGGCCTTGAAGTCCTGATCAGCCTGCCAAAGCTGCCCCGCCCATGGCTCAGAGCGACATTGCATAGGCATCGCCGCATCGTGCCCCTGAAGCGCCTCACATCCCAAGGTTGATCGGCTACGGCGTCTCGCGGTCGGGAACGGCGGTCACCTCGTTGGCGCTGAGGTCTGAAATTCTCTATGGGGCTGTGCGTCCATTGTGCGTCCATCGGCGCTGACCCCAGCCAGCACAGGCCAGCACGGCCGATCACTGACGCCAAACGGAGAAGCGTCAGGACCAGCACCAACGGGTGTTTGGCGGCATTGTCGAGCACTATAGAGCAGCTGGAGTTTCGCGTTTTTGTTTGGGCTGCTGACTCCGGAGTTCGTCAGCACGTGGGCACACGATCACCAGCATGTCGCTGAGCAGGTGAAATGGACAAGGGCAGGGGTCACACAGGACCCACGGCGCTCAGGGTGGCGGCACGCTCGGGGGAGCCGGGCGTGCCCGAGGACCCGGTTCGGTGGGCGGCTCCCCAGGTGACCCGACGCCAGAGCCGCCTCGCCCACGGAGCGGCTTGTCGGTCAGCGCCCAGCAACCGATACGCTCGAGGTCGGGTGCGTCCGAGCCGTCCCGGCTGTCCCCGACCTCGAACTCCCGATCGACCTCGTGCTTGTTCGTCTGTCACTCGCCGAACAGCTGGAAGAACGTCGGGAAGGTCCCCAGCACACCCAGAGCGATCAGGACCAGCGAGACGACCAGCGCCCGACGGGTCTCATACGGCCGGTTCCTGAGCGCGACATGCAGGATCGCCCAGGCCACCAGCCACACCCCCACCGCCATGATCGTCTTGCCCGACAGCGGCCCCACCCGGTCACTCCACTGCAGCCAGTCCTTGAAGCCCGTGCTCGCCTCCGCCAGCGTCGTGAACAAGCCCAGCGCGGCCGCGCCGACGCCGCCGGCGATGATCGCCGCCGCGATCGGCCCCTCGGGCCTGTCGGTGAACTCGATGCGCGCCAGCCGCTCGGCGGCCGGCCGCTGCTCGACTGCGTCTGCCATGACACCCGCCTCCTACTTGACCGGGGCGACCTTGGTGATGAAGGCGCCAAACCCCCCCGCGATCCCGGCGAACACGAACGCGAGCACGAACAGGGTGATCGCGGTGCGGCGCACGCGGTCATGGCGGATGAGGTTGGTGCCGTAGTACAGGACGATGAAGGCGACCACGGTCGCCAGGATCGGGCTGATCCAGGCGATGTGCTCCTTCCACTCCATGCCGAACTCGTGCCAGTCCTTGGTGCTGGGGCTGGCGAGCAGCTGCGACCTGGGGCTGGTCGGGCCCTTGGCCCGGTACCAGGGGTAGACGATCCAGGTGCCGCTGATCACGGTCAGCCAGGCGACCACGGCCATGCCCACGACGCCGACCTTGAGCCGCCGCAGCCGCTCGACCACCCCCTCTGGCGTGATCAGGGCGGGCCGGAGGCTGTACAGGCCGGCCAGCCCGCCGGCGAACGCGAGCAGGAACAGGGCGCCCAGCCCCATCCCGTGGATGAGGCCCCACCACTCCCGGTATGAGAAGCTCATACACCCTCCTTCTTCGGGGATGTGCGGAGCAGCAGCTGAGGTTCTCGCTCATCATGAGTAGAGATTGGCTCGCTGTGTCAACGCGCCGATCGGACCTTTGACCGGCATGTTCGATACTGCTGGCCGAACCTTGGTTCGACGTCTGGGCGGCGCATGCCTACCCGAAAGCGGCACCGAGCAGGGCAGGCGGCCCTTGCGGGCCGACGGAGGGATCGGTACGAACGCACGCCGCCTGCTTCCGCCTTCGCTGTTTCACCTGCTCAGCGACCTGTCGGTGATCGTATGCCCAGCAAGCTGTCGAACTCGGGTGAGTGAACCAGCCGAGTTGCTCGCATACCAGGGAGCAAGCGAATATCGGCTGCTCCTCACCGGTCCGTCAACCAGCGAGCCCACCGCCGCTGCTCACCCGCAGCCTACCCCGCTCGGTCACCGAGCTACTCGCCCGCTTCCGCGGCTGCTTCACCACCCCCACCTTCCAGACCTTCACTGCCCTGGTGGCCGGGTTCTGGGCACAGCCCGGCCCCCGTACCGTCACCGGCATGCTCATCGCCACCGGCCTGGCCGGCGTCTGGCACCACAGCCGCGCCCACCGGTTCTTCTCAGCCGCCCACTGGTCACCCGACCAGCTCGGCCTGTGCCTACTCGACCTGGCCGTGGCCACCCTCGTCCCGGCGGGCGCGCCCGTCCGACTGGTGGTGGACGAGACCCTGTTCCGCCGCACCGGCCGCAAGGTCTTCGGGACCGGCTGGCACCACGACCCGCTGGGGACCGGCCGCCGTGCGGTCGCCTGGGGCAACAACTGGGTCGTCCTCGGCGTCTTGGTCGACCTTCCCTTCCTGCCCCACCGGCCGGTCTGCCTGCCGGTCCTGGCGCGCCTGTGGCGCCCGGGACAGACCACAGGGCGACTCGGCCTTGGCGACGAGCTGGTCCGGCTGGCTTGCACGCGGCTGGGCGGCAAGCGGGTGGACCTGGTCTGCGACGGCGCCTACGCCGGCCGGGAGCTACGCGACCTCCCCAAGCAGGTCACGGTTACCTGCCGGCTCCGCGTCGACGCTGCCCTGCACTGGCTGCCCCCATCCCCAACCGGCCGGCCCGGCCGCCCCCGCACCAAGGGCGACCGGCTCCCGGACCTCGTCGAGCTGGCCGGCACGGTCGGCACGCCGTTCGCGCTGCTGGCGGTAACCCGCTACCGCCGCCAAGAGCTGGTCGCGGTGGCCGGGTTCACCTGCCTGTGGCCTCGGGTGTTTGGCCCCCGCCCCGTAAGCGTCGTGCTGGTCCGCGACCCCGCTGCCCCCGACGGATTCGACCTGGCGCTGGTCTCCACCTGCCTGGATGCCACGCCCGCCCAGCTAATCGAACGGTACGCGACGAGGTGGAGCGTGGAGGTGTGCTTCCGCGAGGCCCGCCAAGACGCCGGGGTCGGCCAGGCCCGCAACCGCACTCGCCTGGCGGTGGAGCGCACCGTCCCGTTCGGGCTGATCTGCTACGGCCTCGCCATCGTTTGGTACGCCCTGCACGGCCACGACCCCGCAGACCTCGCCGCGCGCCGAGCGCGTGCGCCCTAGTACGCCACGAAGGCGGCCCCTTCGGTCGCGGATATGCTGGTCAAGCTGCGACGGGTGCTGCTGGCCGCGCAATATCGGCCAGGTCAGCCCGCAGCCCTGACGATGGCAGAAACCCTGGAGGTGCAGGCAGCGTGGGCCGCCGCTGGAGTCTGAACCGCGAAACTCCAGGAGCAGATAATTCCGCCACCTCTTAATCAGCGGGTTCGGGGTTCGAGTCCCTGGCGGCGCACCGACCCTCCCATTGTCCGAACATCCCTGCTGGGTGCCGAGGGCTGGCCCCCTGGCACCCGGAATGCCGGGATGATCATGTCGCGGCCGTGGACCTGGACCTCGTGGATCAGGGCGTGCAGGAGCCGCTTGCGGGCGTCGGCCCTTGGGCCACGGCGATCCGGACCTGCTCGGCCAGGTCGGCCAGCTCGTCGCGGGTGGGTGGCTGGATGTTGGCGGCGTCCAGGGCGGCGTGTAGCTCGGTTTGGCGGACCCGCAGCTCGGCGATCTTGGCGCCCTGCTTTTGGACCCGCTGGCCGCAGGTCTCATCCGACATGGTGCCGGCCTCGAAGGCGTCGAGGTAGCGTTCGATGGTGGCTTCGGCCTTGTCGATCTGGGCCGTGATGGCGGTCAGTTCGGCCTGGTGCTGGTCGTGGAGTTGCGCGGCCTGGGCGCGGGAGGCGGCGATGGCCTGCTCGAACAGGTCGCTTTGCTGGAAGGTCTCCAGGAGGGCGTCGATGACGGCCTGGTCGAGCAGGTCGGCGCGCAGCCGCTCGGCGGGGCAGGTTTGGGTGCCGTAGCGCTGCCGGGAGAAGCACACGTAGTACGGGTAGCGGTGGCACTTGCCGTGCGCGGCGGCGCCGACGAACGCCTTGCCGCAGCGCTGGCAGCGGACTCGGCTGACCAGCAGGTAGTCGGAGGCGTTGCTGGCCCGCTTGGAGTGCGCTTCGCCGCGTTCGGTCAGCAGGGCGGTGGCCGCGCTGAAGGTGGCCTGGTCCACCAGGGGCAGATGGCGGCCGGGGTGCCAGGTGTCGCGGAAGAAGACCTCGCCGAGATAGACGCGGTTGCGCAGGATGGTGAGCACGGCCCGGTGGTTCCAGGGCTTGCCGGCCTTGGTGCGGTGGCCCTTGTCGGTGAGCCAGGTGCCGATGGCGTGGGTGCCCAGGCGCTGGTTGGCGTACAGGTCGAAGATGATCCGCACCAAGGGCGCCTCGATGGGGTGCGGGACCAGGATGTGGGTCTTGTCGATGGTCTAATCACAACTGGCAAGTTCTGCTGCACGCGATGGGGGCGGTTGCGGTTGGACTGGTCGCGTCGGCCGGTGTGGGTGCGACCATCTGCTGGTCAGGGTGTCGTTGTTGCAGGAGCGCAGGATGGCGCCGAGCTGGACTGTCCGCCGCCAGATCAGCCCCCACCGCGACGGCGAGCGTCGTTGGGATCAGGCCTACCAGCTGCTGGTGCGCTGGGCGATGGCGCGGCCCGACGGCGACTGGGCGGTGGGTCGATGCCACAGGAGGTGCCTGATGCGCACCGGGGTGTATGCGCGGGTCTCCACCAGCCGCCAAGCCCAGGCCCAGACCATCGAGCAGCAGCTTGAGCGGCTGCGTGCCGCCCTGTGTGAGCGTGGCTGGGCCCTGGATGACGAGCATGTCTACCGTGATGACGGCTACAGCGGTGCCAGTCTTGGCCGCCCGGGCCTGGACCGGCTGCGCGATCACGCCGCGCTGGCTGAGTGGACGTGGTGGTGGTGACCGAGCCGGACCGGCTGGCCCGCAACTACGTCCACCAGGTGCTGCTGGTCGATGAGCTGGCTGGCCACGGCTGCCGGGTGGAGTTCCTGGACCGTCCGATGAGCCAGGATCCCCACGACCAGCTGCTGCTGCAGATCCGCGGGGCGGTGGCCGAGTACGAGCGCACCCTGATCGCCGAGCGGATGCGCCGTGGGCGCCAGGCGCGGCTGCGGGCGGGCACGCTGCTGCCGTGGACCCGGGCGCCGTTTGGCTACCAGCTGGACCCCGAGCGGCCCCGCGAGGTGGCCGGGGTGCGTCTCGAGCCGGACGAGGCGGTGCTGGTGGCGCAGCTGTTCGACTGGTATCTGGAGCCGGGGGCGACGCTGTACCGGCTCGCCAAGCGGCTGACCGACCTTGGGGTGGTGACCCCGACGGGCAAGCCGCGCTGGAACGTGGCCAGCGTGCGCGGCATCCTGCGCAACCGGGCCTATGCCGGGCAGGTGATCGCCAACCGCACCCGTGGGGTCAGCCCGCGCGCCCGCAAGTCGGCGTTGCAGCCGGTGGGCACGGGCCACACCGTGGTCGTGCGGCCACCGCAGGAGTGGATCCCGGTCCCGGTCGCAGCGATCGTCGCCGAGGTGACCTTCGCCCAGGTGCAGGCCAAGCTGGACACCAACCGGCAGGGCGCCGCGCGCAACACCCGCCACCCCTACCTGCTGCGGACGCTGGTCAGCTGCGGCGCCTGCCGCCTGTCGTGCACCGCCCGCACGACCCAAAACGGCTACAACTACTACATCTGCGTGGCCCGCACCGACGCGTTGCGGCGCGCCCAGGGGCAGCGCTACACCGCCCGCTACGCCCCCGCCGCGCAACTGGACGAGCTGGTCTGGGCTGATCTGTCCGCGCTGCTTGCCGACCCCACCCAGGTCGCCGCGGCGCTGGCGCGGGCCCGTGGTGGGGCGTGGCTGCCGCAGGAGTTGCACGCCCGCCGGCGCGCCATCGACCAGGCCATCGCGCAGCTGGACCGTCAGCAGCAGCGGCTGCTGGACGCCCACCTGGCCGAGGTCGTCGCCCTGGGCGAGTTCGAGCGCAAGCGAGGGGAGCTGGAGCGCCGCCGGGCCACCCTGGCCGACCAGCAGCACCAGCTGGACGCGATCGCTCAGCAGCGGCTGGAGCTTGGCGCTGTCGCCAAGGGGATCGAGGGATTCTGCGCCACCGTCCGGGCGGGGCTGGCCACCGCCGACTTCGCCCAGCGCCGCCTGCTGGTCGAGTTGCTGGTCGACCGAGTCATCGTGACCGACGGCGAGGTCGAGATCCGCTATGCGCTGCCGACCTCCCCCGACGGCCCCCACCCCCGCTTTTGCCAGTTGCGAAAAGACCATCTCGGCGGTCTTCTTCACGTCATAGCCCTAGGGCCGGAACCCGCCACACCACTCCCCACGGGCGGCTTTTCGTTCCATGCCGCCGATGACGCGGTCGATGATGGTGGCGCGCTCGAACTCGGCGATCACCCCCAGCATCATCTGGACCAGCATGCGGCCGGCGGCGGTGGAGGTGTCGAACGGCTCGATCGCCGACCGGAAGGCGACCCCGGCGGCGTCCAGCTCGTCCAGGATCTGCGCCAGCCCGCGGACGGTGCGGGCGAGCCGGTCGACCTTGTAGACCAGCAGGATGTCGTACAGGCCCGCGCGGGCGTCGGCCAAGGCGCGCTGGAGGCCGTCGCGGTCAAGGGTCGCGCCGCTTTTGTTGTCGGTGTATTTGCGGACCAGCGTCCAGTCGTCTTGGCTTTTGATGTAGGAGCCGAGCTTGGTGTCTTGCAGCTCGATCGAAAATGGCTGGTGCTGCTCGTCGGTGGAGCGGCGGGTAAGGGTTCCCACACGGGTCGGCATTTGCGGGTCCTTTGTTAGCGGTTGGGATTGTAGAAGTTGGCGAGTCGGCGCAGGTGCGCGGCCAATTGGCCGCGCGTGAGGGTCTCGGGCGGCTCGCGGGGGTTGAGCGAGCGGATCGTGATGTGGGTGGGTTCCAGGGCTGCCAGGATCTCCAGCAGCACGCTGGGGTGGCGGCCGAGCCGTTCAAGGCTGTGGACCAGCAGCAGGTCGAAGGTGTGGGTGCGGGCGGCGGCGAGCAGCCGCTGCAAGGCGGGGCGCTGCTGGACGTGTGCGTTGCCGGAGATGTCGCGGTCGAGGTAGGCGCGCAAGTGCACAAGGCCGCCCGGGTGCTGGTCGATCCAGGCGGTGAGTGCGCGGCGTCGTTGTGCCAGCGCGGCGAGGACGGCTGGCTCGTCGTTGGGGATGCGGTCATAGGTGGCGACCCGATTCGGCCATGACAGGTCCTTCCCGCGAAAATCCATATCGGATTCCCGTGAATACAGGGGGGTGTTTCGATATTGTTTTCGCTCGATACCGGGGAATTGTCAAGCCCGGCATGTGCTGTGTATTTAAATGGCCCGGTCATCGCGCTATTTCGGTTCCGCGATGACCGGGCCGGGACCAAGAGGGTCATGATTCAGGGGTTGGGTCGGGGTCCTGCTCGTCTTGGTCGCGTTCGCGGACAAGGGCCAGCAGCCGGGCGAGCGCGGTGATCGCCTCGCGTTCCTGCTCGGGGGTGAGCGCGACGTAGCGGGCAGGCTGCAGCCGCAGCCCGGGTCCGACCGGACGGCGGCCAGCGGCGGGCTTGGGCGGGGGGTGGGCTTGGCGGTCACGACCGCAACGCCCCGGCTGATGTGGTGAAGACGAGCACGTCCTGGTGCGCGATGACCTGCACGGGCAGCCCGGCGGCGCGAGCCTTGCGGGTGTTGTTGAGCGCGAAGAACGAGGCGCGGGGACCAGCCGCTGGTCGCGCAGCCCGGCAAGCAGCGCCACGGCCCGCTCGACCAGCACCAGCCCGGCCTGCACGGCGGCGTGCTCCAGCGCGCCGGGGAAGTCGACCAGCACCCCGCCGCGCCGCCACGGCCGAGCGGTCAGTACCACCAGGCCGCCGGGGCGCAGCACCTTGCCGCAGGCGGCCAGGATCTCGACCATGCCATCCAGCAGCGCGGCCTCCCCGGCGGTGGCGAGGTTGGCGCGGCTGGGGCCGCTGGTGTACTTGGTGTTCCACTTCCTGACCTTGCCCTGGGGGTTGCCATCCTCGCGCCGGGTGCGGACCCGGCCGTGCGCCCAGGACCCGTAGGGCGGGGAGGTGAGCACCAGCGCCGCCCGCTGGTCGAGCTGCCCGGCCAGCAGCCGGGGAAGCTGCCGGGCGTCACCGCCGGCTACCGTGCCGATGCCGGGGGGCACCGTCACCCATCGCACGGGCGAGGTTGCGCTCGGCCAGCATCCAAACCTGTATCTCCTGGTCGCGGGCCCGCGCATCCGGCTCCGCCCGTTGCACGCGAAGGTCCGGCGGGAGGGGTATCGGAAGCGGTAGAGGTCCGCAATCTCACCCTCGACCTGCTCGGCGGCCTCCTCGTAGCGTTTCCGCCGTCCCCAGATGGCTGGTCATACAGCGCACCGAACCGTCACCCGAGAACCGCATTGCCGCCCGCTACAGCGCATGCTGCAAGGCTTGAACCCTGACCTGTTCGGCGGATGTAGTCTCAGGCTAGGCCCACCGCACGGTCATGAACAGCACCAGACCACCGGCGAGGATCGCACCAAGACCAATGCCCACGACCACCGCCACAACTGGGAAGGGCTCTCCTACCATCTCCCGGTCGTCGAGGTTGGTCCACTCTGCGAGGAGCCAGAAGCCGACGAAGGCACCACACGCAGCAGCCGACACAACCATAAGACTGTGGAATACGACCTCTCCCCAACGGAACAGCGCGGCGGCGAAGGCCAACCCGAAGCCGGCCACGCCGAGCCAGCCCGGCCACTCCCCCCCAAACCGACCTGAAGCTGAAAGGCCATCGCGGGTCGAGGACCAACGACGCACAGGGCCCAACTCTTCCGTCTCCTCGGGTGCGGTCAGACCAGCTTATTGTGCATCATCCCGCCAGCTACGACCTTCATCCCGTCAGCTACGACAAGCGACACGGCACCTCGCCGAATTCGGCAACAGGATCGTCTTCATGTTGGCGCCGGCTGCTTGGTGTTGCCGTTGGGCCTGGTTGACTGGTTGTTCCCGCTAAGCAGGCCACCAGAAGTGTTGCCCACAACTCGGCGGGCCGCCAGGCACTCGGCCGTGACCCGATGACCCTGTACCGTCACGCACCCAACAAGGCGGCGCTGCTGGACGGCGTGGCCGAGATCGTGCTGGACCAGCTCAAGGTTGACGCCAGCGACCCGGACTGGGCCGCCCAGCTCTGCAGGGTCGCGCGCAACTTCCGGGGGTTGGCGCTGGCCCACCCGCAGGTGGTGCCGCTGCTGGTCACCCGGCCCCTGGCCATCCCGCTGGGACTGCGGCCACTGGGCACCCTACGGCCACTGGAGCAGGTCCTGGAGCTGCTCACCCGCGCCGGCTTCACCGGGTCGGACGCCCTGCACATCTACCGGGCCCTGTTCGGGTTCCTGCACGGCCACATCCTCCACAAGCTGCAAGAGGTCGTCGAACGGCCCGAGGAGACCGACGACCTGTTGCGGCTGGGCCTGCACCGGCTGCCGATCCGCGAATTTCCATCCTGCGCGGCCTGGCCCCCGTCCTGGCATCCTACGACGGCGCCGCCGAACTCGAACGCGGCCTCGACATCCTGCTCGCCGGACTGGCAACCACGATGACCCCCACCGCCCTAGCGCACCCACCCGAGCACACCGCGAACCCTACCAATCGACCATGACCCAGCATGGCAACCGACAGCGTTCGGCGCTCGCACGGACCATCGCCGACCCTTGGCTCCTGTCCTTGTCGCGTAGACCGTACTCGCTCGGAGGGGTCAGTCGGAGCAGGCCGGGCGGGTCAGGTGCCGGTGTCGGCGAGCAGGCGTTCTTCGGCCTGGCGGTCCTCGTCCAGCAGCCGGCGGGCGGTGTCGCGCTTGCCTCCGAGCAGCTCGGCGTCGGTCGCCTCGCCGCGGCGCGCCTTGTCGGTGCCGAAAACCTCGTCCATGGCGTTGACCTGCGGCTACGCATCAGTGGCGAAGGTCGGCAAGGATCGCCGTCATGGCGTTCAGACTCCTCTACCTGATCTTCTGTCAGCTCATCGGCTGGCTTGCACTGCTGGCCCGCAGGCAGGCGTCCAAGAACGCCGAGATCCTCGTGTTACGGCACGAGGTGGCGGTCTTGCGCCGACAGGTCGCCCGGCCACGACCCTCCTGGCCGGACCGGGCCGTGCTCTCGGCGTTGACGCGGCTGCTCTCCAGACAGCGCCGACGCCATCGATTCGTGACCCCGCAGACGTTGCTGCGCTGGCATCGGGACCTGGTCAGACGCCACTGGACCAAGCCCCCACCGCCCACCCGATCGACCGTCGACGGCGCCGGAGCTACGTCGCCTGATCCTGCGGATGGCAGCTGAGAACCCGACCTGGGGCTACCGACGCATCCAGGGTGAACTCACCCGGCTCGGGTACACGATTGCGCCGAGTACCGTGTGGCTGGTTCTCCAACGGGCCGGCATCGACCCGGCACCCCGCCGCGCCGGGCTGACTTGGCGACAGTTCCTGTCCGCCCAAGCCAGGGGAATCCTGGCCTGCGACTTCTTCCGTGTCGACACGGTGCTGTTCAGGCGCCTATACGTGTTGTTCCTGATCGAGCTCTCCACCCGCCGCGTCCACATCGTCGGGTGACGGCGAACCCGACCGGAGCGTGGGTGGCCCAACAAGCCCGCAACCTACTCATGGACTTGGCAGACCGCACTGAGCAGGTCAAGTTCAAGTTCCTCATCCGCGACCGGGACACAAAGTTCACCGACACCTTCGATGCGATCTTCGCCTCCGAGGGCATCCGGATCCTGCGGACGCCCGTGCGTGCGCCGCGAGCGAACGCGGTGGCGGAGCGATGGGTAGGCACGGTCCGTCGTGAGCTGCTCGACCGGATGCTGATCTTGGGTCGACGGCATCTCGAGACGGTGCTGACGGGCTACGTGGCGCACTACAACCAGCACCGGCCGCACCGCACACTCGGACAGGTGCCACCGGTCGGAAACGTCCCCCAGCCCGATCCAGCAGCCAGCGAACGGGTCGTACGGCTGGATCGACTCGGCGGGCTGATCCACGAATATGCCCACGCCGCATGAGATGGACGGGGTTTCGGCACCCACAACGTCCTAGCCATGCCGACTCCTCCTTCCGACAACAGTCATCACCAGCCTCCCCCCGCACTGCCTGAGGGTGCCCAGCGTTGACGGTCAGGGTCGATGGCTTGATCAGGCTACCTTCGCCGGGGCCTGCTTCCTGGCAGCCGCTTCGAACTCGTTGGATGTCAGGTCGCCGAGTGCGCGGGGTGCAACCTCATGGCGTTGAACCACGCGATCTACCCGACGACCGCGCGGCGGGTGGCGGCCCGGCTCGGCCACGCTTGCAGGTCGAGACACTCGCCCTCAAAAGAGGCGAAGAGCTCTCGGCCCAGAGCATTTGTCCCAACATTGACCGGTGCGCCCGACCACAGCGTCACGACGCACTCGTACACCAGCGCGGCGAACTGCGCGCCGGTGTACTGGCAACCCCCGTCCGAGTGGAAGATCACTCCGGGCCAGGGTGGCGGGCCGCGACAGCCTTGGCGAGCGCGTCGGCGACCGGGGCCCGCTGGTGCCGGCGACCGCCATCTGGGCCGGGCTGAGCGCGGCCGTCGTGATCGGCGCCGTCGCCGGCCTGTACCCGGCCATGCGCGCCGCGCGGCTCTCCCCCACCGACGCCCTCCGCTCGAACTGAGCCACTGCGAGGTCTCCCAGCGCGGTGACGGCGAACGATGGAGCGCGGTCAGGTCTCGATGGTCGGCCGATAGTCGTCGGCGGTGAGGCCGAAGGTCCACGCCACCGCCTCGCGAGCGGTGCGGACCTCTGGAGGGACTCGCAACCAGTATGTCGTGTAGCTGCCGTCCGGCTCCGGAGTGCTGTTGCGGACCTCGACCACGACCAGACGTTCATCGCCGAGCGGGACGCTCCAGAGGGTGCCGACATCGTCCTCGCTGACCCGCTCGGCGCCGCCGTTGCGGATATAGCGGTCAGTGCCGTACCGCTCGAGCATCACCTCGCGGACCTCCACACTGGGCTCGCTGCGGATCTGTAGCACGGTGAGCCGCTCGGGCCGCTCGATCACCTGCTCTGGCACAACTACTCCATGCCACGCCCAAAGGGCGAGCCCGTCCGGGTAGACGATCGCCGGGCCGCTGGCGTGGTGCAGCCGGCCCTCCGCGTCCTGTCGGAGGGCTGAGGGCCGCTCGGTGAGGATGACCAGATGCTCGAAGGGCCACCACCAACCAGCAGACCGCGCGACTCGGACCAGGCCATCCAGCCCCTGGTTGTCGAGCGCACCGGGGAGGATTGCTCGCAGCGCCGCGCCACGGGCGAGCCGTTCGGCGTCGTGCTGCCCCTCGGCACAGGTCAACGGCCATGGCAGGTCCGGGTCGAGGTCGTCATCGAATCCATCGTTCTCGACGAACAAGGGGCCGTCCTCGAGGAAGAAGGGCCGGAGCACCGGCTCGATCGCCTGCCGGATCAGCTCGTGCAGCCGCCACGCGAGCTGCCTTGAGACCCGCCTCGCGACCGGGCCCTCCACGAGTCGCCGCAGCGACGCGGATGCCGATCCCCCGAGCCTGTCATCGCTCAGGAGTGCGGATCGCACCGGCTGGACGATCCGCTGCCCAACCGGCGCGCCGATCGGGATGCCGAAGCGGCCAGCAGCGCGGCCCTCGTCCGCGGGAAAGAGCCCGAGGGATGGCTGGACCCAGGTCGATGCTCGTAGCTGGTCCTGTAGCTGCTCCCGCACTGTCCCCCAGTACCGATTCGGGACGTGATCGCTGAGCTCGAAGGCGCACAGCATGCTTGCGGTGATCGCGCCCGCCACTGGGGAGCCCACCCAGACCAGACGGCAGGGAGCTGGCAGCCCTGCCGCGTGATAGGCGTGGCACACCCCCTCCTCGGCGGCTGGCCGGTCGGCTGGACCTGTCGCCAGGCCGATCCGCAGCCACTCGTCGCGCACCGGTGCGAGCAGGCTCTCCTGCTCGGGAGTCAGTGCCTCCAGCCGCTGCGAAGCGACGTCAGTCGAGGACATCCCGATCCGCGATCGCGGTGTACTCGCGCTGGCGCACCACCTGATAGGTGCCGGCTGGCAGCGGGATGGACGCGTGCTCCTCGTGGGTGAGCAGCGCCTCGGTCGCCAGGACAAGGAAGCGCTGGTCGACCTCCTCAGGGTCGGCCAGCAACTCGGCCGCCGGCGAGCTGACCACGTGGGCGTGACCACTCGCTTCTCCATTGGCGAGCGCCAGACGGCCGAGCGCATCCCGGTCCTGGGGCGCCAGATGGGCGGGCAGTTGGGTGCGCTGGATGGAAACGAGCAGTACGTCGCCTTGTCGGTACATCTGCGGGCCTCCTTGCCTGATCGAACTGATGTTCGAATACTAGCAGTTCGCCCCGACAAGACCGAGGCGCGGCAACGGCGATGTGGACAGCGGGGATGGAGCCACGGAGCATGGATCGCGACACTCCCGTCCGCGGCTGAGGAGGACCCTGGATGCGCGGCCCATGCCCGGCAAGCCTGGCTGAGGCCCGGCGCCTCCGCCGCCGAAGCGGCGGTGGCGTCGACCCGCTCGTAGGGTTCCCCATGCTCAGAGACCCCACAGGCGGGACGTTGGCGGGCGACGATGTGCGTCCATTGGTTCAGATACCAGCCAACATTGATAGTCACGGCCAAACACGTACGTCAATCGAGAAGTGGCAGGACCAGCACTGACCGGTATTTAAATTTAGTGGCACCGCCGATCTTAATCAGCGGGTTCGGGGTTCGAGTCCCTGGCGGCGCAGAGGCAAGAAAGCGGTAGGTCCCCGTCCATCGCGCTAGTCAGGAATCCGGCAGGTCGGGACCAGCTGGCGTGGAACCTCCCGCATCGCCACCCAGAGCGGCTCAGCCGGCTCCTGATCGGGCTGACCATCACGCAGTGCTTGCTGTGTCTGCTGGCACTACCCGGGCTGGGCTGCCCGCCGGCGCCGACGGCCACCAGCACCTGTCCCTGACTACCTCTATTCGAGGTAGACTCTCGTGTCATGCGTGCGCGCGTTCTCGACCTCTTCCTCGGCGGGGTCATGACGATGTCGCTCGGGTGCCGTTTCTGCTCGTCGCGGTGGCGCAGCGGGCGATGCCGACGAGCGTAATGGCGTGCGCTAGGTTCGTTCTGGCGTCGGCCACGCTCCTTGTGCTCGCGGGCTTTCGCCGGCGCCCCCTCGCGGCGCTTGCCGACACGATCGCGATGCTAAGGCGTCAGCCAGTCCAGCTCATCGCGGTGGCGCTGACGCTCGCGGTCGTCCCGAACCTGCTGATCGGAGCGGGCGAGAGACACGTCGCGACAGGTGTCAGCTCGGTACTGGTGGCGACGACGCCGCTCTGGATCGCGGTCGGCGCGCGGTTCGGCTCGGCGCGGGACGCGGTGGGCCCGCGGCAGGGCCTCGCGCTCGCCGGCGCCTTTACCGGGTCGGCGCTGCTGACGCAGGCGGCGGTTCCGCGCGATCATCTTGCGTGGGCGGTGCTGCCGCTGCTTGCGGCGTTCAGCTACGCGTTCGGCAATCTCGCCGTCCGGCGGTGGTTCCAGCAGGTCGACGCGCTCGCCCTGACGCTGGGCGAGATGGCACTCGCGGCGCTGTTGACCGGCCCGCTCGCGCTCGGCCGCGTGCGGGACGTTGAGCTCGCCGCGACGCCATGGGCGGCGGCAGGCGCACTCGGCGTCTTCTGCTCCGGAATCGGCTGGGTCACGGCGATGCGACTCGTCCAGCGAGCAGGCCCGACGCGCGCGTCGCTCCCCTCGTTCTCGTCGACCGTCGTCGCGGTCGTCCTCGGCGCTGTCGTGCTCGGCGAGCGCGTGAGCGCCCGCGAAGCGGTCGGCGCGGCCGTCGTCGTGATCTCGATCGCCGCGTTCCTCATGGGACCCTCCGGCTCACGAGCCCGCCGATACCTGAAGGGCGAAACCATGCTCGAGCTCTGCATCCTGGGATTCCTCGCCGAGCAGCCACTTCACGCCTACAACCTGCGCCGTCGCGTCGCCACGCTCATGGGGCACGTGCAGCCGATCAGCGACGGCGCGCTCTATCCTGCTCTGAACCGCTTGGTGAAGTCGCACCTCATTGCTGGACGTGTCGAAAAGGGGCACGGAGGACCGCCGCGACGCGTGTTCCGCCTCACCGCGGCGGGCAAGACCGAACTGCAGCGCCGGCTCAGCGAGCCGAGCGATATGGAGATCTCCGACCGCAACCGCTACTTCGTCGTGCTCGCGTTCCTGCATCTCCTTCCGGACGCCGCTCAGCGCGATGCCGTGCTGCGGCGGCGGCTCGAATTCCTCGACCGGCCCGGCCGTGGCTTCTTCCGGACCGCCGAGCGACCGCTCCGCTCCGGCCAGCTCGGCACGCCGTACCGAGAGGGGATGCAGGAGATCGCCCGGAAGACATCGGCCGCGGAGCGCGCCTGGCTGCGACGGATGCTCGCTCCGGCAGGCTGACCGCAGAGAACCCTCGCCGCTCAGGCTCACTTGGCATCGTCGACTGGCCTCGCGTCGTCGCGTCGAACCGCTCGACGATCTGCTCCAGGATCTGGTCGCTGCCCCTGGTCAGGGTCGCGGTGCGCGATAGCCGTCGCGTCTGACCTTGCCGTGGCGCCCCGGCAGACGGATGACCGGGCTGCTGACCAGCGGCGTTGCCCCTGGTGGGGTGCTCGGATTGTGTAAAGCTGAGTGCACTATTACGCAACTATCACGTAGCTATCACCATCACGCACCTGCGCAGGCCTTTCGCGATTCTCACCAGGCGAAACACACGCACGACCTGTTTGGGAGGGAAAGTCCGGGCAGGTCACACGGGCGCTCCGCGCAGGCGGCGAGCATAAGTTCACGTAAGGGGCGTATCGACCAGGAGTGATCGGTTATAAGAGGACACGATATCTACATGGTGTAAGGGCGAGATGACTGTGCTCAGCAAGATCGGCGCCACCCGAGCGGGAACGTGGGTGATCGGCAACGTGATCTCCCCACTCCAGCGCCGCGTCATCCTGGCGACCGGAGGCCGCGTATCGCTCACGGGCAAGCCCGTGCTCTTGCTCACGACGATCGGCCGTCGATCCGGAAGGCAGCGGACGATCCCACTCTTCTACGTGAGGGATCATGACAACCTCATCGTGTGCAACGTCCGACCTCCGTCGGAGCGTCCGAACCCGTGGCCTCTCAACGTCCGAGCGAACCGCGAAGTAACCGTCCGAATCAGCGGTACAACGGAGCCGCGAGTGGCCAGAGAGGCGCTCCCCGAAGAGATCAAGCGGCTCTGGCCACGCCTCGTGGCGGTGTGGCCGGCCTACGAACGCTTCTTCGCGCGAACGCACGAGCGCGCGATCTTCGTGTTGGAGGTTCCGAGCTCGAAGCAGACTTGAGGCGACGGCGGCATGCGGGTCCTGTTCGGCATGAAGGTGCGAGCGGCAACAGTCGAACTGAGCGCACGCGATGAACGCCGACTTCCTCAGGCTCGCCTTCTGGCTGTGGCTCGCGAAGATCGGCGTCGCCGACTTCAACTTTCTTCGTCCTGATGAATCGGGTGTATCAGCCGAGGGTCGGAGCGCTGCGGGCCCACTACGTCCTGGCGGCTTATCTGCTGTCCCCGCTGGTGATCGGCTCCCTCATGCGGATCTGGACAGCCCCCGATCCGTCCAACGCTCAGACGGGTCGGCGCCGGTGGCGAAGGTTTTTTCGTATGGAGGTATCCCGCGAGGACGATGAGCGGCGCGTGGCAGGATAGAACTCATCGCCGAGGTTCCCGGTGAACACGCGCTCGACTCGGGGCCGCGCTCGTGGCCCGCGTCACGGCCAGAGGTAGCGGTCGATGCTGGCCGCGGTCGTGAGTTCCCGGTAGGGGTGGGGGTCGGTGGCAACGGCCTGTTGGAGGAGCCGGTAGAAGAGCAGGCCGCGGCTGCGGGGGTGCGCCGGTTGCCCGCGGGCCGTGCGGGCCGCTTGATGCCGTTCGGGGACGCGCCGGAGAATGGCGGACGTGCCCGGGAACGAGATCGATGCGTACCTCGACGCGCTCGAGGAACCCAAGCGGAGCACGTTGGCGCGGCTCCGCGACACGATCATGGCGATCGTTCCCGACGCCGAGCAGTGCA
>WNGB01006468.1_pt1 | contig 18821 bp, 17 predicted proteins | sample 5400681 | NCBI WGS metagenome assembly WNGB01 (sample SAMN13153367, study PRJNA577476) | soil metagenome | isolation source: 115 cm soil or saprolite under grassland replicate 2 | place: USA:California | collected 2016-06-15
GCGACTACATCGTCATCCCGCGCGGGACGACGTACCGCTTCCGGCCCGAGGGCGAGCAGCGCTACCTCGTGTTCGAGACGCCGGGACTGATCGAGATCCCGAAGCGCTACCGCAACCAGTACGGGCAGATGCTCGAGGGAGCGCCGTACTACCACCGCGACATCCACCCGCCGGCGGAGCTGAACACGCACCGCGAGAAAGGCGAGTTCCCGGTGAAGGTGCGCGTGCGCGGCGGCTACCAGACGTACGTCCTCGACTATCACCCGTTCGACGTCGTCGGCTGGGACGGCTACCTGTATCCGTGGACGTTCTCGGTGCACGACTTCGAGCCGATCACCGGCCGCATCCACCAGCCGCCGCCGTCACATCAGACGTTTCAGGGCCGCAACTTCGTGATCTGCTCGTTCTGTCCGCGCAAGCTGGACTTCGATCCGCTGGCGGTGCCGATCCCGTATCACCATTCGAATCTGCAGTCGGAGGAGATGATCTACTACGTCTCCGGCAAGTTCGGCTCGCGGCGCGGCGTGGACGTCGGTTCGATCACGCTGCATCCCTCGGGTCTGCCGCACGGCCCGCAGCCGGGGCTCGCGGAGAAATCGATCGGCATGCACGAGACGCACGAGCTCGCCGTGATGTGCGACACGTTCTATCCGCTGAAGCTGTCGAAGTTCGCGAAGGAGCTCGACGACGGCAAGTACGCGTACTCGTGGTACGAGGGCGCGCAGGAAGGTGCGGGCGTAGAGGAAGCGTCCGTCGACGGCGACGCCAGCGGCGCTGGCCTCACCTCGCACTTCTAGGCAATCTGCACGTAGCTCAGACCGCAGGGCCGCATCGCCTTCGTGAAACGAACAGGGCAGCCGAGGTGGCTGCCCTGTTGCAGTTTCGATGGGTCCGGTGCCTAGCGAACGTGGAAGAGCGTGCGCCCCGCATCCACGCCGGGTGCGGGCGCCGGCACGGTGTAGTACGTCTTGAAGTTCTTCGTCGTCGCAATCCCCTCGAAGATCCCGGGCGGCGCCCCAGGGCCGTGACAACCGACCGTGAGAACCCCGCTGCTCCCGTCCGAGAACGCGATCTTGAGAACGGCTGTGCCGTTCGTCCGAGTTCCTTCGTCGATGTTGTCGACGAAGCCCACGTTGGCTTGGTCATTGGCCCGCTCCCAGCTGACCAGCGCCGTTACTTGATAGGTACCGCTCCCAGAGGACGTACTCCACGTGCCTCCCCCGTCCGTCGCACCGGACCCTCCTCCGCTTGCGGGCGCGACAAAGTGACCGGATCCTGTGAGCGTGATCGTGTCACCATCGGGAGCCATCGCAGAAGCATGACCGCCGGGATTTATGGGCGCCGGGGGTATCCCGGTCGTGCTGATGATGTCCCAGCGAACGTGCTGAGCCCCGCCCGAGGACGCGGCTGATGCAAAGGTCGTCAGGAGCATCAGGACGGCACCGAGCGCCACGACTGCGCCGAGTCCCCAGAATCGTGCGCTGCGTCGCATGTTGCCTCCTTTCGTCGTGCTCGTTCCCTAGTGGATGCTGATCTGACCGTGTAGGACGTGCTCAACCGGAAGATCGAACAAAAACGGCGTGAGCAGCGTCAGGTGTAACGTCCCGACACCGGGGCCGCCTGCCGTCACCTCGACGTGGAAGGTCGCGGCGGACTTGTCGAACACGCCTGGTGCCAGGAATATGCCGGCTCCGTCGAAACTCGCGGTGCCCGCTCCCACGGTGGCGTGCGTCACTTGACCGCGCACGGCCATCAGTGTGAAGCCGGGAAACTGCGATGACCCGGCCATCAGGCAGTTGAAGTGCCCCTCGACGGCGCCCCCGCTTGAGCGCACGCTGAATCCGAAGTCCGAGAATGCGTGTACGCCGTCGGTCGTCCCCCTGCCGCCGCCCGTGGCCGCGACAGGTCCTGCCGCCGATGACGCGGCAGGAACAAGGGCGCACGCCGCAAGGCAGCCGGCCAGTGCGCCAACGAGTCGCTTCATGCTCTCCCCTTTCTCCCCGCAGACGAACCTACTACCCACTTCGTGGGCATGCAATTCCAACGAACTAATCTCCTTCCCAATACTCGCGAGCCCGCTCCCACACGAGCCGGGCAGCGATCCGGCCCGTGGCTCGAGCGTCGAGATCTCCCTGCTCGAAGTGGATGCCGCCGTAGCGCCGCGAGATGCCCGCCTGATCGGCCGCGTGTGAGAACGTCGGCCAGGAAAGTGTGACGTCGCTGCTCGGGACTGCTGCGGGCTCGACCCTCGAGCTACCCGCGGAAAGCGTCACGGAGGCGCCGAAGCGGTCGTTGTGCGTGAAGCGTTTGAGGATCTCCGCACCGGCGGCGCTGAAGTTGCTGTGCCCGGACGAGTACTCCGGGAATGGCGGCGTCGGAAATGTCGTCGGCTGGTAGGGAAACCAGGTTGCGCCGTCGATGAGTTTCGTGCCCTGGTATGGGCCGCCCAAAGCGCGCACCGTCTGGCCGCGGAAGAGTGTGCGAATCGCGGTGATCGGACGAACAGAGTTGAACGCACGCTTGTTGTCCCACGCACAACAGCCGGCGTCGGAGATTGCATTCGTGAGCGCGAAGAAGAGCTTCACGTCCCGCTCGAGGCCGTGCTCGTGGTCTCCGCGGTGATCGCGGCGTGACACGAACTGCGCGAACAGATTCCAATGCCCGGGCGGGAGCTCCGTGCGGGGTCCATCCGCCCAGTACTCGGCGATCATCTTCTGCTCGTCCGTCAGTGCTGCGCTGAGATCGATCAGCGCCTGGGCCTGCGCAAGGTATTCGGGCGACCCGTACTTGGCCGGGCCGGTGGAGGAGCGCAGTGATCCTGGACCGACAGCGAACGTTGTCACGTGCTGCCACTGCGCTCCGACGAAGCCTGGCGTGACGACCGCTCCGGCGCCGTCGACGTAGCGCAGCGGCTGCCAGGCATTCGGGTCGTGAACAGTCGCCGGGTCGAATGGCACGCGAATGTCCATCGGGTCGTTCGCCGCCACGTAGCCGGTGTAATCGGAGTAGGGAACGCCCGAGCCGCCGCCGGGCTCGTCGCCCAACTGGTTCGCCCCGTCCCTGTGGTGGAAGTCGAGCACCGCCTGAGCGGCGACGTTGCCGATTCCGGTCGGCGTCGTCGTGTCGGTCGAAAGGTCGGCGGCGCCGTAGCCCAGGCTCCGCATCAGCGGATCGAAGACCGACGAGACGCTGCCTGGGAAGAGGTCGACCGCCGACCGGTACGCGGCGAAGCTGATCGCCGTTGCTGCGTTCGCCAAAGTGCGCTCTCGGGCCGGCCGACGGAGTGAACCACCTAGGCGTGTGCCGACCGCCTTGTTGTCGTATGCCGCCCACGCGTCGTAGATGGAAGTGTGTGCGATCGCGAGCGCGCGTGCCACCACCGGCGGCCCCAGCTTCGAATTGCGCACACCTACGAGGAACGCCTCGTTCCACCGCAGGACGAGGTCGCCTCCCGGATGGACGGGTCGCGCGCTCGACGCAAGCTTCGGAAACGCGAGCGATGCAGCGCCCGCACCCGCGGCGACCAGAAACTGGCGTCGCGAGAGTGATTGCTCCAGAGATCTACCCGAGTGGGTCTTCGACCCCACGCGGAATCCCTCCTCCGGCCCGTCGGGCGAGCCGGAGGAGGATCCGCTCGAATGCCTCGTTCGATAGATCAGCTAACTGATCTGGATATAGACGTTGTCCCCGCCGGCGCTGTGATTGAAGTTCTGGATGCCTGGCACGTTCAGCGTGACACCTTCGGTCAGCGGCCCCAAGATGCTCTGCGGTGCGTGCGTGCCGATGACGCAGAAGACCGTCAGGGTTCCGGGCAGGTGCAGGCTCGTTCCCGTGGGCGTCAGAGTGACGCTCATTTTCACGGCCCCGCCGCAGAAGTCCGGCGGAATAGGGTCACCAAACACCTCGCCGCACCCGTACGACTGGTAGTTGATGAGCCCCGTCGCCGCCCAGGTCCCAGTGGCCAGGACATTCCCGCTGCTGTCGGTGTGCGTGAACTCTCCCGCGGCGTCGACGGCGTTCGGATTGACCGAAAACTCACCTTCGCCGGTGACAGTAATCTGGTCGCCGTTCGCAGCCACGCCGAAGTTGGGTTCCTCCAACACGAGCACGTACGTATGTGTCGCGCTGTCCGCCACTGCAACGGTAGGTACGAGCACAACTGCCGCAGTAACCGCCAGCGCAAGCAGGATCAGCCGTCTCATATGGCCCTCCCCTGGTCGCGAGACGTTACGCGCTGAAGTCTATGCCGCCCGCAACAACCGGACAACGGTCGGCCTTAACGCGGATGGTCAGCGCCCCTCTGGTTAACGGACGAACCAACGCTGCCGGTATCGGCAACCAGGAAAGTTCCGCCCTCAGCCGGCACCGGCGTTGAGCATTGCCGCGCGGACGTGGCCGTGGATGGCGACGCAACGGGCGCCGGGCTCACCTCAGATCAGCAGGCCGATGATCGGATCGCCGATCCGCGCGCCGAGCGCAACCACGATCGCGCTCGCGACCACACCGAGCGACACACACTCGTGATCCTGAAGATCACCTGGGACTCGTGGCACACCGTCGCGGGGACAGAGCCCGGCGAACTGGTCGAGCCGCACAAGCACTAGCCCCGCCGCCGCCGCCGCATGACTCGGCTTGGGGCGCGCCCACTGGGCGCTCCCCAAGCCAGCCGCCCCGCCGCGAACCGCATCTCCGCGAGCACGCTCCGCGATCCTCGGCCGACGTGATCCTGGGTACGTAGCCGTTGAAGCGAATCGCCGCCAGGAGCTCGGCCGGCATTGGCGAGATGAAGTTGGACGGTGAACCCAGGTCGGGGGAGGAATCAACCCCTCGCTGCGTCGATTGAAGTCGTGAGACTGCGGGCCCCGATGCGGCGGGGCAAGTTCGTTATCTGGAGAAGCACGTGACTGCGGCGAGTTCGAAATCCTCTGCAAGGGTGGCCTTTTTCGGCGCGAGGCCTAAGATGAAGACGACGCGCCCAGGGGGACGTGGAGGTGAGGGTGTCTTGGCGTAGTCGCTCGGCCCGACTCTTGTCGGGCTTCGTTGTCGTCGCCGTCGTCGCGATCGCCGGCTCGGTCGGCGCTGCCTCCGCGAGCGTCGCGGCAGGAGCCCTCTGGGTCGATCAGGCGAAGGCGGGCTGCTCCGACGCCCTGCCCCGCGAGCAGGTCACCCGGGAAAGGCCATGGTGCACTCTCCAGCGGGCTGTCAGCGCCGCGCGCCCAGGCGACTCCGTCTGGGTGCTGCCGGGTCGTTATCGCGGCACGGTTCGGCCGACGGTATCCGGGTCAGCCTCGGCTCCGATCCGTTTTGTGGCCCTGTCGGGCGCAGTGACAATCGATGCTGCCGGGGCGGCGGTCGCGTTGAAGATGATCGGTGTCGACCGGCTGTGGTTCGAAGGCTTCGCGGTAACCGGTGCGGCGGGTCAAGGCGTGTTCGTCGACAACTCCACCGGAGTCACGCTCACCCGGCTCAGCGTCACGGGAAACGGCGCGCAGGGGATTCAAGTCCGGGCGAGCGGGTTGACCGTGTCCGACTCGACGATCGCGCGCAACTGCCTGGCCGGGATCAGCGAACTTGTTGGCTCGGCGGGCAATACCTACCGGCAAAACACGATCACGAAGAACGGCAAGGACGGGGCTCTTTACAACGGGGATGGGATTCAGCTGAACGGCGTGGCCGCGACGGTGAGCGGGAACACGATCACCGACAACGGCGATCCCGGCATCTACGAGCACGGCATCTACGCCGGGCCGAGCTCGTCCGACTATCTCCTCGAGTCGAATACTCTCGCCCGTAACGCGGCGTCGGATATCAAGGCGGCCGGATCGAATGGGACGGTGCGCTACAACCGCCTCGAGGACTCAAGGCTCGGACTCGTGCTCTCAGACAACGCTCGGCCGATCTCGGCGTACTACAACCTGATCGTCGGCAAGTTCCAGCACGCGGTCTTCTTCACGGCCGGTATGGACGGAGCTCGGGCGCGCCTGTGGGACAACACGATCGTGCAGACGGGCAGACTCACCTCCGGCGGAGATGCGTCGGCCGTCTTCATCGCCTCCGCAGCTTTGGCTGACCTCAGAAACAACTTGATCTGCTACACGAACCCCGATCACCTCGGCGTCGCACTCTCCGTCGCGGACACCTCTCGCGTGGGCCTCGTCTCGAACACGAACTGGCTGTGCGGAACGAATGGATATGGCAGGAATCTGGCGCTGAACGGAACGCGGACGACGCTGCGCGGGTGGCGCAGCTCCACCGGCCAGGATGCTCGAAGCCTCTCAACTCGTCCGGCGACCTTCGACCGCGACTTCCGTGTCACGTCCAGGAACCTCGGTGCGCGAGTGGGTCAGTCGCTCGGCCTCGAGCGTGACTACGCGGGCGTCAGGCTCTCTGCGCGGACGCCGGACATCGGCGCCTACCAGAGCCCGTCCTGAAGCTCAGACGGCCGTTCTCGTTCCCCAGCGGTTGTCGGTAAGGGTCGCCAGCGCACGGAGGCGCAGCGGAATGAGGAGCGCGGCGTGGAGAAAGCCGTACAGGACGAACAGGACGAATGACGGCCGTCGCGTCCGGTAGATCGCATAGCTGCATCGAACCAACGCCATGACGGTGATTGCCGCGGCGTATTGCAGGATGCGACTCGGGTCGAAGAGGATCGCAAAAGCCAGGGATGACGCGATCGCGAGCGTCAGGAGCAGGGGAAGGAGCGTCTGCACGACGACGTCGAAGACCATGTAACCCGAACGCCGTGCGAGGAACGGGAGCGTCCACAGCAACTCACGGTAGAAGCTCTTGTTCCAACGCAACTGCTGTTTGAGGTAGCCACGGAGTGACTCCGGAGCGTTTGTGATCGCCTTTGCTCCGGGCACGAAGAGCGTGTCCGAGCCGGCGGCGAGCACGAGATTCGTCAAATGCCGATCGTCTCCGTACGTGCAGGAGATCCCTCGAAACGTTTGGCGGATGTAGTCGTTCCAGACCCGGTTGAGCACCGACCGACGGTAGGCCGCAAGCGGCCCAGAGCAGCAAAGGACGCTTCGGAACCACCCTTGCGCCGCCCGTTCCTGGTTGAAGGCAACCCAGTAGCGCATACCGATCAAGCGTGTCAGGAGGTTGCGGCGCCAGTTCGTGACACCGATGTCTCCGGTCGCGGCCCCCACGCGTGGATCTGCGAACGCCTCCACGATCTTGCGCACTCCATCGCGATCGACGATCGTGTCCGAGTCGATCGTGACGAGGATCTCGCCGTGGCACTCTCGGAACGCCACGTCCTGGGCGTGCCGCTTCCCGCGATTCCACTCGGGCAGCAGGACACGCCATCCAGGCAGGGATCCGTAGCGCCCGTAGATCGAGGCGAGCTCAGCACGGTTGGGAGAGAAGTCGTCTACGACGTAGACGTTCAGCACACCTTCGTAGTCCTGCTCGACTAACGATTCGAAGCAGGCGGCCAGGCTTTCCGGGTCTTCGTCGTAGGCTGCGACGACCACGTCGACGGAAGGGAGGAAGCCCGGCGGCGTCCCGTCAGTCCCCCGGACAAACGCGCGGTGACTGCGGTGCGCGAAGTACGTCTGCAGCAGGAAGTGCGTGATCACGAGCACTGCATAAGCCAGGAACGTGACCCGGAGCACGTGGAGCAGGAGCTGGGTTGCGAGCGAGCTCATGTGCGTGCCCTGCGCGCGACGCGCGCGGCGATCATGTCGGAGCCGAGCCGCCGAAGCGCCCCGGAGAGCGCCGGGTTGGCGTCGTCGTCTCGCGCGCGCACGTCGAGGAACGCGAGCGCCCTCGCAGTCACGGTCCCGGAGCTCGACTGCACTCGCGCTGCGGGGCGCCTCATCGAGCTCGCTAGTAGGACGATCCGCTCGTGCTCGACCTTGCCGTGACGCAGGACGGGCCACTCCCAGGCAAGCGCATGCCAACGGGAATGGGCTGTGCGATAGACGAACAGCTGCCCGACGACCCCGTCGCCGAGATCGACCCGCGTCGCCGTCTCGACCTTGAAGCCGTGGAAGCTGTAGCAGTGCGCCAGCGTGTAGGCGTCGAGCGCGCCGAGATCGGGGCTCAGCACGGCGTCCGCCCAGACGGTGAAGCGTCCGCGCCGGGCGAGGCGTCCTGCCGGGCGGAGGCGGTAGCGGACCCACGAGGAGTGCCGACCGTAGTAGGGCGTTGCCCAGCCGATGTGCTGGAGCGGCCGGACCTTCCAGCCCGGCCCGGCGAGGGGCCGGTCGGCGAACGCGGCGACCGCCGGCCGCCCGGTTGCATCGAAGCCGCTGGCGGCGCTCTGGAGCTGGGAGTCGGCTAGCGCCAACACCATCGCGGCCGCAAGGACGAGGATGAGCCGCGGCGCAAGCCGTCGAGCGGTCGCCTGCTCGGTCGACGGCGCGCTGCGTGCGAGCGGAGTGTCGACGACCTCGTCTTCGTCCTCGTGCCAGCGGCGCCTGAGCTTGAAAAGTGGCAGCAGCGAGAGTGCAAGGAGGAAGGCGAGGTTCAGCGTCAGGATTCCGGCGACGGGATGGAGAACGTCGAAAGCGACGTGCTCACCCAGGCGTTGGGCGGTGAGCAAGACGAGAAGGATCCGCCCGACGTTGAGCGTCCAGACGAGGATCGCGCCGAAGGCGAGCCAGATCACTCGGCGGACGACGGTGCCCCGGATGAACCACAGCGCAGCTGCGCCAATCACGCCGAATCCGACCAGACTGTTCACGCCCGAACAGGCACTGGCAACGCTGACGACGAATTGGTGGCCCCCGTGCTGGACGAGGTAGCGGGAGCCGTCGGATCCAGCGACGGGCGCTGCAATACCGGCAAGCGCATTGGCGTGCGCGACCGCTGTAGCCGTTGTCGTCGTGAACATCTCGAGGGCGTGCTCGAGGAGGGCGAGATACGGAAGCGGCCACGCCAGAAGCAGGAACACGACCGGGAACCAGAACGGAATCAGGGCTCTCGAACCGAACAGCAGCACGATCGCCCCAGCGGCGAATAGGGGCAAGGTGAGGAGATCGAGACGCATCGCCCAGAAGTACTTCGACCAGTGGGCGGGTCCGACGGTGAGGAACGCAAGCGGTGCGAGAATCAGTAATCCGCCGATGGCGAAGTCGAGCCGACCGAGGCGAAGGGATGCCACGTAGCGATGGCGGCGGGAGGCCGCCACGAGCAGGAAGGTGGCCACGACCGGCACGAGCACCAGGTCCGCCAACGGAGTCTCGTAGCGCCAGTTGCTCGCCAGTGTCTGCAGTGAGAAGTGGTATGCGAGAGCCACGGCGACGATCGCCGTCGCCAAACGGGCGCCCGCCGGCACGTGCGGTCGTGCGGCCGCTCTTGCCACCGGCTCAGCGCGGTGCGCGTCGGCGAAGGAGCAGCAGCGAAGCCGTCCCGAGGAGGCTCAGCGGAAGCAGCAGCGCCAGTGGGGCCTCTGGGACCTGGAGCCCCGGGGCGCACGAGGCTGCGGCAATGGGCGCCGACATGGTCCGCGCACGCGAGCGGTAAACCGCCAGCCTGTACGCGTACGCATCAAAAGCTGAGACGTCGAACCGGAAGCGGTAGGTCCGGCTTCTGCCGCGGCTCTTGAAGGTCCGGGAGAGCTTCGTCTGCGTCCAGCGCGACGCCACCGTCTGCTGCCTCAGCAGCCGAAGCGTGAACCGCGTTCCAGCCTTGGCCTGCACCGAGACCCGGCCAGAGATCGTGTCGCCGACGCAGTCCCCCGTGACGTGGATTTTGGCTTGCCGTGCGGCGAGGGCCGACGTTGCGGGCATCAGGAGGAGGATCGCGACGATGCTGATCCGGATGCGGTTGAGGCGAGGCACGAATTTTCCTTTCGTCGCACAACTTGCGCCGCAGAAAATCCGCAGTGCCGGATCCGAGCTGCGATCCGAACGTCAGCAGCATCGGCAACCGGTGGCAAGGGTATGAGTAGGCACACTCGAACGAGGGAACGACGCGCGCTTCGCGGCGTCGAGCCCGATTTCCCACTTCACAGCCTCCCTCGTACACTCCAGACATGCCCGCATGTCCTGAGTGCGGGGCGGACAACCCGGAGCGGTCACGGTTCTGTTCGGCCTGCGGTGGCCAGCTGAGCATTCAGTTGCCGGAGCGCGACCTGATGATCCGAAAGGTCGTGACGATTCTCTTCGCCGATCTCGCGGGCTCGACGACATTGGCGGAGCGGCACGATCCGGAGCCCCTGCGTCAGGTGATCGGGCGCTATTTCGACGAGATGCAACGAGTGCTCGAGCGCCACGGCGGAACCGTGGAGAAGTTCGTCGGCGACGCCATCATGAGCGTGTTCGGACACCCGATCGCGCACGAGGACGATGCGGTCCGCGCGGTGCGTGCGGCGGCCGAGATGCGACTCGCGCTCTCCGCGCTCAACGAGCAGCTCCAGCCGAAGTTTGCGATGCGGCTCGAGATGCGAACCGGGATCAACACCGGCGAGGTGGTGGCCGGCGACCCAGCTTTTGGGCATGCGTTCGTGACGGGCGACACCGTGAACACGGCGAAGCGCCTCGAGGAGGCAGCGCAACACGGCGAGATCCTTCTCGGAGAGGACACGCTCCGTCTCGTGCGCGACGCCGTGCGCGTCGAGCGAATCGAGTCGCTCAATCTCAAGGGCAAGAAACTTCCCGTGCCCGCCTTCCGGCTCCTTGACGTGCAGATGGAAGCTCCCGGGATCCTGCGGCGACTCGACTCGCCGATCGTCGGCCGCGAGCACGAGCTGGACAGGCTTCGCGCCTGCTTCGACGAGACGGTGGCCAACGGCTGCTGCTCGCTCGTTCTGGTCCTCGGACCTGCTGGGATCGGCAAGAGCCGCATTGCCAAGGAGTTCGTAGCTTCGCTCACCGAAGAGGTGCTCGTATTGCGCGGCCGCTGCCTCTCGTATCGAGAGGGGACCACCTTCTGGCCTGTGGTCGAGATCGTGAGGCAGGCTGCGAGGATCAGCGAGACCGAGACGGAGGAGCGCGTACGCGAGAGGCTCCTCGAACTCTTCGCGGATCAAGACGAGGGCGAACGCGTCTATGAGCGCCTCGCCGGCGTCCTCGGATTCGGCGGCCCCGAAGTCCTCGCACAGGAGATTTTCTGGGCCGTGCGCCGACTGCTCGAAGCGCTCGCTGCGACACGTCCGGTCGTTGCGGTGCTCGAGGACGTCCATTGGGCCGAACCGACGCTCCTCGACCTGCTCGAGTACCTGGCTGGGTGGAGTACAGGCTTCCCGATCCTCCTGTGCTGCCTGGCTCGGCCCGACATGCTCGAGCAACGGCGTTCGCACACCCCGACACGCGGCGGGACGACGCAAATCCGGCTGGAGCCGCTTGGTGATGACGAAAGTCGCGAGCTCGTCGCACAGATGCTCGGGGGCACCGATGTTGCGGACGAGGTGCACGGCTATGTCGCGCAGTCGGCCGAAGGCAACCCGCTCTTCCTCGAGGAGTTGCTGAGGATGCTGGTGGACGAGGGCCACCTTCGGCCGAGCAACGGGAATTGGCTGGTCTCCCGCGAGCTGCATTCCGTGCCGCTTCCTCCGACGATCCAGGCCCTCTTGAGCGCGCGGCTCGACACGCTCGACCCCGATGAGCGGGTCGTGATCGAGCGGGCGGCGGTCGTTGGGCCGGTGTTCTGGTGGAGCGCCGTTGCGGAGCTCGCACCGCCCGACATCCGCCCGCGGCTGGCCGCTCATCTTCAGGCCCTCGTCCGCCGCGACTTCTTGTGTCGTGCGGACTCGGCCGTTGCAGGCGAGGACGCCCTCGCTTTTTCGCATGGTCTCGTGCGCGACGCGGCGTACGCCGGACTGCCCAAGGAAGTCCGGGGCGAGCTCCACGAGCAACACGCGGGCTGGCTCGAGCGGCGAGCGGCCGAAAGCGCCGGCGAGTACGAGGAGCTCGTTGGGTACCACCTCGAACAAGCCGTTCGGTATCGACGGGAGCTGGGACGAGTCGACGAGCTGACCGAGCAGCTCGCAGGCCGGGCGGGCACGGTGCTTGGCCTGGCGGGGACGAGAGCGCTCGGTCGTGGCGACGCCCCCGCGGCCGCGAACTTGCTCGAGCGTGCAGCCGCGCTGTTGGCCGCCGGCTCGGAGCGGGCGCAGGCGATGCTCGAGCTGACGCTCGCGCTTCGGGACCTAGGCGAGCTCGCGCGGGCCGAGGCGGTCGTGGACGAGGCGAAGGAGGTCGCCGTCGCCAGCGGCGATGCCCGGCTCGAAGCGCGCGCCGAGCTCGAGCGTTCGCTCCTACAGGTCTACACGAGCCCCGGCGCCAATACCGAGGAGATGCTCCGGCTAGTCGATCGAGTACTCCCCGTGCTCGAGCGGGCGGCCGACGACGAGGGTCTCGCGAAAGCGTGGTACCTGGTCGGTGCCGTGCACTGGGCACGTTGCCAAGCGGCGAGCATGGAACACGTCCTCGAACGTGCACGTACGCATGCTCGACGTGCCGGCTCGCAGCGCGAACTCGCCTTCGTGCTCAATGGGCTCGCCCGCGCCGTGCTCGTCGGACCAACCCCGGTGGACGTTGCTCTCGGACGCTGCAGCGACATCCTCGAGGAAGCCGCCGGGGACCGCACCCAGGAGGCGATTCTCTTGATCTGGGTCGCGATCCTCGAAGCGATGCGAGGCGACTTCGAGCGCGCCCGAGCCCTCTGTGGAGAGAGTCGTGCGATTCTCGAGGAGCTCGGGCAGAAGCTTCGTGCCGTGGCACTTCAGGGCTACGTCGCCACAGTCGAACTGCTTGCCGGCGACCTGGTTGCGGCCGAGAGCCTCTTCAGCTCGGCGTTGGAGACTCTGCAGCCTCTCGGCGAGCGGCCGAACGTGCGGCTCATCGCTGCACGCCTTGCCGACGTGCTCGCGCAGCTCGATCGACCCGAAGAGGCAGAGCGCCTTGTGCGGCTCAGCAGGGAAACGGCCCCGCCCGACGACGTGGGCACACACGTGTGCTGGCGGATTGCCCTCGCGAACGTGCTCGTGCGGCGAGGGGAGTCCGCCGACGCCGAGGCCCTCGCCGGCGAGGCCGTCGCGATCGCCGATCAAACGGACTGGCTGCACATGCGCGGCGACGCCAAGATGTGCCTCGCCGCCACTCTGGCGGCCTCCGGTAAGGACGACGAGTCCCGTGTCGCGGCCCGCGCTGCAGCGCGGCTCTACGAAGCGAAGGGCAACCTCGTCTCCGCCCGTCGGGCACAGACTGCTGCCGGGCTCACGACGGCGGTCGCCGCAGCCGATCGCGCACAGTAGGGTCAGTGCGTGCCCTGTTTCGCGGTGGTACGACAAGGGTCGTCGCCGCCGTCACGACTGCCTCGGCGAGACGTCCCAACGGGGTCTGCACCGCGATCGCGTCACCTACGGGATACGGGGAGGCCTCGTAGAGGATCGCTTCGTGCTCGGCGGGATAGATCTCGAGGAGACGGTCGAGGAGCAGCTTGAGCCGCCGCCGGTCGGTCTTGCGGGCGTGACCCCATTCTCCGAGAACGCCCACCTGCCAGAGGATCAGCACGGCGGCAGCATCTACGGGCCGGGTCGTCAGGAGAAAGTTGGTGGCCTCGTAGCTCTGGCAGCCGGTCCTGCCCGGATCGATGCCGAGCTCCGCGAAGAGGCAGTCCTCCGCCGAGATGGCCGGCAGCATCGTCGCCTCGTATCCGGAGGCGCGCGCCTGCCGGATCGCCTCGTGCGAGGGAGACACGAATACGCCAGGGTGACCGTAGAAGGCGGCGCAAACGTCGTGTCCCTCGCGCACGGGAGCGAGAATGGCGTTCACCATCTCCCGGTAGGTCTCCGTCCGCTCCTTTCCGGGAGCGTAGAACGAGTGCAGGGACGTCGCATCTGGGCGGAGCGTCGACAGCCACTGTCTCATGAGCGGCTCGGCACCGAGATGGAGCACGCGGTCCGCACGGAGCAGCGCCGCTCGCGCCTCCGGAGTGAATTGGACGCCAACGCGAATGCCGGTCCCGACGATCGTCAGGGAGCCGGCCATCGGTCCGGGCTGGTTCCTACCCTGCCTCGGGCTCCCGTTCGGGCTCCGGCTCTACGGCCGGCGGCTCTTCCGGTTCCATCACGGTCGGGGGCTCTTCCGGCTCAGGTTCCCCCTCCTGCTCAGGCTCCCCCTCCATCACGACCATTGCCTCGGGCTCTGAGTGCCCGTTCCTGAGGCGGGCACGGATCTCCCGAAGATCGCCGCCCAGGATCGCGTCACGGTCCGCGGGGGTCACACCCTCGCGCTCCAGGACGCCGGCCCGATTCTTTACGTACTCCTCGAAGAGCTCCGGCTCGTCGCCGAGCCTGACCAGAAAGTTGCTGAGCTCCCTCTGCCGCATGGTTGGCATAGCCTCTCTCCTTCCGCCTTCGGAGCCGGCCGACCTTACAGCGGGTTTCGGACCCGTGTCAACGTTTCCGCCGGGCGAGGACAGCCTACGTGTCGCCGACTTCTGCCGGCACGATCCGTTCCTCGCGTGTTGCAGCGGCAGTTCCTGCTCTGCGCTGAGCTCAGGCGTAGGCACCGCTGTGGTTCGGAGACCGCTGCCGTTTGGTTAGACGAGCGGGCGGTCAACGAGGTAGCGCCAGAACCGGCGTAGGGGCCCCATCTCGTGTTCCCTCCTCTCGTTGTTCGCTGGTTTCTTCATCGCCTCGAGGATGCTCCAGAAGCCGCGGTGTGTCGCTACGCGCAGCACCCCTTGTTCGCGGCGGTTTACCCGTGGCTTCAGCATCGCTCGCGACACTGGTGACTGGCGGGCCGCTTTCGGCCACGGTCGTTGACCCGCACAGGCCATCGATAGCCGGGCCTAGTCATCACGCCGGGCTCCCACGCGCTGCCCCGCCACGTCTTGCGAGGGGTTTGGCCTGGGGCTGAGCGGCAACCGTTGAGGGTGAGATGTCGGGGGTTGCTGAACCTTCAGTGGTCGAGGGTAAGACCTCGCCGGAGCGCTCTGGCGACCTTTTCGACGTGGTTGTGATCGGCGCTGGGCAGGCGGGTCTGGCGATCGGCAATTTCCTGGCCCGTCAGGGCAGGCGGTTCGTGATTCTCGATCGCGCGAGTTCGATTGCCGCCGCGTGGCGGGAGCGCTGGGAGTCGCTCACCTTGTTCACGCCCCGCCGCTACAGCGCCCTGCCCGCCTCTCCCTTCCCAGGCGATCCGGATGGCTACCCGACCAGAGACGAGGTGATCGCTTACCTCGAGCGCTACGCGGAGACCTTTCAACTTCCCATCGACCTGAACAGCGAGGTCGGGCAGCTCGAGCGAGGTGATGACGGACGCTTTCGGCTCCACCTCCAGGGTCGCACGACTACGGCTGACCAGCTCGTGGTCGCGACCGGACCGTTCCAGGCGCCCTATGTGCCGGAGCTGGCGGACAAGCTTGCTGACGATGTCTTTGAGACACACGCCGTCGGCTACCGAAGGCCGCAAGAGGTGCCACAGGGGAGCGTCCTGGTGGTTGGTGGCGGCAACACCGGCTTCCAGATCGCGAAGGAGCTGTCGACGACGCACAAGGTGGTGCTCTCGGTTGGATCGCGCCAGAAGCCCCTCCCGCAGCGCCCGCTCGGGCGCGACCTCTTTTGGTGGCTGACGAAGATGCGCATCCTCGACAAGACGGTCGACTCTCGTCTTGGCCGCAAGTTGAGCACCCGCGACACCCTGATCGGCTCAAGTCCACGCGAGCTCGTGCGGCGCTACGGGGTCGAACTGAAGCCCCGCGTCGTCGACGCCGACGGCCACACGGTTCGCTTCGACGACGGCAGCGAGGTCGAGGTCGGCGTCGTGATCTGGGCGACCGGGTACCGCGCCGACTACTCCTGGATCAAGCTGCCGATCTTCGACGAGCACGGGCGCTTGCGTCACCGCCGCGGCGTCACCGATGTCCCGGGGCTCTACTTCCTCGGCCTCACCTGGCAGTACACTCGCGGCTCCGCGTTGATCGGCTGGGTGAAGGACGATGCCGAGTTCATCGCGGACCGAATCGCGGAGTTCCAGAACTCAAGGGCCGCGCCGCCCGAGCGGACAGCCGTCGCCGGAGGCTCCGCTCAAGCCCGCCGCTCGACCGAAAGGAGCTAGTCATGCACGATCCGAGCTCCGGACGCCACAGCCAGACTATCGAGTTCCCGCGCGAGACGGAGGGCTTGCCGGAGGCCCGCAAGACGGAGCTGGTCGAGCTCGCGGACGGGGACGAGTTCGAGCTCGAGATCATCCCGGTCAAGAAGCGGATCGGCGACGCGACGGTACGGATGTTGGCCTATAACGGCTCCGTGCCGGGGCCGACGCTCAAGGTCCCGCAGGGCGCGACGATCACCGTCCACGTGACCAACCACGGTGACCTCGAGGCCACCGTGCACTGGCACGGCCTGCGCCTCGAGAACCGCTACGACGGCACGCACGATACGCAGGCACCGATCCCGGTCGGCGAGACGTTCACCTACCAGGTGCAAGTCCCCGATCCCGGCGCCTACTGGTACCACCCGCACATACGCGAGGACTACGGCCAGGAAATGGGCCTGTACGGGAACATCCTCGTCACGCCGAGCGAGCCCGACAACTGGCCGCCCGCCAACCGCGAGCTATTGCTCACCCTCGACGACATCCTGATCGAGGACGGACGGATCGCGGCTTTCATGGAATCGGAAACAACGCACGTTGCGATGGGCCGCTTCGGCAACGTGATGCTCGTCGCCGGCGAGCCCGACCTGTCGCTCGAGGCGAAGCGCGGCGAGGTCGTGCGCTTCTACTTCACCAACACCGCGAACACGCGTGTCTTCAACGTGACGCTGCCGGGTGCGCAGATGAAGCTGATCGGCGCCGACGCCGGCCACTACGAGCACGAGGAACTCGTCGACGAGGTGCTGGTTGCGCCATCCGAGCGTGTTGTCGTCGACGTCCTGTTTCCGGACGCTGGCGAGTTCGCGCTCGAGCACCGAACGCCCGAGCGCACCTACCGCCTTGCGTCGATCACGGTCGCCGACGAGCAGCCGGAGCCGTCGCATGCCGACGAGTTCGCGCGCCTGCGTACCAACCCCGACATGGCCGAGCTACGCAAGCGCATCGAACCGTTTTTGAAGGCGCCACCCGACAAGACTCTCTCGTTCGTCGCCGAGATGGACATGGGCGTGCCCGAGGGCGTCCCAGTCGTCTACGCCTGCCCGATGCACCCCGAGGTGGTCAGCGATGAGCCCGGCAGTTGCCCGAAGTGCGGGATGAAGCTGCTCGCGCAAGCGGCAGAACAGATGACGTACGTGTGCCCAATGCATCCAGAGCGGCCACGAGGCCCACGGACTCGGGCACCACGGCCACGAGCACGAAGGTCACCACGGGCAGGGAGATGACGACGATCGCGAAGCAGGCAAGGAGCACGGCGGTCACGGACACCACGGGCACCACCATCACCAAGGCGAGCCCGAGCACGGTCACGACTCCGCGCAGGGAATCGAATGGGAAGACGACATGGTCGAGGTCAACCGGATGACCACTCCGGCCAACATGAGGTGGAAACTCGTTGACCGAGAGACGGGCGCGGAGAACGCCCAGATCGACTGGACGTTCCAAGTCGGCGACCAGGTGAAGCTGCGGCTCGTCAACGAAATGGACTCGGATCATCCGATGCCGCATCCGTTCCACGTCCACGGGGCCGGTCGGTTCGTGATCCTGGCGCGTGACGATGTTGTCGAGCCGAACCTCGTCTGGAAGGACACGGTGCTAGTGCGCACCGGCGAGACCGTCGACATCCTGCTCGACGTCACAAATCCGGGCCGCTGGATGGCTCACTGCCACATCGCCGAGCATCACGAGAGCGGGATGATGTTCAGCTTCAACGTCGTACCGGCAGCGGCGTAGCGTCGCCGGTCTGGCACAGCCGGTGCGCGTGGGGCTGCGAGCACCCCTCATATGGGGACTGGTCGTCGGAGCCGCGCAGGCGGCCTCGCCGCTTGCGTTCTGGTGGCTCGATACGGCGACCGTCTACGCGCTCGGGCTGGTGGTGATCGCCTCGGTCTATGTCGGTTTCGCGGTCGCCGACGGACGCCGAACCGTTCTCGCTGTCGAAACCGGTGTTGCCAGCATGTTCGTCATCATCGCCGCCGCGGCGGTCACAGGCACACCGTGGCTCCTCGTGGTCGGTCTCGCTGGTCACGGTTTCAAGGACCTCTGGCAGCACCGGCGTCAGTTTGTTGCCAACACGCGCTGGTGGCCTCCCTTCTGTCTCGTGGTTGATTGGGCGGTTGCAGCGATCATCGCCGTCGAGATCGCCGCCGGTGTGCATTTCCACCATTGAGCGACTCGGCCTGTTGCCTCAGCGGTCGATGATGGACATGTTCGCCTCGTTGTGGCGCTCGCCGGCGGCCGGGGCGAGATCGTTCAGGCGCGCGATCTGCTCCGCGCTCAGCTCGATAGCGTCGGCTGCCGTGTTCTCCTCGACGCGAGACACCCGCTTGGTGCCGGGGATCGGCGCAATATCGTCGCCCTGCGCGAGCAGCCAGGCCAAGGCGATCTGCGCCGGCGTGGCGCCGAGCTCGGAAGCGACGGCTTCGACCTCGTCGACGATGCGGAGGTTCTGCTCGAAGTTGCCTTCGGTGAAGCGGGGGTTGTTCTTGCGCCAGTCGTCGTCGGCGAGCGCCTCGGGGGAGCGGATCGTCCCGGTGAGGAAGCCGTGCCCGAGCGGCGAGTAGGGCACGAAGCCGATGCCCAGCTCCCGCAGCAGCGGTAGCAGCTCGGCCTCGGGATCGCGGGTCCACAGGGAGTACTCCGTCTGCAGCGCGGCGATCGGATGCACGGCGTGGGCGCGGCGGATCGTTGCAGGCCCGGCCTCGGAGAGGCCGATGTGCAGGACCTTTCCCTCGGGCACCAGCTCGGCGAGGGCGCCGATCGTGTCCT
>WNGB01005547.1_pt1 | contig 18820 bp, 20 predicted proteins | sample 5400681 | NCBI WGS metagenome assembly WNGB01 (sample SAMN13153367, study PRJNA577476) | soil metagenome | isolation source: 115 cm soil or saprolite under grassland replicate 2 | place: USA:California | collected 2016-06-15
GCAGAATGCGACGGCAACGGGGCTCCCGGGGCGGTCGTGGATCTTGGTCGACCACGTACTACCGGAGCCCCGTTGTCATGTCACCTCGCCACGCCGACCCCCTTGACAACTGTTCCCGGACCTTAACTACCCGGCATTGCCGCTAGCCGGGACCAGCTCGCAGGTGACGTTGGTGAACTCGTTGAAGCCGCGGTCGAGGCCGCTCAGGTCGGCATGGGTGACCAGCGACCCGTCGGGCTCCATGCGCAGCAGAGCGCAGGCGCTCGCCGCCTACCCGCCGTTGTTGCGCGGGATCATGAGGGCACAACGGACCCGGGACTTCCTCTGGGCGCACCGCGCCGGGCAGCGCTAGACAGCGTCGGGGAAGGCGCGCTCACCTGCTCGGACGGGGAGCTGGAGGTGGTTCTCCGGTGGCGCCAGGGGGCAGGCCCAGCGGCCGTCGTAGGCGCAGGACGGGTTGTAGGCGTAGTTGAAGTCGAGGACCAGGCGTTCGCCGTCCACGCTGAGGCCACGGCCGAAGGTGCCCTTCACGGTGTCGGTCAGGTAGCGCCCGGCCCCGTAGGTCTCCTTGCCGAAGGTGGCGTCGCGGAAGGGCAGGAACAGGCCGCCGCCGTAGCCGAGCGTCCAGAACAGCGTGAGCTCACCATAGGGGGTGACCAGGCGGCCGACCCGCCGGTAGCGGACCGTGCCGTCAGGGCCGCCGGTGTCGATGGCCAGCTCCTCGTCGCTGTCCGGCGGCCGCAGCTCGGCGGTGACCCTGGCGGCGGGATCGTAGGGGAACCACGCAAGGCCGCCGAAGCGGGCCCGCTGCGATGCGTCCAGGGCGGACTGCGGATGGTCGCGGAACAGCGCGTCGCGGCCGCGCCGGAACGCCGCCGCGCCAGCCCCGCCCTGGGTCGGCTCCGCCAGGTACAAGGCGACAACCCGCCGCCGGTAGTCGTCGAGCTCGAGCGCCTCGTCCATGCTCCAGCCTAGCGCTCCACCCGCAGCAGCACGACGGTGACGTTGTCGGGAGCGCCGCCGGCCCTGGCCGCGTCGACCAGCGCCCGACAGGCCGCCTGCCCGTCGTCGTGGCTGAGCAGGATCTCGGCGATGCGGTCCTCGGGGACCGGCTCGGTCAGACCGTCGGAGCAGAGCAGGAGCTGGTCCCCGGGCTCGAGCTCGATCGGCGGTGGGGTGTCGACCTCGAGGCCGGGGTCCAGGCCGACGGCGCGCGTGAGGACGCTGCGCTCGGGGTGGTGGGCGGCCTCCTCCCGGGTGAGCCTGCCCTGGCGCACCAGCTCGCCGACGACGGTGTGGTCGCGGGTGAGCTGGCGCAGCCGACCGCCGCGCAGCAGGTAAGCGCGGCTGTCGCCGACGTGGGCGAGCTGCAGCGAGCGGTCACCGGCGATAGCGGCGGCGGTCATGGTGGTGCCCATGCCCCAGTAGGCGGAATCGGACAGGGCCTTGGCGATGACCGCCTGGTTCCCCTCCCTGATCGCGCCGACCAGCGCCTCGCGCGCCTCGTCGGGGGTCGTGAACGGGCGCTTGTCCAGCTCGGCGACCGCCTCGATCGCGATCGCCGAGGCCACCTCGCCGGCCTGGTGCCCGCCCAGCCCGTCGGCCACCGCCACCACCGTCGCGCCCCGGAAGTGGCTGTCCTCATTACCAGGGCGCACCAGACCGACATCGGTGTCCGCGAACGTGCTCACGCGCATGAGCGTCCTCCGTCCCGAAGGTCGTCCCCTGATCTCAAGGGGCCTGGCGAGATGGGACTCTACGTCTCCAGCACGACCTTGCCGAGCTTGCCGCCGGCCTGGAACCGCTCGTAGGCCTCCTCGACCCGGTCCATCGGGTAGGTCGCGGTGACCGGGACCCGCAGGCGCCCGCTCGCGAGCGCCGGCAGCACGGCCGACGCGAGCCGCTGGGCGGCGTCGGCCTTCTCCTCGAGCGGCCGGGTGCGCAGGACCGACCCCAGCAATTGGACGCGGCGCATCATCAGCAGGTGCAGGTTCACCTCGGCGGTGCCGCCGACGGTGGCCCCGATGACCGAGAGGCGGCCGCGGGTGGCCAGCAGCTCGAGGTTGGTGGCCAGGTTCACCCCTCCGACCAGCTCGAGGATCACGTCGAAGGGGCCGGTGCCGGTGACGTCGGCGGGGAGCACCACCAGCTCGGCGCCGAGCTCGGCGACCTCGCGGTGGTGCTCGGGGTTGCGGACGCAGGCGACCACCGAGGCGCCCGCGGCGGCGGCGAGCTGCACGGCGGCCGTGCCCACCCCACCGGCCGCGCCTTGGACCAGCAGGCGATCGCCGAGTCCCAGCTCGCACTGGGTGAACAGCGCGTCGTGGGCGGTGGTGAAGACCTCGGGGAAGCCGCCAGCCTCGACCCAGGGCATGCCGTCAGGCACGGGCACCGCGGTGCGCTCGTGCACCAGCGCCAGCTCGGCCTGCCCGCCGCCGCCGACGACGGCCATCACCCGGTCGCCGGGCCGGAACCGGGTGACGTCCGGACCGAGCGCGACGACCTCCCCGGCGACGTCGAGGCCGGGGATATCGTCCGGGCTGCCGGGCGGAGCCTTGTAGTCGCCGCGGAGCTGGAACATGTCGGCGCTGTTCAGTCCGGCGGCCCTGACGCGCACCAGCAGCTCGCCCCTGCTCGGAACAGGGTCGGGGTGCTCGCGGATCGTCAGCTTGCCGTCCTCGATCGTCACTGCGCGCAACGGGCTCCTCCGAGAGTGGGTGCGGCCGGCCCGGCTAGCGGGCTCCGGCGATGGGCGGGTCGATGAGGTAGATGGCGCGCATCCAGATGGTGTGCAGCACGGCGACCGCGGTCGCGCGGTCCGCCTGCTCGCCGGGCTGGCCGAAGTTGAGGGTCAGGTAGCGCTCGCTCATCCATACCAGCGCGACGGCCATCTCGCGCAGGTGGTGCAGGGCGATGCGCCCGGCGGCCCGGTCGCGCTCCAGCCTGGCGACGGTGGCGTCGATGAACAGCTGCACCAGCCTGGCGTAGGCCTCCTCGATCTCCTGGTCGTGGTTGGCGGCCTCGGCGATCGCGCGCAGCAGCGGGCCATGCCGCTCGTACACGCCGGTGAGCAGCTCAAACGACTGCAGGCTCTCGACACGTGGGTTGTCGCCGCCGCCCAGCCACGCCCCGGCCATGTCGTACAGGCTCTCGGCGAGGTCGCTCATCAGCCGGACGAGCAGCTCCTGGCGGTCGGCGAAATGCCGGTAGAACGCGGTGCGGGACTGGCCCGTGGCGGCCATCAGGTCGTCGACGGTGAGCTCGCGGAACGGGCGCTCGCGCAGGAGTCGCTCCGCCGCCTCGAGGATCTCTCGCTCAGACTCCTCTCGCCGGCGGCGATGGTGCTTGCGGATCTCTGCCCTGCTCGCCACGAGGGGGAGCGTAGCGCACCAGCGCACCGCCGCGCGCGTCCCCAGACGCCATGCGCAGCGCTGTTACGGCATGTTTGACGCGCTGTCACGCTTCCCGTACCCTCCGCAGTCAGCGGCTGTGCCACGATCCCAGCGCCGAGCCACGCACACCGATCGCGGCGAGGTGCCGTCACTGACCCGGAATGGCTTTACCACTGGGAAGATCTGGCGCACACTCGCCATAGACGCCGACCTGGAGGCAGCGACGAGCGGATGGCCGAGCGTTCCGTCGCGGAGCGCGCAAGCCAGGTCGAGGAGACGATCGGAGTCGGTGCCGAGGCCGCCTGGGGCCTTCAGCATCGGGCCAGTGGAGCGCCCGGCGCCGTCAGGTTGCCGCCAGGGGCGGGTTCGGCCCCCCCGCCCGTCCCTGGCGGCAGTTACCAATTTCCCTCTTGCGAAAGGTGCGACGAGCGGCGAAGGTGTCGCCATGCCGCCGACCAGCGTGCCCGGAGAGCTGCGCCTCTTCGCCCTCCCGGACGAAGAGGCGGATCCCGGTGTGGCCAACGGGCAGCCCGCCAGGCGGCGACGCCGTCGTGCGCGGACGCGGGGCCGTCCAGGCCCGCTGCTGCTGGCCGTCGACGGCAACGGCCTGGCGCACCGCGCCTTCCACGCCGTCGGAGGCGTCGACGCCGAGCCCGGCGCGGCGGCCGGGCGCGTGCTCGCCATGCTGGCCAAGATCGCCGGGGAGGTGCAGCCGACCGCCTGCGTGATCGGCTTCGACGACCCGATCCACAGCGCGCGACGCCAGCGGCATCCTTCCTATAAGGCGGCGCGGCCCCCGAAGCCGGACGAGCTGGTGGGTCTGCTGGACGAGCTTCCAGAGCTGCTGCACCAGCTCGGGCTGTGCGTGGTCGTGCCCGACGGGCTGGAGGCCGACGACGTGCTCGGCTCGGCGGCCGCGCTGGCCTCCAGGCGCCTTGTCGCCGCCACCCTGGCCACCGGCGACCAGGACGCCTTCGGTCTGGTGCGCCCGACCGTCCGGGTGCTGCTGCTGGTGGCGGGCGGGCGCATCGAGCAGGTCTCGCCGAGCTGGCTGCGAGCCCGCTACGGGGTGGGACCCGAGCAGTACCTCGAATTCGCCGCGCTGCGCGGCGACTCCAGCGACTGCCTGCCCGGGGTGCGGGGCGTGGGCGCGGTGACCGCGGCCAGGCTGCTGGCCGTCTACCCCGACGTGGAGACGGCGATCGCCAATCCCGCCGGCGTGGCCACGCTCCTCGGCTCGTGGGTGGCCGAGGCGCTTGTCACCCACCGCGCCACCTACGAGCTGAACCGCGAGCTGATGACCATCCGCACCGACGTGCCGCTCGACCTGGCCGCCTGCAACCGGCCGCTGGACCGGCGCGGCGTGGCGGAGACGCTGGCCGAGCGGGGCCTCGACGACCTCGTCACCCGCGTGCTCGCGAGCTTCGCGCTGCTGGGCCGGGCAGCCTGGCGGCGCTCACCCGAGGCTTGACCACAAGGGATGGGGACGTTGCGAAGGAGTCAGTGGGTGCGCAGGCGCTGGGCGACCGTTGTCGGGGTGGTGCTCGCGCTGGTGGGTCTGCTGTGGTTCCTGCAGGGCATCGGTGTGGTCAAGGGCAGCTTCATGACCGGCGAGCCGGTGTGGGCGATCATCGGCCTGGTGCTCCTGGTGATCGCCGGACGGCTGCTTGCGGAAGCGCTCCGAGGCAATCGGTCGTAGGGTGGATGGCGGTCCCATGGCCATGGTCGCCGAGGTCGCGGGCTGGCTTGCGGACCGTTCGGGGATGATCGACGAATGAGGGAGCCGATGACCATTCCTGCGGCGCCCGCTCACGCCACGCTGGGTGAGCTGCGCGCCTCCGGGCATCAGTACAAGGACGTCAAGCAAGAGATCCGTGACAACCTCCTGGCAAGACTCGCGTCCAACGGGGAGCGCTTCCCCGGCATCATCGGCTTCGACGAGACCGTGCTGCCCGAGCTGGAGCGCGCCCTGCTCGCCGGCCACGACATCGTGCTGCTCGGCGAGCGGGGGCAGGGCAAGACGCGCCTGATCCGCTCGCTCACCCACCTGCTGGACGAATGGTCCCCGGCGGTGGCGCGCTGCGAGATCAACGACCATCCGTACGCGCCGATCTGCGTGTCGTGCCGGTGGCGCCTGGCCGAGCAGGGCGACGACCTGGAGATCGTCTGGCGGCACCGCTCCGAGCGCTACGGCGAGAAGCTGGCCACGCCGGACACCAGCGTCGGCGACCTCATCGGCGACGTCGACCCGATCAAGGTCGCCGAGGGCCGCACCCTCGGCGATCCCGAGACCGTGCACTACGGCCTGGTGCCGCGCACCAACCGCGGCATCTTCAGCGTCAACGAGCTGCCGGACCTCGCGGAGCGCATCCAGGTCGCGCTGCTCAACGTGCTCGAGGAGCGAGACATCCAGGTGCGCGGCTACCAGCTGCGCCTGCCGCTCGACCTGCTGCTGGTGGCGAGCGCGAACCCGGAGGACTACACCAACCGCGGGCGCATCATCACCCCGCTCAAGGACCGCTTCGGCGCCGAGATCCGCACGCACTACCCGCTGCGCCTGGACGACGAGGTGGCGCTGATCCGCCAGGAGGCGGTGCTGCGCTGGCAGGGCGGCCCGCTCGGCGAGCCGGTCGTGCCCGATCACCTGCTCGAGATCATCGCCCGCTTCACCCGCGCGGTGCGCGAGGCACCCCAGATCGACGCCCGCTCGGGCGTGTCCGCCCGCTTCGCCATCGCCGCCGCCGAGACGGCCGCCGCCTCGGCCGTGCGCCGCGCCGCGGTCACCGGCGAGCCGGTGCCGGTGGTGCGGGTGGTCGACCTGCCGGCCGTGGTGCCCACCGCGCTCGGCAAGGTCGAGGTCGACGAGCTCGAGGAGGGCCGCGAGCTCGACCTGCTCAAGCACCTGCTGAGGCGGGCGGTGATGGAGACCTTCCGCGCGCGCCTGGCCGGCCAGGACCTCTCCGGCGTGCTGCGCCGCTTCGACGACGGCGCCACGGTGGAGAGCGGCGAGCTGGTCTCCGCACCGGAGCTGCTGCAGCGCATCGGGCCGGTGGTGGGACTGGCGGGGCTGCTGCGCCGGCTCGGCGACTCCGAGACCGAGACGCCCGGGGTCGCCGCCGCCGCGCTCGAGTTCGCCCTCGAGGGCCTGCACCTGGGCAAGCGGCTCGGCAAGGAGGAGCTGCCGGGTCGGGCGGTGTACGGGCGGTGAGCTCCCGCTCCAGGTACGGGCCCTGGCAGGGCGGGCCCGACCCGCTCGAGCCGCCGTTCGACCTGCGCGAGGCGCTGGACCGCATCGGCGAGCGCGTGCTGGCGGGGGAGCGGCCCGGCGAGGCCCTCTCTTCGCTGCTGCGGCGCGGCATGCCTGGCACGCGGGGCCTGCGTGACCTGCTGCGCCGCGCCCGCGAGCGCCGCCAGGAGCTGCGCGAGCGCGGCCGCCTCGGCGGCGTGCTGGAGCGCGTGCGCGAGCTGCTCGACCAGGCGGTGGAGCAGGAGCGGCAAGCGCTGTTCCCTGACCCGTCAGACGCCGCCAGGATGGCCGAGGCCGAGCTGGACCAGCTCCCCGGCGACACCGCCCGGGCGGTGCGCCAGCTCGCCGACTACCGGTGGCGCTCGCCGGAGGCGGCCGCCACCTACGAGCAGATCCGCGACCTGCTGCGCAGCGAGGTGCTCGATACCCAGTTCCGCGGTATGCGCGACGCGCTCGCCGGCGCCAACCCCGAGCAGATGCAGCGCGTCAAGGACATGCTCGGCGCGCTGAACGAGCTGCTGGACGCGGACGCCCGCGGAGAGGAGACGCAGCCGCGCTTCGACGAGTTCATGCGCCAGTACGGGGACTTCTTCCCGGAGAACCCGTTCCCGGAGAACCCGCGTAACCTCGACGAGCTGATCGACTCGCTGGCGCGCCGGGCGGCCGCCGCCAGCCGGCTGATGAGCTCGCTGTCGCCGGAGCAGCGAGCCGAGCTGGCGCAGCTGACGGAGTCGGTCCTCGGCGATCTCGCGCTCGAGTACGAGCTGGACCGCCTCGGGCAGGCGCTGCGCCAGCGGAGGCCCGACCTGCCCTGGGGCGAGCGCGCCGTGATCGGCGGCCGCGAGCCGCTCGGCCTCGGCGACGCCACCACCGCCCTCGAGGAGCTGGCCGACCTGGAGTCGCTGGAGGCGGCCCTGGCCCAGGACTACCCGGGCGCCTCCCTCGACGACGTGGACATCGAGGCGCTCGAGCGGGCCCTCGGCCGCCGCTCGGTCGAGGACCTCGACGCCCTGCGCGCGATCGAGCGCGAGCTGACAGAGCAGGGCTACCTCACCCGCGACCACGGCCGGCTCAAGCTCACGCCGAAGGCGATCCGGCGCATCGGCGCCACCGCCCTCCGGCGGATCTTCCGCCACCTGGAGGCGCGCGGTCGCGGCGACCACGACACTGAGGGCGCCGGCCTCGCCGGGGAGCTGACGGGCGCGACCCGGCCCTGGCACTTCGGCGACGAGCAGCCGCTGGACGTGGTCGGCACGCTCCGCAACGCCGTGCTGCGCCAGGGCCCCGAGCTGGCCAGGGGCCGACCCGGCGGGCGGCCCGCCGCCGGCGGGACGGCGGCGACGACCCGCCCGCGCCTGCGCTTGGAGGCGGGCGACTTCGAGGTGCTCGAGACGGAACGGCGCACCGCCGCCGCGGTCTGCCTGCTGATCGACCTGTCGTACTCGATGGTGCTGCGCGACGCCTGGGCCGCCGCCAAGGCGACCGCGCTGGCCCTCAACAGCCTGATCTCGACCCGCTACCCGCAGGACGCCCTGCAGATCATCGGCTTCTCCGCGCTGGCGCGGAACCTCAGGGCCGGGGAGCTGGCGGAGCTCGAGCCGGACATGGTCCAGGGCACCAACCTGCAGCACGCGCTGATGCTTGCCGGCCGGCACCTGGACCGCCACGCCGACGCCGAGCCGATCGTGCTGGTGGTCACCGACGGCGAGCCCACCGCGCACCTCGAGCCCGGCGGCGTGCCCTGGTTCGAGTGGCCGCCGCTGCCGCGGACGCTCGAGCTGACCCTGGCCGAGGTGCTGCGGCTGACCAAGCGCGGCGCGACCGTCAACGTCTTCATGCTGGATGACGAGCCGCGCCTGGTCCGCTTCGTGCAGACCCTGGCGCGGCTCAATCACGGCCGGGTGTTCTCGCCCGCCACCGACCGCCTGGGCGACTACGTCGTCAGCGACTACATCCGCACCCGCCGCGGGCGCCGCCCGGCCTGAGGCGTCGGGGGCACCGCGTTCAAGCGCGTCCGCGGCGTCAGCCCGCAGGAGCGCCGCGCCGGCGCATCCATCGGCTGAGCCGGGGGAACCTGCTCGGCGGATATGCTTCCATCCGGCCCAGGCAGCAGTGTAGAATCACATCGCTGTAATTCTCCCGCGGGGGATCGCTACGGTCGGTTGGCCGGCCGCTCCCGCGGGGACAGGATGGGCCTCGGGCCGCGAGGGGAAGCGTGGTCCGGGGCCCTTCCATGCGTGACGAGAAGAAGGGAGCGCCGCCGTGGAGCCTGTCGACCTCCCGGTGCGGCGGCTCGACCCAGAGCAGCCGCTGCCCGCCTATGCCCATCCGGGCGACGCCGGCGCCGACCTGTGCGCGGCCGAGGACGTGGTGCTGCCGCCGGGCGGCCGGGCAGTGGTCGGCACGGGGCTGGCGGTCGCGGTGCCAGAGGGCTTCGCGGCGTTCGTGCATCCCCGCTCCGGGCTCGCCGCCCGGCACGGGGTCGCGCTGGTGAACGCGCCCGGCACGATCGACGCCGGCTACCGGGGCGAGGTGCGCGTGATCCTGCTGAACACCGACCTGACCGAGCCGTTCACGGTCCGCCGCGGCGACCGCATCGCCCAGCTCGTCGTCCAGCCGGTGGTCCAGGCCCGCTTCCTCCCGGTCGACGAGCTGCCCCCCCTCCGTCCCGCGACGGTGGCCTGCTCACCGCGCGCCAGGGGCGAGGGCGGCTTCGGCTCCACCGGGCGGTAGCGGCCGCGGCGGCAGGGCGCCTTCCCCGCCCGCAGGGGCCGCCCGCCCGCAGGCCCGCCATTCCCGCGGCAACCCGATACGCTTGACTGGAGCGCCGGCCTCCGGCCGGTTGCGGTTGCATCGCCCGACAGGCGGGAAGGCAAGAGGCACGATGGACTCACGCAGCGAACGACCCTGGGGAGAACGGTTGTCCGACGAGAGCGCCACCGCGGTCGGCGACGAGCGTTCCACCCGGCAACTGGTGACCGACGCGATGAAGGTGGTGCGGGCGCGCCTCGGCGACATCCGCCGCCAGGGGATCCAGCCTCTGCTCGACGAGGCCGCCACGCAGGTGCGGCCGGCGACGCCGCAGGAGCTGCGCGCCCGCTACCCGGATCTGCCCGACGACGAGGTCGCTCATCGACTGATCGAGCGCGCCGCACGCACCGCCGGGGCAGTGGCCCTGGGCATCGGCGGCATGGTCGCCGCCCAGGAGGCGCTGGCCGCCATCTCCGCCGCGGCCCCGCCGGCCAGCGGCTCCTTCCTCGGCGCGGTCGGCATCACCGCACTTGCCGAGGTGCTGGTGCTGTTCGTGCTCGAGGCGAAGCTCCGCGCGGACCTCGGGGCGCTGGCGGGGCAGCCCGTGCCGAGCCCGCGTGATCTGGTGAGCGGGGTCGTCTCCGAGGTCCAGGCGGCGGGCGGCTGGGGCAAGCTGCGCGGCGGCTCACTGCGTCGCGCCCTGCCCGAGGCGGCCGCGCGGCGCATCGCGGCCCAGGTGGCGCGGTTGGTGCCGACCCGTTTCGCGCGGATCGTGATCCCAGAGGTGGTGGCGCCGCTGGTCGGCTCGGTGTTCGCGGCCAGGATGGCGGTCAGGCAGGTCCGCACCGCCGGGCAGGCCCGCTGGGCGGAGCTGCGCTCGATGCCCCGCACCACGGCGACCTGGGGCACCCCAACCATGTCCCACAGGCCAGGTCCCGGCCCCCACCGGCCGGATCCCGGCGGCGCCAACGGCGGCCGTCCGCCCGGGTCCCATCCGTCCACGTGGGGTCCCAACCCCCACCCCGGCGGCGGCTTCAACCGCCAGGAGCTGCCCCCACCCGAGCCGCCGAGCGCCTGACCTCACGTTTCGCCTGACACCACCGCCCAGCCCGCGGCGCCGCGGGTTCCGGGCGGGGGTTCCGGGCCCCTACCCGCGCGGCAAGGTGGCCTCGCGAGGCGTGGTGCGATGAGGCTTAACGCCTTCGACACAGGGGTGTTACCGCAGACGACCTTCGCGGCGCCGCCGTGTCAGTAGACTGGCGACCTCCCCCGATGTCATGTATGTCGTGGAAGTCAAGGACGATCCGAGGAGCCATGCTTCAGTTAGTCGAGCGATCCGATCAACTTACGACGATCTACGAGGAGGTGCTGCGCCGCAACCCCGGAGAGCCAGAATTCCATCAGGCCGTCCACGAGGTCCTGGCCAGCATCGCTGCGGTGCTCGCAAAGCACCCCGAATACGCCGACGCGCGGATCGTCCAGCGGCTCTGCGAGCCCGAGCGGCAGATCATCTTCCAGGTGCCGTGGGAGGACGACCGCGGCCAGATCCACGTCAACCGTGCCTTTCGAGTGGAATTCAACAGCGCCCTCGGTCCCTACAAGGGCGGCCTGCGCTTCCACCCGTCCGTCTACCTGGGCACCGTCAAATTCCTCGGCTTCGAGCAGGTCTTCAAGAACGCCCTCACCGGCATGCAGATCGGCGGCGGCAAGGGCGGCTCGGATTTCGACCCCAAGGCCCGCTCCGACCGCGAGATCATGCGCTTCTGCCAGAGCTTCATGACCGAGCTGCACCGCCACCTCGGCGAGGACACCGACATCCCCGCGGGCGACATCGGCGTGGGCACGCGCGAGATCGGCTACCTCTTCGGCCAGTACAAGCGCATCACCAACCGCTACGAGTCCGGCACGCTCACCGGCAAGGGGCTCGGCTGGGGCGGCGCGCCGGTGCGCACCGAGGCCACCGGCTACGGCTGCGCCATCTTCGTCGGCGAGATGCTCGCCGTCATCGGCGCCTCCTTCGACGGCCGCCGGGTGGTCGTGTCCGGCTCCGGCAACGTCGCCATCTACGCCATCGACAAGGTCGCCCAGCTCGGCGGCCGCGTGGTGGCCTGCTCCGACTCAGCCGGCTACGTCGTCGACGACAAGGGCATCGACGTCGAGCTGCTGAAGCAGGTCAAGGAGGTCGGGCGGCGGCGCCTCAGCGCCTATGCCGACGCGCGCCGGGACGCGACCTTCGTGCCGGGCCGCGCCGTGTGGGAGGTGCCGTGCGACATCGCCCTGCCCTCGGCGACCGAGAACGAGATCAGCGGCGAGGACGCCATCCGCATGATCAAGAACGGCTGCATCGCGGTGGGGGAGGGCGCCAATATGCCAACCACCGCCGAGGGCGTCCGCGTCTTCCTCGAGGCGGGCGTGGCCTTCGCCCCTGGCAAGGCGGCCAACGCCGGCGGCGTGGCCACCTCCGCCCTCGAGATGCAGCAGAACGCCGCCCGCGACTCGTGGACCTTCGAGGAGTCGGAGCGCCGCCTCGGCCAGATCATGCGCGGCATCCACGACCGCTGCGCCGGCACCGCCGACGCCTACGGCGTGCCGGGCAACTACGTCGTCGGCGCCAACATCGCCGGCTTCACCCGCGTCGCCGACGCCATGCTGGCGCTCGGCGTCGTCTGAGCGCCGGCGGCCCGGAGGGCGATCAGGAGCGTGGCCAGGCCGGCACCGCCTCGTCCGGCAGCAGCAGGGTTGGCCGACCGTCCAGCACGTGCTGGATCAGTGGCGCGAGCGGGTCGCGGGGGCGGGCGCCGGTCTGGGCGATGATCCGCGCCGCGGCGGCCGAGCCCAGGCGCCCGCACTCCGGCAGGTCCCAGCCCTGCGCCAGGCCGTGCAGGAAGCCCGCCGCGTACATGTCGCCGGCCCCGGTGGTGTCGAGCACTTGCACGGGGAACGGGTCGACATTGGCGACCTCGTCGCCGGCGACGATCACCGACCCCCTGGCGCCGCAGGTCAGCGCGGCCACCGACACGCGGCCGCGCACCAACTGCAGCGCCTGCTCGAAGCTGGGGACCTGGAACAGCGAGGCGATCTCCTCCTCGTTGGCGAACAGCACGTCGACCGCGCCGTCGATCAGCTCCACGAAGGACTCGCGGTGCCGGTCCACGCAGAAGGGGTCGGACAGGGTGAGGGCGACCTGGCGCCCGGCGGCGTGGGCCAGCCGCGCCGCCTCGCGGAAGGCCTCCTTGGCGCTCGGGCGGTCCCACAGGTATCCCTCGAGGTAGACCAGCTTGGCGCGGGCGATCAGGTCCGGCTGGACGTCCTCCGGCCCGAGGTCGGTGGAGGCGCCGAGGTAGGTGTTCATCGTGCGCTGGGCGTCCGGGGTGACGACGATCACGCAGCGGCCGGTGGCCGGCCCCTCGGTGGCGGGCGACACCGAGAACTCGACCCCGGTCGCGCGCAGGTCGTCGGCGAACACGTTGCCGAGCTTGTCGTCGCGCACCCGGCCGATGTAGGCCGCCGACCCGCCGAGCGAGGCGATGCCGACCATGGTGTTGGCGGCCGAGCCGCCCGACATCTCCAGCGCCGGCTCCATCGCCTGGTAGAGGTGATGAGCGCGGTCTTCGTCGATCAGCGTCATCGTGCCCTTGGCGAGGCGGTGCAGGACGACGAAGTCGTGCGGCTTGTGGTCGAGGACGTCGACCAGGGCGTTGCCGATGCCCACGACGTCCAGCTCGACGGTCATCGCTGCCATCCTCCCAGGCACGGTCGAGCGAGCAGGGGGGCTGCTCGCAGGGGCAGATATATCACGGATTCCCGCACCGGCTGAAGCTACTCCCCGCAGCGGACGGCCCCGGCGCGGCGCGCGCGCCGGGGCCGTCCGCGAAGGCGGGTACCGCCAGGTGCTTCAGGTGCTCAGCGCTCGATCGGGACGCCGACCAGCGAGCCCCACTCGGTCCAGGAGCCGTCGTAGTTGCGGACGTTGGGGTAGCTCAGCAGCTCGTGCAGGACGAACCAGGTGTGGGCCGAGCGCTCGCCGATGCGGCAGTAGGCCACCACGTCCTTGTCCGAGGTGACGCCCTGGCCCCCGTACAGCTCGGCGAGCCGCTCGTCGGTGAGGAACTTGCCGGTGGTGCCGTCGACCGCCTTGAGCCACGGGATGTTCGCGGCGCCCGGGATGTGACCGGGACGCTGCGCCTGCTCCTGGGGCAGGTGGTCGGGCGCCAGCTTCTCGCCCCGGTACTCCTCGGGCGAGCGCACGTCGACCAGGGCGCGGTCCGGCTTGTTGACGTACTCCTCCAGCACCTGGTCGCGGAAGGCGCGGATGGACAGGTCCGGCTTCTGCAGCGGGTAGCCGCTGGTGGACGAGATGGGGGTGGAGCCGGTGGTCAGCTCGCGACCCTCGAGCTCCCATGCCTTGCGGCCGCCGTCCACCAGCTTCACCGGGTGGTGGCCGTAGACCTTGTAGTACCAGTACGCGTAGGCGGCGAACCAGTTGTTGTTGCCCCCGTAGAGCACCACCAGCGTGTCCGGGGTGATGCCCAGTGAGTCCTGCAGCTTGGCGAACTGCTCCGGGTCGATGAAGTCGCGGCGCAGCGGGTCCTGGAGGTCGGTGTTCCAGTTGACGGCGACCGCGCCGGGGATGTGGCCGCGGCCGTAGGCGTCGGTGTCCTCGTCGACCTCGACGATGCGGATGCTCGGGTCGTCGAGGTGCTGGGCCAGCCATTCGGTGCTGACCAGCACGTCGTCACGCTTGGCCATGGGTTTCTCCTTGAAAGGGCCGGCGTGTGGGCCGGAGATGGGTGGGTACGCAAGTCTGGGCGCAGACCGCCAGGGGCGGCTGGAGCGAGAGGCCACGGCGCGGTCAGACAGCCACGCGGGGCGCCGCGGCCGGGCGACAGGGGGGACGACCGGCCGCCGAGTTGCCGGTGCCCAGCCCCATCGGCGCGCAGGCACGAGTCGTCAGAGCGGCCGGCCCGAGCGGCTCACGCATGGCCGCGCCGGTCGCCAACAGCTCGGACTCGAGCAGTGCGATCATGTGGCACTACAGGCTGCCAGGTCGGTGGGGGCCTCGTCAATCGTCGCTCGCGGCCCCCGAGTGGACACTCCTGTTGCACGCTCGGCGACCGGTGCCCAACACTGGACGGCGCCAAGCCGCGAGCGGCTCGGCCTGCACGGAGGTGAGGGTTGGCGTCCAAGGCGCAGTCGAGGTCCAACGCGCGGCAGTTCCATGAGCACTGGGCCGACGAGATGGACGGCGCGGCGATGTACCGCGCCCTTGCCGAGCGTGCCAAGGGCGAGCAGCGGGAGATCTTCCTCGAGCTCGCCGGGGCCGAGGAGCGGCACGCTCGCCACTGGGCCGCCAAGCTGGTCGAGCTGGGCGAGCCAGAGCCCCTGGCCGCCGACCACCGCCTGAGCTTCAAGACCAGGCTGATCGCCTGGCTGGCACGGCGGCTCGGCCCGAGCGCGGTGCTGCCGATCGTGGAACGGGCCGAGATCGCGGACGCCGGCCATTACGACGACGTGCCCGACGCCTCCCTGGCCATGGCCACCGACGAGCGCATCCACGCGCGTGTGCTGGCCGGGCTCACACCCTCCAACGCCAAGAGCGGCATCATGCGGGGAGAGCGCTGGCACCGGGGCGACCGCTCCGGCGCCCTGCGGGCGGCGATCTTCGGCGTGAACGACGGCCTGGTCTCCAACCTGTCGCTGGTCATGGGCGTGACCGGCGGGGAGGTCGGCCGCGACTTCATCCTGCTCGCCGGGCTGGCCGGGCTGCTGGCCGGCGCGTTCTCGATGGGCGCCGGCGAGTACATCTCCGTCACCTCGCAGCGCGAGCTGTTCCAGCGCGAGATCGCCCTGGAGTCCGAGGAGATCACCGCCATGCCCGACGAGGAGGCCAACGAGCTCGCCCTCATCTACCGGGCCAAGGGCATCGGTCGCCAGGAGGCGGAGGCGATGGCCGCCCGCATCATGCGCGACCACGACACCGCGCTGGACACCATGGCCCGCGAGGAGCTCGGGCTGAACCCCGAGGAGCTCGGGTCGCCCATCCGGGTCGCGGTCTCCAGCTTCATCTCCTTCGCCACCGGCGCGGTGGTGCCCGTGATCCCGTGGCTGCTGGCCGCGGGCACGGCCGCCTTCCTCGCCTCGATCATCCTCTCAGCGCTGGCGCTGTTCCTGGTTGGTGCCGGTATCAGCCTGCTCACCGGGCGCTCCGCGGTCCGCTCCGGCCTGCGCCAGCTCCTGGTGGGCGGAGCCGCCGCCGCGACCACCTTCGGGATCGGCCGGCTGATCGGTGTGAGCGTGAGCTAGCCGATGACCATACGTCCTTTTGATCTCAAGCACCTGCTCCTCGTGGGGCCGCCCGGCTCCGGCAAGGGCACGCTCGGTCCCCACCTGTCCGAGCTGCTCGGCGTTCCCCACGTCTCGTCCGGCCAGTTGCTGCGGGCGTCGGTGGCGGACGGCGACCCGCATCGCATCAGCGAGCAGGTCAACCGCGGCCACATGATCCCTGACCGCATCGTCGCGCAGGTCATGGCCGAGCATCTCGCGAACGGCTTCATCCTCGACGGCTACCCGCGCAACGTCCGCCAGGCGGACGAGCTGGACCGGGTGCTCGCCGCCGACGGCCGGCAGATCCAGCTCGTCCTGGAGCTGGTGATGCCGGACGAGGTCGCGTCGGCGAGGCTGTCGCGGCGCGCGCGGATGGAGAGCCGCAGCGACGACAATCCCGACACCGTCTCCGCCCGGCTCGTGACCTACCGGCGCGAGGCGGTCCCGCTGCTCGCGCACTACGCCGACCGGGTCAGGCGCGTGAGCGCCTCGGGCGACCTCGACGAGGTGTTCGAGCGGGCGGAGCGCGCCCTCAGCTCCCTGCCCAAGGGCGCGCGCGCCCGGCAGGGAGCCCCCGATGGCCAGGCGTGAGCGAGGCGGTCGCGTGCCCTCCGACCGTGCGGGCGCGGCATTCGAGGAGCGGGTGGCGCGGCTCGCGGCGGCGGTGCCACCGCTGGACGCGGCGGCCGAGGCCGCGGCCAGGGACCGGCATGCGCGGCTCATCAAGCCGGCCGGCAGCCTGGGACGGCTCGAGGAGCTGGGCGCGCGGCTGGCGGCCATGGCCGGGCGCTGCCCGCCGCCGCTGCCGGCCGCTCCTGCGGTGCTGGTCGCGGCCGGGGATCACGGCGTGGTCGCGCAGGGCGTCACCCCATGGCCGCAGGCGATCACCGGCGCCATGGTCGCCGCCATGGCGGCCGGGCAGGCGGCGGTCAACGCCATGGCGGGCGTGATCGGCGCGCGGCTCCGACTGCTCGACGTCGGCGTGGCCGCGGCGCCGGCGCCCCATCCGCTCGTGCTGCCGGCGAACGTGCGGCGGGGCACCGCCGACCTCGCGGTCGAGCCGGCGATGTCCAGGCAGGAGGCGGCGCGAGCGCTGCTGGCTGGTGCCGACGCCGCCGGCGAGCTGCTGGACGAGGGCGCCGACCTCCTGGTCACCGGCGACATGGGCATCGGCAACACCACCGCGGCCGCCTGCCTGGTGGCGGCCTTCACCGGCCGGCTCCCGGCCGCGGTGACGGGCCGCGGCACGGGCATCGACGACGCCACCTGGGAGCTGAAGGTGAAGGTGGTTGAGCGGGCGCTGGCGCGCCACGATCCCGACCCGGCCGACCCCATCGGCGCGCTGGCCAGCGTCGGCGGGCTCGAGCACGCCGCCCTGGCCGGCCTGCTGCTCGCCGGCGCGTCCAGGCGGGTGCCTGTCGTGCTCGACGGCGTCAACGCCGACGTGGCGGCGCTCGTCGCCTGCGCCATCGCGCCGCGGGTCGCTGGCTTCCTGGTCGCCGGCCACCGCTCTGTCGAGCCCGGGGCCAGCGCCGCCCTCGAGCACCTGGGTCTGTCGCCGCTGATCGACCTCGAGCTGCGGCTCGGCGAGGGGACCGGCGCGCTGCTCGCCGTGCCGATCGTGCGCTGCGCCGCCGCCGTCCTGTCGATGGCGACCTTCGCCGAGGCCGGCTTCGCGGAGTGAGCTGCCCCATGCCCTGCGCCCTCCGCTCGTATGGCTCAATCATCTAAGCTTTGGCCCAAACGTTGCGGCGTGCCCATTTCCGTGTCAAGTGCGGCTTTCGTCGATGCTGCGAGCGGTCCCGAAGATGCGTTGTCACTACGCTCGTCAACTTATTGACACTCCAATCCGCTCGATGCTTGCATCCGGCTGGTGCCGACGCGGAGGTGGAGACCATGACGGTCCGCGCGACCGCCACGCTGGTGGACAACCCCGCGAGCGATGAGATCGTGATCGTCTCGGTGCGGGTGCCGGCGGTGCGCCGGCCGGTGAGGAGGAGAGCGTCTCTTGGCGGCCCCTGACCTGCCGGGCACCATCAGGGACGGGTTCCCGATCTTCCGGTCCAGGGTCTACCTCAACAGCTGTGCGCAGCGCCTTCCACTTCGACGACCGCCGCACCATCGTGGTCAGCGACTTCGAGTTCCCCACCATCGGCCAGATCTGGCACGCGCAGGAGCTGCGTGGCGCCCGGGTCGTGCACGTGCCGGCCGCCGTCGACGGCACCATCCCGCTGGAGCGCTTCGAGGCCGCGATCGACGACGACACCGCCCTGGTGGCGATCACCTCGATCAGCTTCCGCAACGGCGCGCGGCTCGACGTCGACGGGGTGGTGCGGCTCGCCCACGAGCGCGGCGCCCGCGTCCTGCTCGACGTCTACCAGGCGATCGGGGCGATCCCCATCGACGTGCGCGTGCTCGACGCCGACTTCCTGGTGACCGGCGTGCTCAAGTACCTGCTGGGCTCGGCGGGGCTGGCGTTCCTGTACTGCCGCCGCGACCACCTGGAAGGGCTGGTGCCCACCGTCACGGGCTGGTTCGCCGACGCCGACGTCTTCCAGATGGACGTCCACGACTACTCGCCCTCGCCGACGGCCCGCCGCTTCGAGTCGGGCACCCCGCCCGTGCCCAACATCTACGCGGGGATCGCCGGCATCGAGCTGATGCGCGAGATCGGCATCGCCCAGACCGCGGCGCACGTGCGCGCCCTGAACGACCTGTTGCTCGAAGGGCTGGACGCGCTGGGCGCCCGGGTCCTCACCCCGCGCGACCCCGCCAGGCGCGGACCGCTCATCGCGGTCGCCTCCAACGACGTGGACGCTCTGGTCGCGGCGCTGGCCGCCCGGCGGATCGTGGTCTCCTCACGCGACGCCAACCTGCGCGTCTCCGCCCACTGCTACAACACCACCGAGGACGTCGTGACGCTGCTCGACGCCCTGGCGCGCCACCGCGCGCTGCTGGCCTGAGGCGGGCTAGACCGAAGTTACGCCGGTTTCTGGGTGTGATCTTTGGCTGACCAGCGGGAATGGTGTCAGACGCACCCGAGGTGTAGACACTAGATGATTTGTGTCGATGGGGTCAACATGCGAGAATCACGCCGTGACACGCA
>WNGB01006077.1_pt1 | contig 18812 bp, 22 predicted proteins | sample 5400681 | NCBI WGS metagenome assembly WNGB01 (sample SAMN13153367, study PRJNA577476) | soil metagenome | isolation source: 115 cm soil or saprolite under grassland replicate 2 | place: USA:California | collected 2016-06-15
CCGCCACCCGCACCCGCCGCAGCCGCCCGTTCCCCCACCCGCCCAGCACCCCGCCGCACGACGGGCACGCCAGGTCCCCGCCCGCCAGCTGCCGCTCGACCTCATCCCGGTCACCGTTTACCGTGAGCACGACGCCTCCAAGCGTCAACCCAGCGGCCCTCCCCGAGCTTCGCCAAAAGATCACGGGGAGGGCCGCACCACAAACCGACCCGCTCACCGTGCCGCCCCGCCCGCCCCGCCCGCAACCCCCGCCCCGAAACCAGCCACCCGCCCCCTGAAGCACCAGCCCCCGCCCACCACATCGGCACGGTGCCGCCGCCGACGAACACACACCCACGCCTCAGCCAGCATCCGCCACATCGGCATCCCCAATGCCGCCAAAAGCCCCCGACATCGGAATCCTGAGCGCCGCTCTACAACTGGCGCGCCACCGAGGTCAGCGAATGACCGCATGCGACACGGCCCACGTAACGATTCGTGACTGTCGTCCGTCCGGCCGCTCGCGCGCGCCTGCGCACGTTAAGGCCACATGCGCTGCTCGTCCGGACGAACGGACGGACGATCACAAAGCGTGACTCGGAGGGGAGGTGAGTGCCTTACCAGCCAAGGACATCAACAAGAGAATCGCCGCCGAGATCTCCTGGAGCCGGACTCGCGATCGCAGCGCCCGTACCAAGCCCGCCCGCGATGCTTTTCTCAGACGCTTCGAACGCGAAATCGATCCTGACAACACGCTTCCGCCAGACGAACGCCGCCGACGCGCCCAACACGCCCTACGCGCCCACATGCTCCGCCTAGCGAAGCGTTCCATACGCGCCCGCCACAACGCCCGCTAATCGAGCAGCCAAGAACGCGGACCCCCGCGCATTAGTCGACCGCGCGGGGGTCCGATATTCTTTTAGATTAACAAGCCGCTCCCGGCGGCTCACATCTACATTCTGATCGAATAGTCTAGCGGCCAAACGCATCCAGGATAATTCGCAAGACCTTACGGGCATCAGCACGCCGAAGCGGGTCCTTGGACCATACGGCTGGCGCTACTACGAGGAAAAATACGAGTAGGATTATTAAATAATCCAATAGATATTGATTCATGGCACAACTTTCCTGTAACTAGTGTTAGATGCGCCACGTCCGATTTCCAACAACATGTCTTGCTCGACGCATTCCGAGGATGAGCGATAAGACGCTCACCGTATGCCCTGTGGCACTAAACCTATTGTATCAGTCTCGTGATCAGAGATGTTAGCGCGATGTTCCGCACTTCAGGTACGGGCAACGATACCCGCTGACTGGACTGCAGCAGAAGCTTTGACAGGATCCTAGAGGCGATCAAGCAGGGCGGAGCGCTTGCCTGCTTCGCGGGCGCGTTCCTCGGCCGTGCTCGCGGCGTAGCGGCCCAACATCTGGCGGGACTTCCAACCCGCAAGGCGCATCAGTTCGTCGTCGTTGAGAACGTCCTTGCTGTAGTGCGCGAAGGTGTGGCGGAACATGTGCGGGTGCAGATCCGCTATTCCAGCCTCGCGCCCACGGCGACGGATCATCTGATCGATCCCATCGCCCGTCATCACCCTGCCCCGTTCGGCGAGCCAGTAGCCGACAAGACTGGCCCATTTGTGGGACTTACGTACGCGCCCGTACCTGTCGAGTGCCCGCGCGGTCTGGTGGCCGAACGGCACTATCCGCGCACGCCGCCCCTTGCCAAGGATGTACGCCTCACGTAGTTCGATGTTGACATGGTCGGTCTCGATCCCGGCAAGCTCGGCACGTCGCATTCCGGTATCGAGGAACAGGCTCACGATGGCCAGATCACGCCGCGACATGAAGCCCTTACCATCACAAGCCTTCCGGAGAGCCTTGATTTCTTCCGGCCGCAGCACCCGAGTTTCGGCGTCGGGCACGACAGGAGGCTTCATCTTCGCCATCGGGTTGGGCGTGATCTCTTCCTCTACCTCGTCGGCCCACTTGAAGAATTGCTGTAGCGCCCGGTAATCCACGCTGACACCACCCGGCGTCCGCATCTCCGCAATACCCGCGAAGTATTCGCGAAGGTCGTCACGGGTGATCTCGGCCGCGTCCTTGCGGCAACGCTCGGGCAGCCGGACGTATAAGCGCCGCGCGGCGTTGCCGTAGGTGGTCACGGTCTGGACCGACAGGTTCCGGCCACGAAGATCGATTAACCAAGATCTGATCAAGTCATCCAACGGAACTGCGGGCACGTGGACCTCCAGGGCTTGCCTCCGCGTGCCCCGCAGAGTACCTCCAGGCACTCGTTCTAGCAACGTAGTACAAACCCTGAAAACCACGTTTCCGCTGGTAGCGCCCCGAGCAGGATTCGAACCTGCGGCCTAGTGCTTAGGAGGCACTCGCTCTATCCACTGAGCTATCGGGGCTTGGCGACGCAAAGCCTACCGGGGGCGACCTCACGGAAGCGCGAAGGGCAGGTTGATGCCGTCGAGCGCAGCTGGGCACGGGCAGGTGCGTTCGGCTGGAAGGCCTTCGATGATCTTGAAGAGCAGCTCCCGCAGCCTGGCCACGTTCGCCGCGAACACCTCGAAGACCTCCTGCTGCGTGACGCCGGAGCCCACATCGACCCCGGCATCGAGGTCGGTGACCAGTGCCAGCGAGGTGTAGCACAACGCCAGCTCACGGGCCAGCACGGCCTCGGGGTGTCCGGTCATGCCGATAAGCGTCCAGCCCTGGGCGGAATACCAGCGTGACTCCGCGCGCGAGGAGAACCGCGGTCCCTCGATGATGACGATCGTTCCTGACTCAATCGGCGGCCAACCGGCGCTGCGCGCCACCTCGATCGCGTGCGCCCGCCCCCGCGGGCAGTACGGGTCAGCGAACCCCACGTGCACGGCTCCCCCAGTCTCGAAGAACGTCTGGGTGCGACCGTATGTGCGGTCCACCAGCTGGTCGGGTATGGCCAGCGTGCCGGGCCCGTAATCCGGCGTCAGCGAGCCGACCGCGCTCGGCGCGATCACCTGCCGCACACCGAGCGAGCGAAGCGCCCACAAGTTGGCACGGTAGGGGATCCTGTGCGGGGGGAACTGATGGCCGCGGCCATGCCGGGGAAGGAACGCTACCCGCCGGCCCCCGACGTCGCCCACGACCAGCGCGTCACTCGGCGGCCCGAACGGCGTATCCGGCCGAACCTCCCGCGCTCCTTCGAGGAACTCATAAAGGCCGGAACCGCCGATGACACCGATCTCCGCGCGCATGTCCACGCTGGCGGAGCGTACCGTGCCGCTGTGCCGTTACGCGACCCGGCGCCGTAACATGCCCCGTGCCGTTACGTGCCCCGCGCCGTAACACGGTCCACCGGGCGGTTACGCGACCTTGGACGAGGACGGCTTACTCCCAGAAGCCGAACCCGCGCTTGACGACCCGTTCGAGGACGCCGAAGACGACGAGCCGCTCCCGGACGATTCCTTCGACGAAGACCCCGCGGACGACGAGTCGCTCGACGCTTTCGCCGCAGCCTCGGAGCCGTTCGCCTTGGCGGCCGCGGCGGGCTCTTTCGGCGCGCTCCTGCTGTCCGTCCGGTAGAAGCCAGGTCCCTTGAAGACAATGCCAACAGCTGAGAAGACCTTGCGCAGCCGCCCGCCGCACGCCTCGCACACGGTCAGGGCGTCATCGCTGAACTTCTGCACGACCTCCGACTGCGCGCCGCATGCGGTGCACGCGTACTGATACGTCGGCACAGGTCCTCCTCTAGCTGACGCTGGCACTCAAGCCGCCGGAGTGCTAGCTGTCATGAATGCTAACTGTACAGTGCCACGGCAAATTCCTAAGACGACCCATGCACGTTCCTGAGACGATCCAAGCGCGCGTCACAACGGCAACCGGGTAATCCCTGCCGACGGCCGTGCGACAAGCCGAACCGCCTGGTCGTGCCCCCCCGCAGGCAGTGCGTCAAGCAACTCGCTGTCGTAGACGAGTGCCACCGTCGGGACCGCTGCGCCAACCCGCGCGAGCGCGCGGTCATAGCAGCCGCCGCCGTTGCCGAGGCGCATTCCCCTCCTGTCCACGGCGAGCGCGGGCACGATGACAAGGTCGGCGCTCGCAATCGCGCCAGGCCCGCGCGGCTGCTCCACCGGCTCGACGAGCCCGAGCCGGCCATCGGCCCGGGGCTGCACGGAATCGGGTCCCTCGTAGGACGCCCAGTCCAGGTCGAAGTTCTCGCAGAACAGCGGAAGCAGCACGTAAGAACCGCGCTTCCACAGCGCGTACACCAAACTTCGGGTCTGGGGCTCGGCGCCGACAGAAAAATAAGCCGCGACGGTGCCCGCGGTCTCGGTCTCAGGCAGGCTCAGCACCGCATCGCGGAGCAGCCGGGCAGCAGCCGACCGCTCGTCCTCGGTCAGCCCGGCCCGCGCGGCGCGTACCCGCCGCCGCAACGCGGCCTTGCGCCGCGCCAGCTCAGCGCCGGCGTCATGGCGTGCCACCTCCTGCATCAGCTCAGCTCCTTATGCCGGGAGTGGGCCTGGGTGGGCCCATCGTGGCCCCCAGGCGAATTCCGCCTCCTGGTCGAGATCGACCTCCTCGGAGTCCTTAACGGCTTACGCGGGCGTGACACGCAGCGGCAGCCGTTCGGAATCCATGGTGTTTATCCACAACCAAACAACGCCGGCAGCGGTTATTCACATCCCGTGACACCCTCGCACGACCCGCGCTCCTGACCCCTTAGGGTTTCGAGCATGGCTCAATTTGCCGCTGTCACCAAGGCAGTCGTCCCCACCGCGGGCCTGGGTACCAGGTTCCTGCCAGCGACCAAGGCGACGCCCAAGGAAATGCTGCCAATCATCGACAAGCCTGCGATCCAGTATGTCGTCGAGGAGGCGGTAGCGTCCGGTCTGACTGACGTGCTTCTCATCACCGGCCGCAGCAAGCAATCGATCGAGGACCACTTCGACCGGGCGTACGAGCTCGAGGAACTGCTGTCGGCAAAGGACGACGTGGATCGCCTGGCGCTCGTCCAGGAGTCCAGCCACCTCGCCGCGCTGCACTATGTGCGGCAGGGCGACCCGAAGGGCCTCGGGCACGCCGTGCTATGCGCGGCGCAGCATGTCGGCTCCCAGCCGTTCGCCGTACTGCTCGGGGACGATGTCATCGATGCCCGCGACCCGCTGCTCACCCGCATGATCGATGTCCGCGACCGTTACGGCGGGAACGTCGTCGCGCTGATGGAGGTGGAACCCGAGCAGGTCAGCCAGTACGGCTGCGTCGCCATGACGCCCACCGACGAGGATGACGTCGTCACCGTCACCGATCTGGTGGAAAAGCCCGTGCCCGGTGAGGCGCCCAGCCCGTGGATCATCATCGGCCGGTACGTGTGCGACCCATCGATCTTCGAGGTTCTGCGGCACACACCACCAGGCCGGGGTGGCGAAATCCAGCTCACTGACGCGCTCAAGGAGCTCACATCGAGCGACGGGGGTCACGGCGGTGGCGTGAAAGGCGTACTCTTCCGCGGGCGGCGCTACGACACGGGCAACAAGCTCGACTATCTCCGCACGCTTGTCCAGTTCGCTTGCCAGCGCGCCGACCTGGCGGATGAGTTCGTGCCGTGGCTGCGCAAGTACTTGGCAGAGCAACCATGAGATCCGTCGACGAGCACCTCGCGGGCATCCTCGCCGCTATCCGCCGGATCGCCCCGATCGAGTTTGGCCTGCTGGAGGCCGAAGGTGGCGTGCTCGCCGAGGACGTTACCGCATCACAGCCGCTGCCCTCGTTCGACAACTCGGCGATGGACGGCTACGCCGTCCGCTGTGCCGACGTCGCCGACGCGGCTGCCGGGCATCCCGTCACCCTCCCGGTGCTTGGCGAGGTAGTGGCGGGCGACACCGGGGCGTACGCGGTCACGCCGGGCACGGTCATGCGGGTAACGACAGGTGCGCAGCTTCCGGCCGGCGCCGACGCCATCGTGCCGGTGGAGTGGACCGACGGCGGGGAGGTGAAGGTTCAGGTACGCCAGGCCGCCCCGGACGGGCATGCGATCCGGCGCAGCGGCGAGGATCTTCGCGCGGGCGACCAGGTTCTGGCCGCTGGCACGATAATCGGGCCGATGCAAGTAGGGCTGCTCGCCGCCGCGGGGCGCGGAACCGTGCGGGTTCGCCCGCGGCCGCGCGTCGCCGTGCTGTCAACCGGCAACGAGCTCACCGAACCGGGCTCGCCGGTGATGCCGGGCCGGATTTGGGACTCCAACAGCTACATGCTGACCGCGGCGGCGCGCCAGGCCGGGGCTCTGGCGTACCGGCACGGCTCAGTGTCCGACGACCCGCGCGAGCTGATGACGGTGCTCGAAGACCAGCTGGTGCGCGCCGACCTTCTGATCACCAGCGGTGGTGTGAGTATGGGTGGCGTGCACGACGTGGTAAAGGAGGCCCTCAGCCGCCTTGGCACCGTGGAGTTCAGCAAGGTCGCGATGCAGCCGGGGATGCCACAGGGCTTCGGGATGATCGGCGAGGACCGGACGCCGATCTTCACCCTGCCCGGCAACCCGGTCAGCGCCTACGTATCGTTCCAGCTGTTCGTGCGGCCTGCCCTTCGCGCGCTTCAAGGCATAGATCCCGAGCGCCTGCGTGGTGCCCGCGCCGTCCTCACCGCCCCGCTTCGCTCCCCCGCCGGGAAGCGGTCATTCGCCCGTGCATTCCTTGAGGGCGCAAGGGTGACCCCACTTTCGGGGCAGGGCTCCCACCGGCTCGCGTCCCTGGCCCGCGCCAACGCGCTCATCGTGGTCCCCGAGCCGGTCGTGCAACTCGCCGAGGGCGAGGAAGTGGAGGTCATGTGCCTGCCGGGCGGCTGACCCACGTGGATGAGACCGGCGCGGCGCGCATGGTCGACGTGTCCGGTAAGGACGTGACCGTTCGCCAGGCGCGTGCGTCCGGGCAGGTGCGGCTGTCCCCTGCGGCGGTCGCGGCGCTGCGGGATGGCAGCGTCCCGAAGGGTGACGCGCTCGCCGTGGCGCGCATCGCCGGCATAACCGGAGCGAAGCGGACGCCGGACCTGGTTCCGCTGTGCCATCCGATCGCACTGCATGCCGTCACGGTTGATGTGGAAGTAATTGATTCGGGGGTGACAATCTCGGCGACCGCCCGCACCGCCGAACGGACGGGGGTGGAGATGGAGGCGCTGACCGCGGTCAGCGTGGCGGCGCTCGCGCTCGTGGATATGGTGAAGGCGATCGACCCGGAGGCGGTGATCTCCGACATTTGTGTGGAGGAAAAAACCGGCGGCAAGACCGGGCCCTGGCGGCGGTCCTCATGACTGGGGCGGTCCTCATGACGGGCGGGCGATCCGCATGACCGGCGCCGGTATTGGTCTGGTCACAAGCGCCGACCGAGAGCCGGCCGGTGTGATCAGGGCGCTTGCCATCACGGTCTCGAACCGGGCTTCGGCCGACGTATACGAGGATCGTTCTGGACCTTTGCTTGTCACGCTGCTGCGTGCGGCCGGCTGCACCGCGGTCGACGGCCCCGTCGTCGTGCCAGACGGCGATCCCGTGGAGGCGGCGCTTCGTGAGGCGGTCGCCGAAGGCTATGACGTGGTGGTGACAACAGGCGGCACCGGCCTCACGCCCACGGACCGAACGCCCGAGATGACCCGCCAGGTGCTCGACACCGAAATTCCGGGGATCGCGGAAGCGATACGCGCCGCGGGCGCTGATGCGGTGCCGACGGCCATCCTGTCCCGCGGCGTGGCCGGACTGGCCGGGCGCACGCTGCTGGTGAACCTGCCCGGCTCGTCCGGCGGGGTCCGCGACGGGATGGCGGTGCTCACCCCCGTCCTCGCGCACGCCGTCGACCAGATCCGCGGAGGCGATCATCCCCGGCCCGCCTGAACCGTTCGGCTCCTCCTGCGCAGCGCCGCCCCTCACCACCACCTCCCGCGACCGCGCGGCACCGCTGCCCGTCCTGCCCGTGGCGCCGCTGCTCGCCCGACGTGCAGCGCCCCTGCTCGCCCGACGTGTGGCGCCCCTGCTCGCCCGACGTGCAGCGCCCCTGCTCGCCCGACGTGTGGCGCCGCTGCTCGCGGCCAGGCAATGATTGGGGCGTGGTACGCATGCGCGGGTGGCCGGCCACGCTCGTCGAGCCGAAGCTGCTCGACATGCCGGTTGCGCTGCGCCCGGTCCGCGTCCGTGACGCCCCCGCCTGGCGCGAGACCAGGCTGCGCAACAGCGCCTGGCTGCGGCCGTGGGAGCCAACGAATCCGGAGACCCCCCTGTATAGTTCGGGCCTCGGGCCGTATGTCGCGATGGCCCGCTCGATGCGGCGCGAGGCGCGCCAGGGCATCGCGATGCCCTGGGCCATAACCTACGGCGGGCGGTTCGCGGGCCAGCTCACCGTGGGCAGCATCCAGTGGGGTTCGGCTCGGTGTGGGCAGGTCGGTTACTGGATTGACCAGATCTGCGCTGGCCGGGGCGTCACCCCGACCGCGCTCGCGATGGCCGTCGATCATTGCTTCTTCGCCGTTGGCCTGCACCGGATCGAGGCCAACATCCGGCCGGAGAATCATGCGAGCCGACGGGTCGTGGAGAAACTCGGGTTCCGCGACGAGGGCCTCCGCCGCCGCCATCTGCACATCGACGGCGCCTGGCGCGACCACGTGTGTTACGCGGTGACGATCGAGGACGCACCTGGCGGCCTGCTACCCCGCTGGCGCAGCGCACGTTCGGTGCCGCGCGCCTGATCCTGCGATCCTGCGCTCCCGGACCTGCGCCTAAGCAACGCCGCCGATCTCACGACACACCGGGCCGAATGCTCGTCAACGCGTGCGCCGCCCTTTAACTTGCGTCACGTGGGCATGCTCCAGGCGAGCGTCAGGTCGGCATGCTCGCGGGGACAGAACACGCCCGGCATCGGCACGCACGCGAGGAGGACCGTTGAGCGGCACGATCCTCTACCTCGCCATCGTCGCCATCTGGGCCGGGGTGCTCGTGCCCCGCTGGCTCCGTCGCGATCCACATCGCGACTCCCGGGCGCGGCGTGCGAGCATGGCTGAATCATTGGCCCTGTCTGATGTCCCAGGTGCTTCCGATGCGCTGGCAGACGACATCCTGGACGCCGAGGTTGCGCGGGAAGGCTCCGCCGTCCGGCCTCGCGGAGGCGCTCAGGGCAGACGGGTGCCCAGTAGCGCCGCGCGGCGTCCCGGGAGTGTCGTGACCGCTCGGCGACGGCTGTTGGGCATGCTGGTCGTTCTTGAAGTCACCGCGGCGGCGGTCGCGGCTGTCGGCGCTGCCGCGTGGTGGGTCGTGGCGCCACCGACCGGGATGCTTGCGGTCTTCCTGACCCTGCTGCGCGAAGCCGCGCGCGCCGACGCGGAACTAACGCAGGCGCGCACCCTGCGCGCCCAGTCGAGCAGCCCGACATCCGCCGCGTCGGCAGCGTCCGTGTCCTCCGCGTCCACGTCCTCCGCGTCCACGCCGAGAAGGCGAAGCGCGATGGGCGCCACCGTAGCCGCTGTTGCCGCCGCTGTCGGTTCTGGCCAGGCGAAGGTCGTCGACATCACCGAGCGAGTCAGCGAGGAACCCTACGACCAGTACGCCGATGCCAAGTTGCGCGCGGTCGGCGACTGAGCCAGACGTCCCCCGGTTTAACAGCCAGGCTGTTTCAGGTGCTTCGCTTGTTCAGGAGCCCCGCTCGTTCAGCAGCCCCGCTCGTTCAGCAGCCCCGCCAGCCGTGATGCCGCGCCGGGAGGCGCGGGATCGAGTTCAATCAGCTTGTTCCGGCTCCGCTCTCCGCTGACCAGTCGGACATGCTGCCGCGACATCCCGAACGCCTTGGCGACAGCCTGCCGCACCGCCTCGTTCGCCTTCCCCTCGACGGCCGCGGCCGTCACACTCACCCGGAGTGCGGGCGCCGGATCAGCGTCCCACCGGCCGCCCACCGCGTCCCGCCGCGCGCCAGGCTTAACGCGCACCGCAAACCGGAAGGCCCCATCCGCGCTCATGGCGTCGCCCGCCGCTCACCACCTACCCAGATTCCCACCTAGCGGTCTGCCCAGATCCCACCGCAGAATGCACCTTCCCGGCACCGCCTGCCGAGCTTCCCACCGCGCCGCGCCTTCCTGCCTCGCCTTGCACCTTCGCACCTCGTCGCCCGACAATTTGACCACCCAATTCGCGCACGTCCGCTGCCCGCCAACGCCCGCCCCACGCCGGTCCTCTCCCCGACGCCACCACCGCTCAAGCGCATGATCTGCGCGAGAACCGCCACCAGTTTGCTACGCTGACTGGCGTTCTTGGGGCTGTAGCGCAGTCCGGTAGCGCACCTCGTTCGCATCGAGGGGGTCAGGGGTTCAAATCCCCTCAGCTCCACCGCCAGGAACCGGCCGTAAGGCCAGGTCAGAGCCTCGTCGGGATAATCGTCACCCTACTCGCCGTGGGTGGCGATTCGTCATTTTGGGAGGAATTTGGGAGATCATCTTTTCTCCCGTTCCTCCTGCTCCCTGTTCTTGATCTTCCTCGCGCAGCGGTGGTGCGGGCGCCAAAGTGAGGTGTGGTGGTGCCGGTTGCGTGGTTTCGTTGCGGAACGGCGCCAGCAGCCCGTCGAGCAGAGGTACGGGTGAGTGCGGGTCGATCGCCGCGCGTGCCCACAGTGAGTCCTCCCAGCGCTGCTGGAGCGCTGTCGTCAGCTCGCGGCGCATCCGCTCGGAGGCGTGGGCGTACAGGCCGCGCATTCCGGGGACCTCGTGGCCGAGCCGCTGCTCGGCGAGGATCTCTGGGATCCCGTCTTCGGCCATCCATGTCTTGTGGCTGTGGCGAAGGCCGTGCGGCGTTAGTCCGGTCTTGATGGGCAGCCAGCAGACTAGCGGCGCGTCGAGCCTGGCGATCCCCCTGCCCGCTGGCTGGGCGAAAGGCTGACCGGGGTCTGCGGGGGGCCAGGATGCGAGCGGGCGGCCGGGCCAGGTGGTGGCGTCTACGATGACAAGCTTGCGGGGCCGTCCTTTCACCGGCTCGTACCGGCCGTCGCAGGCCGGGCGGAAGATCCGGCGGGCGTAGTTGCTGCGCCGGTAGTGGCCGCCGTCCGGGCCGGTGAACACGTACTGGCCGCTGCCGCCGTGCCGGCTGCGGCAGGCGCACCGGTGCTGTGCATCGTTGGCGGCTTGGCCGCTCAGCAGGGCGGCGAGGAAGGGCGGCAGGTCGACCGGCAGGCGCGGCTCCCAGTTGGTGCTGCGGTAGGAGTCGTCCTTGGCAGGCAGCCGGTGGAACGTGCCGTTGATCTCGCGAAGCTGCCACTCAACGTTGATGTGGCCGGTCGTGAGCAGTTCGCATTCCAGGCCGATGGCCTCGCCCCAGCGCATGCCGGTGTAGCCGATGGTGACCGCGAGGGTGAGGTCGTCGTCGCGGCCGGACAGCAGCGCGGCTCGTTCGGCGATGAGCAGGGGTTCCAGTGGTGTCGCCCAGGTCCGCTGTGGGCTGCGCAGTAGCTTGCGGCCGGTCTTGCGGCCCCGGTTGCGCGGCCGGACAGCGGGGTTGAAGGGGATCAGCGGCGGCTTGGCCGCAGCGGCGTCACCCAGGATCGTGCACAGCAGGCTGCGGGCATCCCGGGCGGTGCGGTACGAGACCCCAGCGGTGACGGGAAGGTTGTTCTCCCATTCGGTGATTTCCCCGGTGGTCAGCGAGGCCAAGGAACGGGCACCCCACCTGGGCAGGATGAACCGCCGGACGAGGTACTCGCGGTTGACTTCGGTGCTGATGCCGACATCTTGTAATGGCAGCCACTGGTCGATCCAGTCGTCGACCGAGATCTCCCCTGCTTTCCGGTCGGTCCAGCGGCCTTCGCGGATTTTCGTTTCCTGGTCACGTCCCCAAGCGAGTGCGGCGGCTTTTGTCTCAAAGCCGGATTGGCTGTCCTCTTTGCCGTTGGGTAGTTTGTATTTCACGCGCCACGGGCGGGGCCCTTTCCCGCGTTTCTCGGCGTACGCCATGCGGTCTCCTTTCGTTACTGCCTTGCGGAATGCGATCGTTGTCCCGGCCAGACGCCCTGGGCGGATGCGGCGGTCAGGTCGTGCGCCGAACCTCGCGTGAGGGCCGGTGTCCATGCGCGGTGACCGGCTGGCGCGCTCCGGCCTTCATGATTTCCTCGATGTCGGCGTCGCTGAACCGCAGGTGCTTGCCCACGAACGTGCAGGGAATCAAGCGCGCTGCGGCCTTCGTCCGCAGCCATGATTCGCGGACCTTTAAGATGCCCGCTGCCCCGGCGGCGGTGTGAAGCTGACCATCCACTGACATCCCAGCTACCTTCCCCGAATTAGTCCTGTGCCTGTGGCGTCAAGCCACCTGGCGTATGGGATGTCTCAAGCTACGCTAATCGGCCGTATCTATGTCAAACGAGCTAGCAGTTCTGACTCTATCTCATTAGTGCCGGAATGTGCCGTATTAGTGCGCTGGAGTTCGGCAGAGTTCGGCACATTGCTGTGATTTTTTGTGGATTTTTCTGTGGTTTCGGGCCGACAGCGGCCTCGCACGCGGCGGCAACGCTCCGCGGGTGTCCGTGAGATGCCCCGCGCATGCGTTGCGCAGGCCGCTCAGCGCTGTCCATACCCAGCGCAGCCTGCGCCGCTAAGCCCTGACCATCCCCCAGACAACCTTGCCGCCTAGGCCATCGCTCACCGGATACCAGTCCCATCGCTCGCAGACCGAGGCGACGAGCGTCAGCCCCCGGCCGGCCTCATCATCGGCATGGGCGGTTCTGGGGTCTGGAGCGAGCGGGTTGCTGTCCCACACTTCGACGAGCACGCGCGCTTGGTCGCTGGAAAGCCTCAGCCCGATCCACCGCGATCGTTCCTTCGCGTCGTAACCGGGCAAACGGCCATCGGCATCTACCGACGCCTTGATAGCGTTCGTCGCCAGCTCAGACACGACGAGTTCGACCGTCTCGGAAATGTCACGCAGCGCCCATTCCCAAACGATCTGGCGTGCGTGGAGCCGTGCGCAAGAAACGGCGCTCGGGAATGCCCCGAGCCGTAGTTCGGATCGCAGCGGCCATACGGTAGCCGCTGTGGCTGCCGCCTGGCGGCTCATGGCTCTGTGGCTTCCGCGATGCGGTGAGCGGCGGCCTTCGCCTCGACCCTGAGTTTTCGTTCCGCCTTCCGTATTTCGTCACAGAGCTTGCGCGCTGATGGTGCTTGTGCCCACACCAGCGAAGTGCCAGGGTGCGGCCGCGCCCCGTACCGCATCCGTACTGCCGTCCATTGGCCGTCCTGTGGCAGCCAGATCGCCCAGTGCGGAAACCGCCGGAGCAGCGTCACCAGAAAGGTCAGCTTGGTGTCGTTGGCGCTTCGCGTTCTGTTGCGTGGCTTGGTAGCGGTGGTGGCCATCGCAGGTCACGCCCTGTTGACCGCGAAGAAGGTCATAAGCCGGTCGCAGATGTAGCTCGCGGACTCCTCGGGCTGGCGTTGGTTACAGTCCACACGCAGTACGTCAAAGCCAGCCTGGATCAGCCGCTCGGTGGCTTGCCGGTAGAAATGGACCTCCGCGTGACTGCTCCCGGGGAAAAGCTGGAAGCGGTTATGCGGGCCCCGTTCATTCAGGCGCTTCGAGATGACATCTGGGTCGGCTTCGAGGATCACGGCCAGGTCGGGCCGGTCAGCTTCCGCGTTCAGCAGCCACAGGAAAGCCGGGTCGGTGCCGTCGAAGCGTTGCATGACCAGCCCGGACGGAATGTAGCGGTCAGAGATCACCGTCCGGCCTGCCTGCAGACGCGGCCTGATCTCCGCCTCCACGTGGTGGTAGCGATCCGCCGCGTACAGGCAGGCCAGTGCGTGGCCGGTGACCGTTTCGGTCAACTCCCGGCACAGGACACCGATCGCACCATTCGACGGTTCAGCGGTGACGTGGACATCCTCTCCTGCCGCCACCAGCGCCTGCGCCAGGTGATGCACGATCGTGGATTTGCCGGCGCCGCTGGGGCCGTCCACACTGACGAACACGCCGCGCGGATGATCAGAAAAGGGCCGGAGCTTCATCTCCGCCCCCTCCCGGCGAATCCCCGCGCAGCTCTTCGAGCGACAGCGGGCCTGCGCCGGACGCTGTGGCGAGGTGAATGAACAACCGGGCCGTGACCAGCGCGTCGTAGGTGGCTCGATGGGGCGTCAGGTCAGCAGGAAGCCCGTCGGCCAGCTTGAAGGCATCGACCAGGGCACCGAGCCGGTAGCTTGCCTGGCCGGGCAGCAACCGGCGGGCGAGCTTGAGGGTGTCGAACACCTCCGGGCACTCCCAGCCGGGGAGCTTGCGCCGCAGCACATCGACGTCTACGTGAGCGTTGTGCGCAACCAGGACCGAGCCGTCCAGCGCGGCCATGACCGCGTTCTCAACCTCGGCGAAAACTGGCGCGTCGGCCACGTCCCGATTGCGCAGGCCGTGGATGCGTGTCGCCATGGGGCTGATCGGTTCGTCAGGCTTGACCAGCCAGCTCACTGGCTCGCCGATGATCCCGCCGACGATTGGCACGGTTGCCAGCTCGACCAGATCAGGCGGCTGCTGACCGTTGCCCTCCACGTCCACCACGGCGTAGCGCAGGGCGGTCCAGTCAGTCATCACCTGGTTCCCTCCATCCGATGTCCGCCCGGCCATGGTGCCGGTAATGGTGCGGGTGGCGAACGTCATGGGTCTGGAAGCCGAGCGCGTGTTGCAGGAAATAACGGGGCTGCTCATCATCCAGGCCGGATACCACGGCCGCCCGCTGTGTGATGTCTACGACTTTCAGCCTTGAGGCCTCGGGCAACACGCGGGCGACCTCGTAAATCTGCGCCTCAGTTGGAACCCGGTGAGCGGCCCGGCAAAGATCGAGCTGGCTCAATGGGCAGATGTCACACAGCTCGGCGATGCCGACGTGCCCGTTGTAGTCCGGGAGCCCATGGACGTAGCTCACCGCGCACGAGGTCTTGCGGAATAACGAACGTGATTCAGCGAACGCAGCCAGAACACGCTGTTCCAGCATCTCGGGCACAACCTTCCGGCGAGCCGTTTCGCCATATGGCTCGGGCAAGCCGTTGGCCCGGTAGTAGGCGGCGATCTGGTCACGGTAGAACAGCCCCGTAAACACCGTGGCGTCGGAATGCTTGCTCAGTTCGTAAGCCTGGTCGAGATGCTCATCGGTGTCGTTCAGCCCCGGCACCAAGGGGCGCCAGTACAAGATCGTGCGGTACTCGCGGCGTTCTGGTGCGCTCATGAGCTTCAGCGACTCCGCCGTCACCTCGGAAGGGAAAGGCTCGATCCGCTTGTCCCGGATACCGGAGTAGGTGAACAGCAAGCTCACCTTCAAGCTCTGGAGCCGATTGAGCCTGTGGGCATCCTCCAGCTTCATCCGATGGCGCGTGATCACCAGCACGTGATTACGCAGCCCTCGCGCGTCCAGGTCTTCCAGCACCGCAAAGGTGTGCGGCCGCACCGTCGGCAGGAACGGATCCGTCGCCCGGTTGAAGACCTGAACAGGCGTCACGTGCGGCTGAAAATACCGATGACCGACCAGCTCTTGCACCGCCTCGGCGTCCGACATGAGCGCCCGCGGCTGTCGTTCGTCCCACAGACCGTAGGTGTGCCGGATGCAGTAGGCACAGTCCAGCGGGCAGCCCTGGATGTGGTTCAGGCTCAACCCGCTCTTGCGATACTCGATCACCTGCCGGGCGCGCTCGGGCAATCGATCAATCTGCGCCCGGCTCAGCTGGGCAACGGTGGCACTCACCTGGCTCTCCCAACCTGGATGGACGGAAGCAATTGGCCTTCCGATTGGGAGATTAGAACGCGGCGAGCGTAGAGGGTAGAAACTTTCTAAGTATTTCTCGAAATAGCTAATCGATGTGCCCGGCGGGAAATTCCTCGCTATCCTCGGATGCCTCTGGCACAAGGTCGTCGATTACACGAGTGATGACCGCCCGCGCCGACCGGCCATAGCTGGCCACGGCCGCCAACTGGTCAAAGACCTTGCCGTAGAGCGTTACTTCCTGCGGTTGGGCGAGGTTCAGCTCGGCCGAGAAGGTCTCCACCATCACCCGATCGTTGTCGAGCAGCCAAAAACCATGCGCTGGAGCGACAACGTACGCCGTATCGAAGCTGATGATGCCGAGCTTGACATTGGGCAGTGCCGAGAAGGAGACCAGGCGGTCAAGCTGACCGAGCATGATCGGTGGTGTGCACAACCGGTAACGCAAGGCGGCCTCGGTGAGCACGAAGTGGAACCGCTTATCCGGCTGATAAAGGATCGCTTGCCGTTGTACGCGGATCCGCACTGCTTCGTCGATGTCGTTGGGCACGTTGAACACCGTGATGCTCTGCGCAAAGCGGGCACGTGCATATTCCGCTGTCTGAAGCAGACCGGGGATAAAGGTCGACTCAAAAGCCCGGAAGATGCGCGTCTTGACGTCGAGGTCGGCGATCTCGCTTTGATGCGAACGCAGGCCGGTTTTGAGCTGCCGCTGCCACTCGGCGTGCTGCGATTCAAGCGTGTGCAGCGATGCCAGCAAGGCTTCGGCGTCCGTGACACGGTCAGTCGCCCGCGTCCAGGCGACGATGTCGTCATCGACCGGCGTCTGCCGACCGTTTTCCAACTTCGAGACTTTGGATGCGGGCCACGACAACGACTCCGCGAGCTGCTTGCCGGTCATACCGGCCTGCTGGCGCAGCTCGCGGAGCCGTTGCCCAAGAGCCTTGCGTGCGTCCTGCACAGCAGTGACGCCCGGAGATCTACTCGGTCGCAAAGTCATCCCGTCTGACGGCGAAGTGCCAGGCAGCATCGCGCCAGTAATTGTGCTGCACGATCACGGCTGGGTCCTCGATGATCTCACCGCCGAGGAAGTTGTCGTCATCATCGAAGCGCATCCGCACCAGCATGCGTGAGTCGAACAGCCAGTAGTCGTAGTCGGGCAGATCCACAGCTCGGTCGCGGGTGAGGTATCGGATGTCTTCCCCTGCCGCGTTGGTGTACTGCGAACAGAAGACTCCGAACCGGCAGTAATCAGTGAGCGGCATACTCACCACTCGCACACGCATGAATCTCCGACCGGTGGCAGCGGTTTCGCGGATCATGGCCAGCCAGTTCTGGAACCAGCTCATGTCAACGGACTCGCCCGCGACGAACTGCCGCAAGGCCTCCGCCTCGTTAGCCGACTTGTACTGGTCGCGCGTCTCCAGACGAAAGGCCGTGTGCTCGAAACCGCGAAAGAGCCGACCGAACTCTGGGCCAGGCGGGATGAGCCGAGTCAGCGCATCTCCCGGTCGCGCACATAGAACTCCAGCACATCCGCCGGGATCTCCACCACTGCCTCGCCATCCGGCACTGGGCCGACATCGGCTAGCGCTTGCGGATCCGTCACCACCCATCCCTGCGCGATGTATGTCTTGCGGTCACGACGGTCAGTCGCGAATAAGGTAGGCGACTGCCCTTCCTGGGAGCCTGGGTCGACACCGAGAAACCGTGCGTGCATGATGATCCTTTCGTCGAAAATTAGGCGAATGTTCGCTGCAATAGTCACCGAGAGAGGTGCGTACGTCAACAGCATCGAAGCTGGCATCAGCAAGAAGGCGAGCTAATCCCTGGCTGGCGGTACCACTGTCACCACGCACGGAACCGTGGCGATGGCCAGCAGACGTGAACATCACCGCCCGGCCAGCTCAGCCGACCGACACGGTGCCAAGGCGACCCGGACCGCAGGGCCGCTCAGCGGCCCGAGGACCGGAAGCGGCACGGCAGCGTTATTGCCCTGCCTCCTAACGGCGGTGCGCTTGACTACGGCGTTCAGCCGACGCCGCACCGCGCCCTGGCGACGCCGCCGGATAGGCCGGTGCAGGCGAATTCTGGTCGTGAGGCATGGGCACCCGCGGGTGAGGCCCTGACGGGAAGTCCAATCGCACCAAGTCAGCAGGCGGTGCGGGGATATGCGCCGCGCCNNNGAGTACAGCGGTGCGGCGGCGGCTCTCGCGGCCGCAGTCTGGGCGGCGCGCTGCTGGATGCGGCGCAGGTCGGCGACCGCCTCGACCAGTTCAGCGAGCCGCAGCACCAGCATGGCTGCCCTCATGGACTGGTCGTGGGTAATGGCGCCGAGAGCGGACAGCAGCCGGGCCGCGTGGCGCAGGCCGATTCCGGCGCGGGTGGGCGGTGGGATGCGGCCGTAGGGGGCACGGGCCGCGCGGTCATAGGCGTCGGCGGCGCGGCGGACAACCGGGCTGCCGAGCATCGCGGCTGCAGCGTGCAGGGTGTCGGCGGCGGCCCAGGCGGCATCGGCTGCAGCAGCGGGATCGGTGGCGGCAGCCTGGCGGATCTGGTCGGCCGCGATTGCGGCGGTGTGGGCGGCGTGCCGCCAGATGGCGTCGCGCTCGGCCCAGGTCAGATGATCACCGGGCGCGGTATCAGGTGACTCCCCCGTGTCGCGCCATCGATGGCACAGCTCCGGGAAGGTCAGGTCGGCTGCTAGCTTGCCGCCGCTGTACCAGACCGGGCTGCCAGCAGGTGTCGTGTCGCCGGGCAGGGCCACCGCATAGCCGGTGATCTCGCCAGGGTTGCGGGTGCTCAGCCGAGTGCGTACGAGTACACCGTTGTGGCGGAGATGGGCGAAGAAGTGCTGCTCGCTCACTGCTACGGCGGCCGCGGTGCTGACATGGCGCCGGAGCGTGACGCGAGTGGGCTCGTCGCGGCCGTGGCGGTGAGCCTTCTCGCGCTCGGCGCGGGTGGGACACCGTGCGGCCGTCCGGTCGGCCGGAGCGGTGCGCCGCAGGCCGTAGCGCCTCTCGGCCGCCTGGCACGCCTCCCGGACTCGGAAATAGTCACGCCACAGATTCGGGCGGCGGCCGTCCTGGCGGGCCAGCATCG
>WNGB01006197.1_pt1 | contig 18808 bp, 9 predicted proteins | sample 5400681 | NCBI WGS metagenome assembly WNGB01 (sample SAMN13153367, study PRJNA577476) | soil metagenome | isolation source: 115 cm soil or saprolite under grassland replicate 2 | place: USA:California | collected 2016-06-15
TGCCTCGAGGAAGCGGTGGGCCTGACGCTCGAGAGCGGCGTTGTCATCGCCAGGCGACGTCTCGAGCGGGGATGGCAGGAGGAGATCGAGGCTCCGCCCCCGACAGTGATCGCCGTGGAGGCAGGCTCCATCGAACCGCGCTACATCTCGGCGCGCGGGCGCCGCGAGGCCCGCGCTCACCCCGTGGAAGTGTGGGGACTCCAGCAGCTCGGCGTTTCTCTCGTCGAGGCCTTGGCGTGGGTGCGCTCAGAGGTCGCGTCCCTGGACTGGCCTCGTCCCCGGCCGAGGAAGGTCGCGCTGCCGAGCGCGGGGCTTTCGGCCGCCGAGCGGATGCGCCGGCTCATGGGCGGAGGCGCCGCGCCGAAACAGGCGCCCGAGGGAAAGCTCGTGGAGGGCGACCCCGGCCAGATCGCCGACCGACTCGTCCAGTTCCTGGCGGAGCGCGGCTTTGTGTGAGCGAGAGGTCGGCCTCCTCGCTCCACTTCTCAGGCAGGCCGCGGCCAAGGCCGGCATCGACATGGAGCTCAAGGCGATACGCTCGACGTTCACGGCGGCGCCTCAAAGACGCTGTCGCAAGAGACCTCCGGGACTCAAAGATGTACACAGCGAGACACGCGCCCAGGATGATGCGGTCCGGCGGCTATGGTGCCTGGGGCGGGCTCGCCGTGCCCCTGCCGCGATCGGACAGCTCGGCCAGGAGCGCGCGGGCGCGCGGTCGCTCGCTCACCGTCCATCGCGGCAGATCGGTCGCCGCGGGCTCATCCATCACGCGAGAGAGCTCGCGGTCGGCGTCACGCCAGCGCCTGGCGCCGAGGTAGAGACGCGCGAGCTCCAGGCGCCCGGCGGTCTGGTGCGGATCGGCCTCGAGGGCGCGCTTGAACAGCGCCTCGGCCTTGACGCGGTCGCCGCCCATAAAGGCGGGGAGCTCGGCGGCGAGGCCACCGGCCAGGATGAGGCCCTCCACGTTCGCAGGATTCAGCTTCAACACGGTGTCCGATTCTTCGCGGATCCTGTTGACGAGGGCGAGCGCGCGCATCACACCCTTGATCTCGGCGGCGCGGCCCAGGTTGATCGCCAGCCACAAGTGGGCCCGGTCGTTGCGCGGCGCCGCCGCGACCGCCCGCCGAGCGGCCTCGCTGCCGTGCTCGTAGGCGGCCGCGCGCTCACGCTCCGCGCGGGCGCGGAAGTCGCCGGTGAGAGACCACGCGCGCGCCAGCTCGATCAGCGTCTCCGGCGCCGCGTCGGCGGCTGCCGCGGTCTCGAGCATCGCGCGCGCCCGGTCGATCCGCGCCGGCTCCTCGTGCCAGGCCGCCAGCATCTCCCGGGCGGCGAGGACGGGATCTTCAGCGCCGACCCGCGCCGACGTCCCCAGGGCCAGCGCCGTCAGCAGCGGGACCGAACTGGCCCATGGGGTAGCCGGTGGGGATGATCGCGTAGCAATGCACGCCAGACGGCAGGCCCGGCGCGGCCTCAGCGTCCTTCTCGTGGAGCAGATGTCGCGTCGTCAGCGTGGCGCCGAGCCCGAGGGCCTGGGCGGCCAGCAGGATGTTCTGCACCGCGGGATAGAGGGGAGGAGCTTCTTGATGAGCTCGTCCGGCACCGGGTCCGGCTTGAGGCGTTGTGGAGGCTCGGGCCGGGCATTCCCATGCAGGCCGCGAGGTCGCGTACCGACGTCGCCTCGTAGCCGCGGTGCCCGAAGCGCTCGATCGCTGCGTCCAAAGCCGGCACTCGGTCGAATTCCCTAGGTCTCGGCATAAACTCCCCACCGCACGTTTCGGCGCGCTCGGCTCGAGGCTTCGTTGATATTATGTGTCGACCGTTACAAAATGTCCAGGAGCACAAAGCGAACATGTGACGTGCTCACGCATCGTAGAAGCACCGAAATAGGTGTAGGAGGGCGCGGAGCAAGTCTTGGATATTGTGTCGATCCTCCTAGTGGTCGCGGCGATCATCGTCGGATTGTTCGTGACATACAACCTGCTTCATTACGTCCTTTTTCTCCTCGTCACGCATCCAAAGGACGCAAGCAAGATCGGCCACCACTTGAATGAATTCGAGCAGCGCCAACTGGTCGAGTGGGCACCGCGGGTGGACGACTTTCTCAAGCACGACGACGAGAATCGCACATATGATGACGTGTTCGGCGCATATCGTGACGAGCGAGCGAATTACAGCGCATGCGTTTTTCCCCGTGCGGCATTCACCTACCCTTACGAAGCCGAATGCGTTCTTCTGAAGCCGAGGGACGGGATGCGGCTGTTGGAGCTCGGGTGCGGATCGGGCGGGGCGGCCTACTACCTCGCCAGCCGGTGCAATATCGAAATCGTGTGCGTGACCAATTCCTCTGTGCAAGCGGACATCTGCCGGCGGAGATGTGCGAAGTTTGGCGGGCGCGTGCGTGTGATCGTCACCGACTTCGACAGTCTCGATCTCCCGAGCGAGAGTTTTGACGCCATCTATGCGCTCGAATCGATCGGCTACACCAAGGACCTGGACGCTTGGCTGGCGCGGTGCTGGCGAATGCTCAAGCCGGGAGGGCGCCTGATGATCCGCTCACCAGGGTCGCTCGATCATTGTCGCCGTGAGGAGGATTACCGGAGCGTCACCGCCTTCTTCGACAATTGGCGCTACAATTTTCTCGGCGCCAATCTTCTCGTCTACAAGACGCGCCGACTCGGCTTCAAGCCGATCCGTTATCGGCGACTGCCGTTCTGGGCCTGGGGCCTCAGCTGGAACTTCATTCAACACATGCTGTTCTGGAAGTACCGACTCAAGATGCGCACATTCGTGGAATTGGAATGGATCATTTGGCGCACATCGAAGGGGTTCGTCTTCGGCAACGCGTACAACATGGTGCTTGCCATCAAGCCCGCGGCCTGGATGACATAAGTGGTTTCCAGGGGAGGGGGCTACCGCTGGATCGGTACGGGGTACGACGGCGCGGATCCGGAAGCGCTCGCGTGGGGGGCGCGCGCGACCGGCCGCGGATGGCCGACCAGGGAAAAGCGGGCCAGCCGGGAGGCCGACCGGGCGACTGGAGTTGGCGCCCCACCGGCAGGGCCACCGCTGGCCGTGCGCATGAGGGTCCCGAGCTCCGACAAGAGCCATCCGCTCACGAGGCACGCCGCCAGGAAGATGACCAAGGCGGCGGTGAAGGCCAACAGGGCAGTGGAGAGATGTCCAAGGCCGTACCACGCGGTGGGCGCGGTGGCGCCGACGACGGTCAAGGCGAAGACGATGGCGATCGTTCTCATTCGGTCGCGCTCCTCCGGATAGTCTGCGGATGCCTCGCGCTCGAGGCGATCTGGAACACTTCTAGCATGCCGAGCCTCGTGCCGGGCGCCCGGCCAACCGGAAACCCAGAATTTCGCTCGTCCGCAACGGAGCTTGCACGACATGCAGGTGAAACTTTGGGCCGGATTGGCAGTGAAAGGGTGTAAGAATTCCTAGGTAGAATTTATCCAGACGCCCGGGAGGAAACTGATGAGCGTCGAGCGCCTCGACCGCGAGGCGGAGCGTCTCGCATCCGAGCCGACCGCGAAGGAAGCCGGACGAGGCCGGGACCTCACGTCGAGGATTCGCGACAACCGCCGCGTCCTGCTCCGCTGCTACCGCACGCTGGCCCGGGCCATCCGCGACCAAGGTACGGTCCCCGCGGCCGCGGAATGGTTTGTCGATAACTTTCACGTCGTCGACAGCGCCCTCCAGCTGGTCCGGAGCGACTTGCCCCGGGGGTTCTACCGACAGCTGCCCAAGCTCGCCAGCGGGGCCTTCGCCGGCTACCCCCGCGTGCTCGCGCTCATGCACGCGTTCGCGGCGCACACGGACAGCCGCTTCGACGCGTCCACCTTCCGGCAGTTCCTCGGCGCCTTCCAGCGGGTCCAGCCCCTGACGATCGGCGAGCTCTGGACCGTCTCGATCGTCCTGCGCCTGGTGCTGCTCGAGAACCTGCGTCGGCTCGCCGAAGGCATCGCCGTCCCGCTCCTTCAAGGCCGGCCCGGTCGGGATCCGGAGCTGGCGGCGGCGGACGTCACCGTGCGCAATGTCATCACCAGCCTCCGCGCGCTGTCGACGTTCGAGGGGGCCGCGTTCTTCGAGAGAGTCAGCCCAGTCGACGAGGCGCTTCGGGCCGGCAGCGACTTCGACACCATGGACTTCCCGAGCCGGGACCGCTACCGCCACGCGATCGAGGACCTGTCCCGGGGCTCGGGTCTCTCCGAGGTCGAGGTCGCCCGGCGGGCGCTCGAGCGCTCGGCCGGAGCAGCCCGCGAGGCAACGCGCCTCGGCATCCTGGCGGACCGGGTGCGGGATCCCGGCTACTACCTGATCTCCCAGGGGCGGCCGGTCTTTGAGAAGGAAATCGGCTACCGGGTGCCCTTCGGGCGGCGGCTGATACGCGCGTACGTGTCCACCGCGACGGCCAGCTACCTCGGCACCATCGGCATCGTCACCGCTTTCCTCCTGGCACTACCCCTTCTGTCCGCCACCGACTCGGGCATGGGCCTCGCGTGGCTCGTGCTCTTGGGCTTGGTGGCCGCCATTCCCGCTTCCGACCTTGCCATCGCCCTCGTCAATCGAGCCGTGATCGAGCTGCTCGGCCCCCGGCGGCTACCCCGCCTGGCCCTTCGCGACGGCGTGCCGCCGGGCCTCAGAACCATGGTGGTGGTGCCGACCCTGTTGACGAGAGAGGCCGAGATCGCCGAGCAGATCAGCGCGCTCGAGGTCCACTACCTCGCCAACCCGGCCGGTGATCTGCACTTCGCGCTCCTCTCCGACTGGACCGACGCGGCCACGGAGACGATGCCCGGCGATGACCAGCTGCTGGCCGCCGCGCGCGAGGGGATCCGGCGCCTGAACGCGCGACATCCGCTGACCGGCGGCGGCGAGCGCTTTCTCCTGCTGCATCGGCGGCGCCTGTGGAATGCCGCCGAGGGCGTGTGGATGGGCTGGGAGCGCAAGCGGGGAAAGCTCCACGAGCTGAACCGTCTGCTCCGCGGCGCCACCGACACGACGTTTCTCGGCTCCGGCGGGCGTCCGCCAGCGGTTCCCTCCGGCGTCAAGTACGTGATCACACTCGACGCCGACACCCGCCTGCCGAGGGACGCGGCCAGCCAGCTCGTCGGGACGCTGGCTCATCCCCTCAACCGGCCGACGTTCGATCCCCACGTCGGGCGCGTGGTCTACGGCTTCGCGATCCTGCAGCCCCGAGTGACACCCACACTTCCCCCGGAGCGAGAGGCGTCTCTCTTCCAGCGAACGTTCTCTGGTCCCGCCGGCCTCGATCCCTACGCGGCTGCCGTCTCCGACGTCTATCAGGACCTCTTCGGCGAAGGCTCGTACACGGGCAAGGGCATCTACGAGGTCGACGTGTTCGAGGCGGCCCTCGACGGTCGCACGCCGGAGAACGCGCTCCTGAGCCACGATCTCTTCGAGGGCCTCTTCGCGCGGACCGGACTCGTCAGCGACGTCGAGCTGTTTGAGCAGTTCCCGTCGTCGTACGAGGTCTCGGCCTCCCGGCAGCACCGCTGGGCGAGGGGCGACTGGCAGCTCCTGCCCTGGATCCTGAGCAAGCGCGCGCCGGGGGCCATCCCCACCCGGCTCCCGACGGTCGCGCGCTGGAAGATGGTGGACAACCTGCGCCGCACGCTCTCGGCTCCCGCCGCCTTCATCACGCTCGTCGCCGGCTGGACCATCCCCGGCAGCTCACCGGCGGTCTGGACGCAGCTCGTCCTGGTCGCCATGGCACTCCCCGTCCTCATCCCCGCTGCCACCGAGGCGGGCTGGCCGCGTCCGGGCGTCGGCAAGCGCGCCTACCTCCGCGGCCTCGGGCGGAATCTCGCGGGGGGGGCCGCGCAGCTCGCGCTCAACCTCGTCTTCCTCGCGCATCAAGCTTGGCTGATGGCCGACGCGATCGGCCGCACGCTGTTCCGTCTCACGGTCACTCGCCAGAAGATGCTCGAGTGGGTCACCGCCGCCCGCGCCAAGGCCGGCCTCGACCAGAGGCTCCGCAGCGTGTACAGCCGGATGAGCGGAGCGGTCGCGCTCGGAATCGGCGCCGGCGTCTTGGTCGCGCTCGCCGCGCCGCATCACTGGCTCTTCGCCGCCCCGTTCGTCCTCGTCTGGCTGCTGTCCCCGGCGGTGGCCCGCTGGGTGAGCAGGCCGCTCGCGACGGGACGGGTCACACCGCTCTCGCCGCCCGAGCTCCGCGCGCTCCGGTCCACGGCACGGCGCACGTGGCGCTTCTTCGAGACGGTGGTCGGCCAGGAGGACAACGCCCTGCCACCGGACAACCTCCAGGAAGACCCGGCGCCGGTCGTCGCGCACCGCACCTCGCCGACCAACATGGGCCTGTACCTCCTCTCGGCGCTCGCCGCGCGCGATCTCGGCTGGGTTGGCACCATCGACACCGTCGAACGGCTCGCGCGGACACTCGCGAGCATGAGGGGTCTCGAGCGCTTTCGCGGGCACTTCTTCAACTGGTACGACACGCGGGAGCGGCGGCCGCTGGAGCCGCGGTACGTGTCGACGGTCGACAGTGGAAACCTCGCCGGTCACCTCATCGTGCTCGAGCAGGCTTGCCGCGAGATGATCGACGCGCCGGTGTTCGTCGGGGAGGCCTTCCACGGAATCGAGGACGCGCTGCTGCTCGCCCGCGATGCCGCCTCCAACGCGGCCGACCGCCGAGCGCGCCCGACGGTGGCCGAAGCCCGCCTCGCCGAGGCGATCAGCTCGATGACGGCGGCGCTGGCGGAATCTCCCGTCGATCCTGTAGCCGCTGCCGAGCGCCTGCGTGAACTGGGGCGCATGGCTGACTCGCTGACCGACGCCGCGCGCAGCGTCGCCGGCGACCGCGGCGCCCGCGAGGACGCCGCCGTCCTCGTCTGGGCCGAGGCGACGGGCGCCACCATCGAGAGCCACCGGCGCGACATCGACATGCTCATGCCCTGGCTCGCCATCCCCGACGGCCTGCTCGCCGATCTCGCCCGCGACTTTCCCGCCGAGACGAGGGCGATCCGCGAGCTGACCCTGCCGCCGGGCCTGCCCCAGCTTCCCGGCTCGTGCGCGGCGGCGGTGGCCCAGCTCGAAGTCATCCGCTCGCGCGTCGAGCCAACCCACTCGAGCCTGGCAAAGGAGATCGACGGGCTGATCGACCGGCTGCGGGCCGCCTCTGCGGCGGCGCGCGCGCTCGCCGGCCGCCTGTCCGACCTGGCTCGCCTCTCGCGCCAGCTGTTCGACGCGATGCACTTCGACTTCCTGGTGGACCAGCATCGCCAGGTCTTCTCGATCGGGTATCGGGTCGCCGAAGGAAGCCTCGACCCGGCCGGATACGACCTGCTCGCCTCCGAGGCCCGGCTGGCGAGCTTCATCGCCATCGCCAAGGGCGACATCCCGGGCGCGCAATGGTTCCGGCTCGCCCGGCCCATGATCCCGGTCGGCTTTGGCGCGGCGCTCGTCTCGTGGTCGGGGTCGATGTTCGAGTACCTCATGCCGGCCCTGGTCATGGACTCTCCGCCCGGGAGCCTCCTCGACCAGACGGCGCGCCTGGTCGTCCGCCGCCAGATGAGCTACGCGGCGAGCCGGGGCGTGCCGTGGGGAATCTCCGAGTCGGCCTACAACGTGCGCGATCTCGACTTCACCTACCAGTACTCCAACTTCGGCGTGCCCGGCCTCGGGCTCGACAGACGCCTCGGCGAGAACCTCGTCATCGCCCCGTACGCGACGGGATTGGCGGCGATGGTCGACCCCGGTGCCGTCGCCCTCAACTTCGCGGCGCTCGCGCGCGCCGGCGCGAGAGGGCCGCTCGGGTTCTACGACGCGCTCGACTACACGGGGACGCGACTGGCCGAGGGGCAGACAGTCGCCGTGGTGCGCGCCTACATGGCCCATCACCAGGCGATGACCCTCCTCGCCCTCGCCAACGTCCTCGATGGCGACGCCATGCGAGCGAGGTTCCACCGGGAGCCGATCGTCCAGGCCACGGAACTGTTGCTGCAGGAGCGGCCGCCCGAGAGCGCGGTGGTGACGCGGCCCCGGGTCGACGAGGTCACCTCGCCCGCGCACGTGCGGGACGTCGCGCCGCCGGCCGTCCGCCGATTCCCCTCCCCCCACTCCGCGACGCCAGAGACCCATCTGCTCGGAAGCCGCCGTTACGCGGTCATGGTGACGGCGGCGGGATCCGGTTACAGCCAGTGGGGTGACCTCGCCGTCACGCGGTGGCGCGAGGACGCCACCCGCGACCACTGGGGCGCGTACGTCTTCCTGCGCGATGCGGTCAGCGGAGCCGTCTGGTCCGCCGCTTACCAGCCGACGGGCGTCGAAGCCCACTCCTACGAGGCCGCTTTCTTCGAGGATCGGGCCGAGTTCCGCCGGCGCGACGGCGACATCACCAGCGCCCTCGACATCGTGGTCTCTCCCGAGGACGATGCCGAGGTGCGGCGCGTCTCGCTGACGAACTCCGGGCCCGAGCCACGCGAGATCGAGGTGACCTCGTATTGCGAGCTGGCGCTGGCGCCCGCCGCGGCCGACGCGGCATATCCGGCGTTCTCCAAGCTCTTCGTCCACACCGAGGCGGTGCCCGAGCTGGACGCCGTGCTCGCGACGAGGCGTGCGCGCGCGCCCGGGGATCCCGTAGTGTGGGCAGCCCATGTCGCGGCCGTCGAGGGCGATGTGAGCGCGGGAGCGGAGTGGGAGACCGACCGGGCGTGCTTCATCGGCCGTGGCCGCGACATCCGCGCCCCCCTGGCGCTGACCGACGGCCGGCCTCTCTCCGGCGCGACCGGCCCTGTCCTCGATCCGATCGCGAGCCTCCGCCGCCGCGTCCGCCTGGCTCCGGGTAGCAGCGCGCGCGTCACCTTCGCCACGCTCGTCGCGCCCTCGCGGGAGCGGGCCCTCGGGCTCGCCGAGAAGTATCGCGACCCGGCGGCCTTCCACCGGGTGAGCGCGCTGGCCTGGGCGCAGGCCCAGGCCGAGCTCCATCACCTGGGCATCGAGCCCGACGAGGCGCACCTCTACCAGCGGCTCGCCGGCCGCATCTGCTACAGCGACTCGGGCTTGCGGGCGCCGTCCGAGGTCCTCGGGCGGAACGGCGCCACCCGGGCCCGGCTCTGGGCGCATCGGATCTCCGGCGACCTTCCCATCGCCCTGGTCGAGATCGACGATCCGGAAAGCACCGGGATCGTCCGCCAGCTCCTGCGCGCTCACGAGTACTGGCACCTGAAGGGGCTCGCGGTCGACCTCGTCATCCTGAACGCGCAGGCGACCTCCTATACGCAGGACCTCCAGGGCGCGCTGCAAGCGCTGGTCCAGGAACGTCCGCTCCGCGGCAACATCTTCGTCCTCCGCGCCGATCTACTCTCACCGGGAGAACGAGACTGCCTCCAGACGGCGGCGCGGGCAGTGCTGCGGAGCCGAGACGGCACCCTCGCCGACCAGGTCCTGCGCGCGGCGCGGCCGGACTCGCCGGCGCCGCCGGCGGCGCGACGGGTAGCGAGCCCGGAGCCGGCGCTGGACCCTCGGCTGCCGCGCCTCGAGCTCGACAACGGCCGCGGAGGCTTCGCCGGCGACGGCCGCGAGTACGTGACGGTACTCGGCGCCGGACAGTCGACGCCGCGCCCCTGGGTCAACGTCATCGCCAATCGTGAGCTCGGCTTCCAGGTCTCGGAATCGGGGGCCGGCTACACGTGGTGTGGAAACAGCCGGGAGAACCAGCTCACGCCCTGGTCCAACGACCCCGTCACCGATCCGTCCGGCGAGATCATCTACGTCCGCGACGCCGAGAGCGGCGCGCTCTGGGGGCCGACGGCGCTTCCCATCCGCGACGACACCGCCCTCTACGTCGCGCGCCACGGCCAGGGCTACAGCCGCTTCGAGCACGTCGCTCACGGCATCGCGCTCGACCTCGTGCAGTTCGTGCCGTGGCGCGACCCGGTGAAGATCTCACACCTCACGATCGAGAACCGATCCCACCGCGCGCGCCGCCTCTCCGTCACCGCCTACGTCGAGTGGGCGCTCGGCGCCTCGCGGAGCGCGGCGGCGCCGTTCATCGCGACCGAGCGCGACGAGGACACGGGGGCCATCCTGGCCCGCAATCCCTGGAGCATCGATTTCGGCGCCCGGGTCGCCTTCGCCGACCTAGGCGGGCGCCAGGAATCCTGGACGGGCGACCGAACGGAAGTGATCGGCCGCAACGGGAGCCCGCATCGTCCGCTCGCCCTCGATGGCGGCATCGGCCTGAGCGGGAGGGTCGGCGCCGGCCTCGATCCGTGCGCGGCGCTCCAGGCCACGCTCGAGCTGGCGGCTGGAGAGTCGGCCGAGGTCGTGGTCCTGCTCGGCCAGGCCGCCACCAGGGACGAGGCGCGCGCACTCATCCGACGCTATCGCGCGGCGGACCCGGGCGCGGTCCTCGACGAGGTGAAGGCGCGCTGGGACGAGATCCTGGGGGCGGTGGAGATCCGCACCCCCGACCGCGCGATGGACGTCCTCATGAACCGATGGCTCCTCTATCAGACGCTCGGGTGCCGCATCTGGGGCCGCTCCGCCTTTTATCAGTTGAGCGGGGCCTACGGCTTCCGCGATCAGCTCCAGGACGCGATGGCACTCGTCCTCGCCGCGCCGGAGGTCGCGCGCGAGCACCTCCTGCGCGCGGCGGGCCGGCAGTTCGTGGAGGGCGACGTCCAGCACTGGTGGCACCCACCGGCCGGGCGCGGCGTCCGCACCCGGGTCTCCGACGACGCGATATGGCTTCCCCACACGGTGGCGCACTACGTGGAGGCCACCGGCGACGCGTCCGTCCTCGAGGAGGTGATCCCGTTCCTCGAGGGCCCTCCCCTCGCGCCCGAGCAGTCCGACTCCTACTTCGAGCCAGCCGTCTCGCCGGAGCGAGGCACGCTGTTCGAGCACTGCGCGCGTGCCCTCGACCGCAGCTTGACGGTGGGAGAGCACGGGCTGCCCCTGATCGGCGGCGGAGACTGGAACGACGGGATGAACCGCGTCGGGCTCGAGGGGCGCGGCGAGAGCGTCTGGCTCGCGTGGTTCCTTCACGCGTCGCTCGCCCCGCTCGCGCGCTGGGCCGACGAGCGCGGCCTAGGCGAGCGGGCCGGGCGCTGGCGGGCGCACGGCGACGCGCTGCGCGACGCTCTCGAGCGACACGCCTGGGACGGAGACTGGTACCGGCGCGGGTACTTCGATGACGGGACACCCATCGGCTCGGCGAGGGACGCGGAGTGCCGGATCGATTCGATCGCGCAGTCGTGGGCGGTCCTGTCGGGCGCCGCCGAGCCCACCCGGGCGGCGCGGGCGATGGCCGCCATGGAGGAGCATCTCGTGCGGCCCGAGGCTGGGCTCATCCTGCTCTTCACGCCGCCGTTCGACCGGACCCCGCGCGATCCCGGGTACATCAAGGGTTATCCGCCCGGGGTGCGCGAGAACGGCGGCCACTACACCCACGCGGCGGTGTGGGCCGTCATGGCGATGGCCGCCCTCGGCAACGGCGACCGGGCGAGCGAGCTGTTCGCCCTGCTCAATCCCATCAACCGCTCTCGAACGCCGACCGAGATCGATCGTTACCAGGTCGAGCCCTACGTGCTCGCTGCCGACGTCTACGCGGAGCCGCCCCACGTCGGCCGCGGCGGCTGGACCTGGTACACCGGCTCAGCGGGCTGGATGTACCGCGCTGGCCTCGAATCGATCCTCGGAGTCAGAGTGCGAGGCGCGACTCTCCGCCTAGATCCGTGCATTCCGCGGCAGTGGCCACGGTACGAGGTGACCGTGCGCTACCGCAGGGCGCGGTACGTCATCCACGTCGAAAACCCGAATCGGGCGACGCGCGGCATCGCCACCGTGCAAGTCGACGGCGTGCCCGTTGCTCCGGGCACCGCCATCGCCCTCCTCGACGATGCGGAGACCCACCGAGTGCGAGTCCTCCTGGGAGACCTGCCGGGGCAATCACGCCCTCACCCCGCCGGGGAGAGGGCCGGGTGAGGGGCGGCAACACGGGTGCGCGGTAGCACGGCCGACCCTCGCGCTGGCCTCTCCCCGGACGGGGAAGGGAGCACGTCGCCCGGAATGCCGCTTCGAGCGCCGGCTTCCCCGGCGCACATCCAGGGGGGCGGCGAGGGCCGCCCTGAACGCTGCCGCGGACCGCGGCGGCAGTCGCGGGTCGCGCTGCCGCCGTGCCCGAACGCGCTCAGGCGAGCGCGACTACCGGGGGTTTCGGATTCCCCTAGTCGTGCACGAGAGCGCCGTGCCCCGATCCGTCGTCGGGCGCGGAGGGCGCTTCCACGATGGAGGCGGGAGCGTTCCCACTGAGCTGCACCATGAGCCGGCGCTCGTGGAAGGGGCGCAGCGTCGCCCGATGGCCGATGCTGAACACCGTCGTCTCCGAGAGCCGCTCGCGCGCCAGCCGATAGAGGCGCGCCTCCGTCGCCTCGTCCAGCGCCGAGGTCGCCTCGTCGAGAAAGAGCCAGTCGGGCTTCTGGACCAGGGCCCGGGCGAAGGCGATGCGCTGCTGCTCGCCGGGAGAGAGCTGGAACGCCCAGTGGGCGGCCTCGTCGAGCCGCCCGGCCAGCTCGGGGAGTCCGACGGCCTCGAGCGCGTCGCGCAGCGTCCCGTCGTCCACACCGGCGGCGGGCATCGGATAGCTCACCACCTCCCGGAGCGTGCCGATCGGCAGGTACGGCCGCTGCGGGAGAAAGAGGACCCGGGCGTCCTTTGCCGCGCGGATCTCGCCACGTCCGAACGGCCAGATGCCGGCGATGGCACGGACGAGCGTGCTCTTGCCCGAGCCCGACGGACCACCGAGCAGCACGGTGTCCCCGCGCAAGAGCGCGAGGTTGATGTTCGCCATGAGCGGCTGACCATCGGGTAGATAGAGATCGACGCCCTCCACGGTCAGGTGCGTGGGGCGCCCCTCGGCGAGCCGGACACCGCCACCGTTCGTCGGCAGGCGCACGCGCTCGAGCGCGCGCTCGAAGCCGGCGAGCCGCTCGACCACGGCGCACCAGGCCGCGATCTCCTTGTATGACTGGACGAAGAAGCTGAGCGCATCCTGGACCTGCTGGAAGGCCTGGTTCGTCTGCATGAGGCCGCCGAGTCCCAGCTCGCCCCGGAAGTAGCGGGGCGCCGCGACGATGGACGGGACGATCCACGCCCCTAGCCCGTAGCCGGAGGTGAAGTAGGTCATTCGCTTCTGTCGACGCATGATGCCCCACCAGTTGCGGACCACGGCCTCGAACCGTTCGAGAAAGCCACGGAACTCGTCCGCCTCGCCGCGATACAGGGCCACCCCCTCGGTGTTCTCGCGAAAGCGGACGAGGCTGAAGCGAAAGTCCGCTTCGTACCGCTGCCGATCGAAGTTGAGCAGGACGAGCGGGCGGCCGAGCCAGTCGGTCACCCAGGTGCCGCCGATCGCGTACAGGACGGCCACCCAGACCATGTAGCCGGGCACGCTGATGGCAAACCCGCTCACCGGGACGGTGAGCGTTCCGGACAGGCCCCAGAGGATCGCTACGAAGGTTACCAGGGTGACGATCGCCCGCAGGCCTCCCGTGAACAGGCCCAGCGTGTGGGACGCGAGGAGGTGTACGTCTTCGGCGATGCGCTGGTCCGGATTGTCGGTCTCACGCGCCACGAGCTGCATCCGATAGTAGGCGCCATCGGCCAGCCAGGCGCGAAGGTAGCGGTCGGTCAGCCAGCGTCGCCAGCGGATCTCGAGCATCTGGTTGAGATAGACCTGGTACACGGCGAGGAAGATGAAGATGCAGATCAGCCACGTGACGCGGAACAGCTGGCGGCGAAAGGCCACGAGGTCCTTATCCTGGAGCGCGTTGTAGAAGGCGTTGTTCCACTGATTCAAGAGCACCGTGAGGTACACCATGCCGAGCGTGAGGAGCACGACGGCGAGCAGGAGCCCCCGAGCCGGCCACCGGTCCTCCGAGAACCAGTACGGGCCGATCATGGCCCACGCGCTGGGAAGGGTTTGGCGTAGCCTGATTCTGGTCGGATCCTCGGACGGGTTGGCAGGAGTGGGGTGGGAAGCGCCCGGGCCGAGACCGCCTCGGCCCTGGCGATCGCCACTGGCCGAATCCCGGGGCTCCTCGCCCCTATCCTGGTTCTTATCCACGAGCCGCCACCGGAGACTGCGTTTGTCGCGTCGCCGACCCGCGGGGATCGCTCTCGAAGCGACAGCGCTGCGTCAGAGGGATGCGACAGCGGGTTCGCCGGGGTGGCGAGCCGCCGGAGGCATTCGCTTGAAGCACGTGGTGACTATGATCCATAGTGAGATCTTACAGGATGATTATTCTACAGGACTCGTCAGGGATACCCGGCAAGGATGCGCCGGCCGTAGCGGCGGTGCCGGCGAGCACGGGCCCTGCCTAGCCGACGGAGAGCTCGACGATGCGTCACCTGCTGCGCGTGCTGCTCGGAAGCTTACGGCGCGGAGCCCCGCACATGCTGGGCTCGGGTCTTCCTCTCATAAGCCTCGCGTTGGGGGTGGTCGGTTGCGCAGGCCCCTCGCTGTTGCCGAAGGCGCAGGCGGTGGCAATCAGGGACCGGGACCGAGCTCTCGCGTCCAATGCCGACGCCATTCACGCCGCCATCGGGCAGTCCGGGAAAGGGGGCGCCCTGGCCTTCCTCGATGCCAGCGATGGCCGCCTGATCGTGCTGCCTGGCGACAGTCCGGCCGACGCCTGGGCGCGCTACACGGCGTCGCCTGAGAGCGGGACGGGCCGCGTGTCGGTGCCCGCGGTGGTCACGTTCGTGCATCGAGCGGACGTGCCCAAGGCTCCCGAGACCGTGACTCGGAGCGTCCTGCAAGAACACCAGACCCTGCGGACATCCGTGGCCGCTCTCTCGACCGAGCTCCGCGACGCGCACCGGCGCCTCGAGGAGCGATTGGGCATCGTCCAGCGCGAGCTCGCCGAGTCGATCGCGGCGACGAAGACGGACACGGACGCCTCGCTGGCGGCCGCGCGCGCGGACATTCAGACCGCATTGAGCTCGCTCGCCGAGGATCTGGCGGCGGTGCGCCAGTTCATGCTGCAGACGGCCCAGCTCGGCTGGCTCAATCACGAACTGAATGTCGAGAACGCGAGCGGCCTACGGAAGGTGGCGACGGCGAGCCAGGAGCTGTCCGCGAGCTCGGCAAGGCTGGAAGCGACCCTGCGTCAGCTCTCGGAGAGTCTCGCCGGCGAGCTCAAGGAGCTGGCGAATCGGCTCGACGCGATCCAGGGCAAGGTCGGTAGCCTCAAGTGAGGCTGGGATGCGTCACGGCGCCACCGGGACACGATGCGTCCGCACCCTCGTCGCCTGCCTTCTGCTCTCGCTGATCGCGGCACCGGCCGCGCTCACCGGCGAGTGGGAGAACGTGCGCGAGAGCTACGACGACAAGCTCCGGGCTCATGCCAAGCGGATCGCCGAGATCGAGGCAAGGGAGCGCGGGGTTCCGGCGGATCGGGAGAAGCGCGCGGACAAGATCACGAGGGATCGGATCACCGGAATCAGGGCTTCCCTGAAGGGTGGCGGCAAGGCCAAGAGCCTGGCGGACACCGCGGAGAAGGCGTCCGGTGACGCGCGCGCGTTGGTCGACGTGTACAGAGAACAGAGCGAGTATCTGGACACCGTCATGAGCGAGTGGGGAGTGGAAGGCGCGGAGCGGAAGAAGCTCCGAGAATCCCTCGCGGCCTTGCAGAAGGACGTCGAGCGCGCCAATGCGAACCTGGCCAGGACGACCGAGGTGGCCGAGGCGATGGGACTGCGCGTACGGCAGTCGGGCGTGCTCGAGAAGGTCGCCCGGATCGAGGCAGAAGGGAGAGAGGCTGCCGATCGCGTCAGAGCAAGATGGCAGCTCGAGCAAGCCGCGCGAGACCGGGCCCGCGAACAGAGAGAGCGCGAGGCCGCTGAGCGCGAGCGGGGCGTGCGGTGAGCGACGGGGCCGCCCAGGCCCCCGTCGACTAGAGATCGAGCTGGCCGCTGACGACCCGCGCATAGTAGCCCTGCTTGACGAGCAGGTCATCAGGGGCGCCCATCTCGGTCAGGCGACCGTTGTCCACGACCAGGATCGTGTCGACCCGCCGGATGGTGGTGAGCCGGTGGGCAACCATCAACGTCGTGCGCCCGCGCATCAGCGCGAACAGGCTGGCCACGACCTGCGCCTCGCTCTCCACGTCGAGCGCGCTCGTCGGCTCGTCCATGAGCAGGATGGGCGCGTCCTTCAGGAACGCCCGGGCCAGGTTGATCCGCTGCTTCTCTCCGACGCTCAAGCGCGCGCCTCCGTCCCCGACGACCGTTCGATACTGCTGGGGCAGCTTTTCGATCAGCTCGTCGGCCCGGGCGGCGTGCGCGGCGGCCTCGATCTCCTCCATCGCCGCCTGGGGCTTGCCGTAGGAGATGTTCTCAGCCACGGTGGTGGGCAGGATAATCGGCTCCTGCAGAACCAGGGCGATCTGCGCCCGCAGGTCCTCCAGGCGGAGGTCGCGCAGGTCCACGCCCTCCAGCAGCACCGCGCCGCTCATGGGGTCGAAGAACCGCGGCAGCAGGTTCAACAGCGTCGTCTTGCCCGCGCCACTCGGGCCGATGATGGCGGCCGACGTCCCCGCCAGGAGCTTGAAGCTGACGTGGCGCAGCACCGGCCGCGAGCGCTCATACGCGAAGCACACGTCGTCGTAGGTGATGTTGCCGTACACCTGGAGCGCCCGGCCCGCCGACCCCGCCCGCGCGCCTCCGGCCACGGCGAACATGTCCTCGGCGGACGTGGGCAATCCGGCCGGCCCGTCGGCGTCGCGCCCCCGGCAGACTCGGCGCGCCTCCGGGCCGTCCTTCACCTCCTCGGGCGTGTCGAGGATCTCGAACACGCGCCGCGTGCTCGCGCTCGCGCTCGACAGCGTGGCGCCGACGTGCGAGAGCTGATGCAGCGGCTCGAAGAGCTGGGCGACGTAGGCGAGAAACACCAGGAGCTCTCCCACCGTCAGGTTCGCCGCCAGCACCTGGTGGGCGCCCACCCAGGTCACCCCGAGCGTGCACGCGCTCAGGATCACCGAGATCGAGCCCCAGTAGAAGACCTCGAGACCGTGCTGCGACATCTTGTGCTGTCGCGCCCTTTCGGTGTGCGCCGTGAAGCGCTGCTGCTCGTCGTGCTCGCGCGCATGGCTCTGCACCAGCGGCAGGGCGGCGATTCCCTGGTGAATGAGCGCGTAGACCTTGCTCTCCGCTTGCTGGGCGACCATGCCCCGCATCCGCATTGCCCGCCCAAAGACCTTGATTGACAGCAGCAGGATCGGCACCGCGAGCAGGGCCACCGCGGTGAGGCCCAGGTTCAGCCGGGCCATCGCGACCGCCATGAACAGGAGGGTGCCGGTGGCGCTGATCACGACCAGAAATCCCTGCTGGAACAGGATCTGAAAGGCGCACGTGTCGGTCCCGGCGCGGAAGATCATGTCGCCGGCCTCGGTGCCGTGGTGATAGCGCAGCGAGAGGCGCTGGAGCCAACCGAAGACGTCATCGCGGACCCGCCGCAGGCCGCGGAGCCCCACGCCGATCGAGAGGTACACGTGTCCGGCGCACGCGGCGGCGTGGACCACATGGAGCGCCAGCGACGCCGCGATGATAGCGGTGAGCTGGGCGGGCTGTCCCCAGGCCCGTACCTCATCGGGCAGCCAGGCGGGGTACGGCTTGCTCCCGAGGATGCTGTCGACCAGGAGCGCCAGGGGCCAGGGCTTGAGCAGGTTGAGGCCGATGCCGAGGAGCAAAAGACCCAAGGTGAGGGCTATCCGCCCCGCGTCAGGCCGGAAGTAACCCAGCGCACGCAGCGACTGGCGGAGACGCGCGACGGACGAGGTGAGGTCACTGTCCATATGGACAATCCACTCGGCGATCAAGCGTACTGCAAGTCACGTGCCGCGGGGTCCGGCAAAAACCGAACCGTTGGCGCCTTGAAACTTGCGGACTTCGGGAGGGTCGGATCAGCCGGGGCGGCGGTAGGACGTGGCCGCCGGTAATTCTTACACGGACGACCGCGTAGCAACGTGATGAACATCACAACACGAGCGACATCCGGAGGCGGTCGCCTCTCCCCAGGGCCGATGGCACAGGGCCCGGGAAGGATCAGTGCTCTCTACGGGTCCCGATGGTGGACGAGGACTCTGGCGATCCGTCCGTCGGTGTCGAACTCCATGACCTCGAGTTGGAGCCCACGCACGTTGCTCCGCAAATAGACAGCCACCGAGTTCATGCCAGCGAAGACATCGAGTAGCTCGAATTTCAGGTCTGGCACGGCGGCCAGCGCCTTCGCAAAATACGCGCGCAGCGCGTGCTTGCCTCGTACGGTTCCCTCCGGATCACCCAAGACTTTCGTCACTAGAAGTGACGTGAGCTCGACCGAATCCGCATAGTGGGAAAGAATCGTCTCGAGGTCGTGATTGTTGAAAGCCGCAATCCATTGGTTGGCGGCGGCTTGCGCTTGTGCTTTGGTCACGGCATGATCCCCCACTGTTGAAGAATGGCCGCAACTACCTCGTCCTGCTCCAGGTCGGAGCGGCACGGCGTCGACGCGCCAACACCTTCGTGGTGGCTTGGCCCCTCGCCAGTATCTCGACCGTACCAGGCTCGTCGGCGCACTTCCACGCCGACCGCCAGCCTCTGCGCATTCATCAGGATGGTAGGATGGAACTTCCATGGCCAGCATGTCGGCCCGAGCGCTGACGGTAGGCGACATCATGACCCGCTCCGTTCTGACCGCCGCCGCGTCCGATACGGTCGCGGAGGCGGCGGCCCGGATGCACGCGCGCCGGGTCGGGTCCATCGTCGTGATGCG
>WNGB01007173.1_pt1 | contig 18808 bp, 20 predicted proteins | sample 5400681 | NCBI WGS metagenome assembly WNGB01 (sample SAMN13153367, study PRJNA577476) | soil metagenome | isolation source: 115 cm soil or saprolite under grassland replicate 2 | place: USA:California | collected 2016-06-15
GCCGGAACTCGGCCTTGCCGCCCAGCGCCAGCGTCTTGGTGATGGCCGCGGTGAGCGTGGTCTTGCCGTGGTCGATGTGACCGATGGTGCCGACGTTCACGTGCGGCTTGGTGCGCTCGAACTTCTTCTTCGCCATTTCTCGCCGGGGGCCTTGCCCCCTTCAACCCCCGCTTTCCTTTTTCTTCTGTGAGCCCACCTCGGGGATCGAACCCGAGACCTCGTCCTTACCAAGGACGTGCTCTACCAACTGAGCTAGGTGGGCAGAGCTCGTATTCTCCGGACACGAAAAGAGAGTTGCTTGGCGCAACTCCCTCGAGCCGCTCGGACGTGTTTCATTATCCGCCCGGCTGCCTCGGCCGGTCAAGAAAGAGCCGGCAAATCGGTCCTTTCCGTCGCCGGCGTGTTCGCCCTCGGCTTGGTGTCGCTAGCCGCGCCGCCGGAAGGTGCGCCCGCCGCCCTGCACCGTGCCGGGCGCGCTGGTGCGCGTGACCACGAAGCTGCTGCCGTCGGCGCCCAGCACGGAAGGCTGCGCGATCGCCTGGCCGGCGCGGTTGATCATCGCGACCGCTGATGCGCCGAGTGCGCTGAGACCGAAGCTCTTGGCGTCGCGCACTGCGCCGCCCGCGGTGAAGCGAACGACACCGAAGTCATCGAGCGGGATGACGCCGCGGCTCGAGCTCGGCGCCTCCTGGATCCATTCGGCCGACGAGCGCGACGAGTTGTAGCGGACCGTGCGCTGATAAGAGGACGTCGTCGTGTTGTTCACCATCACGATGAGCCAGTTCCCGGTCGACTGCTCGGTGATCGTGACCGTGACCGAGTCGCCGGGAGCGACGCTCAGCGAAACGGTGCGTGACGAATCCGGAAGCATCTCGATCCATGCCTCGTAGCTCACGCTGCCGCCGGCCACGGTCGCCTGCGTTCCCGCCTGAATGAGGTCGGTGCCGCTTACGCCACCGATGCCAACCCACGTCGCATCGGCTCCTGTCGTTGTCGCGCCCACCTGGGGAACAATCCAGGTCCCGGTGACCGACGTGAAGGTCCCGCCGGTGGCGACGTAGCCGGACCAGTTGCTCGAGGTGTCGGACACCCGCGCCGGCGTGGTCGTGTCCGGCTGCGTCTGCCCCGGCGCGGTCCCCGTCGCGGGACTGACGCTCTGCGCGCTGGGCTGCACGTCGGACTGGATCTTCCAGGCACCGCTGTCGAGGACGAGCGTGTAGTCGTTGCGATCGGTCCGCTGATCCTGGGACCCGTCGCTGTAGCTCGTGCGCCAGGTCTCGTACGCGGTGGCGGCGGCGGTCGTGCCGCTGATCGTCACGTCACCCCATTCGATCCGCACCAGACTGAAGCCAACGACGCCGCCGCGCGCGAGATCGGAATTGATCTGCGTGAGCTCGTCGTAATACTCCGCGGTCGCGGTGTCGCGCATGACGGACACATCGCCCGTCGCGAACGCCTTCTGCTGCGCCTCGTTGGCACGCTCGATGGCCTGCTTGACCGCATCGGTGGTCGCGTCGGCTGTAACGGCGGCGGGTCTCGCGACGGGCTGCTGCTGGAAGAGCCGGCCGAGGTCCGACGGGCTCGCGCAGCTCACGAGTACGATCGCGAGACCGATGAGGAGCTTGCGCATGGGCTACATCGTGCGCCGCCAAGCTGAAGAAAGGATGAAAGTTCGCTAAGAGCGTGGTAAAGAAGGGCGTTTCCGCGGCACGACCCCTGCTATGGCGCCTGCTGAATCGAGCCTGCTGAATAGAAGGAGTGCGCCATGGATGCGATCGCGCTGCTGAAAAAGGACCACGACAAGGCGAAGAAGCTCATGGACGAGCTCGAGCAAACGACCGAGCGTGGGGTGAAGACCCGCGAGGAGAAGTGGACCAAGCTCCTCAAGGAGCTGACGATCCACGAGAACATCGAGGAAGAGATCTTCTACCCCGCCCTGCACGAGCACCCGAAGCTCAAGGACATCGTGCTCGAGGCTCTCGAATAGCATCACCTCGTCGACGACATCGTCGAGCAGCTCAAGGAGGCACCGTTCGACGATGAACACTGGAGCGCGAAGTTCAAGGTCACGAAAGAGAACGTCGAGCACCACATCGAAGAGGAAGAGGGCCCGATGTTCTCGAAGGTGCGCGAGGTCTTCTCAAGGGAAGAGCTCGAGGAGCTCGGCTCGCGCATGGAAGCATCGAAGCAGGAGCAGATGCGCGAGGAGATGCCCGAGCGCGATCAAGTGAACCTGTAGGGACAGGAAACCCCGCCCACGCTCGGCCGGGGTCGGGCCATCCTCGGCTGTGCGCTGTGGAGGGGCGGCCTTAGAGTCAGCGCACGGGAACGAGGTGACCTCCAAGCCAGCGACCGGTGACGCCCTCGATCGCGGCCGAGCATCGTTCGCCCGGCTCGCGTGGGCGGACGCGTACGCTCAGCTCTCGCGGGCCGATCAAGAACGGCCGCTCGCGCAGGACGACCTCGAGCGCGCCGCACTCGCGGCGTACCTCATCGCCAAGGCTCCCGAGAGCGCGGAACTTTGGACGCGTGCGCATCAGGAAGCGCTCCGTGCCGGCGATGCGCCGCGCGCGGCACGCTGTGCCTTTTACGTCGCGTTCCAGCACATCTCGACGGGACAGCCGACGCAGGCATTCGGCTGGCTCGCCCGCGCGTCGCGGATCCTCGATGAGGCAGGCGTCGATTGCGCCGAGCGCGGGTACCTTCTGCTCCCGGCCGCCTTTCGCGCGATCGACGAGGCCGACTTCGGCGCCGCCTACGCGACGTTCGGCAAGGCCGCGGAGATCGGCGCGCGCTTCCACGACAGAGAGCTTCAGGTCGTCGCCCAGTACGGACTCGGTCACGCGCTCGTTGGCTCCGGCCGCACGGCCGATGGCCTGGCGCTGCTCGACGAGACCATGGTCGCGCTCGGCTCCGGCGACCTACCCGCCGGCATGGTCGGCGGTATCTACTGCGGCGCGATCGGGGCGCTCAAGCGGATCTTCGAGCTCCGACGCGCGCAGGACTGGACCGCCGTTCTGAGCCGTTGGTGCGAGGCGCAACCCGATCTCGTGCCGTTCCGCGGTCAGTGCATGGTGTATCGCGCCGAGCTCATGCAGCTGCACGGCGCCTGGCCGGACGCGATGGAGGAGACCGTCCGCGCTTGTGAGCAGCTCTCGGCGATACCTGGCCATCCGGCGACTGGCGCGGCGTTCTACCAGCGGGCCGAGCTGCAGCGTCTGCGTGGCGATCTCACGAGTGCCGAGGAGCTGTACCGCGAGGCCAGCCGGCTGGGACACACGCCGCACCCCGGACTCGCGCTGCTCCGACTGGCGCAGGGGCAGATCGACGCGGCTCGCGCGGCGCTGCGCCGCGCGCTCGACGAGACGCAGGATCGCGCGAACCGCGCCGCATTGCTCGTCGCCTACGTGGACACCATGCTCGCAGCGGATGACGCCGCGGCGGCACGCGTTGCGGCCGGGGAGCTGTCGAGCATCGCGGCGGAGCGCGGCGCGCCGTTCCTCGAAGCGATCGCGACCCAGGCGATGGGCGCGGTGCTGCTCGGCGAACGTGATCCGCGCGCGGCCCTGCCGAGCCTGCGACAGTCGTGGTCCGCGTGGCGCGAGTTGGAAGCTCCGTATGAAGCCGCGCGCGTGCGCGTCCTCGTCGGTCTGGCCTACCGGGCGCTTGGAGACGACGACGGGGCCGAGATGGAATTCGATGCGGCGCGCTCCATCTTCCTCGAGCTTGGGGCCGCGCCCGACATCGCGCGGGTCGAGACGCTCTCGCGCAGCAGCGGACGGAAGCTCACCGGCGGTCTGACCGACCGCGAGGTCGAGGTCCTCAGACTCGTCGCCACCGGCAGGACGAATCGCGCGATCGCCGCCGAGCTCGTGATCAGCGAGAAGACGGTGGCTCGTCACGTCAGCAACATCTTCGACAAGCTCGGCGTCTCGTCGCGCTCGGCCGCCACGGCATATGCGTACGAGCACAAGCTCGTCTAGCGCCTACAGAGAATTACCCACGCGCGCCCGTGTCTTGCAATTGGTCAGTTCGCCCGATGCGCCCATCCCGCGACGGCCCGATGCTCCCGTCGCTGATCGGGCGATCGCCCGACGACGGAGGTAGGACGTGAACGGGACGGAGCGCATCGAGACGGTGATCGTCGGCGGCGGCCAGTCCGGCTTGGCGGTCGGCTACAACCTCGCTCGGGCCGGACGGCCATTCGTGATCCTGGAGGCGAACCAGCGCCTCGGCGATTCGTGGCGTATGCGCTGGGACTCGCTGCGCGTCTTCACGCCAGCGTGGCTCAGCGCCCTCGACGGCATGCCGATCCCGGCGCCGAAGTGGTCCTTCCCGACGAAGGACGCGCTCGCCGACTACTTCGAGGCCTACGCCGCGCGCTTCGAGCTGCCGGTCCGCACCGGTGTCAGCGTGACGCGCGTGTCGCGCGACGGACAACGCTTCATGGTCGAGACCACCCGCGGCCGCATCGAGGCGGACAACGTGGTCGTCGCCTCGGGCCAGGACCACACGCCGAAGACCCCGGGCTTCGCGCGCGAGCTCGATGCCGGCATCCGCCAGTTGCATTCGAAGGACTACCGGAACCCGTCGCAGCTGCAGGCCGGTCCCGCGCTCGTCGTCGGCGCGGGCAACTCGGGCGCCGAGATCGCTCTCGAGATCGCGCGCACGCGCACGACGCTGCTGTCTGGCCGTTACTGGCGTGCGCCGGTCGGTCCCTCGCGCCACCCCCTCCTCACGTTGGCGTTCTATCCGATCTTCCTGCACCTACTCACGATCGACACGCCGATCGGCCGGAAGGCACGGACGAAGCTCATCCATGGCAGCGTGCCGGTCGAGCGCGTACGACGAAAGGACCTCGTCGCGGCGGGCGTCGAGCTGGTCGCGCGAACCGTCGGCGCGCGGAACGGATCCCCGAGGCTGGAGGACGGGCGCGTCGTCGATGTCGCGAACGTGATCTGGTGCACGGGCTATCGGACGGATCTCGGCTGGATCGACCTTCCGATCACCGGCGACGACGGTCTTCCGCTGGAGGAGCGCGGCGTCGTCGCCTCGATCCCGGGCCTGTACTTCGTCGGCCGGCTGTTCCAGTACTCGGTGACGTCGGCGCTCCTCGGCCCCGGCCTCGTCCGGGACGGTGCGTACATCGCACGCCAGATCACCGCACGAGCAGCGGCGCCCAGCGCGTCCGTCGCTGATCCGGTCGCGCGGAGCGCGTAGCGATGAGCGCTCGAACGATCGCCGCGCGCGCCGAGATCGACCACGTCGACCGCTACCGCCGGGCGGAGCGTGCACTGTGGGCGCACTACGGCCTCACGCCGTCGGAACGCTTCGTCCATATCGGCTCGCCACGGCTGCGCCTCCGGGTGCTCGAGGTCGGCTTCGGCGAACCAGTCCTGCTCGTGCACGGCCTCATCGGTCCGGCGGCCTGGGCACCGCTGGTCCGCGAACTGCGCGGGTACCGCTGCCTGGTGCTCGATCGGCCGGGTTGGGGCCTCAGCTCCTCGCTCGACTACGCGAGGCATCCGTATGGATCGGTGGTCGCCGACGTGCTCGCGGGTGTGCTCGACGGGCTCGGCATCGATCGGGCGCACATCATCGGCGGCTCCATCGGGACGCTGTGGGCGCTGCGCCTCGCCGCGTCCTATCCATCGCGAGCCGGTCGCCTCGTCCTCATGGGCTCCGGCCCGCTGCTCGCGGACATGCGCGTGCCGACGGTGCTGCGCGCGATCGCATCGCCGCTCGGCGCCCTGATGATCCGTCGGACCGACACGCAGACGCTGCGGTCGATCCTGCGTCAGAGCGGTCACGCCGCGAGCCTGGCGGACGGACGCATCCCCGAAGAATTCATCAGGTGGCGTGTGGCCGCGTCCCGCGAGACGAACGCGATGAGGAGCGAACGCGCGATGTTGCGCGACGGGATCATGAGCTGGGCGCGACCGGGCTGGCGTCAGACAGTCGTTTTCGACGAATCCGAGCTCGGCACGCTCACGCCGCCGACGCTGTACGTGTTCGGCACGGCCGATGGGACCGCGCCGGTCGAGTTCGCGAGAAGGGTCGTGAGCGTTCTGCCACGCGGCGAGCTGCACGTCGTCGAGGGCGGCGGCCATGAACCGTGGTTCGAGGACATCGGAGGCATCGCCGGCCGGGTCAGCCGGTTCTTGAGCGGCGCGTGAGCGCCGAGCGCGATGACTCCGCGACGCGCCACAGGATCGCGAAGGGAACGACCGTCAGCGCGTAGACCGGCGCCGCGATCCCCATCGTCGCCGGCGCGCCGAACGCGTCCGCGAGACCGAGCAGGAGCGGCATCCCGATCGCGAGTCCGAGCTCGAACAGCAGTGCGCTGAGCGAGATGATCGTCGCGCGCTGCGCGCTCGGGATCAGGTCGTTGAGGTGCGCGGACAGAAGCGGTTGCGCGAGCGCCGGGACCAGCGCGACGGTAAGGACGAGCGCCACCGTCGGCACCGAGGGGAGCGCCCCGAGGAGCCACATCGAGCCGATCGAGATCGCGATACCGCCGGTCACGAGCGTCCACAGACCGACGCGACCCTCGATGCGGTGCGCGAGCCACGACGCCGCGACGCCCGCGGACTGGACGCCGAGCACGACGAAGCCAAGCGACGCGATCGGTAGCCCCACGGCTAGTGCGTACGGCTGAAGGAGCACGTAGTAGACGACCAGCGGAACGATCGCGAATCCGGCGGTGAGAAGCAGGAGCCAGCGCACGGCCGGGCGGCGCGCGGCGATCGCGACCGCGATGCGCAGGTTCCGCCAGAAAGTGAGCTGCGCCTCGCCGGCCTCGAGCCGAGGCGGCTCTTTGAAGGTGAGCACAAGAGCGGTCGCCACCAGACCGCTCACGCCGCCGATCGTGAAGCAGAGCGTGATGTCGAGCGTCGCGACGGCCGCGCCGATCACCGACGCGACGCCCTGTGACCCTTGCGTGATCGCTAGGTAGCGGCCGGACTGCTTCGCCGCCTCGTCGGCGCGCCCGTCGGCCTTGAGGCTGTCGTAGAGGAAGGCCGTGTCCGCGCCGCTGATGAACGCGAACGAGGTGTTCCACAGCGCGTACCCGAGAAGGAAGGTCGGCGAGAGCGCCTCGGTGAGGATGAGGAACATCGCGAGCGCGTACAGCGATGTCCCGAGCGCCATGGATGCCTTGCGTCCCCAACGATCGGCGATCGCGCCGGTGGGCACCTCGATCGCCGCGGCCAGGACCCACGCAACGCTCTCGAGGACGCCGATCTGCGTGAGGCTGAGCCCCTTCGCCTGCAGGAAGACCACCCAGATCGGTATCCAGAGGAGGAAGTGGATCAACCCCTGGACGACGAAGAAGCGCCAGATGTTTCCGCGGTAGGTGCGCGGGTTCGCTATAACGCCATCATGATCCCACTCCGGGACATCGAAAGGGCGCGCGAGCGCATCGCGGGAGCGGCGATCCGCACGCCGCTGGTGCGACTCAACGCGGACGCACCCGCCGAGATCCATCTCAAGCTCGAGAACCTCCAGCCGATCGGGTCGTTCAAGATCCGCGGCGCGAGCAACCGCATGGCCCTCGCATCGAAGGCCGATCTCGAGCGCGGCGTGTGGACGGCAAGCGCGGGCAACATGGCGCAGGGCGTCGCGTGGAACGCACGGCGACTCGGGATCCCGTGCACGGTGGTGGTCCCCGAGGGCGCGCCGGCCACGAAGCTGGCCGCCGTCGAGCGCATGGGCGGGCGCGTCGTAAAGGTTACGCACGAGGAGTGGTTCGACACCTTCCGGACGCGGCGGCGCGCGGGCATCGACGGCCTGTTCGTCCATGCGTTCAGCGACGACGCGGTGATGGCCGGCAATGGCACGATCGGGCTCGAGATCCTCGACGACCTGCCTGATGTCGACGCGGTCGTCATCCCGTTCGGCGGTGGCGGGCTTTCGTGCGGGATCGCGTCCGCCATACGCGCGCTCCGGCCGGGCGCGAAGGTCTTTGCAGCCGAGGTCGCGACGTCCGCGCCACTCAGCGCATCGCTCGCCCAGGGCGAGGCCACGGAGATCCAGCAGACGCGGACCTTCGTCGACGGGATCGGCGGTCCGCGCGTGTTCCCGGAGATGTTCGCGCTGGCGCGGGAGCTGCTCGACGGCGCGCTCGTGTCCTCGCTCGACGAGGTGGCCGCGGCCGTGCGGCTCTTGGTCGAGCGCAATCGCGTTGTCGCTGAGGGTGCGGGCGCCGCAGCGGTTGCCGCGGCATTGGCGGGACGCGCGGGTCAGGGAAAGGTGGTGTGCGTCGTGTCGGGAGGCAACATCGACACGCAGGTGCTGGTGACGATCCTGGAGGGAAGGACGCCGTAGGCTCCCCTTCGCCTCGACGAACATCCAAGGGCTCGTTTCGCGGAGGACTGGTCGGCCGTCGTGGCATCCGCGCTGCACGACCCTCGTCCGACTGGAGGGAATGACATGGGAGTTGAGACCGAACAGGGCGTCATTGGCGATACCGAGAACGAGCACATCCACGCCGCACTGACGCACATGCACGACCACTATCACGTGTCCCATCACCACAAGACGGGGCAGGTCGCGGGCGTGTTCGACCATCGCTCGCATCACCACATCCACGAGCACAATCACGCGGCCATCGACCACGCGCACAAGGATCGCGACGCCGAGAACGAGCTGCGCGAGCACAACGAGATGGCGCACACGCACGATCACGAGCGGCCCATCGGCTGACGCCGGCACACCGACCACGGAGCGATCGGCGACCTAAACTCGAAGTCATGGCGACGGTCGCTCTGCAGCCCCCACGGATCCGCGTCTCGGCGAGATCACTCGAGCTCGCGCCGCTCATCCTGGGCCTCGTCGGCCTCGGCCTCGGCTGGGCGGGCTCGACGTGGGACGTCGCGTGGCACCGCGCGCTCGGTCGCGACACCTTCTGGAGTCCGCCGCATCTCGCGATGTACATCGGAACGACGCTCGTGGGTATCTCGTCGTTGGTCGCGATCGGGACCGCGTCCAGAGGCCGCCACACCCAATCGCTCCAGCTCGCGATCGGACCGCTGCACGTCGAACGGAGTCTCGCCCTCGTCGGCTTTGGCGCGCTGACGATCATCTCCGCGGCGCCGCTCGATGATCTCTGGCACCGGATGTTCGGCCGCGACGTCGACATCTGGAGTCCGCCTCACCTCGTCGCCGTCGTCGGAGCGACGCTGGCGTACTCCGGTTGGGCGGCCGCGGCCGCACTGGACATACCGCGCATCCCTCCGCGGTGGCGGACCGTGCTCGTCGCGGTCTTCTTGGGCGGGCTGGCCGGGACGTTCGTGTTCGGGATGAACTTCTACTACGTGTTCGCGTGGTCGCGCGAGGCCATGCTGTATCCGGTGATCGTCTGCGCCACGATCCCGTTCGCGCTCGCGGGTGGCGCTCTGCTGCTGCAGCAGCGCTTCGCGGCGACGACCGTGGCGCTGGCATACGCGACGCTCAACCTGGTGAGCTTCTCCGTGCTCTCTGGGCTCGGCTGGCCGCCGTCCGCGTTCGCACCGCTCGTCGTCGCTGGCGCGCTTGCCGTCGATCTGATTCGCACACGCGCACGATCGCCCCTCGCTGTGGGCATCGCGTTCGCCGCCACGTTCATCGTCGCGGAAGGACTGCGCCTGGTGTTCACCGGACCGGAGCCGTCAGCGGCCGTGCTCAGCGATCGTCAGGTAGGCCACCTCGCGACGCAGTACTGGGCGATGGCCCAGGCGCGCCCGTGGCTGTCGGCATGGCCGCTGTTCGCGTTCGTCCTCGGCGCGCCACTCGCGGCGGGGTCGTGGATCGCGGGGCGCGCATTCTTCCGCGCGCTCCTCCTGCGGTAGGCTCGCCGCCGAATGGGTGAGGCGAACCGAGCGATCCGGGAGCACCACCAGCGCATACGCGAGGAGCTCAACCGCCGGGTAGATGCCGCGCTCGACCGCGGAGCCCGCGGAGATCTCGACGCCCTCGTTGCGCTTCTCGAGGGTGATCTCCTGTAGCACGGCGCGTTCCAGATAGGATCTCAGCGTCTCCCGCTTGTCGGGCGAGGCGAGGTCGGCGAGTCGATACAACACAGCGCGCTCGTCCTCGGAAAGTGGCCGTGTCTCTTCATCAAGTCAGTTCAAGCGTAGCCCGCAGGGGTAGGACCCCTTCACCCACGTAGTCGCAACCTTGCGCTCGAAATCGATGTACGCCGCGACGACATGTGGCAGTTGCGTGATCGCCGCTCCGAAGTCGTCTGCTGATTCCGCCTCAGAGCCATCGCGGAATTTACTGGCGCGACTGTTGTCCATCGGCGGTCTCGCAGATGCCGTCTGATACCGGCGACAGCGAGAGCGATGCCCGCTCCGCGTCGAGCTGCGCGACGACCTTCGGATAGGCGTCGCTGAGGCAGCAGCGACACGACTTGTACCACTCACGGATGCCCTGATCGATCACGAGCTCGTCACTGTGGTCGTGCGCTCCCGCGTGCTCGCGCCGAGCGTCGGCCGCGAGCCACGCGTCGACCTTTGGCGTGTAGGTATGTGGCGCCTTTGCGAACGTCGCCAGGCACCCGGCCGCGCAGAACGCGTACTCGCGCTCGGGACGTTCGAGCGTCAGTCCCTGGTCACGGGCCTCCGCGATGTCGACCACCATGTCACACACCGGGTCGACGATGTTGGCTTGCGTCATCTGATCACCTCACTTTCTACCGATCGATGGTCGCGCCGCGCAGGCGCAGCGAGTTGGTCACCACCGTCACCGACGACACCGCCATCGCGCCCGCGGCGAAGATCGGCGAGAGCAGCACGCCGAGGAGTGGGAAGAAGACGCCCGCAGCGAGTGGGATCAGGGCGACGTTGTAGAAGAAGGCCCAGAAGAGGTTGGTGCGGATCGTTCCCACTGTCCTTCGCGAGAGGCGCAGTGCACGCGGCACTCCACGCGGATCGCCGCCGACGAGGACGATCCCCGCAGAGGCGATCGCGACATCGGTGCCGCTGCCGATCGCGATCCCAAGGTCCGCCTGCGCCAGGGCCGGCGCGTCATTCACGCCATCCCCCACCATCGCCACCCGCAGGCCGCTGCGCTGCAGCTCCGCCACGAGGGCAGCCTTGCCGTCGGGCCGCACCTCGGCCCGGACCTCGTCGATCCCGAGCTTCCGCGCCACTGCCTCCGCGGTACGACGCGTGTCGCCGGAGACCAGCATCGTGCGCAGGCCCATCTGCTTGAGCTCGCGGATCGCCTCGGCCGACGCCGCGCGCGGCACATCCGCGACGGCGAGGATCGCGAGGGGCTGGCCATCGATCGTCGCGAGGAGTGGCGTCTTGCCTTCGGATTCGTGGCGCGCGAGCATCCCCTCTCCTAGATCGGCGAAGCCGTGGGCCTCCGCGAAGGCGCGGTTGCCGACGAACACGTCGTGGCCGTCCACGACCGCATGGACGCCCTGACCGGGGAACGATTCGAAACGCTCGGGCTCAGTGGGCACGAGTTCCTTCGCCCGCGCGGCCTCGAGCACGGCACCCGCGAGCGGATGCTCGGACCCCAGTTCCGCGCTGGCGATGAGACGAAGGGCCTGGTCTTCGCCGTACTCCGCGCAGCTGAGCAGATCCGTGAGCTCCGGATGGCCGACGGTCAGCGTGCCTGTCTTGTCGAATGCGACGGTGTCGATCCGTTGAGCCGCCTCGAGCGCGGTGGCGCTCTTGATCAGGATCCCGCGCGCCGCGCCGCGACCCGTTCCGACCATGATCGCGGTCGGCGTCGCGAGGCCAAGCGCACACGGGCAGGCGATGATCAGGACGGCGATGAACGCCGTCAGCGCAAAGGTGAGCTTGGGCTCGGGACCGACGAGGACCCAGGTCACGAAAGCGATGCCAGCGACGACGAACACGATCGGCACGAACACGGCGGCGATCTGATCGACGAGCCGCTGGATGGGCGCCTTCGAGGCCTGGGCATCCTCGACGAGGCGGACGATCTGCGCCAGCGTCGTGTTCTCTCCTACCCGCGTCGCGCGGAAGCGCAGCGCCCCCGTGGTGTTGAGCGTCCCGCCCGTGACCTCGTCGCCGGGATTCTTCTCGACCGGGATCGATTCGCCTGTGAGCATCGATTCGTCCACCGCGGACGTGCCGCCGAGGAGCAGGCCGTCCGTGGCGATCGTCTCACCCGGGCGCACCAGCACAACGTCGCCGATCTTGAGCTGTTCGATCGGCACGTCCTCCTCGAGCCCTCCTGGTCGGCGGACCCGCGCGGTCTTGGCGCCGAGAGCGAGGAGAGCGCGGACCGCGTCGCCCGTGTGCGCGCGAGCGCGTGCCTCCATGAAGCGCCCGGCCAGAACCAGCGCGATGATCGCGCTCGAGGTCTCGTAGTACAGGTTCTGGGTCGGCACGAGGCCGTTGGCGCGGAAGAGGTCCGGCAGGAACGTCGCCGCGACCGACAGACCGTAGGCAGCGGTCGTGCCGACCGCGATGAGCGTATTCATGTTGCTCGTGCCGTGACGGGCGGCGTTCCACGCCGCGCGGTAGAAGGGCGCCGCCGCCCAGAGCTGCACGGGCGTGGCGAGAATGAACAGCGCGTACGGCCGCCACGGCGCGTCCTCGAGCTCGCGCACCAGGAAGGGCGCGATCATCGACAGCAGGACCGCGAGCCCTGCGAGGCAACCGGCGACCACGAGGCGGCGGCGCAGCGACTCGACGTACCGCAGCCGGAGCGCGCGCTCGTCATCGATCGCGGCACTGCGAGCGGCGTCACCTTCCGGAATTACCAGCGCGCCGTACCCAGCGCGCTCGACGGCCTTCACGAGATCGCCGAGCTCCGCGTGCGCCGGGTCGAGCCGGACGGTCGCGCGCTCGTTGGCGAGATTGACCTCGGCTGAGGCGACGCCGGGTACGCCCGCGAGCGCGGTCTCCACGGAGTGGACGCACGAGGCGCAGGTCATGCCGGTGATCGCGAGCTCGCGCTTGGCCACGGGCGGAGTCGCGGTCGCCAGCGTTGTTGCGGCGGTCGTCGTCACTTGCGCGCGAGCGCGAAGAGCTCGGTGAGCTCCTCGATCATCGCCTCGTTGCGGCCCTGCTTGAATCCGGTCGGTACGCATGTGGCGAGGTGATTGCGCAGCAGCTCCGCTCCGAACTTCTGCAGGGCACGCTCGACGGCGAAGCCCTGCTTCAGCACGTCGACGCAGTAGACATCGTCCTGGAGCATCTTGCGGATACCTTTGATGTGACCCTCGATCGAGGCGAGGCGCGCGTCGAGCTCGGTCTTGTCGGCGTTGATCGGTTCCTCCTGATCGGGGCCACCCCCGGGGGGAGGGGCTGATTCTCCCAGGGCCAGCGTAACACGAGCCGAACGCCCGTTCGGGTCGAACGATCGCCGACCCCGCCGACGCGAACGCTCCGAGAGCAGTTGCCTATCTCAGGGAGGCTGGCCCCGAAGGCTTCTTACGCCGACCCGCGCGTCGCTCCTGCCGACACCGCATCCGCGCAGTTCTCGCAGCAGAAGCTCTGGCTACCACGATGGACCGCGGTCGACTGGTCGACGATCGTGGATTCGCAGTGGGCGCAAAATGGCTGTCCGGTGCCCTCAGTCGTGGCGCCGCTGGCCATCGCGAGGCAGTTTCGACAGCAGTAGGTCTTGCCTGCAGACTCCTGCATGGTCTCGTGATGCGTGATCGCCGTTCCGCAGTGCGCGCAGCTCACGTGAGGCATCGTTTTCCTCCTTCAATGCGCTGCGCTCCGTCGTGCATCAGACGTACCTACCTCGTTCACAGGCAGCAATCGTGGTCATCCACCACCCTCCGCATCACTCAGCCGCCTTAGGCGATCGGCTTAGAAACGACCGATGGGCCAAGAGGCCCGTCGTGATTGATGCGACTCGGTGCTGAGGCGAGGGTGGGAATCGAACACTCACGACCAAAACATCAGACTGCGGCTTGTATCCGGGCGCTTGGTGCGGGCGGCCTGAGAGGGGGAAGACCCGCGCTATGGCCGTGAATCCCCGCGAAGTCATTAACGAAGACGCGCGCTTCCGATCGACAGGGACCGCCTTCCGACCCCGCGATCGCTCCGCGCATAGTCCGTCCAGGGCTCGCGGGCGATGACATAGGCAGCTCGTACTTCTGGGTAGGTCGAGCGCGCCCAGCGCTTGGGCAGGACGCTTCTCGCCCACGCGCAGCACTCGATCCTCTCAGCGCTTGGCGACAACGGCGATCTCGGCGAGCGCCGTGCTCGCCACGGCTCGACGCTCGTCGCACCGTGCTCATTCACGATGATCTGACGAACCGCGAATGAGAAAGAGGCCGGGTCCCGATGGGACGCCGGCCTCTCTCGATTCCAGGCCAGAGTGCGCGTGTCAGCGCTGTGCGGTCATGGCACCGAGATGATCGTGACGCCGACCTTCTCGACGCAGGAGCTGAAGGGGGCGTTGTTGCTGTCGCCGGCATAGCTGATCTTGTAGAAGTAGTCACCCGCCGTCACGACCGTGAAGGTCGTGCTGAAGGTCCCGCCGCCGACCGCGAACGACTCGTCGCTCGTGCCGGTGACCCTGGTCGTGCAGGTGGCGTTGCTGTAGAGGCCGACCAGGACGTTGCCGGTCGCATCGGCCGTGAAGGCGGTGACGTTCAGGGTGTCCTGGATCTTGACCACCGGCGTGCTGTGCGGCGCCGGCTCGTTCCGGCGCACGACCACGGTCTCCGAGCCGCACGGGCTCGTCGTCGTGACGCCCAGGTCGGTGGTGTAGACGGCCCAGAACTCGTAGGTCCCGGCCGAGGTCAGAGTGACCGTGGCCGAGACCGGGACGACCCCGCTTGCCACGGTGACTGCCGACCCGATGAGGGTCCCCGCGGAGCAGTCCGGGGTGGCGGTGGTCTGCTTCTGGTTGTAGTAGCTGAGCGTGCCGTCGTCCGTGGTGCTGGTGGTGTTAGTCAGGGTCGCCGTGTCGTAGACGCCGGTCCCGATCGCGACGGAGCTGCCGTCGGCGATGTTCGTGTCATCGCCCGTCCCGACGGTCCCGTTGGTGTTCTTGACTTGGGTCGCCGCGACTGGGTAGATCTTGACCTTCCACTCCTCGAACCCACCGTCACTCGTATAGGCGTCGGTTGGGTCCGCGTCCCCCCACTGGCTGTAGAGCACGAAGTAGGTGTCGCATGTCGCGCTGCCATAGGCGCAATTCGTCGGGATTTCCGTGATCTCGGATAGGGGGATCAGGTAGCGGAGGTCCCCGCGGCCCGACCCCTGGTTCACGTCATTGATCAGGATCGTGCCCGAGAAGTCGTAGATCCTCGTCGCGCCGGACGAGAATCCGGTGGGGACCACATAGCCCGTGATCGCAGGGTTCAGCGTGAACCAGACCTCAACGTCAGTGAGCACGATCTTGGGAGTGGTGTTGTTGTCGTTGATATCGACGAACAGCTCCCAGTATTGCTGACCGCCTTCGGTCACGACCGGGATCCCACTGACCAGGATCGAGTGCGTCCAATTGCCCGCCTTCGTGTCGAACTGGAGCTTCTTGGCATCGGTGTTGTAGCCGCTTTCGCTTGGATCACCCTGGATTCGGACGAACGAGTCGAAGATGCCCGTCCCGGAGGATCCCAGCGAAACGTCGTTGTCGCCGATGTAACTCACGATCGTTCCATTGTTCAAGTGGTTGCCGGCGGTGTCGCACGTTTTCGACGTGGCGTTCGTCGGTACTTCGACGTCGCAGGTCCCGCTGTCGTTAGTGAGTGCCACTGCGCCAGCGGTCAGGAAGAGCAGCGCGAGCGCTCCGGTGACCACCGACGCGATCGTCGTTTGCCGCCGCCGCGTGCCCGATCGATAGTTTCGCCAGATACGCGCAAGGTTCGTTCCCAAATTCATCCTTCGTGCCTCCGTTTTTTCTCTTCGTCGCTGATGAAGTTCGTCCGCTGAAGCTCGCCTCTCGCCTGGATTACCCGATCCCACCTCCCGCTCATTGCGCGACGGAACGAGGTCGCGACGGTGAGCAGAACGCTCAGCAGCGCGAGCAACGTCATCGCCAGGTTGCGAATGTGAACGCAAAGATCCGCGCCGCCATAGGCTTCGATCTCGCCACGACCGCAGCCGTTCCCGTGGACGGCCGGTCCCACCGAGGAGTAGTGAACGCTGCCGCTAACCCTTCCGCTATTGGGAGAAACAGGCAACGCGACCATACGGTCAGCACGACTTGAGTACGCGCTCCCTTGGTCCTCGCGGTTACGTGTCGGCTGCCGCCTTGAGCTCCTCGTAGGAGTGCGACTCGTTCAGCGCGTCGTCCGCCCTTAAGAACTGGCTGTGGCGTAGCACGCGTCCGTGACGGGAGGCGACGCCGGGAGGCAAACCCGCGGTGAAAGTCTTCAAGATCTCTGCTGACCCCGCGAGCGGCGCCTGAACGGCGCCGCTCGTTCGGACCCTACCTCTGGACGGACCACTCGGAATCGTCAGGGTCCCAGATTGTGCTTGCTGACATAAGTCGCCACATCGCGTCCCAGACGACCGCCCGCCTCTTGGTCAAAACGGAAATGGATCCCACCATAGACTCGCGCGTCGTCGACATCGTCGGTGATCGCCTTGAAGGTCGTGTAGTGCAGGACGACGCCGGGTACGGCGGGGTTCGACAGCGATATGGAGTGACCACCGGCGCCGTACAGGCGCCTCAGCACCTCGGCGCCACCGTTGCTTCCGCTCGCGTGGTTCGACGGATAGCCCGGGAAACAAGGCGTGACGATGAATGGGGCGAAGGTAACGTTGGGGTCGGTCTTCGGGTTGCCGTCAGTGGCACCGGCATGAATCGCGGTCTCGGGCCGCCAGAAGTTGTAGTGATACTTCGCCGCGAACGACGCGACGAGGCTGTCGCTGATGGCCATGTTCAGCAGGGCAAGGGCACGCGCGTTCTCGGAGAGCGAACGACCCTGCGCAAGGGCCACCTGCCTTGCGGCCGAGTTAAACACCCGACTCGGCGTCGACACGGCGTAGAACCGCACCACGTCGGCGCGATCCTGCGGCCGCGCCGTGCTGCTCAGGCTGCCGACCGTCATCACCTCGAGGTAGTCCTTCGTATACCTGTTGCTCGTGAGCGAAGGCGGCGGATCGGACAGAAAGTCCGCGGCGCTCGGGATGCCGAACGGCATCACGTTCTGCCAGTTGAAGTAGATCCCGCCGGTAGGTGAACAACTCGGCGTCGTCTGCCATTCGCCGGGAACGGGCGCTCCGGGCAGCTTGTTGGTGACGGGTGCCGATCCGTCATTCGTGCGCAGAGCGATCATCGCCGCGGCCGCGGCCGCGCCGGTCGCGATACCGTCGGTCTTGGCCGCGCCGTCTGCGATCGCCGCGAGCGAGCTGAGGCGCGCCGCGTCGAGGGTCGCGGCGCTCCCCGGGAAGTAGTTCGTGAGTACCGCGTGCGCAGCAGCCACCGCCGCCGCGTCGACCGAAGCGCCATCCGGCGCACCGATCGTCCCGAGATATGGCTCGTAGTCACCCGTGATCGCGTTGACGGCTTCGAACACAGCGAGCTGCGTGATCGCCATGTAGCGCGCCTGGGCGTACGGTGCTTGACCGGCCATAGTGGTGACCGCTATCGCGTTCCACTCCAGCACCAGATCGGAGCTTGCGGCCGCCGGCCTGATTGCGGCCATCGGGCTGAGTAGCACGAGCAGGAGCACGCAGACGAAGGCCATCCCGCGAGCTATAGCCATTCCCTTCATAGGGATTAGCTGACTCATCTCCGTACCTCCCAGGCCGTTCGGCCGAGTCGAACGATCGATGCCGTGTGGCCACGGAGGAAGTCCAAAAAATGAACTTGCAGGCCGTCCCTGCGAGGCGTTGACTTGGCGCGTGCCGGATTACGGCCAGTTCTGCCCGGTGTCTCGTGGCGCGGAGATCGTCGCCGAGCGCTGGACGCCGCTCATCCTGCGCGAGCTGCTGAACGGCAGCCATCGCTTCAGCGAGCTCCAGCTCGGACTGCCGCGGATCTCGCGCAATCTCCTTACGCAGCGCCTGGCCTCGCTCATCAGCGCCGGCGTCATAGCGCGACGACCCGCCGTGCGGGGACGCGGCTTCAGCTATCACCTGACCCCGGCCGGCGAGGAGCTGCGACCGGTCGTGCAGGCGCTGGGCGCATGGGGCTACCGCTGGGGCGGCACGGACCTACCTGCGGGAAAGCTCGACCCCGTGTTGCTGATGTGGTTCATACGACGGCGGGTGCAGGTCCAGGCGCTCCGACGCGCTCAGGCCGTGATCCGCTTCGACTTCCGTCGGCCGCGACGGTCATTCTGGTTGCGGATCGAACCGCCGGCGGTGGATCTGTGCTTCACCGATGAAGGTTTCGACGTCGAGCTCGCGGTCGACGCGGACCTCGCGGCGTTGACCGCGGTGTGGCTCGGACGCATGGACCTCGCCGAGGCGGTCGCCGCAGGTTCGATCCGACTCGACGGTGACGAAGACGCCCGCCCGCTGTTTGGGCGTTGGTTCGGCCTGAGCCCGTTCGCCGGTGGAGGCGCGGAGCGCATCCTGGCGCGAGCAAGCGCGCGATGAGCCGTGGGGACGGGGAGGCGTGCTGTCAGTTCCTCGAGAAGGTCATCTCCTCGAGCCTCAAAGGCATGGCGTCGCGCGAGTCAGCCAGCTTTCGCGGTCAGCGTAAACGAACGACGGGCCCGAGCGGCCCGTCGTCACTACAAAAAATCGGTGGGCAGAGAGGGAATCGAAACCCCCACAGCCGCGGCGGCTGATCCTGACGCGTCGATCGAACGTCCAGAATCGGAAGCCATAAGAACGAAACGACCTCCGCCCCCGCGCGTACTGTCCGAGTGGGGAGGACCGCGAGACTGTGCTAGGAATGGGCGACGATCTCAACTCCGACGGCG
>WNGB01005553.1_pt1 | contig 18807 bp, 8 predicted proteins | sample 5400681 | NCBI WGS metagenome assembly WNGB01 (sample SAMN13153367, study PRJNA577476) | soil metagenome | isolation source: 115 cm soil or saprolite under grassland replicate 2 | place: USA:California | collected 2016-06-15
ACGTGATCGTGCTTGCAGTGCGCTGGTACCTGCGCTTTGCGCTGTCGTACCGCGATGTCGAGGAGCTACTCGCCGAACGCGGCGTCGAGGTGGATCACGTCACCATCTACCGCTGGGTCCAGCACTTCACGCCCCTGCTCGCCGACGCCGCTCGGCCCTGCCGGCATACCGTCGGCGACCGCTGGCAGGTCGACGAGACCTACGTGAAGGTCGCCGGCCGGTGGCGCTACGTCTACCGCGCGATCGACCAGTTCGGCCAGGTCATCGACGTGTTCGTCTCGCCACGGCGCGATGCGCCCACCGCCCGGCGGTTCTTCGAGCGGGCCATCGGCACGACGAAGATCACGCCGGTCGAGGTCGTCACCGACCAGGCAGGAACCTACCCGGCGGTGCTGGAGGAGCTACTCCCGGCGGCCTGGCATCGAACTGATCGGTATGCCAACAACGGCGTCGAGTGCGATCACGGCAGGCTGAAGGCGCTGCGACCGATGCGAGGACTCAAGCAGGACCGCAGTGCCAGGGTGATCATCGCCGGGCATGGCTTGGTGCAGAATGTGCGACGCGGCTACTACGAACTCGCGACCGAAGAGCCATCGAGCATGCGTGTGGCGATCGCGTTCGACGAACTGGCCATGGCGATCTGCTCCTGGGTTGGCGCCATAGCGTTCAGCACGCTGCGTGCTGACCAGACGCAACAGAGCCGTCGAAAGCCGCGACGGCAGCCAGGCTCGGACCATGCGTAGCCGCGAGCGGACTGTCACATCACCATCACGCACATCACCATCACGCTGGGGCTGGCTTGGTCTGTCATGCCCTCAAGCTGAGGGAGGGCACTGACGCCTGCAGACACTCGACATGACATCCACTATGCCGGCCAATCGGGCTGAGCTGCGGTGATGGTGGCGTGATAGAGCACACGTTCGAGTGCTCGGCGCGACCCGGACCAGAGCCACGCACTCCAGGCGGTCCGTCTAGCAGCGGAAATGTCCATACCCTCCACACCCCGACGCGGCGAGACCACTGAAGACCTGGCCCTCTGACAGTCCCGGCGGGCGCGGCCGGTGCGCTGTGCTTGTCACACCCCTGCGCGATAGTTGCGGTCAAAGTAATCGAACATACGTTCTATCCCAGTGTGTCTCTCGTCGACAAGGACGTGGACCATGACCGCCGCACCGGCCGCGACCGCGGCGCCAGACGCACCATCCTGGGTGCGAGCTACTGACCAGCACGAGCTTGCCATCGACCTGGCCAATGGCGCGCTCGTCTGCCGCAACGCCAGGGGAAGGGTGCTGAAGAGCATCCCCAAGCGGGTCAGGGACTCGGCAGCGGCCGATCGCCTACGGGCGCTGCTGGACTGGCTCGCCCGCCACGAGGCCGAATGCCACGCAACGGTCGAGCGCTGGATGCTCGGCTCCATGCCGGTTCCGGCGACGGTGCTCGCCGCCGTCTGGTCCGATCCGGCCTGGCGTCGCCCCCTCGAGCACGCGGTCGTCGCCGGCGTTGGCGACGACGGTCGTCCCAGCATGGATGAGTCGCTTGGGTTCCTCCGGGGAGTCGGCGATGACGGCCGCCTCGGCATCGTCGACCTCGACGGCGAGACCCGCTGGCTCGACGGTGCCGCCGTGACCATCCCGCACCCGGTGCTGCTCGACGACCTCGACGAGTTGCGGGCGTTCGCGGTCGAGCTGGACGTGGAGCAGGGCATCCAGCAGCTGCTCCGGGAGGTGCACCGCAAACCCGCGGATCTCGATGCTGCTGGGGAGCGGCTGGACGATTTCGCGGGCGGACGCTTTGCCGAGTTCCGCCACGCCCTTGCCCGCGCAGGTAGCTTCGGGTTCCAGGTCCGCGGCGGGTATGCGGTGTGCCGCGCCTTCGACGGCGGCGCGCCGGTCGAGGCGCGCTACTGGCTCGGTGCCGACGATCCTTCGTGGGAGACGTGGACGGGCGAGCTGATCTGGGTCGACCAGCAGGAGTGCCACCTCAGCCTCGGCCAGGTCGGTCCCGTCACCTGGTCGGAGGGTGTCCGCATGGCCTCGCTGATCTACGCCGGCCGCGCCGCCGAGCAGGCCGGGAGGTGATCGTCCATGCCCGCCGCGATACGCCAGCGGGAAGCCTTCCCGTTCGCTGGGGCGCTGCTCCACCTGGACACCGGCGGGGGCGGCGGCGCCCCGCTCGAACCGGTGCGCGCCCGCCGCTACCACCATCCCGCGCTCACTGGCCGGACGGTCGTTCGCCTGGCCGGCGAGACCGTCGCCGTCGCCGAGGACCGCCTGCTCACCTTCATCGGGTTCCATCAGGCTGAGAAGGGTGAGCCGCTGGCGCGGACGCCGCGGCGCGGCCTGGGCTATGTCGAGTGGGTCCTGGTCAACGACCCGAACCGTACCGGCGCGGCGCACGCCGTGGCTCCCGAGGTGGAGCGCGCCGTCCGGCTGGCACCCTCCAGGCCGCGGGCGGCCATCCGAATGTTCGAGGGGCTGGCCAGCCGCCTGCCCACCACGCACCTGCCCGCCCTGTGGGAGCACGCGGGCCGGGCGTTCCTCGCCGGAGACAGCCGGCGCTGGGCGGCGGCCATGTTCGAGCGTGCCCGCGCGGCGGAGAGAGTCCACGGCCTCCAGGTCGACCAGGCCGCCCGCGACGAGGCGCACCGCGAGTTCGCGTCCGCGGGGGCGCTGCGGACTGGCTCGCTGGCGCGGCACGTTGCCGACCTGCGGCGACGCCGCGAGGCCCCGGAGGTCGCCTACCGCTCGTTCCTCGAGCTGGTGTCGGCATGCGTCATGGGCGGCATGCCGCCCTGGAGCGCACTGCCCGATCAGGTCGGCCGCCTGGCCGCGGCGGCGGGCCGCCAGCCCGACGCCGAGGAGGAGCGGCTCCTCGACGCGTTGCTGGCGCTCCCCGCGACGCGTCAGGCGTCCGCGGGGTTCTGGCGTCGCTGCCGCCCGACGCTGGTCCGCATGGGCAGGGCGTCGGCGGCGGTGCGGGGCGCGCTGCTCGAGCTGTTCCCCGCGCCCCGCAACCACCGCGACGGTTTCGACGGCTGGTGGCTGGATCTGCTCGACGAGGCCGGCGCGCTGGACGCGGTCATCCTGCCAGCCGACCGGGAGTCGCCTGAGTCGGCACCGATGCACGGCGCCGCCGGCTGGCTTGGCCGCTTCCTGCGGCATGCCCGCGCGCGCCGGTGGGGGTCGGGCCCGCCGGCCCAGCTCTTTGCGCTCCTGCCACGGATGGCCTCTCGGCTCGCCGCCGACGGCGACCCGGTGGCCCCGAGGGTCGAGCGCGACGGCCGCGGCAGCTTGGACGCAGGCGTCATCGACGCCTGCCTCGAGGTCGGCATCCCACTCGCCGACCCCGTCGAGGGCGACGTGATCGACCTGTACGAGTGGGCCTCCAGCGGCGAGGACGGGACCCGGCGTGACCTCGTCTTCGCCGCCGCCGACTCCCACTTCGAACGGCTCCTGCTCGCCGCCATCCGTGAGTGCTGGCGGCGTCCTGGCCTGGGTCCCGACGATCTGCTGACCATTCGCGGGCTGTCAGCGCTGGTCGGGCGCGCGCTCGAGGAGCGGGTCGCGGCGCTCGGCCCGGGCGGCCTCGCCCACGCCGCCGACCTGCTCGACGAACTGGCCGAGACCACCAGCCGGCGCACCTTCACCCGCTATCCCGCGGCGCATGCCGGCCTGGCCGCCGCCGATCTGGCGGTGCCGCTCGCGCGCACGCTACGGGCGGGGCTGCTGGACGAGCTCGCCTGGCCCGCGCTCGAGGAGGCGGTTGAGGAGCTCGCGGCCGGCGACCTGAGCTACAGCGAGAGCTGGCCGGTGCTGGTGGTCCACGACCACGTGCGGGCGATCGCCGTCGGGCCCGAGGGTCGCGTCGCCGAGCACGACCTGCGGCTCACCAACCCGAGCCCTATGTCCATGCCGACGGTCCGGTACGCCGGCGGGCAGTTCCTCGTCGGCTGGCACGACACGGCGCGCGATCAGCAGATGGCCTACTGGTCAGGCACGGCCAACGAGGCCTTCCCGTTCACCGAGCCGTATGGGCGCGACGGCCCCGCGCACGGGTTTGCGCTGTTGCTGCCCGATGGCGGCCGGGTCGCCGGCGGCCAGGCGCTCTATCCGGGCGATCGGGCCCTTCAGCCGGAGATGCACGTCTGCTGGGACGGCGAGAGCTTTTGGGTGCTGGGCCCGCGGGTCGGGCGCGATGACCGGCCGAGCCTGCGAGAGCTGGATCCCTGGACCGGCGAGCGGGGCCGAGCGTCCCTCCCCGGCTTCCTCGCGGAGCTTGTACCTGGCGCGGGCGAGGCGTTGGCGCCGGCCTTGTGCTCGCTCGCGCCGCTCCCCGCGGGTATGGAGGGCACGCCGCTCGGCCACCGCGGTGGTCTGGTCGGCTTCCGGGTCGCGTCCGGGCGGCGGCACGGCCGGCAGGTGGTGACCATCGAGGGCATCGACGGCCGCCGCCTGGCGGTCCCGGATCCCGATCCGGTGGAGCCGAGGCTCCTCGACTACCACCTCAGCCAGGGTGTGGGGCCGGTGGGGCTGATCGCCCTGCCTGGCGCGGCCGGACCGAGGCTGCTCTCGTCCAGCGGTCGGTACTCGTCCGCGCTGACGCTGTGGGATCCCGAGATGGACGGTCCCGTCGCCCGCGTCCCGATCGGACCCGTCACGATCGGTCCTCCCACTCACAACGCCTGGTCCCGCCCCTACAACGGGGAGCCCCGCCTGTGCCCGGCGGGCACGCCGTTCGTGCCACCGGCGGCGTTCTGGCACTGCCTGGTGCCCAGAGACGAGAACGGCTCACGCGCGCTGCGCGGTGTCACTGAGGAGCTGGCGCGCGAGCTGCTCGCCGTGGCCCTGGCCGACGTCAGGGCCCGACCGGGTGAGATCACAACCATAGAGAGGATGGAGCGCACCGCGGCGGCGGTGGAGCGCCTCCTGCCGCCCGTGACCCACCCACGGCTCCGCCGAGGCATCGTTGGGGTGGTGCGCTCGGCCGCATTCACGCAGCCCTGGCTCGGCTCGCTGGCCGAGCGCCACGCACCGGCCCGCGGCGCCTCGGCGGTAGCAGCCGCCCTGACCGACGGAACCGCCGCTCGCCCGGCCGCGCGGCTCGCCGACGACCTGCTGTCCCCTGCGCTGGTCGGCCTCGGCGGCCTGCACACGCGCGACGCGCGGCCTCGGTCCGGGCCGGCGTACCGCCGAGCAACTCCAGCTCCTCGGCCGGTTCTTCGACGGGAACCTCGGACCCGAGGCGGTGGAGCCGTCGCTGCGGTCTGGCCTGCCGTGGCCGGCGATGCTCGGCCGTGCCGGTGCGATCGCCTTCCGCGCCGCCTGCCCGGCCATCAGCGAGCGGGACCGGGCGATCCTGCTCGACCTGCTGGAGCTGTGGGCGTGCCTGCCATTCAGCACGGACCCCGCTTCGTTCCGGACGGGCCGCCTCGGCAAGTGGCCGGCCTTGGCCGGCCGCTCGCAGCGAGGGGCCTTGGCCGGCCGCTCGCAGCGAGGGGCCTTCGCCGTGCTGGCGGAGGAGGTCACCGCCAGCGTCTTCCCCGATCCTCGGCCGGATCACGACGGCGCGATCCTCCGTGGCGACGCGCAGTTCGTCGAACGCCGCCGCGGCGAGGCCCCGGCGCTGCCCGACGAGGCGGAGGTCGTCCAGGCGCGTCGGGTCGCCCCCGGCTGGGGGACGCCCACGCAGCTCGCCGCGTTCGTCCGGCTGGTTCGCGAGCGCGGCCCGGTGCGGTGGGACCCGGACGTGCCCGGGATGCTGGCCGCTCGCGTGGGGTTGACCCGTGCGGAGGCCGCGCTGCTGTGGGCTGGCCTCCCGGACCTGGACACGCTGGACCACGAGCACGACTTCCTCGGCCCGCGGCGGCGCCGCTTGCTCGGTCTGAGCGTGACCGAGGCTGCGGCGGCTCGCGAGCGCCTGCGCAGGCTCGACCTGGATCAGCGCTACGAGCTGCTGCACGCTGCCATGCCGGAGGACCCGGCCATGCTGTGGGCACCCGCCGAGGCCGGCGGCGACGATGGTCCGGTGGCGCGGCTCGCCGAGGCGTGGGCCCGGATCGTCGGCCGGCTGCGTCCAGTGCCCGACGGCGCGATCGCCGAGGCCGTGGCGCTCCGCGATTCGATCTCCAGGTGTGGGCGCGGAATCGGGTGGGGGGATCGTCCGGCTATCTCGCTGCTCCAGATGCTGCTCGAGCCCGCCCGCGAGCCTGCCCTGGTCACCGACCACGACTGGTGGCTCCGCGACCTTCACGGCCCGCTTGTGGTCGAGTCGCACGTCGGCCGCGGCGCTGAGATGAGCGTGCTGTTCGTCGAGTTGGCCGTGCTGCTGCCGTGGGCGTTTGCGGCACGCCCGGTTGGCGACCCTCTGCGGGCCCGACTTCCAGAGTTGCTCGCCCTGGCCAGGGCGCGCCTGGCACATCCCGGCCTGCTGCTTGACGGTCCGTTCCTCGGCTCCGCCCGCGATCCCGTACAGATGGTCCGGCGAGAGTTCGGGTCCCGGCCGTACCGGCATCACGCTACCGCGGACAGCATCGGCGACGAGTCCGCCGACGATGGGCTCACCGTCGCGGTGGTCCGTCGCAACGGCTCGGTATCCCTGTTCTTCCGGCCGGCGCTGCTCTCGGAACAGGACGCCCGTTCACGGCGCCTGCACCACTGGCTCGAGCTGGGCGCTTTCGACGACGCCTGCACGCTGGTGCGCGCGATCGACCTGCTGCGCGGCCAGGGCTACACGGCCATGGCCGCGCAGGTCGGGTCCACACCGGTGCCGCCCGGCGCCTACGAGGCCAACCCGGCCAGCTCCACACCCCGGACGGTGCGGGCCGTCCAGCAGGCGCTCGGTCTGGGGGCTGACGCGGCGACGCTCTACCTCCAGCTCCTCACCCTTCTGGAGCCGACCGACCGAAACGTGCAGCGGTGGAACGGCTGGACCGCCGCACGCCGCCGGCGGGCCGGCGCAGAGCTGACCGGCGCGGGCCTGGTGCTGGAGGCCACGCGGCCCAGAGCCGGCCGCCATCTGTTCCTGCCGGGCGAGTGGGTGCCGGCCGCCGCGCCGGACCTGCCGCTGGAGGCGTGGAAGCTGCCCCTGTACCGCATCGAGCGCGAGCGGGCCGGCACCGCACCGCGCGGCCCCCTGCCACGGTTCCTCCCGCTCGAGCCGCTGCATGAGCTGTTCGCCGCCGCCTGGCGCCGGATCGAGGCCGGCGACCGTCCTGACCATCACTCCAAGGGAGGTGCCGCATGAGCCGCCAGGAGGCTCCGCCGCCGGCCGGCACGCTCGTGACGCTCGACGCCGCGCCGGGCACGCCGGTTGAGCCCGTGCGCGCCCACCGGTACCGCCATCCAGTGCTCGGCGAGCGGCCGGTGGTGCGGCTCGTGGGCGAGACGGCCGCTCCCGGCGAAGACGGAGCGCTCGCCTTCCTCGGGTTCGAGCCACCCGAGGCGAGCCAACCGCTGGCGCGGGTGCCGCGGCGCGGACTCGGCTTCCCCCAGTGGGTGCTGGTCAACGACCCCGCGCGCGCCAGCCAAGCGCTGGCGGTGGTCAAGGACATGGAGCGAGCCGCGCATCTGGCCCGCACCAGGCCAGGCCACGCCAGGGACCTGTATGAGGCGCTCGCCCGCCGCCTGCCGCACGCACACCTGCCAAGCTTCTGGGAGCAGGCGGGACGGGCGTTCCTCGCCACCGATCGCCGCCGGTACGCCGGCATGATGTTCGAGAAGGCCCGCGAGGCCGAGCGGGTCTACGCCCTCGCGTGCGACGACGCCGACCGCCGCGAAGTATTCCTTGAGTTCGCCCTTGCCGGCGCGCTCCCGGCCAAGTCGCTTGCCAGCACAGCCGAGCTGCGCCGCCGCCACGCTCCGGAGGATGCCTACGAGGCCTTCCTCGAGCTGGCCCTGGGGCGCGCTCGCGGCGGGCTGCCTCCCTGGAGGCAGCTACCGGAGCAGGCCCGTCGCCTCGTGCTTCACGTCGGTCGCGATCCTGCGGCCGAGGAGGAGCGGCTCCTCGGCGAGCTGCTGGCCCTGCCGGCCACGCGCTGGGCATCGGCCGGGTTCTGGCGCGACACCCGCGCGCCACTGATCCGCATGGCCATGGCCTCGGCGGCGGTGCGCGGCACGCTGCTCAACCTGTTCCCCGAGCCCGGCGGCGAGGGCGACTTCGATGGCTGGTGGCTGGACCTGCTGGACGAGGCCGGCGCGCTGGACGCGCTCATCCTGCCGGCCGAGCGGGTGCCGCCGGAGTCGGCGCCGTCGCGCGGCGCGGCGGGCTGGCTCTCCCGTTTCCTCGAGCGCCCGCGGCGCTGGTGGTGGCGCCGCCGCCCGCCGCCCGCTCAACTCTTCGGGCTGGTCGCGCGCATGGCCCCACGCCTGCGGGCCGATGCCCACCCGGTGATGCTCGCGACCAGCAGGTGGGGCGGCGCGCTCGATGCCAATGTGATAGACGTCCTCGTCGAACACGACATTCCGCTCGCCGACCTCCCGTCCGGCGCCAGGATCGACCTGCACGAGTGGCTGCAGAGTGGCTCCGGCGGCGGGGTGCGCCGGTCCCTGGAGCACATGGCGGCCGATCGGCGCTTCCGGCCGTTGCTGACCGCCGCGATTCCGCGCCTCCTGGACTACGCCCAGCAGCCAGCCGATGTCCTGCTGATAAGCCCGGCGCTGGAGGGGTTGGTGCGGCGGTGGCTCGAGGACCGGGCGGCCGCGATCGACCAGGGCGGGCTGGTCCAGGCGGCCCGCAGCCTCGGTGAGCTGGCACGCTCCACCGGCCCACAGACGCTCGGGCGCTTTCCGAGGGCACGTGTGGCGCTGGCCCGCGCCCGCCTTGTGCCCCCGCTGGCCCGCACCCTGCGGGGCGGGCTGGTGGACGAGTTGGGCTGGCCGGCGCTTGAGGAGGCGGTGGCCGAGCTGGGGGCCGCCGGCCCGTCGCTACGGTCGAGCGCGAGCTGGCCGGTGCTGGTGGTTCAGAGCCCGACACGGGCCATCGCCGTGGGTCCCGGCGGTCGAGTCGCCGAGCACGACCTGCGGCTCACCAACCCGAGTCGCCACTACCAGCCGTGGGTGCTGTACGCGGGCGGGCAGTTCCTGGTGTGCTGGCGGGATCACCAGCGTGGCCGGCAGGTGGCCTACTGGTCAGGCGCGCCCAATGAGATCTTCCCGTTCGCCGAGCCGCCCTTCGGTGGTGGCGGTCCCCCGCACGGGTTCTGGTTCCTGCTGCCGGACGGCGGTAGGACCACTGGGGGCCGGGCGCTGTACCCAGGCGACCGCGAGCTGTCCGGCGGCGCGGCACACGTGCTCTGGGACGGCCGGACCTTCTGGGGCGTGGAGTGGGAGCGCGAGCATTTCACCGTACGGGAGCTGGACCCCTGCACCGGAGAGCGAGGCCGGCGCTCGCTTCCGTCGTTCCTCGAGGACCACGCCGAGCCGGGCGAGACGCTGCTGGTGGAGCTGTGCTCGCTGGCGCCGCTGCCCACCGGCCTGGAGGGCACGCCCCTGGGTCACAGTGGCGGCGCCGTCGGCTTCCGCGTCGCCACTGTCCAGCGACAGAGCGAGCCGGTCGTTCGGGTCGAGGGCATCGACGGCCGCCGTCTCGAGGCCTACCCCCGGTCGCCGACCCAGCCCTTTGCGCTGATCGAGCTGCCCGGCACGGACAGGCCGCGGCTGCTTGGCGACTTCTGGAGGGTCGAGCTGTGGGACCCGGGCATGTCCGGCCCGCTCGGCGAGATCGAGGTCGGCCACGCTGGCTCTAACCGGTGGGCGGCTTCAAGGCTGCCCGCCGCGGGCACACCGCTCGGGGTCCCGCCGGCCTTCTGGCACTGCCTCAGCGCGCGTGACGACCCCGGGTCGCGCGCCCTCCGAGAGGTCGACGAGGAGGCCGCGGCCGAGCTGCTCCGCGCGGCCCTGGAGGATCTCGGCGGCTCCGAGACGCGGCCACTGGAGCAGATGCCCCGGACCGCCGCAGCGATCGAGCGCGTGCTGCCTGCGGTGTCCCACCCCCGCCTCCTGCTTGGCATCCTCGGGACGGTCGCCACCGCCGCACAGCTCGAGCGCCGGCGCGAGAAGCTCAGCGGCGACGCCCCGACGCCCCAGCGTACCCGGCCGCTCCGGAACACGGCGCCGCCCGCGCCCACGCCGTCCGACGGTCCGCCTCTGGACGAGGAGGCGTTGCAGTCAGCCCTCGCCGACCTTGGTGGTGGCTGGAGCGGGCAGATCGTGGTGTCGGGGCAACCGCTTGGCGATCAGCTTCGTCGGCTCGGGCGGTTCTTCGCCGGGGAGGCCGGCGCCGACGCGGTGACGTCCGTCCTGCGGGTGCCGGCCGTCAACTGGCCGGCTCTGCTGGGCCGCATCGGCGCGGTCGCCTTCCGCGCGGTCAGCCCGCTGGTCAGCCAGCGCGAGCGGGACGCCCTGCTCGACCTGCTCGAGCTGTGGGCCTGCCTGCCGTTCGCCGCGGATCCCCAATCGTTCCGGGTGGGCGTCGCATCTGGCCGGGTCGGGGCCGCCGGCCGCTCGGAGCTGGGGGCCTGGGTGGTCCTGGGCGACAGCGTGCTACGGATGCCCGCGGGTGGACTGCGAGTCCGCGGCATCTTCATCGAGCGACGCGCTGGCGACGGTAACGGCACCGCCCTACCGGTCGATGTGGAGGTCGGCGAGTCTCGCCGAGTGGAGGCCGGCTGGGGCACGCCGGCACAGCTCGCCGCCTTCGTCGCGCTGGCTCGCCGGCGGGGGCGGCTGTCGCCCGACCCGTCTGTGTCCGAGACGCTCGCCAGTTGCGCCGGCCTGACCCGCGCCGAAGCGATCCTGCTCTGGTCCGGGCTGCCCAACCTCGACACCTGGTACGACGATTTCCTCGGACCGGAGCTTCGCGGCGTCCTCGGGCTTAGGGTCGGCGAGGCGATGGCAGCCCGGGCGAGGCTGCGCCGCCTCAGCCCGGCGCAGCGCCTTCAGTTGCTGGGCGCCGCCATGCCCGAGGACCCGGCCGAGCTTTGGAGGCCGCTGGGCGTCGGCCCCGAGGATGGGTTCAGCTCGGTGGCGCGACTGGCCACGGCCTGGACTGGCCTGTTCGGCCGGCGCGCCCGGCCGCCCGAGGACGCCCTGGTCGAGGCCGCGGCGCTGGGTCTGTCGACTCCCCCTGGTGACCTGCTCGCGATGCTGCTGGACCCGGCGGCCACGCCGGCGCTCGGCCGCGACCACGATTGGGTCCTCGCCGTCGGGCACGGGGACGAGGTGCTGACCGCCGGGGAGGCGAGCGTGGAGCCGATGAGCCAGATCGTCGCGGACCTCGCCGCGGCCATCCCGTGGGCGTTCGCCAGCCGGCCGGTCGGCGACCCGCTCCGCGCCCCGCTTGCTGAGCTGCTCGCACTGGTCCTGCAGCGGCTCCGACATCCCGGCCTGCTCCTCCACGCGGGATGGCGCGACGTCGGCGGGTCCGGCGAGACGGCGGCGAAGCTGTTTGGCCCAGCTCGCTACAAGCTCAAGAGCGGCGTCGCGCTGGCTGGAAGCGCCGACGACGGGCTCACCGTGGCGGTGTCCGGAAGCTGGACGATGACGCTGTTCTTCCGGCCGGCGCTGCTCACCGACGATGCCCGCTCAACGCTGCTCCGCGCGCAGCCCACAGCCGGCGGGCCCAGAAATCCGGTCGCCGCCGTTGAGCTGCTGCGCAGCGCCGGCTACGCGGCCATGGCCGAGCGGGTCCGCGCCACGCCCGTTCCCGAAGGCGGCTACGAGGTAAACCCGCTCGAGTCCGCGCCGGAGCTGGTGCGCGCCGCCGCACGCGCCCGCGCCGTGGGCGATGAGGCGGCCGCACTGTACCTGCAACTCCTGGCGCTGCCGGACCCCACCGACCAGAACGTACGGCGCTGGAACCGCTGGACGCCGGCGCGCCATCGCCGCGCCGCCGCGGAATTGATCGGCACCGGCCTGGTCGTGGAGGCCAACGCGAGCGCTCGCGGCGCGGGCTGTTCCTCCCCGGCGAATGGGTGAAGGCCGCCGCTCCGAACCTGCCGTTGGAGGCCTGGAAGCTGCCGCTTTACCAGCTCGAGCGCGACCGCGCGACCGGCCGGCCCCACGGCCCGCTGGAGCGCTTCATGCCCCTCGCGCCGCCACACCAGCTGTTCGCGGCCGCCTGGGCACGCGTGGAGGCCGGCGACCGTCCGGAGGAAGGAGCCAAATGAGCGCGGACGCGAGCCTCTCGAGCAAGTATCAGGTCGAGCCACCCGAGGTCCGCTATGCCGAAGAGCTGGCGTTCCTCGCTGCGCACGATCCCGGCCCGCGGCCCCCGGGCTGGCGGCTCACCCCCGCCGCTGTCGTCACCTTCGTGATGGGCTCCGCGGGTGAGCGGCTCCGCCTCGACTCGAGGTCCAGGGGCGATGGTCTTCCCACCAGCCTCGAGATCAGCCCCAAGTTCGTGGGCGACCGGGCGCTGATCGAGCGAGCGGTAGTCACCCTCGCCGGCGAGCGCGGTCTGCTGCTGGTCGGCGAGCCCGGGACGGCCAAGTCCATGCTGTCGGAGCTGCTGGCGGCCGCGATCAGCGGCGACAGCGGCCTGATGGTGCAGGGCACCGCGGGCACCACCGAGGAGCAGCTCCGCTACGGCTGGAACTACGCCCTGCTGCTGGCCAAGGGGCCGTGCCCCGAGGCGCTGGTGCCGGCGCCGCTGCTGACCGCCATGCGTTGCGGCGCGATCGCCCGAGTCGAGGAGGTCACCCGCTGCCTGCCGGAGGTCCAGGACGCGCTGGTCTCGATCCTGTCCGACCGGCGTCTGGCCATCCCGGAGCTGGCCGAGTCGGTATTTGCCCACAACGGCTTCAACCTCATCGCCACGGCGAACCTGCGCGACCGGGGTGTATCGGAGATGTCCGCCGCCCTGAAGCGACGCTTCAACTTCGAGGTGGTGCCGCCCATCGCCGACCTCGACGAGGAGGTCGCCCTGGTGCGCCGCCAGGCGAGGGCGGCACTCGAGCGCCGGGGCGGCGCCCTCGAGGTCGACGACGCCGTCCTGGAGGCGCTGGTCACCACCTTCCGGGACCTGCGCTGCGGGCGGGCGGTCGAGGGCTGGCAGGTGGAGCGACCCACCACGGTGATGAGCACCGCCGAAGCGGTCGGGGTGGCCACCTCCATCGGCCTCCAGGGCACCTATCTCGGCGCGACGACCGATCCGCTGTCGCTGCTGCCCGGCTACCTGCTCGGCGTGGTCCGCAAGGACGATCCAGCCGACCAGGGCCGCCTGCTGGGTTACTGGGACACGGCCGTGCTGCGCCGCGCCCAGACCGGTGCCCGCCTGTGGGGGCGCCTCCATGAGCTGCGGCCGGTGCTCGAGGATGGGGGATGAGCCGTGGGGACGGACGCCGCCGTGGAGCCGGATGTCGCGCTCGGGGCGCTGGCCGCCTGCCGGCGACCGTTCCTGATCGGCGTGCGGCACCACTCGCCGGTGCTCGCCGCCGCCGTGCCCGCACTGCTCGACGCGGCCGAGCCGGAGGTCGTGCTGGTCGAGCTGCCGCTCGAGCTGAACGACTGGATCGCCTGGCTCGGCGATCCCCAGACGGTCACTCCCGTCGCCCTCGCCGTGGCCGGCAAAGACGGCAGCCGGCTGGGCTTCTACCCGTTCGCCGACTTCTCCCCGGAGCTGGCCGCGATCCGCTGGGCGGCCGCCCATGGCGTCCCCGTCGAGGCGATCGACCTGCCCGCCGCCGCCGTGCCCGGCGACGGCCTCGCCGGGGACGGCGGCACCTCGGGCGGCGCGCATGGGCAAGTCACCTCGCTACTGCTGCGCCGCTGGAGCGTGTGCGACGCCGAGGAGCTGTGGGACCGGGTGGTGGAGGCGCCCGCCTGCGGCGCCCACCCGGAGCGGGTCAGGCGTGCCGCTCTCGGGCTCGGCTGGGCCATGCGCGCGGACGCCGTCGCTGGACGGGGCGTTCACCGCTTGGACCTGGCCAGAGAGGCGTGGATGCGCCAGCGCATCGCGGCCGCGGCCGGTCGCGCCGCTCGCCTGGCGGCGGTGGTCGGGGCATTCCACGCCCCCGCGCTGCCGCTCGAGCCCGAGCCGGCGCCCGCGCGCCCGGTCGGCGCAGCCCAGGACGCGCACACCGAGCCCAGCGGAGAGCCGAGGCCCCCGGTCGTCACCTCGCTCGTCCCCTATGCCTTCGACCTGCTCGACTCGCGTTCCGGCTACCCGGCCGGCATCCGCGACCCCGCCTGGCAGCAGGCCGTGTGGGAGGCGCGCGGGGAGCCCGCCGCGGTCGAGCGGGCGGCGGCGGAGCTGGCCGTCCGCGTGTGTGCCGAGCTGCGCTGCGAGCGGCAGGTGGCCGGCGTGCCCGATGGGCGCGAGGCATTCCGCATCGCCGGCGACCTGGCGCGCCTGCGCGGCCTGCCCACACCCGGACGGCGCGAGCTGGTCGAAGGGATCCAGACCGCGCTGGGCCAGGGCGAGCCGCTCGGTCGTGGCCGCGCCCTCGCCCGCGCCGCCCAGGCAGTGCTGGTTGGGCGGCGGCGCGGTGCGCTGCCGCCGGGCGCGCCCCGCGCCGGCCTGCTGGTGCAGGTCGAGGGGCTGCTCGCCGAGCTGGGCCTGCCCGGCCCGGCGAGCCCGCCCGACGCGGTGGAGCTGCGGCTCGATCCGGCGCGCTCGCCGCTGGACCGGCGCCGCCACGTCACCCTGTGCCGTCTGGCGGCCGCGGGCGTGCGCTACGCCGAGGAGCGCGAGGTCGCGGGGGTGGGCGGCGCCCAGGCGCTGGGGCGGCGCTGGACGGCGCGGTGGCAGCCAGCGAGTGCGGCCACGCTCGAGCTGGCCGCCCTGGCCGGGCCGACCCTCGAGCAGGCCGCCGAGGGCACGCTGCGCCGTCGCCGGGCCGAGCTAGCCACCGCCGACGAGCTGACGCCGCGCGAGGCGCTGGGCCAGCTCGGCCAAGCCGCCGAGTGTGCCCTGGCCGCGCTGACCAGCGAGCTGGTCGCGGGGCTGCGCGAGACCCTGCTGCCCTCCGCCGGCCTGGCGGACCTCATTGCCGCCCACGCCCTGCTGGAGCGCATCGCCGCGGGCCACGTGCCCGGCCTTCCCACCCAATCGCAACGCTCCACCGATCCGGAGCCCTATGCGCTGCCACCCGACCCGAGCCTCGGCGACCTCGTTCTGGCCGCGGTCGCGGCGGTCGAGGGCCTCGCCGGGTCAGATGACCCGCTCGACGCGACCGCGCTCGCCGAGCTGGTCCGTCTGGTCGAGCGAGGACGCGGCGAGCCCGGCGCCGCCGGCGAGGGCAGGCTCGCGTGGACGCTCGGCCGGCTGGCCGCCGAGGGCAGCCCGCTGCTGCAGGGCGCGGCTGGCGCCGCCCTGGTCCTGCTGGGCCACGCCAACCCTGCGGCCCTCGGCGTCCGGCTGAGCTCGTGGGTGGACGCAAGCGGTGGTCACGACCTGGCCGGCCGGCTGCAGGGTGTCCTGGTGATGGCCGCGCCGCTGCTCGAAGTCTGCGCCGACCTGCTCGGTCCGCTGCGTGACCGGGTCGAAGGGATGCCCGACGGCGCCTTCATCGAGCGGCTGCCCGCACTCCGCGACGGGTTCGAGGTACTCTCGCCAGCCGCGCGCCAGCGGTTCCTCGAGATCGTCGCCGACCGGCTCGGCGTGGGCGACCTTGCGGAGCTGGAGCGGCGCCTGGCGGTCGACCACGCCCGCGCCGCTCTTGCCCGTTGGGCCGCGGCCGACGTCGCCGGCCGCACCGCCGTCCTGGCGCAGGACCCGGCCGTGCTCGACTCACCACCATCACCGCCGGCCCACGCCGTGGCGCCGCAGGCATCGGCTCCCGACGCGGCCGCGCCCGACGCGGCGCCCCACCAGACGGCGGCGCCGGAGGCCGCCGTCGGCGCGGTGCACAATGCCATCGCCCCTCTGGACCGCTGGCGCCTGGTGCTCGGGCGCCAGCATCAGCGCTTGCCACCGTCACTGTGCCGGGCCGGACTCGCTCTCGACGAGCTTTACGGTCACGGCCACGGCGAAGGCTCCGGCGCGGCCTGGCTCGCCGGGCGCCGCGGCGGGCGCCAGGCACCATCCCCCAATGCTCGGGAATGGGCCGACGAGCTCGAGGCGCTCTTCGGCGCCCAGGTCCGCGACGAAGTGCTGGCACGGGCAGCGGGCCGGGGCCGCGTCGACGCGCTGCTCGCGATCGACCCCGACGCCATCGTCGCCTCCGTCGACCTGCTCGAGCAGGTACTGTCGCTCAAGGGCGCACTGCCCGAGGCCAGACTCGGCCAGCTCCGCCGCCTAGTCGACCGGATCATCGCACAGCTCGTCCAGGAACTCGCTCGCCGCCTCCGCCCGGCCCTCGTCGGGCTGACCGCCCCCCGGCCTACCCGCCGCCCAGGCGGCCCGCTCGACCTGGACCGCACCGTCCGCGCCAACCTGCACACCACGCGGCGCGGCCCCGACGGAGCCGCTGTGCTCATTCCCGAGCGGCTGCGGTTCCGCACCCGCACGCGCCGCTCCGCCGACTGGCACGTCAGCATCGTCGTCGACGTCTCCGGCTCGATGGAGACCTCGACCATCTACAGCGCGATCATCGCCGCCATCCTCAACGGGCTGCCAGCGATCTCAACGCGGTTCGTCGCCTTCTCCACCGAGGTGGTCGACCTCACCCACCGGGTCGACGACCCGCTGGCACTACTGCTGGAGGTCTCCATCGGAGGCGGCACCAACATCGGCGCCGGTCTGCGCTACGCCCGCGAGCGCACGACCGTGCCGAGCCGCACGATCGTCGCGCTGGTGACCGACTTCGAGGAGGGCGTCTCGGTCGGCGGCCTGCTCGCGGAGGTCCGCGCGCTTGCCGAGAGCGGCGCGCACCTGCTCGGACTCGCGGCCCTCGATGACCGGAGCCAGCCAGACTTCAACCGAGGCATCGCGGCACAGGTGGCGGCAGCCGGTATGCCGGTGGCCGCCCTGCCGCCGCTGGAGCTGGCCCGCTGGATCGGGGAGCGGGTGCGTGGCGGATGAACCGAAGCGCGATCGGGGGTGTGCGCAGGTGAGCCAGCGGCCAAGGATCGCGGCGGGCGTCGCGGCGGAAATCCTCGCCGCTGCCCCGAGCAGGGTCCGCAAGCGGCTCGACGCCGACACCGACATGGCCGAGCGCTGGACGTGGGAGCCCGACGGTGATGCCTTGGTTGTGCACGCGGGCGCCGAGACGGTCCGCATCGAGCCGGACGCCGACACGGTCCGAGCGGCCGGCCAGCTCTCATGCTCCTGCCTGCTCGGCCCAAGGTGCGGGCACCTGCTCGCCGTGGCCGCCGCCCTCGATCTCGCCGAGGACCAGGACGGCGTCGGGCCTTCAGCGGAGCGGGAGCCGGACGAGGCCGGCCGGCAGCCGCCGGAACCAGACTGTCCGCGGGCGAACCCGTCGCCGGCCACGCCGGTGGACTTGTCGCGGCGACAGCGGGATGCCGCGGCGCTGACCTGGCGGGCTGGGGCACGCCTGCTCGCGACTGGTGCGAGCGCGGCCACCGCCACCGCCCGCAGCGACCTGCTCCTGGCCGCGCACGCGTGCCAGGAGGCGGGCCTGCACCGGCTGGGCGCTGCCGCCATCCGGGCCGCGACCGGCATCCGCGATCTGGCCGCCGGGCGGCCAGAGTTCCGGCTGGCCGGTCTCGCCGAGGACCTGGCCGAGCTGCTGGCGATCGCCTGGCGGCTCGAACAGCGGGACGGCGCGGCCAATCCGGCCGACATCGGCGTCGGCCGGCGCCGCTACCAGCCCGTCGGCAGCTTGCATCTCCACGGCCTGGCGAGCGAGGCGGTCGCCACCTCCTCGGGTTACGCAGGGGCGGTCGTCTGGCTGGTCGACCAGGCCGGCCGCCTCTGCGCCGTCTCGGATGTGGCCCCGGGCGAAGCGACCCGGGCCGCCGAAGCCTACCGCAGCCCCGTCCGGTTCGGTCAGCTCGGCCTCCAGCACCGGGAGCTCAGCCGCAGCCGGGTGATCGCCCAGGGCGCGACCGGCAGCACCGACGGGCGCCTCGGGTCGGGGAGCGGCGTCACCGCCACCCGCGTTGGCCCCTCGTCCTGGGACGACCCGCCGCTTACCGCACGCTGGGCCGACCCGCTCGAGGAACAGCTCGAGCGGGTCTGGCAGGCTCTTGAGCTGACGGCCGGCGAGCGGCCCGCCGGCGCGGACCTCGTCTTCCTCGACTCCATCGTGCTCGGTCTGGTCCCTGGCGGGCTGGCGCTCCAAGCGCGCAACGCCCACCGGCCACTCGACGTCCTCGGCGTGGTGCCGTCAGAGCACGCTCAACTGGCCTACCTGGAGAACCTGCGGCACCTCGGCGGGCTGGCCGGCCACCGGCTGCGCCTGATCGGCCGCGTGCGGCTGGACCGGCCCCGCACGGTCGCGCTGCTCGCCGCCGGCGGCCCAGCGCTCGAGCTCCCGGCCGCTCTCCAAGGCCGCGTCAACCTCGGCCTGGACCGTCTGACCGGCAGCCACACGGCCGCGGCCACCGCAGTCGCCACCCCCGATGCCGCCAGCACCCGGCCGGCCAGCCTCGCCGTGGGCGAGGAGGATGCGCCGCTCGAGCGGCTACGGCGCGTGGTACTGCGCGCCGCGCTCGGCGGCCGCGCCACGCTCGGCGCCGTGGCCGCCCGCGCCCTGGAGGCCGACGCGGCCCGGCTGCGCCAGGCGCAGCTCGCCACCGCCGCGGACCTGCTCGACCGGCTCGCCCAAGCCGGGATGGAGACGCGCCGCACGCTCACCGGCGAGCGTGCCCCACCCCCACCCGACCGGCTGGCACGGGCCTGGACCGCCGCCATGATCTACCAGGCGTCGGCCGGCCGCTCGCTGCTGCGTGCCGGCTGGGAGAC
>WNGB01005554.1_pt1 | contig 18805 bp, 10 predicted proteins | sample 5400681 | NCBI WGS metagenome assembly WNGB01 (sample SAMN13153367, study PRJNA577476) | soil metagenome | isolation source: 115 cm soil or saprolite under grassland replicate 2 | place: USA:California | collected 2016-06-15
CTGGAGCGGGAGGTCGCCGCGTGGCAGGCGGCCCGCAACGCGACTGGTCGTGGGGTCGACTGGCGCTTCACGACCGAGGATGCCCGCATCAAGCTCAAGCACCTATACCCTGCAATTCAGGACTGATGAGCTACTAGTCCCTATCCAGGGCGAGCAGGCGGTCCGTCACACCTGCGCCCCGCGGGTCTGCAGCTCGTGGACCACCGCCTCAGCCCGGTCGGCGCAGAGCACCACCAGGTCGCCGGGGTTGGCCCGGTCGAGGGCCAGCCGGGCGGCCTCCAGCTCGTCGGGGACCACCTCGACGGCGCGGCAGCGCGCCCCGTCGTGCATGGCCGCACCGGCGCCGGCGGCGAGCAGCTCGGCGGTCGCGCCGCGCTCGCGGCCGCGCCGGCTGACGTCCTCCCGAACGATCAGGATGTCGAAGAAGGCCGCGGCCGTCTCGCCCAGCTCGCGGATGTCGCGGTCGCGGCGGTCGCCGGGGCTGGCCACCACGGCGATGCGCCGGTGGGCCACGATGTCGCCGCCCGGGGGCGGCTCGGTGAGCCGCTCCACGAAGTCGCCGAGCATCCGCATGCCGGCGACGTTGTGGCAGTAGTCGAGCAGCACGCGGAAGCCGTCCAGCTCGAACAGGTTGAGCCGGCCGGGCGCCACCTCGTAGGAGGTGGTGAACGAGCGCAGCCCGGCGCGGATGTCGTGCAGGTGGGCGCCGGCGGCGTGGGCCGCCGCGGCGGCGGCCAGGGCGTTGGCGAGGTTCATGCGGGCGCGGCCCCCGAAGCTGGCGGGCACCGCGCTGACCGGGACGACCAGCGTGTGGTGGCGGCCCTGGCGCAGCACGATGCCCTCCCCGAGGCGCCCGTCCTCCAGCACGAAGGCCCGCCCGCCCCCACGGCAGTGGTCCTCGACCAGCTCGTTGGCCGGCTGCATGGAGAAGTAGACGAGGTCGCCGGAGCAGTGCCTGCGCATCGCCGCGACCAGCGGGTCGTCGGCGTTGAGCACGCCGTAGCCGTCACGCGGCACGGCCTCGACGACCACCTGCTTGACGGCGGCGAGCTGGCGCAGGGTGTCGATGCCGCGCAGCCCCAGGTGGTCGCCCGAGACGTTGAGGACCACGCCGACGTCGTTGCGCTCGTAGCCGAGCCCCTCGCGGAGGATGCCGCCCCTGGCGACCTCGAACACCGCGAAGTCGACCCGCGGGTTCTGCAGCACCATGCGCGCCGAGCGCGGCCCGGAGGCGTCCGCCCGCAGCACCAGGCGCTCGTCGATCAGGATGCCGTCGGTCGAGGTCAGGCCGACCTTGCGCCCCATGCCCTTGAAGATGTGGGCGATCATGCGGGCGCTGGTGGTCTTGCCGTTGGTGCCGGTGACCGCGACGATCGGGATGCGGCTCGGCGACCCAGGCGGGAACAGCAGGTCGACCACCGGCTTGGCCACGTACTGCGGCTCGCCGACGGTCGGGTGGGTGTGCATGCGGAACCCGGGGGCCGCGTTGACTTCCACGATCGCGCCGCCGGTCTCGCGCACCGGCTCGGCGATGTCGGGGGCGATGAAGTCGATCCCGGCCACGTCCAGCCCGACCACCCGGGCCGCCTCCTCGGCGATCTCCACGTTGTCGGGGTGGGCCTCGTCGGTGCGGTCGATCGAGATGCCGCCGGTCGACATGTTGCCGGTCAGGGTGAGCTTGACCATGACGCCCTGGTCGAGGACCTGGTCCAGGTCGTACCCCTGGGCGCGGACCAGCTCGGCGGCGGCGGCGTCGACCCGGATGCGGGTCAGCACCTTCTCGTGGCCGACGCCGCGCCGCGGGTCGGCGTTGGTCAGCTCGACCAGCTCGGCGACGGTGTGCTTGCCGTCGCCGATGACGTGGGCCGGCACCCGCTCGGCGACCGCCACCATCGAGCCGCCGACCACCAGCACCCGGTAGTCGTTGCCGGTGACGTGGCTCTCCACCAGCACCGTGCCGCGCCTGGCCTCGGCGCGGGCGTCGTCGAAGGCCGCTCGCACCGCGGCCGGGTCGCGCAGGTCCAGGTGCACGCCACGGCCGTGGTTGCCGTCCAGCGGCTTGACCACCACCGGGTAGCCGATGCGCTCGGCCTGCCTGACGGCGTCCTCGGCGGTGCGGACCGAGAGCGAGCGCGGCACCGGCAGCCCGGCCGCGGCGAGCAGCTGGCAGGTCAGCTCCTTGTCGCCGGCGACGTCGACCGCCAGGGACGAGGTCCTCGAGGTCATGGTCGCGCGGATGCGCTGCTGGTGGACGCCCTGGCCGAGCTGCACGAGGGAGTACTCGTTGAGGCGGATGAAGGGGATGTCGCGGGTGCTCGCCTCGTCGATGATCGCCTGGGTGGAGGGGCCGAAGGCGGTGCGCTCGGCGTCGAGCAGGAAGCGCTCGAGGGCGGCCTCGAAGTCGAAGTCGGGCTCCGTCTCGACCAGGTGGTTGAGCAGGCGCACGGCCAGGTGGCCGGCGGCGACCCCGACGTGGTCGTCGCCGTAGCCGTAGATCACGTGGTAGCGGCCGGGCTCGCCGGCGCTGCGGGTCTTGCCGCGGCGCTGCTCGCCGCCGGCCTCGCGCTGGAGCTGCAGGGCCACGTGCTCGGCCACGTGGCCCAGCCAGGTGCCCTCGCGCAGGCGCTCGACGAAGCCGCCGCGCCGGCCGGTCGAGCAGGTGTGCCCCTCGAGGCCGGGCAGCAGCCGCAGCAGCTCGTCGACCATGCCGGGCAGGGTGTTGGAGGGCCGCTCCTCCAGCGAGCCGAGGTCCACCAGCAGGTGCACGGCCTTCTCGTAGGACCAGTAGTTCGGCCCCCGGTAGACCCTGGTCTCGAGGATGCGGAGGTCGGGGCGGGCCGGCCCCAGCTCGCCGCGCTCGGCCTGGCGCTGCTTCTCCGCCGCGGCGGCCGCGCTCTCCGGGGCGACCGGCCGCCGGTCGCGGCCCTCGCTCACGCTCACCTGGACGCCTCCTCCCCGGCCGCCGGATGGGAGTCCACCGGGGGGCTACCGCTCGGCTCTGTGTGGCCGTCCGCCCCCGGGGTTCCGGCCTCGCTCTTGACCCCCCCGCGCAACCGGCGCCGGCGGCCGCGGCGAGGCGCGCGGTCCTCGGCGCCCTCGGCCGCGATCGCCTGGGCGAGCCGCCGCGGCGAGCGCGGCGGGCGCCGCGGGCCCTCCTCGATCGCCGTCAGGCGCGGCAGCAGCTTGCGCTCGGTCAGGTCGAAGCGGTAGCCGGGGGGCAGCGCGTGGAGCACCGCGCCGGAGACGAGCACGGGGCGGTGCTGGCGCACCTCGTAGGCGTCGGAGACCACGTTCGAGCCGTCGACCACGGTGACCGCGCCCCTGCCGATCACCTCGAGCACGCCGTCGCCGCCGATCACCGCCGCGGTGTCCTCGTCGACGCCGACGCCGAGCAGGGCCGGCGACTGGGCCACCATCGCCAGCAGCCGGCCGATGCGGTTGCGCTGCCCGAAGTGCTGGTCGACCACCACGCCGGGGAGCAGCCCCAGGCCGCCGGCGAGCTGGCCCATGCGCTGCCGCGGGGTCTCGCCCGGGCGGCCGAAGGAGACCATGTGCTCGGCCAGGGCGCTGGCGCCCGCCGAGGTGCCCGCCACCACCGCGCCGCGCAGGTACGCCTCGGTGAGGGCGCGGCCCATCGCGGTGCCGCCCACCACCATCGCCAGGCGGAGTTGGTTGCCGCCGGTGAGGAAGATGCCGCTGGCCCGCTCGACCGCGGCGACCACGGCCGGCTGCTCGGCCTGCTCACGGGTGCGGGGCCGCAGCGCGTCGATCCGGGTGACGCCGAGCTCGCCGAAGACGGTGCGGTAGAGGTCGGTGATCTCGTCGCTCAGCGAGGACGCGGTGGAGACGACCAGCAGGCGTGCGGAGGAGCCGCCGGCGAGCTGGACGAAGCGCGCGAGGACGGCCTTGTCGCCGAGCTTGTCCTCCGCGCCGCCGATGGCCATGAGGACGCCGGCCGCTGCGGGAGGGAACCGGGAGGCCATGCCGCAGTCTACCAAGCCTGATCACCTGTTTTGCCACAACATCCGGTTCGTCGGTATTTACCGATATCGGGGTCTCGATCCCTGCTTATCGCCCCTTGACGTTTGTATGGCTAGCATCTGCCCATGAGAGTGCTGGTGGTGGAGGACGAGGCCGACCTGGCGGACGCGATCGCCCGCGGCCTGCGGCGCGAGGGGTACGCGGTCGACGTCGCCTACGACGGCGACGCCGCGCTCGACAAGATCGCCGTCAACGCCTACGACGTGGTCTGCCTCGACCTCAACCTGCCCGGCACCGACGGCATGGAGGTGTGCCGGCGGGTGCGCGCCGCCGGCGGGCCGGAGCCCGGCCCGCGGGTGCTGATGCTCACCGCTCGCGACCGGACCGACGACCGGGTCGCCGGCCTCGACGAGGGCGCCGACGACTACCTGGTCAAGCCGTTCGAGTTCGACGAGCTGAAGGCCCGGGTCCGCGCCCTGCTGCGGCGGGACGCCGGCCGCTCCGGCGCGCTGCTGCGGGTCGGCGACCTGCAGCTGGACGCGGCCAGGCACCAGGCCCGCCGCGACGGGCGGCCGCTCGCCCTCACCCCCAAGGAGTTCGCGCTGCTGCGCTACTTCATGTCCCGGCCGGGCCAGGTACTGTCCCAGGAGGACCTGCTCGAGCACGTCTGGGACGAGCACGCCGACCCCTTCACCAACACCGTGCGGGTGACCGTGATGACCCTGCGCCGCAAGCTCGCCGACGTGGGCGAGGGCCAGCCGATCGAGACCGTGGTCGGCAGGGGCTACCGCCTCCGCGAGGAGCTGTGAGGTCGCCGGCCTCGCCGATCGGGCGGCTGCCTGAGTGGACGCGGTCGATCCGCGTCCGTTACACGCTGCTGTACTCCGCGGTCCTGTTCGGGCTCGCCGCGCTCGTGGTGGTCACGCTCTACGTGATTCTCTCCATGACCCTGGCCGGGGAGCCGGTGACCAGCGCGGGCCGGGGCCTGTTCTGCAACCGCTTCACCAACGCCTGCATCCGCGTCGCGGTGGTCAACGCCCAGCAGATCGAGCAGCTGGTCAACACCGAGACGCTCGACAAGCTGCGTGACTTCTCGCTCAAGGCGCTCGGCATGATGTTCGTCGCCAGCCTCGCGATCGGCTGGGTGATCGCCGGCCGGGTGCTCGCCCCGATCGAGCGCATCACCTCGGTGGCCCGAGATATCCAGGCCACCGACCTGTCACGCCGCATCGAGCTCGGTGGTCCGGAGGACGAGCTGCGCCGCCTGGCCGACACCTTCGACGCGATGCTCGCCCGGCTCGACGCGGCCTTCGCCACCCAGCGCCAGTTCCTCGCCGACGCCTCCCACGAGCTGCGCAACCCGCTGGCCATCATCCGCACCAACCTGGACGTGGCCATGGCCGACCCGGACGCGGACCCCGAGGACCTGCGGCAGGCCCTGGTGGTGGTGCGGCGTGCCAGCGACCGCATGGGCCACCTGGTCGACGACCTGCTCGCCCTGGCCCGAGGGCAGGCGCCGACCGTCCAGTTCGAGCCGGTCGACCTGGGCGCCGTGGTGGCCGACGCGAGCGACGACCTGGTCCTCCAGGCCGAGGGCAGGGAGATCGTCCTCGACCGGACGATCGTGCCTGGCGTGGTGGTGAGCGGCGAGCCGGACGCGCTCAAGCGGGCCGTGGCCAACCTGCTGGAGAACGCGGTCCGCTACTCCCCGCCCGGCTCCCGCGTCCGCCTCGCCGTCGGCAGCGAGCGCGGCCGCGCCTGGGTAGCCGTGTCCGACGAGGGCCCCGGCATCCCGCCCGAGGACCAGCCGCGCGTGTTCGACCGCTTCTGGCGGGCGGACAAGGCCCGTTCCCGCGCCGAGGGCGGCACCGGGCTCGGCCTGGCCATCGTCCGCCAGATCGCCAACGCCCACGGCGGCGAGGTGCAGCTCCAGTCCCGCGTCGGGGTCGGCTCCACCTTCACCATGTGGCTGCCGGTGGCCGCCGTCGAAGGCTCCTCCCGTTCGCGCGTCCGCTCCGGCCGCTCGGCCTCGGCCGAGCTCCACGCCCCGGCGGACGGTGGAGCGCCGTCCGCGGAGGGATCCGCGTCCGAGGAGAGCCCGACGGTCGAGCTCGGCCCGGCGACCGAGCCCGAGCGTGGGCCGGCGCCCGCGAACGCCGCGGCACCGGAGGAAGCGCCGGCGGCGGAGGACCCGCGCGCCGCCCCTCCGGGAGATCGGTAGCCCTTCATCAGGCCTACGTCCGGTGGAGCTCGAACGCGGCTGGTGGCGTTCGGCATGGGAAGCGGGCCCGTGTCCGGTTCGTTTTACCCGTCGTTGACGACTGGCTTACCGCTGTTTTAGCGGTGCACCCCTACCCTTGCCGCATCGCAAGATGTTTGGACGGTCCAGGAGGACATCCACATGGCCACCCGTCAGCCGAACGACGCGCCACCGGGCATCGACGCCGACGCCACGCCCGAGCAGCCGGACCGCGACCGCGAACCGGCTGCGCCCAGGGCGGACGCACCCGGACTCGCGGAGCGGCCCACCGAGCGGCTCGAACCCGGCGCCCGGCCCCTCCCGCCCGGCGACAGCCCCACGGCCGAGCACCGGCCCGGTGCGGCCCAGGGGAGCTGGGTCGCGGCACGGCCCGAGCCGGCCCCGCAGCAGGAGGGCACCGCGCGCGAGCAGCCCACCGACAGCTTCGGCGCCGGAGGCTCGCCCGGCTCGTCGCCGTGGTGGAACCCCTCCCAGCCACGGCCGGCCGACGCCCAACCCGAGGCCGCCGCCCCGGTGGCCGGCCTCGGCGCGTCGCGCCAGAGCTGGGACGCCGGCCAGTCCGGCATGTCGCGGCCGAGCTGGGACGCCGGCCCCGGCCAGGCGGCGCCGGACCAGGGCCGGGACTCCGCGCAGGACGCCCCGAGCTGGGGCGCCGGCCAGGCCGCCGCGAGCCCAGGCACGGAGTCCGGCCAGGCCGCCGCGAGCCCAGGCACGGAGTCCGGGCAGGACGGCCGTGGCTGGGAGACGGAGCACAGGCAGGACGGCCCGAGCTGGGGGACCGGCCCCTCCGGTCCGAGCTGGGACACGGCGCCGGTCGGCTCCTCCGGCTCGGGGAGCGGCTCGGCGCTCGGCGCCACCGCCCCGGCGGGGCGGCGCGGCGTTGGCCGCACCGTTCTCGCCCTGGTGGCGGCGATCGGCCTGCTGCTCACCGGCGCCGGTCTGAACCGGCTGGCCACCCAGCGCGACGCGGCGACCGTCGCCGGCGGTGGCGTGCCCGTGGCCGGCCCGGCCGCGCCGCTCCCCGCCGGCGAGGAGCCCGTCGCCGCCGTGGCCCGCACCCTGGGGCCGAGCGTGGTGCAGCTCGAAGTGGGGGACGGCCTCGGCTCCGGCGTGATCTACGACAAGAACGGCTTCATCCTCACCGCCGCCCACGTCACCCAGGGCGCCCAGACCGTCACCGTGCGCCTGTTCGACGGCACCGCGCTGCGCGGCCGGGTGCTCGGCTCCGATCAGAGCAACGACATCTCCGTGGTCAAGGTGGACCGCACCGGTCTCCGGCCGGCCAACCTGGCGCTCAAGGAGGACCTCCAGGTCGGGCAGATGGCGGTGGCCATCGGCAGCCCCTTCGGGCTGCAGCAGACCGTCACCCAGGGCGTGGTCAGCGCGAAGGACCGCAGCCTGCAGACGCCGGACGGGGTGGTGCTCGAGGTCATCCAGACCGACGCGCCGATCAACCCCGGCAACTCGGGCGGTGCCCTCGCCGACCGGCAGGGCCGGGTGATCGGCATCAACGACTCCATCCGCTCCGAGTCGGGCGGCAACGAGGGGGTCGGGTTCGCCATCCCGATCGACACGGCGGCCGCGTCGGCGGGGCACATCGTCAAGGGCGAGCGGATCCAGACCGGCTACCTCGGTGTCAGCCTCAACACCCCGGCGCTGGGCCGGGCCGGAGCCCTGGTCGACGACGTCGCGGCGGGCTCGCCGGCCGCCCAGGCGGGCCTCCGTGTCGGTGACCTGATCGTGAAGGTCGGCGACCAGCAGGTGCAGAGCAGCAAGGACCTCGCCGCCCAGGTCCGCCTGATCGCGCCGGGACAGAGCGCCGTCGTCCACGTGATCCGTGACGGAAGGGAGCAAACGATCACGGTCGAGCTGGGTCAGCGACCCGGTTCGCAGGCGCCGTAGCCGGCCCGCGGCGGGGCGAACGCACCGCGGTGGCGGCCGAGGCGCCGGATGTTGTCCGACCCGCCCGAATCTGGTAGTTTGGCTGATAACGATTTGGAATCGGGCTCGGCACGAACAGGAACGACGACTTACTCTCGTAACGCGAACACGGACTGACCGACACGCCGGCGCTGGGGGGCGCAGGCAAGGTCACAATCCGCCCGCTGGGACGGCCGGGGCCGTCACAAGTCTCGGTCGGGAGGACACGGGAGGCGCGGGAAGCACGTTCGCGTTGCGGCGGCCTAGCCGTCCGGCGTGAGGACCGGTGGTTGGGGGACTACCGGGACCCCCCGGACGGCAGGCCGTTGCTCATTTCCTGCCTCTGTGGCTGCGTGATCACGTGCCGCGCCGCGCGTTCGTGACGCGGCCGCCGAGAGGCATGTAAGAACAGCGATTCCGAGTTTTAGAATGGGTCCCATGGACCCCGTTGAGCCCGACCAGGATCTCGTCGCGATCGGCCTGCTGCGCGAGCCCGTCCGGAGGGCGCTCTACGACTACGTCGCCTCCCGTGACGGCGAGGTCGGCCGCAACGAGGCCGCCGAGGCGGTCGGGGTCCAGCGAGGCTTGGCAGCCTTCCACCTCGACAAGCTGGTCGACGCCGGCCTGCTCGACGCGAACTTCCGCCGGCTCGGCGAGCGCCGCGGTCCCGGCGCCGGCCGCCCAGCCAAGCTCTACCGCCGCGCCGCCAGGGAGGTCGCCGCCAGCCTGCCGCCCCGCGCCTACCAGACCGCCGCGCACCTGCTCGCCGAGGCGGTCGAGCAGGCCGGCGCCGAACCGGCGCTCTACGACAGCGCGCGGCGCGGCGGCGAGGCCGCCGCCCGCCGGGCCGCCGGCGCCGGGCCGCCGGCCGTGGAGCGGCTGCTCGCTGCTCGCGGCTACGAGCCCTACCCGGACGGGCAGGCGCTGCGGCTGCGCAACTGCCCGTTCGCGACCCTTGCCCACGAGTTCCCCGTCGTCGCCTGCGGCATGAACCTCGCGTTCGTCGAGGGGTTGCTGGCCGGCCTGGGCGCCGACGGCGTCTCGGCGAGCATGGACCCGGCACCCGGCCGCTGCTGCGTGGCGATCCACGGACTGGCGAAAGCTTCTAAAAACAACGAGAATTGACATAGAAGACCGGGCGTGGTCCCCTGGCACGACCAGCCGACGCGGGAGAAGGAGCCGGCCATGCCCGAGCGGACCGCCCACCACCTCGCCCAGGTGAACATCGCGCTGCCGAGGGCGCCGGTGGACAGCACGGAGCTCGCCGATTTCATGGCGCTGCTCGACCCGATCAACCTGCTGGCCGACCACAGTCCTGGCTTCGTCTGGCGGCTGCAGACCGAGAGCGGGAACGCCACGCAGATCCGGCCCTTCGACGACGACCGGCTGATGGTCAACCTCTCCGTCTGGGAGTCGCTGGAGGCGCTGCGGGACTTCGTGTACTCCAGCCGCCACCTGGACGTCATGCGCCGCCGTCGCGAGTGGTTCCACCGCCTGGCCGAGGCGTACCTGACCCTGTGGTGGCTGCCGGCCGGCACGCTGCCCACCATCGACGAGGCCAAGGACCGCCTCGCGCACCTGCAACGCCACGGCCCCGGCCCGGACGCCTTCACCTTCCGCGAGCCGTTCCCACCGCCGGGCGTCCCACCGCCGGGCGCGAGCCGGCGAGCCGGCGCCGCCCGGCCGCTGCTCGCCGGGTAGCCCAACGCCGGAGCGGTTGCGGCCGCCCGAGCCCACAGGCCGTGGTGGGCGGAGCGGGCCGTGGCGGCGAGGCGGGCGAACAGCTCGGCGAAGGCGTCGTTCGGCCGGATCGTCAGCGGCCTGGCGTAGCCCTCCGCCAGCAGCAGCGCGTTCCAGAACGTGCCGTCCCCGAGCCAGGCGTAGGCGAGCAGCCGGCCGTAGTGGTCGCGCGGCTCGGCGTCGGCCGCCAGGCGCAGCGTCGCCCCGGTCAGCCAGTGCTTGGCGAACGCCGAGGCCTGCGGGCCGTAGGGCTCGACCGGCCGTCCCGGAGCGACCGTCTCGGGCGTGTCCACGCCGATGAGGCGCACGCGCTCCCGACGGCCGGCGACGGCGACCTCGAGCGTGTCGCCGTCCACCACCCGCCCGACCCTGGCCGCCACCGCCCCCGCCGGCGCGCGCGGCCACGACGCCCGCTCCGCCGGGCTGGTCGCCAGCGCCCAGCGCGACCGGCCGCAGCCGCCGAGCGCGGCGCCCAGCGGCAACGCGACGAGCAGGAGCAGCACGGCGGCTGCTCGGCACGGACGTCGGGACGGGCGGATGGGGTCCCTCCGGGGATCGGACCGGGCAGGTCGACGGGCCCGGGCGGGCATGCCCCCGGGCTGCCGCCGAGTCGGCGGCCGGCCGTACCCTAGCCGCCCGGCCCGTCCATCCGGACCGCGCCGTCCACAGCCCACCGCGCCCGGAGCCCGCGCCATTCCGCGGCCCGACACCGCACCGGGCTGTGGACGGCGCGGTCACGACGTCCCGGTCGCTGGTTAGGATGCGGATCATGACGACGATCACGCTTCCGGACGCGCCCATCGGCGAGCTCGCCGGTTTGCTGCCGGCGGGCAACGTGGCCGTGCTCGGCGGTCCGGGCAGCGGCAAGACGGCGCTGCTCGAGGAGCTGCTGCGCGGGCTGGTCGCCCGCGACGGCGCGGCCGCGCTGCTGGTCACCGCGAGCCGGCAGGCCGCGGTCGCGTCCTCCGAGCGGCTGCTCGCCGCCGCGCCCGGGGCCGCCGGCGGGACGCTCGGCTGCGTCACCTGGCACGCGTTCGCCCGCGGGCTGGTCACCAGCCACGCCGACCTGCTCGCCTACCGGGGCGAGCCGCGCCTGCTCAGCGGCCCGGAGCAGTGGTCGCTGGTGCGCTCCCTGCTGCTCGAGACGACCTCGGTCGACTGGGGCGAGCTGGCGCCCCTGGTCGAGACGCGCGCCTTCGCCGACGAGCTGGCCGAGTTCGTGCTCGCCTGCGAGCGGCGCCTGATCGACCCGGAGGAGCTGGCCGAGCGGGCCGAGCGCGGGCGGCCCGCGTGGCGCCCGGCCGCCGACTTCCTCGCCCTCTACGGCGAGCACCTCGCCCTGCAGGACTCGGTCGACCAGGCGGGCCTGCTGGCACAGGCGGGCGACCTGCTCGAGGACCAGCCCGAGGTGCTCGCCGCGGCCGTGGAGCGGGCCGCCACCCTCCTGGTCGACGAGGCCCAGGAGCTCGACCCGGCACAGCTCCGGCTGGTCGGGCTGCTCGCCGACGCCGGGTCGCGGGTGGTGCTCGCCGGCGACCCGGCCGGGACCACCGACGAGCTGCGAGGTGCCGCCCCGGGCTCCCTGTCGGCGCACGCCGCCCGCATCGGCGCCAGCTTGGTCGCGCTCGAACAGGGGCACCGGCTCGGTGGCCCGGGGCTGGACGCGGTGCTGCGCCTGCGGTCGGCCGAGGGCGGGCGCGCGGTGCCCGTGCGCGGCACCGGCTCGACCGCGGTCGAAGCCGCCCGCTACGCGGGCCTGGCCGACGAGGCGGACGCGGTGGCGCGCCTGCTGCGCGTCGCGCACCAGCGCGACGGCGTCGCCTACGGCCGCATGGCCGTGCTGCTGCCGTCGCTGCGCCGCGCCGGCGGCCCGATGCGCCGGGCGTTCGAGCGCTACCAGGTGCCCCACCGCCTCGGCGCCGGCGAGCGCCAGCTCGTGGCCGAGCCGGTCGTGCGCCACGTGCTGGACCTGTTCCGCCTCGCGCTCGACCCGGCGCGTGCCGACGAGCTACTGCCCTCCTTGCTGGTCTCGCCCCTCGGCGGGCTCGACCCGCGGGAGCTTCGCGCCCTGCGCCGGGCCGCGCTGCTGGCCGACCACGCCCTGGCCGAGCACGTGGCGGCGGACCCGGCGGACCTCGGCGTGAACGGCCGCGCCGCCAGCCGGGCGGCCGCCCTGCACCAGCTCGTCCAGGCCGCCGCCGGCTGGGTCGAGGAGCTGGACGCCGACCAGTGCTTCTGGCGGGTCTGGCGGCAGGCGCCGGCCTTCCGCCGCCTCGTCCAGCGGGTGGCCGACGATCCCGCCGACACCTCGGCCGCCAGGCAGCTCGACGCGCTGACCGCCTTCTCCCGTGCCCTGGGGCTGTTCGTCGACGGCCGCCCCGGCGCCAGCATGCGCACCTACCTCGACGTGGTGGAGCGGGCCGACTTCAGCGGCGACCCCTGGCTGCCGCCGGCCGTGACGGGCACCGACGCCGTCGCGCTGCTCAGCGTCAACGCCGCCAAGGGGCGCGAGTACGACCTGGTCGTCGTCGCCGGCTGCCTCGAAGGGGTGCTGCCCCGCACCGCCTGGCCCGAGGGGCTGTTCGAGACCTGGCGGCTGGACGGCGACCTCGACCCGGTCGCCCACGCCCGCGCGGTGCTCGACGCCGAGCGGCGCCGCTTCGTGCTCGCCGCCAGCCGGGCGCGCGACCGGATGGTGTTCACCTGGTCGCGGGTCGAGGGGCGCGGCGAGCCCTCCCGGTTCCTGCTGGAGCTGGGCCTCGACCTGGCCGAGGAGCCGTCGCCGCCGGACCCGACGCCGCTGGGGCCGCTGGAGGCGGCCGGGGTGCTGCGCCGGATCCTGGCCGACCGCGACCGGCCTGCCGCCGAGCGCCTGGCCGCGGCGACCACCCTGGCCACCACGCCCGGGGTCGACCCGGCCGACTGGTGGTGGCGCCGGGACTGGACCCACGACCCCGAGCCGATCGCCGCGGAGGGCCGGCTGCGCACCTCGTACTCCCGCATCGGCACCTACGAGGAGTGCCACCTGCGCTACTTCTTCGGCAGCGTGGCCGGGCTGGACGACCGCACCTCCTACCAGATGGCCTTCGGCAAGCTGATGCACACCGTCTTCGAGCTGGCGGCCAAGGGCGAGATCGACGGCGACCCGGAGGCGCTCAAGGCGGCCTACCGGGAGCGCTTCGACCCTGCCTGGTTCCCTTCGCGCGCGGTCGCCTACCAGTACTGGCGCGACGGCATGGAGATGCTGGCGCTGTGGCACCACGGCGAGGCCGGGACGGCCCGCGAGGCGCTCGCCTTCGAGATCGACTTCACCATCGAGGTCGGCAGGCACCTGGTACGCGGCCGCATCGACCGGGTCGACCGGGCCGGCGACGGCATCGCCCTGCTCGACTACAAGACCGCCCGCACCCCGGCCAGCGAGGCCGACGCCGCCAACTCCCTGCAGCTCGCCATCTACTACCTGGCCGCGCTGCGGGACCCGACGCTGGCCGCGCTCGGCCCGCCGGTGGAGATGCAGCTCGTCTACCCGGCCAGGGCGCGCCAGGGCCGCTTCGCCCGTGTCGGCCAGCGTCCCGAGCCGGGCCACGACCGCCGCGTCGAACAGCGCCTGCTGCCGCTGCTCGACGGCGCCGCCGACGAGGCGTTCGACCCCGACCCGCACGCCGACTGCCGCTTCTGTGCCTTCAAGCCCATCTGCCCCATGTGGCCGCAGGGCGAGGACTTCCTCGCGCCGGTCCTGCCACCCGCCGACCTGGCGGTGGGCGACGCCGCGGGGGTGGGCACGTGAGCCTCACCCTGCCCGGCGCGGTGAGCCGGGGCGTCAGGGCCGCGCTGCGCGAGCAGGAGCCGACCCCCGAGCAGTGGGCGGCGATCGCCGCGCCGCTCGGCCCGGCGCACGTGATCGCCGGCGCCGGCTCGGGCAAGACCGCGGTGATGGCCGCCCGCATCGTCTACCTGGTCGAGCAGGCCGGCGTGCCGCCGTCGGCGGTGCTCGGCCTGACCTTCACCAACAAGGCGGCGGCGGAGCTGGAGGAGCGGGTCCGCGACGCCCTGGCGAAGCGCCGGCCAGGGCTCGGCGAGGAGATCACCGTCGACACCTACCACGCCTTCTCCGCCGAGCTGGTCAAGGCCTACGGCGTCCGCGTGGGGGTGGAGCCCGACGCCGACCTGCTCAGCGAGGCGCAGCAGTACCAGATCCTGCTCGGCATCCTCGACAGCGAGCGCTTCGAGCACCTGCGCGTGCGCTCGGCCGGCGCCATCATCCGCAAGACCCTGGAGCTGGCCGCCGCCTGCGCCGACCACCTGACCACCCCGGACCGGGTGGTCGCGGCCTCGCGGCGCCTCGAGGAGCGGGCCGAGGCGGGTGAGCGCATGCCCGACTGGCAGGTGCAGGCCGCCAGGGAGCGCATCGAGCTTGCCCGCCTGGTCGAGCGCTACGCCGCCGAGAAGCGCCGCCGCGGGCGCATCGACTTCGGCGACCAGGTCGCCAAGGCGGTCGAGCTGGTCGAGGGGCAGCCGGAGATCGCGGCGGCGCTGCGCGTCCGCTTCCCGCACGTGCTGCTCGACGAGTACCAGGACACCAACATCGCGCAGCGCCGGCTGATGCAGTGCATCTGCCTGCACGGCAGCTCGGTCATGGCGGTGGGCGACGCCCGCCAGGCGATCTACGCCTTCCGCGGCGCGACGATGTACAACCTGCTGTCGTTCGCCGAGCACTTCCCAGCCGGCGCACCAAGCGGCGGCGGCCCACCGAGCGTTTCTATCAGCGCCGCGCCGCTGCCGCTGTCGACCAACTTCCGCTCCGGCCGCCGCATCCTCGAGCTGGCCAACGCCGTGATCGAGGCCGTGCCCGAGGAGCGCCGTGGCGGCCGGCCGCTGGTGCCGCTGCCGGCCAACGGCGACGGCGCTGTCCGCGCCGCCCTGCTCACCGACCAGTACACCGAGGCCGCGTTCGTCGCCGACCAGGTCGCCGGCGCCCACACCGAGGGCCTGCCAGGCCTGGAGGGCGGCGGCCCGATCCTGCCGGCCTGGCGGGACGTGGCCGTGCTGGTGCGCTCGAAGCGGCTGCTCGGCCCGCTGCGGGAGGCGCTCGAACAGCGCGACGTGCCGGTCGAGGTGGTCGGCCTGTCCGGCCTGCTGGAGACACCCGAGATCGTCGACCTGGTCAGCATGCTGCGGGTGATCGACGACCCGGGGGCCAACGTCGCCCTGACCCGGGTGCTGCTCGGCCCGCGCTGGCGCATCGGCTACCGGCACCTGGTGCGGCTGGCCCGCTGGGCGAGCCGCCACAACCGCGGTCTCAAGGAGGGGCTGCCGGGCGAGGACCCCGACCCGGGCGACGTGTCGTTCGCCCTGTCCGAGGCGCTCGACCACCTCCACGAGGTCGAGGGCCTCGACGAGGAGGCCCTCGCCCGCCTGGAGGCGTTCACCGCCGAGCTGGGCAGCCTGCGGGCCGCGGCGGACGCGCCCCTGCTCGACCTGGTCCAGACGGTGCTCGAACGCACCGGGGTGTGGGCCGAGCTGGAGGCGTCGAGCGACCGGCGGGCCGTCTCGGCCCGCCAGAACCTGGCCACCTTCCTCGACCGGGTGGCCGAGTTCGCGCCCGTCGAGGGCGACCCGTCCCTGCCCGCCTTCCTCGCCTACCTGGACGCGGTCGAGGAGGCGGTCGAGCCGGTGGAGGCGACCCAGCCGGCCCCGGCCGACTCGGTCAAGCTGATGACCGTGCACATGGCCAAGGGGCTGGAGTTCCCCATGGTGGTGGTCGCCGGCCTTGCCGCCGGCAGCAGGGAGGACGGCTCGCCCAAGCACGGCATCTTCCCGGACGTGCGCGTCGCCGACCCCCGGCGCGCCCAGGGCTTCCCCTACGAGCTGCGCGAGGACGCCGCCCAGCTGCCGCGCTTCGCCGGCAACTCGCGCGCCTTCCAGTCCGCCCTCGCCGAGCGCGCCCTGGAGGACGAGCGCCGCCTGTTCTACGTCGCCTGCACCCGGGCCAAGCGGCTGCTGGTGCTCACCGCCGCGTGGTGGTACCAGGGCGCCGACAAGACGCCGAAGGGCCCGGGCCCGTTCTGGCGCGAGGCGGCCGACCACCCGGCGGTCGACGTGCTGGCACGCGCCGACGAGCCCGCCACCAGCCCGCTGGCCGAGCGGCTGCGCGGCCGCGTGAGCTGGCCGGCGCCGGCCAGACGGCCCGCCGACACGGACGACCCGCTGTTCCCCGACGGCTCGGCCGCCGCCGTCGAGCTGGCCCGCGAGGACCCGGCCGCGCTGGCCGGCCGGCTGCCCGCCGGCGAGGCCGACGCCTTCCGCAGCGCCCTCGCCGCCCAGCGCCTCCTGGTCGAGACGGCCTGCGCCCACGACGGGACCGGCCGGCCGGAGGCGCCCCGTATCCTCTCGGTCAGCCAGGTGCTCACCTACGACCGCTGCCCGCAGGCGTTCTACTGGACGGTGGTGCGGCCCCTGCCCGCGCCGCCGCGCCCGGCGGCGCGGCTCGGCACGGTCGTCCACCGGCTGCTGGAGCGGCGCGCGCGCGGCCTGCCCGACCTGGTCGACGTCGGCGACCTCGGCGGCGAGCCGTCCGGGACCACGGCACAGCCGGGCGTGGTCGAACGGGCGGTGCGCAACTTCGCGGCCACCCGCTTCGCCCGCCTGCCCGCTCCCGAGGCGGAGGTCGGCGTGGCGCTGCGCGTCGGGCCCTGGGTGGTGCGCGGCCGCGTCGACGCGATCTTCCGCGACGGCGGCACCGTCGAGCTGGTCGACTGGAAGACCGGCCGCCCCGCCGACGACACCCGGGGCGGCCTCGACCAGCTCGGCCTGTACGCGCTGGCCCTGCGCGAGCTCGGCCGCCTGCCAGCCGAGGGCGCCCGGGCCTCCTACTGCTACCTGGGCGGCGACGCCCCGCGGGTGGAGAGCCGCTGGTACGGCCCGGCCGAGCTCGACGGCCAGCAGGACCTCCTGGAGGCCGCCCTGGCCAGCATCGCCGCCGGCGACTACCAGCGCGCCTGCGGCCGACCCGCCGAGTGCGAGACCTGCGGCCAGGGAATCCCGACCGGCTGAGCACCCGGTGCATTCGCGCCGCTAGACTCCCTGGTCGGCGCGGCCGCCAGGCCCGGGGAGCTTTGCGGTCTGGCGGGTCGGCCGCGTAAGATTAATCAAGGAAGCATCTATGTTTCCTTAATCGTCCACCAGCTCCGGGACCACGGGTTCGAGCGCCGGGTGGGCCGCAGGGCAGACGAAGGCAGACAAGGGAAGGACCAGCACATGTCGACGGCTGAGCACGACGCCGACGACCTCGGTCGCCGCAGTACACGGGAGCAGCTCATGGTGCTCCTGCGCCGTCGAGGGCGCCTGTCGGCGCCCCAGCTCGCCGACCTCATCGGGCTGACCACGGTCGGCGTCCGGCGCCACCTCGTCCTGCTCGAGCGCGACGGCCTGATCACCGCCTCGACCGAGAAGCCGAGGCGGGGCCGCCCGACCGCGGTGTACCGGCTCACCGACGCCGGGCTCGAGACCTTCCCGCGCCACTACGACGAGATCGCCCGCGAGGCGCTCGCCTTCCTCAAGGGCGAGGACGCCGCCGCCTTCCGCCGCTTCCTGGCGCTGCGCAACGACAGCCTGGCGGCGGACCTCGGCGCGCGCGTCGACGGCGCTACAGTGGAGGAGCGGGCCGCGGCCCTGGCCGAGGTCCTCACGCAACAGGGGTACATGGCCGAGGTGGAGCAGACTCCTGACGGGCTCCGCCTCTGCCAGCACAACTGCACGGTCGAGCACCTCGCCTCCGAGCTGCCCGACCTGTGCGCCTCCGAGACCAAGCTGTTCGAGCGGCTGCTCGGCGCGCCCGTCCGGCGGGAGGCGACGATCGCACGCGGTGCCGTGCGTTGCGTCACCCACATCGACCCGCCCGCCGGCCACCCGACCGTGACGTCCACGACCAGCCTGGACGCGGCCCCGGCCGCGCCGGCTTCCACCGCGACAAGGAGCCAAACCTGATGGCCACCGATGCCCGGGACCTCGCACAGAGTCCGGAGCGGATCAACCCTACGCCAGAGAACGTGGACCTGGGTTCGTACAAGTTCGGCTGGCACGATCCGGTCCACTCCGTGTTCACGCCCAAGAAGGGCCTGTCCCACGAGGTCGTCGAGGAGATCTCGCGGATGAAGGACGAGCCCGAGTGGATGCGGACCTACCGCCACAAGGCGCTCGACTACTTCTACCGCAGGCCGATGCCGCAGTGGGGCGGGAACCTGGGCGAGATCGACTTCGACAACATCTACTACTTCCTGCGCGCCACCGAGAAGCAGGCGGCGTCCTGGGAGGACCTGCCGGCCGACATCAAGAACACCTACGACCGGCTCGGCATCCCGGAGGCGGAGAAGCAGCGCCTGATCGCCGGCGTGGCGGCGCAGTACGAGTCCGAGGTCGTCTACCACAAGGTGCGCGAGGACCTGGAGGCCCAGGGCGTCCTGTTCCTCGACACCGACGCCGCCCTGCGCGAGCACGAGGAGCTGTTCCGCGAGCACTGGGCCACGGTGATCCCGGCCAACGACAACAAGTTCTCCGCGCTGAACTCGGCGGTCTGGTCGGGCGGGTCGTTCATCTGGATCCCAGAGGGCGTCCACGTCGAGATCCCGCTGCAGGCCTACTTCCGCATCAACTCGCAGAACATGGGCCAGTTCGAGCGGACCCTGATCATCGCCGAGCCCGGGTCGAGCGTGCACTACGTGGAGGGCTGCACCGCGCCCATCTACTCCTCGGACTCACTGCACTCCGCGGTGGTCGAGATCATCGTCAAGCCGCACGCCAAGGTGCGCTACACCACCATCCAGAACTGGTCCAACAACGTCTACAACCTGGTGACCAAGCGGGCCGCGGCCTACGAGGGCGCGACCATGGAGTGGATCGACGGCA
>WNGB01007620.1_pt1 | contig 18801 bp, 15 predicted proteins | sample 5400681 | NCBI WGS metagenome assembly WNGB01 (sample SAMN13153367, study PRJNA577476) | soil metagenome | isolation source: 115 cm soil or saprolite under grassland replicate 2 | place: USA:California | collected 2016-06-15
CGATTACCTGAAGGCGGCGATCAAGGACTTCGGCACGCTTAAGCTGGTTCCCAGCGCGACCCACGGTGCATCGACCACCAACGCCTATCAGTCGGATTGGCACAATCTGGCTGAGGTCTTCTCGGCCGATCTGGATGAGGAGGCCTTCCTCCAGGGCCTGAAGGACGCGGCGCCAAACAACCTGAAGTAATAGGCGTTACGCGCTAGGATTGCTACGGCATTGTGATGCCATTGTCATGCTGAACGAAGTGAAGCATCTCCCTGCATATCACCATGGAGATGTTTCGCTTCGCTCAACATGACAGTGCGCCTACTGCGTACATCCTAGTAATAGCAAACCTCCACACGCATTCCACGAATCGTTGATCTCTGTATCGTCGCATTTATTGCATACATCATCCATAAATGAAGTTAGGGCTCGCAATGGAACAAACCGGCACCCAAAATATCGCCCTCGCGCAGTCGAAACGACGTAAGCGCTGGCTGAATCGCGATCGCCTGACCGCGATATTGCTGCTTTCGCCGTCGGTGATTGCGATCGCGGTCTTCGTCTATGGCTTTATCGCCTGGTCGGGCTATGTCTCAGTCTCGAATTGGAATACCCTGACGCCTGACTATACCTTTGTCGGCTTCAAGAATTATCAGACGATCTTCAACTCCGGTCGCTTTCAGACCAATATCCGTAATCTGATTGTCTTTACTACCTTTTTCCTATTTTCATGCCTGGTGCTTGGGTTGACGTTGGCGGTACTGGTCGACTCGCGGATCAGGGCCGAGTCGTTTTTCCGCTCGGTCTATCTGTTCCCAATGGCAATCTCATTCATCGTTACCGGTGTGGCCTGGCGCTGGATCTTTACCCCTGGCGATCTCGAGCCAACTGGGATCAACCTGATTTTTCATAGCCTCGGCCTGGAATTCCTCAACGGCCGCTGGATCGCCGATACCCGGATCTGGCCGGATTGGTATCCCGACTGGTCGAAGACGAAAATCGGCGTTCCGCTGGCGATGATTCCAGTCGTGGTCGCGGCGGTCTGGCAGATGTCCGGCTTCACCATGGCCATGTATCTGGCCGGCCTGCGCGGCATCTCAGAGGAAATCAAAGAGGCGGCACGGGTCGATGGTTGCAGCGAATGGAAGGTCTTTCGCTTTATCACGCTACCGCTGCTGCGGCCGATCACGCTGAGCGCAGTGATCATCCTGGCGCATACTTCACTGAAGATCTTCGACCTGATTGTGACCATGACCGGCGGCGGCCCTGGCAACGCCACCGAAGTGCCGGGCCTGCTCATGTACACATTGGTGTTTAGCTCGAACAAGATCGCCGAGGGCGCGGCGGTGGCGATGGTTATGCTGGTGCTGATTAGCCTTCTGATCGTGCCGTATCTGATCAATAGCCGCAGATCGGAGGTGGATGTATGAGCGCCATATCGCTTCCTTCTCAAACACTGCGCCGCCGCCGAAGACCGCGCGTGCTGCTGTATCTGCTCATGTCGATCCTGGCGGCATTCTTCCTGCTGCCGGTCTATCTGCTGCTGATCACCGCCGTTAAGAGCTTCGACCAGGTCAGCCTGAGCCGCATGTGGGAACTGCCGACCAGCTTCAGCCTGGAAAGTTTCAGCCGCGCCTGGAACGGCAATCCACGCCAAGGCATAACCGGGCTAAGTGGCAGTTTCCTCAACAGCATCTATATGGTGATCCCGGCCACAGTGATCTCGTGTATCTTGGGGTCGCTGAATGGCTATGTGCTCTCGAAATGGCGCTTTCCCGGCTCTGAGACGCTCTTCACCCTGATTCTGTTTGGAATGTTCATCCCCTATCAGAGCATTCTGGTTCCCCTAGTGCAGACACTCAGCGCGATGAAGCTGTATGGCTCGATCGCCGGCCTGGTGTTTGTCCACGTGGTCTACGGCATCCCGATCACCACGCTGATCTTTCGCAACTACTATGTCGGCGTGCCGACCGAGCTGGTCGAGGCCGGTAAGATCGACGGCGCCGACTTCTTTGGCGTCTATCGCTTCATCCTGCTGCCGCTCTCGGCGCCCGGCTTCGTGGTTGTGGCGATCTGGCAGTTCACCTCGATCTGGAACGAATTCCTTTTCGGGCTGATCATCACCAATGAGCCACGCATTCGGCCAATCACCGTCGCGCTCCAAAACCTCTCCGGCAGCCAGTACACCCAGTGGAACGTCCAGATGGCCGGGGCGCTGATTGTGGCGATGCCGACGCTGCTGGTCTACATTTTTCTCGGCCGCTACTTCCTGCGCGGCCTGATGGCCGGCTCGCTCAAGGGCTGAAACCGACCGACGACGAAGGACGAAAGACGAAAGCAGCCCGCCATTCGTCTTTGGTCCTTCGTCGTTGGTCGTTCAGGGGAGCATATTGGAACACCCAATCATCATTGTCGGCGGCGGGCTGGGTGGGCTGGCGGCAGCGATTCAGCTGGCGGCGCGCGGCCGGCGGGTGGTGCTACTGGAGAAGAACGAGTGCGTCGGCGGCAAGCTCAACATCGTCAGCGAGGCTGGCTATACCTTCGACACTGGCCCGTCGCTGCTGACAATGCCTTGGGTGCTGCGCGCGCTGTTCGAAACCGCTGGCGCACGCATGGAGAATGCGCTAGAGCTGGTGCCGGTCGAGCCGACCTGCCGCTATCGCTGGCCCGACGGCACGCGCTTCGACTCATTCCAGAGCCTGCCACTGCTTCTGCAAGCGATCGGCCAGCTCGATCCGCGCGATGTGGCCGGCTTTTTGCGCTTTCTGGCCTACGCCGAGCGAATCTACCAGGCGGTAGCCGGCCCGTTCCTGCTGCACCCGTTCGACGGCCTGCGGGATCTGATTACGCCGGCGCTGCTGCGCGATACCTGGAAGATCGATCCGCTACGCACAGTCGACCAGGCGGTGCGCTCGTTCTTCCACAGCCCATACCTGCGGCAGGTGTTCAATCGCTACGCGACCTACAACGGCTCTTCGCCCTACCAGGCCCCCGCCACTTTCAACTTGATCGCATATGTCGAGTTTGCCGAGGGCGGCTGGTATCTGCGCGGCGGCATGTACACGCTGGCGCGCGCCCTGGAGCAGCTGGCCCGCCGGCTGGGCGTTGAGATCCACACCAGTTGCCCAGTCGAGCGCGTGCTGGTGCGCGATGGCACAGCACACGGCGTGGCGCTGGCCGGCGGCGATCGGATGAATGCGCGCGCGGTGATCGTCAACGCCGACCCACGCTATGCCTACCAGGCGCTCCTGCCCGATCAGCGGCGCACAGCCGCGCGGCTCGCGCGGCTGGAGCCATCGTGCAGCGGCTTCATCCTGCTGCTGGGCATCGATCGCACCTACCCCGGCCTGGCACACCAGAATATCTTCTTCTCAGCCGACTACCAGCGCGAATTCAGGGCGATCTTCGGCAAGCGTGTGCCGGCGCCCGACCCGACCGTATATGTCTGCGCCACCTCGCTGAGCGACCCAACCCATGCGCCACCCGGCCACACCAATCTGTTCGTGCTGGTCAACGCGCCGGCGATCGACAAGCGCGTCAACTGGGGCCGCGAGGCAACCGGCTACCGCGACACGGTCATCCGCAAATTGGAGCGAATGGGGCTAGCGCGCTTGGAGCAGCATATCACCTACGAGCGCATCATCGCGCCCGACGACCTCCAGGCGCGCTACAATGCCGCTGCTGGCGCAATCTATGGCCTGGCATCAAATCAGCCCTGGGCAGCCTTCCTGCGCCCGCCACTGCGCGCGCGCGACCTACAGCGACTCTACTTCGTCGGCGGCGGCACGCACCCCGGCGGCGGAATCCCGCTGGTGCTGCTCTCGGGGCAGGCGGTGGCCGAGCAGGTGCTGGCCGACAGTGAAATACTATGATTAGCCTCACCAGCTACGACGGGCTGTTCCAGTACCAGAAGGCCACCTGGGCCGGCCACTGGAACCCCTATCGTGCCAACCCAATTCTCGACCGGCATGCACAGATCTTCGCTACCGCAAAGGCCTGGCAGGATGGCAACCAGCACTGGTGGGGATGTTATCAATTATAGTACTATACATTATGTATTCTCTTGCCAATCGCGCGAAGTCGACACCAAAATCCATGCCGATGCAATCGGGTATGGCACCGCATGCTTGACATATCTCACGCTCTAATCGTTAATTTTCGATAAAAGAATACTTGACTCGGCCACTGCCAGGGTGCTATCATGACTGCGAAGCCTCAAGGGAACATCGCAACACGGAACCGTACCTAAACAGCCGAACGATGACCACGAAGTAGGCAAGCGGCGCACTCTCCATTGGTGTCAAGATGACGGAGGGGCGACCGTAAGTCGGGGAAAAGGTGTTCATCCCAAGGGGGATGCGCTAGGAACCTGACAGGCAAGCGCCAGACCGCTGAAGTAGCGGCCGGATGCTGTGTGAGCCAAAACGGGGTTCTTTGCAGCAAAGCTCACCTGTGGAAGCTGTAATGCTTATTGCCACAGAAGAAGCGAGCGATGCCTGAACGTAAAAGCTGACACGGTGATGAACGCCGAATGTAGAGCAACGTGCGGGAGACTGTGAAGTAGGTAGGCTGAAAAGGGAAAGTTCTGCGATGTTCTCCTGAGGCGTCACTTTGTCCAGCGTTATGTTATGTCATGCGCCAGCCACCATCCACCGCCAGCGTCTGCCCGGTGATGTAGGATGCCAGCGGCGAGGCCAGGAAGATAATCGCGGCAGCGATCTCCTCGGGCCGGCCGGATCGGCGCAGCGCGATCACCCGTTCGCCCCATTCGCGCTCCTCTTTCGGCATAACATCCAGCATCTCGGTCTCGACCAACCCCGGCGTCACCGCGTTGACAGTGATGTTCCACGCCGACGCCTCGCGTGCCAGCGCCCGCGTAACGCCCAGCACTCCGCCGGTGGCCGCTGAGTAATCGGCCTGGCCCGGCCCGCCGCCCACAGCGTGCAGCGCCGACATGTTGACTATCCGCCCGTAGCGAGCTTTCATCATCGGGCGCAGCACGGCCCGGCAGGTGTGATACACACCATCTAGGTTGGTGGCCAGGATCGCGCGCCACTGCTCGATGCTCAGATCGCCGAACGGCGCATAACTAGCCAGGCCGGCGCAATTCACCAGCACATCGATCCGGCCCCAGCGCTCAAGCGTGGCCTGGATCAGCGCCTCGGCCGATTCGCGCACGCGCACATCGACCTGCTGAGACACCGCGACGCCTGGCAGACCGGCGCAGGCCGCGACACTGGCCACAGCATCAACAGCGCGCGTGTGATAGCCAACCACCACACGCGCGCCGCGCTCGGCCAGCATGCGCACGACCGCGCGCCCGATCCCACGCGATCCGCCAGTCACAATCGCAACTTGTTCAGTGAAATCCATAGTGGGTTGTCAGTTGTCAGTTGTCAGTTGTCAGTTGTCAATCGTCTCCCAACTGACAACCGACAACTGACAACTGACGACTATTCCAAAAAAGCCTGTGCGCTCGCCAGATCACTCACATTCACCAGCCGGGCATCTGGCGCAATTCGCTTGATCAAGCCGGTTAGCACGCTGCCAGGCCCAATCTCAACAAAGGTGTCGACACCTTCGTCCGACATGCGCCGCACCGAAGCGATCCAGCGCACCGGCGATGTCACCTGTGCGATCAGCTCGCGCCGGATAGCATCGGCCTGGGTCAACGGCTCGGCGGCGACATTCGAGATCACCGGCGTGCGCGCATCCACGATCGCGGCCTGCGCTACCGCCGCTGCCAATCCTTCAGCCGCATCGCGCATCAACGGTGAATGGAATGCCGCGCTGACCTTGAGCGGCAACGCGCGCTTAGCGCCGCGCTCCTTCGCCAGCGCACATGCCCGCTCCACCGCAGCGCCGGCTCCGCTGATCACCAACTGCCCCGGCGAGTTGTAATTCGCGATCACCACCGGCGCATCTTCCACCGACACCTCACGGCAGATCTGCTCTAGCAGTGCCTCGTCGATCCCGATGATCGCAGCCATGCCACCGTCACGCGCCTCGGACATCAGCTCGCCGCGCCGACGCACCAGCCGCAGCGCGGTCGGGATGTCGATCGCGCCGGCCGCCACCAGCGCTGAGTGCTCGCCCAGGCTGTGCCCTGCAACGACCGACGACCGACGACCGACGACCGACGAAACGTCGACGCTATCTGCTAGCGCCGCCAGCAACGCCGCGCTCACTGTGAGCAGCGCTGGTTGGGCATTCTCGGTCGCGGTCAGCGCTTCCTCCGGGCCTTCGAAGCATAGCCGCGTGAGGGCAAAGCCCAGCGTCGCGTCGGCCAGATCGAAGATCGCCCGCGCCGCCGCCGCCGCTTCATACAGGTCGCGGCCCATGCCGACCGACTGCGCGCCCTGGCCGGGGAAGACAAATGCCGTAGTCAATGTTACCCCCAAATGACAAGATGACAAGATGACAAGATGCATCTCATCTTGTCATCTTGTCATCTTGTCACCCGTTCACGGACGGCCCCAGCGGATCACGGCCGAGGCCCAGGTCAGCCCACCGCCAAAGGCCGTGAGCAGCACATGGTCGCCATGCTTGAGCCGGCCCTGCTCGGCGGCCTCGGCCAACGCGATCGGAATGGTGCCGGCGGAGGTGTTGCCGTAGCGATCAAGGTTGACGAACACGCGATCCATTGGCACATTCAGCCGCTTGGCGGTCGCCTCAATGATGCGCAGGTTCGCCTGGTGCGGAATAACCAGCGCGATATCGTCGGTGGTCATCCCGGCCTCGGCCAGCGCCTCGAGTGACGAATCGCCCATACCGCGCACCGCCAGCTTGAAGATCTCGCGGCCGTTCATATAGACATACTGGCGGCCCTCTTCCAGCAGCTCGGGTGTAGCCGGCAGCCGTGTCCCGCCGGCGTCGACAGCCATCAAATCTTCGTCCTTACCCGATGCGCCCAGAACACACGCCAGCTGGCCATATGGCTCTTCGCTCGGCTGGAGCACCACCGCCCCGGCGCCATCGCCAAACAGCACGCAGGTGTTGCGATCATTCCAGTTGATGTAGTGCGTGAAGACATCAGCGGCGATAAACAGCACATTGCGGGCTGCGCCGCTGCGAATCATGCTGGTGGCCACGCTCAGACCGTATACGAAGCCGCTGCACGCCGCCGCCAGATCAAACGCGGCCGCACGCGAGATGCCCAGGTTGGCCTGCACCGTGCATGCGGTGGCCGGAAACGGGCGATCGGGCGTGCAGGTGGCCAGGATAATCAGATCGATCTCGGAAGCAGCCAGGCCGGACCGCTCGATCGCCCGCCGCCCAGCCTCGGTCGAGAGCGTCGAGGTGCTCTCGCCAGCACCCACCACACGCCGCTCGCGAATGCCGGTGCGGGTCTGAATCCATTCATCCGACGTGCTGACCATGCGCTCCAACTCGGCGTTGGTTACCACACGCTCAGGGACAGCCATGCCCCAGCCGGTAATCGCGGCGTACTTGGCCATGATCTCACCTAGCAAATAAAAAAGAATGCGAGATACTGGCTGCACGCGCATCCGGTATCTCGCATCCTTCGCGAGTCGAGGCACCGCGCCCCATACTACTCATTCTCCGACTGGCTACTCTGCTCGACTACCTGACGCCCACGATAGCTGCCACAGCTCTTGCAGACGCGATGCGCGCGCATCAGCTGATTGCACGTCGAGCAAGGAACCAATGTCGGCGCGTCGAGGCGCTGGTGCTGGCGGCGATTGCCACGCCGGTGGCGTGAAACTTTTGTTTTTGGTGCGGCACCCATTGTTGTATCTTAAATCCTTTCTTGACCCTGGTTGTGGTGGAGGATGTGGGCGAGCTACATCCTCCCTATAACCCCACTTTTATCCTAGTAAACTCTTCAGAACGTCAAATCGATCATCGCCTTCATCGATCTGGCAGCCGCAATCGCCAGCATTCAGATCGGCGCCGCAGGTCGCACAGAGGCCCTTGCAATCCGGCTTGCAGAACGTCTGCATCGGCAAAGCAAGCAGCGCATATTCGCGCAGAAGCTCCCCGACATCCAGTAGGTGGTTATCATCAATGAAGAACGGGTCTTCGTCATCCGGTTTGGGCAGCGGAGCACCAGTAGTGACCTCGATCTTGGAATGAAACTCATCTCTAAGATGCAGATCAACTTGTTGCCGCGAGGGATTCAAGCAGCGAATGCATGGTACGATCACAATGCCATGGGCATCCACATCCACCAGCACTCCGGTGACAGTGCGCGTGAAGCGCAATTTACCGTCAAGCTGCTGAAGTGTCGTCTCATCGTCCAGCGGGAGTGCGTCTTCGGCGAACGTATAATTTCGCCGCGCGCCCACATCCTCACGGAGCAATTGCGCGACATTAAACTTCAGGTCTGTCATTGGTTTGTGTATGTGCATATGTAAACGCTCCTGCGCGCTCACAGAAGCTGCATTATAGGCGAGCCACGCCGCGCTGTCAAGCCAAAGGGATAACAGAGAGTGTCTTCAACGCAAAGACGCAAAGAATGGAAGAAAAGACTAAGTAAATCCTCTCTGCACCTCCATACCTCCGCGTTAAGGCCGTCTCGACGCAGGATTAGCGCTATGCGTATTCTCCGCGGATTGCAGCTCACGCAAGCCGTTCTGTACGCTCGCGGTCAACCGAGAAAGGCGCTGCTCCAGCTCTTCCAGCACCTGGCGCGCATACTCATCCGAGCCAGCGCGCACGGCGGCTGCGTCACGCTCGGCCAGCTCAAGCAGGCGCCTGCGCTCTGCCTCGACTGCCGCCAGCAGGCCCTGCTCCTCCAGCACATCGCGCACATGCGCCTGTGCCTCGCCAATCAGCCGCTCCTGCTCGCCGATTACTCGACGTGCCTGCTTCAATTCCTCCGGCACCGACACGCGCATCCGGTCGATAATGTCTAGAATGCGCTCTTCGTCCACCAGCAACCGGCCGCTGAAGAAGACTCGCCGGCCTTCTGCCAGCGCATCTTCAAGTTCATCGATTAACTGATCTAGCTCGATAGCCGATCACCCCCTATCCGAGTGACACGTGACGAATGACGAGTAACGAGTTGACATTGTGCCACTTGTCACTCGTCACTCGTCTTCTGGTACGCTCGCTGGAGCGCCGCGACGATATGCGGTGGCACCAGCCATGACACATCCCCGCCCAGCGCGGCAATCTCGCGCACGGTGCTGGAGCTGAAGAACGTATACTGGTGGCCAGCCATAAAGAATACAACGTCGATCTGTGGATCCAGCGTCTGATGGATCTGCGCCATCTGGAATTCATGCTCGAAGTCACGCGGATCGCGCAGGCCGCGAACGATGATCGATGCGCCGACAGATCGCACATAGTCAACTGTTAGCATCGAATAGGTGTCGATCTTCACGCGCGGCAGATCGCGAGTAGCCTCTTCCAACAGCGCAACACGCTCGGCGGTGCTAAACAATAGATTCTTGTTCGGCCGATCGAATACCGCCATAATCACGCTGTCGAACAGGCGCGATGCGCGTGTCACAATATCAAGGTGCCCGTTGGTAACCGGATCGAAGCTGCCGGGATAGACGGCGATAGTCACGACGCGCTCCTTTGCCAAGGCGCAAGCGACGAACGTGCATGATCAAGGCACAGAGCGCGCTACGGCGTCGCCGGTTCGGCGCTTACCTCATAGATCGAAAAGCAGGAGTCGCCCAGGCGGCGGAACTTACGGCGGTGCAGCAGTTCATAGTCATCGGCCAGCGTAACGCGCGGCGAGTGCCCGACGATCAGAAGTCCCTCGTCGTCTAGCAGCCCCGATGCGCTCACAGCGCGGATCGTACCCTCAATCAAGGGGTCGGCATAGGGCGGGTCCATTAGAATTATAGCATATTTTTCCTCGGGATGCGCCGTGCTGAGGTAGCGCCCCACCGGCATCTGGTGGACACGCGCGCGATCCGTGAGGCGTGTGTGCTCCAGATTCTCGGCGATGATCCGGCAGACGTGCCCGCGCTGCTCGACGAAATCGGCCCACGCCGCCCCGCGCGATAGGCACTCGATCCCCAGCGATCCTGTGCCGGCATACAGATCCAGCACGCGGCCGCGAATGGGGCCATAGCCATCCAGCACCGAGAACAGTGCCTCTTTGAGCCGATCGAGCATCGGGCGCGTGCCCATGCCTTTCGGAGATTTTAGCCGATGGCCCTTGGCAGAGCCAGTGATAACTCGCATCCCTCTCCCCAGTTCAAAGTTCAAAGTTCAAAGTTATGAGTTGCGAGTTATGGGTTTCAAAAAGCGCAGGTGGCAAACTTTGCACTTTTAACTCTTAACTCTTAACTACGCTCAGTGCGGCCTCGATCACCGCCAGCGCCGCGATAACCGTGCACTCGTTGATGTCCTTCTCGGGATTCACAGCGGTGAGCGCCAGCGCTGCGATGTTGCCCAAACCAACCGTACGCTCGACGATGCGCGTGAGCTCGTCCAAACGCAGACCGCCCGCAACCGGGTAATCGACACCCGGCGCCTCGGCTGGGTCGAGCACGTCGATATCCACATGCAGGTAGAGCTGCGGCAAGCTGCTGAGGCCATGCAGCGCGCGATCAAGCGCTGCCAGGTCGCGCTCAAGCTCCGGCCCACGCACCAGCGCCACCGATGATTCCAGTAGTAGCTGCTCCTCGGCCGGATCCAGATCGCGCACACCAATCAGGGCGACATTGCGCTCGGGCACCGGCATGATCAGCTTGCACTGCTCGCGCAGCTCACTCAGCCCGCGACCGACCGCGCAAGCCAGCGGCATGCCGCCCAGGTAGCCGCTGATCGTCGTCTCCGGCGTGTTGAAATCACCATGCGCGTCGATCCAGGCCACGGCGGTGTTGGGTGGGTCGAGCAATCCCGACACAGCGCCAAGCGCCACCAGGCAATCGCCACCGACGATCAGCGGAAAGAAGCCGGCCGCCCGTGAGCGCGCGACCTCGTAGCCCACCTTAGTCATCAGCCGGCCGATCCGAGTCACAAGTGGGTCGTCCGAGTCCGGCAGATCGACCATCTCGGCCAGCACCGTTGTATAGCCCAGCTCACCTAGGCGTTGCGCCAGCCCTTGATCGAGCAGCGCATCGGGAGCTTTGCCCTTGCCGGTGTAGGGTTGGTCAAGGTCATAAGGGACGCCGATGATCGTGATGTTCATACGTCCTCCGGTTTACTGAGGTAGGGTGCAGCGGCGAGGCGCGGCCTCGCCGCTGCACCCTACCCAGGATTAACCGTGCTCAGCCGCAATCTCGTCCAGGGTTGCTGCAAAGGCCGCTACGGTCGCTCCGATGTCTTCTTCGCTGTGCGCGGCTGAAAGAAAGCCACTGCGGCCACGCATCAGATCGACACCGTGATTGTTCAGGCCCAGCCGTAGCAGGCGCAACAGCTCTGGGTCGCCACCGCTCTTCAGCTCGGCCACCGGCGTATCGGGGGCGAGCTCACCGGGCGCGAAATCAAGGCTGCTTCGGGCAACCAAGTGAAAGATCGAAGCCTCGCCATAGGCCGCCCAGCTACGTAGCCCGCGCTCGCGCAACAGTCCATTCAGGCCATCGATCAGTTGCCGGCCCAGCGCGGATGCGCGCGCACCCGGCTCGCCGGTCGCTACCTGAGCCAGTGTCGTCACGCCGGCGGCGGCCGAGAGCGGGTTTGCGTTGAAAGTGCCGTTGTGACGAATCTTGTGCTGGCGGTTCCAATCTGAATCTTCGAAGGCGATATGCCGCATAATCTCGGCCCGCCCACCGATCGCGCCGCCGGGTAGCCCGCCGGCCAGCACCTTCGCCAGCGCGGTCAGGTCGGCGCGCACACCCGCAAGCTGCTGAGCGCCACCCGGCGCAATGCGAAATCCGGTCACCACCTCATCGCAGATCAACAGCACATCGCGAGCAGCCGTTAACTCACGCAGCTCGCGCAAGAAACCAGCCGTCAGCGGCAGCGCGCCATAGGAAGCGCCGGTCGGCTCCAGGATCACTGCGGCGATGTCCGATCGCGCGGCCAGCGTCGCTTCGATTCGCGCTATGTCCGCCGGCAGCACGATCGTCGCTTCGAACAGGCCATCATGGACGCCAGGCGGGCTGCCATCTGCCGCCGAGTCGCGCGCCAGCAGATCGTGCCAGCCGTGATAATGCCCAGCCAGGCGCACCACCACCGGCCGGCCAGTGTAGGCGCGCGTCAGCCGCAGCGCCAACATGGTCGCCTCGGTGCCGGATGCAGTGAAGCGCAGCCGCTCAATGCTGGGAAACAGCTCCTGGATCAGCGCGGCCCACTGGAGTGCCAGCTCGCTCTCGGCGCCGTAGTGCGTGCCGCGCGCCATCTGCTCGGATACCGCCGCCACCACAGCCGGGTGCGCGTGGCCCAGCAGCAGCGCGCCGTGGCCGGTCCAGTAGTCGATCAGCCGGTTGCCATCGGCATCCCACTTATACGCGCCCCGGCCGCGCTCGACATACAGCGGGAACGGCGTCACATAGCGCCCATCGTGGGTCACGCCGTTGGGAAACATTGTGCGCGCCTGCTCATAGCGCGCGGCCGAGCCAGGATGCAGGCGACGGTAGTTCGCTTCGATCGTCATAAGGTCAAGTCTCCATATCTCAGGCGCCTGTCAGCTACCACAAACGAAAATTGGTTACAAAACACCGTTTAAAATATCAGAACTTGCGGAGATTCGCCCCCTCAAGTTCCCTATTTCCAAAATCTTAGGACTTACGCACACCACGGATTGTTATTCTTGTCTGTCGTTTTTTCGGCCTGCGGGCCGAAAAAACGACAGACAAAAGAAGAAAAGTACCATACTGCCGTACATCCTGAGCTTGCCGAAGGGCAGGCTACGAACTACCTTTTGCGTAAGTCAAAATATCACATCCCATACTCAAGCCGCCGGATCAGCGCGTTTGGCAGCTTGGCCTCACGCATCTGGCGCTGAGTCTGAGCGATATCATATTCGATCCGCTTGAAGAACATCGTGCCGGCATCGGTATCGAGGATGGCATAGGCCGCGCGCGGATCCTGATTGCGCGGCTGGCCAACGCTGCCGGGGTTCAGAAAATATCGGTAGCCCGCCTGAAGCTCCAGCAGCAGATCGGCATCCGCCAGCGCCGGATCGTCCACGTGACCATCGGGGTGCTCGCGGATGATCAAAGGAACATGCGAGTGACCGATCAGGCAAACCTGGTGATCGAACAGCGCGAAGTTATCCTCGGCCTGTGAACGCGAGAGCAAATATTCCCAGACTGGTTCGCGCGGGCTGCCATGCGCCACCAGAAAGCGATCGTCCACTTCGAGCATGGGCGGCAGCACATCGAGCACCGCGCGATTCGCGTCTTCGAGCTGCTTGCCATTCCAGATATTCGCGGTGCGCGCATCAGGGTTGAAGTCGCTCAGGTCAATCTTGCCGAGGCAGGCCAGATCGTGGTTCCCGCCGATCATCACATCGGCTTTGGCACGCATGGCTATCACGCACTCATTCGGCCGCGGGCCATAGCCGATCGTATCGCCCAGGTTCCAGAGCTGATCGAATGGGGCCGCCACCGCGAGCACCGTCTCCAGTGCGGCATAGTTGGAATGGATATCGGAAACGATCAAAACGCGCATGGCTGCAAACTTTCACTGACTCTGTCCGCGGCTTGCGCCGGGAGCGCTCGCTTGCGCGAGCGACATTCGCCATTTGGTAATCCTGTAGTAATGGTAGCCCTTTGCGGTAGGGTTATGCCAACCGTATAATACACACGTACATCGTACCACACATCATGGAGGCTCGGCGCTCCTATGACCGAACCAAACAGCCACTGCCCATATCTCGGCCTGAAGCAGAATCGTGCGATCCGATTCGCCGCGCCGACACCCGAACACCGCTGCTTTGTTAGTGGCGAGCCACTTGAGATACCGGTGGATCAGGCGAGCTACTGCCTAGCGCAAGGCCACGTCCACTGCCCATTATACATGGGTTTAACTGTCCCTACAACGAACGACGCGCCAACGCCATTTGGCGGCATCGCCACAGCTGGCGGCGCGCTGGTTGCGCCCACCGGCGGGATGCGTGGTTGGCTCGGCACACTATCACCACGCGACCGCGCGATCTATGCGATCATGATCAGCATGCTGGTGATCATCGTGGCGATCTACCTATTCGTGGGCTTGCAGACGCTGTTCCGGCCCGGCGGCTCGATCAGTGGCGCACAGCCGACGAACGCTCTCGGCACCGATATCGCGCAGGCCACCCAGCCCACTGCCGGCCCACCGACCGTCAGCACGAATCCAACAAGCTCGACCGGCGGCGGGCCAGCCGCGACAGCCGAGCCGCCGACGCCAACCGATCTACCGACCGACGTGCCCTCGCCAACGCCTACGGTCGAGCCGACCAGGCAGCCTTCGATTCTACCGCCGACCAGCCAGCCGACGCTGCCGCCTACCGCTGCGCCCGCGACGGCTGTCGTAGCCGCGACTGTCGTCCCGCCAACCGCGAAGCCTGCCACCAGCGTGCCAAAGCCAACTGTTGCGCCCAATCCGACCAGCGCGCCCAAACCAACCGGCGCACCTAAGCCGCCGACCGCAATTCCCGAGCCAACAGCGCCGCCGGCCAGCGCCAGCGTCAAGCCACTGACACTCTACTTCGCGGATGCGACTGGGAGTGTGCTGGTGCCGGTGCGACGCAACGCCGGCGTGGAGGATAATCGCATCGCCCAGGCCGCCATCCGCGAGCTGATCGCCGGCCCGCGCAATGGACTGCAACGGCTCGTATCGGCCGACGCCGTGCTGCTCGGCATCCAAGTCGATAATGGCCTCGCGACTGTCAATTTCGACCGCGACCCGAGCCACGGCGACGACCGCGGGCTCGACTCGATCGTGCTGTCGCTGACCGAATTCGGGACGGTCAGTCGGGTCCAGATTCAGATCAACGGCGCGAACTTGGGCGGTGCGCGTGGGCGGCCGGTGGTGAACCCGCACAACCCGCTGAACCTGGCGGTCGACTACAGCGCGACCGAGTTTCTGCCGCTGTACTTTCCCTCGATTGATGGCGCGCACGATGTGCGAATCATGCGCATGGTGCCAAAGACGAAGCAGGTGGGCGAGGCGACCGTGCGCGCGCTGCTGGATGGGCCGCCAGCCGAGTACGCTGCTGCGCTACAACGGATCATACCGGCAGACACCGAGCTGCGCGGGATAAAGATCAACAACGGCGTGCTGCTGGTCGATTTCACCCAGCCCTTCGCCGACGCGCCCGACCTCAACGGCGCAATGCGCACCGTGGTCGAATCGCTGACCACGATCAAGACTGTGCGCGGCGTGCAGATCCTGGTCGAAGGGCAGGCCTTTGCGGATGGCAGGGTGTTCGGCAAGCCGGCGATCAATCAGGAATAACAGGCATCGCCGCCGCGCCGCGCAAATGAGGCCGCTGGAGCTTTGGCTCCCAGCGGCCTCATTTGCTGAACGAGCGCCTGTGCGCGCGGGCAGAGCCGCGTCAATGTCGGAACAGCACCCTTGAAGTATATCTGCACGGATCATTCAGGTCTTCAGGCAGGTCGGCGCCTGATCGGGGATGTTGTACTGCGCCCGCTCCTCGTCGGTGAAGTCGCGCAACAGGCGCGAGCAAAGATACTGCATCGTGGTATGATAATCCACATCCCACAGCCGGCCGTCGTCGCTGGCCGTAGCGATATATCTACCGTCGGGCGAGAAGGTCACATTTTCCACGCCCGCAGTATGGCCTACAAAGCGGCGCAGCTCTTGCCCGGTTTGCACATCCCATAGCCGCGCTGTGCCATCCGTGCTGGCGGTGGCGATGGTTTTGCCGTCCGGCGAGTACGCCAGCGCCCAAAGCCCATCGGTATGCCCAATGAACTGGCGAATCTCTTGCCCGGTCTTCACATCCCAAAGCCGGGCCGTTTTGTCGAAGCTGGCCGTAGCGATGGAAGCGCCATCCGGCGAAAACGCAGCCCCTGTCACCCAAGCGGTATGACCAATAAATTGCCGGATCTCCTTGCCCGTCGCCGCCTCCCACAACTTTACCGCAGGCGGTATCCCGTGCGCTGTAAGCATGAATTGTCCATCCGGCGAAAAGGCCACCCGAAAAATAGGATCATCCTGGACCGGGAAGCCCAAGCGGAGCAACACTTCGCCCGTTTGGGCGTCCCAGACCTGTGCTGTGGCTATCGACCGGCCAGGGTCGGGACCACCGGTGAGTAGATGCTTGCCATCTGGGGAAAATGCGACATCATAGATTTGCATGCTGGGGGAGTGGACGAACTGCCGCAGTTCTTCGCCGGTCGCCACATCCCACAGGCGAGCGACTCCCGAGAGGTTGCCGCTGAGCAGATAACGTCCATTCGGCGAAAACCGTACTCCCCAATTCATAAAATCAGCCCTTGTAAAAACACGCTGGAGTTGGCCGCTGCCAGTATCCCAAAGCTGTAGCCCACCGCCGGCCCCAACCCCACCCGTGACAAGATAGTTGCCATCAGGCGAGAAGGCAAGTGCGGTGGCAGGTCCGGCGTGGCGGTTGAATATGGGCAGTTCAGTGCGGGGCGGAACGTTCCATAACCGTACTGCTCCTGCGAGACCGCCAAGCAACACAGCGTTACCGTCTGGCGAGAAGGCTAATGACCAGACATCGTCAATTTGCGATAAACGATACAGCTCTTCTCCGCTTTGCCGGTCCCACACCCGAACAGTTTTGTCTTGACTGCTAATGAGCGCCTTGCGACTGTCAGGTGAGAACGCGACACTGTATACTGACGTTTTGTTCCTGAAGGTGCGGATTTCTTTCCCGGCCACGGCATCCCATAGATGCGTCGGACCGTCGATATCGCCAATCAGAACAAATTTACCATCCGGTGAGAAGGCATACGGATTCGAGGGTGTGTCGGTTACGCTGCTGGAGTAGGTAAATTCTTGCAATTGTTGGATAGTATCGCCGAGCTCCCAGAGTCTCATCGTGTAGTCATTGAGTGTCCGCGTCATCGCGTAGCGCCCATCGCTCGTGATCGCCCAGACCACTTCGGCCGCGTGGGTCGGGAGCGACAGCGTGCGCACCAGTTGCCCGGTTCGCCAATCCCAGATTCGCACCGCTGCATCCCCACACCCCATCAGCAGGGTCTGACCATCGGTCGAGAAACTGCTTGCGTAGACGGGAGCAGGGGAGCTGAACTCGCGAACGTCGGTGCCCGTTTGCGTGTCCCAAAGCCGGACTCTCAGGCCGGCGTCGCGGATATGTTCATCTCCTGTGAGGGCATACCGGCCATCTGGCGAGAAGGCGACCAGCCTGACCTGATCGTCGTGATTGAATTGGCGGATTTCCCTACCGGTCTGGATATCCCATAGTCGGGCGGTGTGGTCAAGACCGCCAGTCAGCGCATACTTGCCGTCAGGTGACACAGCCACTGCATTAACATACTGCTCGTGGCCAACAAAAATCTGCGCAGGATAGTCTAGTGTAGCCGCACCCATGAGCGCCGCATCGCCCTGCGATGAGTATTGCAGGTTCATTGAACGCAGCGCGAGCAGGGCGATCAATTCGGAACTGGCATTGGATTTCAGCAGGGTCGTCGCTTCGGCCGCCAGCCGCTGGGCCTCGGCGCGCGTGAAGTTGGCCTGTGCAATGCTCTGCTGTGTGGCGCGCAGCTGCGCTTCGGCCTGTGCGGTAGCCGCGACGATGGCGTTCTGCGTGGCGAGGGTCGCACTGCTGTTAGCGAAGAACCCGGCAGCAACCGCGGCTACGAGCGCCAGCAGCAGCGTGCAAGCCAGAAACACTGCGCGCCGCCGCAGCCGCTGCGCGGCCTGGGTCTGCGTCTCGGTCAGCGCCCGCGCCGCCGCCAGCTCGCGCTCCTGGCGCGCGCGCTCGGCCGTTTCCCGGCGCTCCTGCTCGTCGATGCTGGCCTGAAGATAGGCGCTTTCTTCGGCGTTGAGCGCCAGATCGCCGTCCTGGGCCAGTGCCTCGAACTGCGCCAGCCGCGCGCCCATCGCCAGGAAGCTCGCATCGTGCCCGACATGTCGCCACTCGGCGGCCGCCAGCATCAGGCGGCGCTGCACGCGCAGATCTTCGCGACTCGCCTCCAGCCACTCGCGTAGCCGGCCCCAGCTGCGGAGCAGCGCTTCGTGCGCCACCTCGACCGTCGGTCCGCGCGTGATCGGGTCGCGGTCGAACGTGAGCAGCCGGTAGCGGCCATACAACTCCATAACTGCATCCATCGCCGACGAAGGACGAAGGGCGAAGGACGAAGGTTCGGCGTCATGGCCGTCGTTCATCGTTCGTCGTTCGTTGTTCGTCGCGAGTTCGGCGAGCCGGACGCGCCGCCGGGTATCCTCGGCGCCTTCGCCGAGCGCCACCAGGCGTAGGAACAGCTGGCGCGCGGCCTCCAGGCCGTCGGCGTCCAGCTGGGCATATAGCTCGTCGGCGCGGCGAGCCAGCGCGCCCAGCACGCCGCCGTTGGCCCGGTAGATCGCCAGCGTCAGGGTGCGCCCATCGCGGCGCTCGAACAGCTCGGTCAGCGCGTACTGCAGCAGCGGCAGCGCGCCGGGCTGCTCGCCGACATCCTTGACAATCGCCGTCGCCAGGCCCGGCTCCAGCGTCAGGCCGGTGCGCTCGGCCGGGCCGGTGATCGCTCGCCGCAGCTCCGCGACGGTGAGCGGCAGCACGACTTCGGTGCGCGCGCGTATCAGCTCGCCAAGGCCGCCATAGCGCAGTGGGCGGTCGTAGAAATCGGCCCGCAGCGTCGCCACCACCCGCAGCCGGCTGCGCGGGTCGCTCACGGCGGCGACCAGGCTCTCGAGCACGTGGGCGCGCGCCGCCTCGTCGTCAATCAGCGTGAACAGCTCCTCGAATTGGTCGATGATCAGCGCCAGCTCGATCTCCGGATCTTCGG
>WNGB01009757.1_pt1 | contig 18799 bp, 15 predicted proteins | sample 5400681 | NCBI WGS metagenome assembly WNGB01 (sample SAMN13153367, study PRJNA577476) | soil metagenome | isolation source: 115 cm soil or saprolite under grassland replicate 2 | place: USA:California | collected 2016-06-15
TCAAGAACACCTATGACAAGCTGGGCATCCCGGAGGCCGAGAAGCAGCGCCTGATCGCCGGCGTCGCCGCGCAGTACGAGAGCGAGGTCGTCTACCACAAGGTCCGCGAGGACCTCGAGGCGCAGGGCGTCCTCTTCCTCGACACCGACACCGCCCTGCGCGAGCAGGAGGACCTCTTCCGTGAGCACTGGGCCACGGTGATCCCGGCCAACGACAACAAGTTCGCCGCGCTCAACTCGGCGGTCTGGTCGGGCGGCTCGTTCATCTGGATCCCGGAGGGCGTCCACGTCGAGATCCCGCTGCAGGCCTACTTCCGGATCAACTCCCAGAACATGGGCCAGTTCGAGCGGACCCTGATCATCGCGGAGCCGGGCTCCAGCGTGCACTACGTCGAGGGCTGCACCGCGCCGATCTACTCGTCGGACTCGCTGCACTCGGCCGTGGTCGAGATCATCGTCAAGCCGCACGCCAAGGTCCGCTACACGACCATCCAGAACTGGTCGAACAACGTCTACAACCTGGTGACCAAGCGGGCCGCGGCCTACGAGGGCGCCACCATGGAGTGGATCGACGGCAACATCGGTTCGAAGCTGACCATGAAGTACCCCGCGGTGCTGCTGCTCGGCCCCCACGCCCACGGCGAGATCCTCTCGGTGGCGTTCGCCGGCGACGGCCAGCACCAGGACGCGGGCGCCAAGCTGACCTTCGCGGCGCCCGAGACCACCGGGCAGATCATCTCCAAGTCGATCTCGCGCGACGGCGGCCGCACCTCCTACCGCGGCCTGATCAAGGTCGAGGAGGGCGCTGAGGGCGTCAAGGCGAACGTGCGCTGCGACGCGCTGCTGCTCGACGAGGAGTCGCGCTCGGACACATACCCGTACAACGACGTCAAGGAGGAGGACGTCACCCTCGGTCACGAGGCGACCGTCTCGAAGATCGGTGACGACCAGCTCTTCTACCTCCGGTCCCGCGGCCTGTCCGAGGCCGAGGCGACCGCGATGATCGTGCGCGGCTTCATCGAGCCGATCTCCAAGGAGCTTCCTATGGAGTACGCGCTCGAGCTGAACCGCCTGGTCTCGCTCCAGATGGAAGGGGCGGTCGGGTAAGGGTGGCGGCGATCGACGAGATTCCATTCAAGGGCCTCGACAAGGCGGCGGTGACCGCCTGGTCGGAGGCGCTCGGTGACCCGGAGTGGTTCCGCGCGCGGCGGCTGGAGGCCCTGGCCGCACTGGACAAGCTGGAGCGGCCGACCGGCCGCGAGGAGGCCTGGCGCTTCACCAACCCGCGCGCCGCCGGGCTGGACCGGGCGCGGATCATCCGCGGCGCCGCCGCGGCCGTGGCGCCCGAGCGGCAGCTGGACGCCGGCCACGGCAAGGCCGAGGCGGGCGGTGGCGGCGCGGCCGCCGGCACCGAGCTGGAACCTGGCGGCCTGCTGACGATGGTGGACGGCGGCCCGGCGGGCCAGGCGACGCTTGCGGCCGACCTCGCCGCCAAGGGCGTGCTGCTGACCGACCTCGGGACCGCGTTGCGCGAGCACGCCGACCTGGTCGAGCCGCGCTTCATGACCTCCGCCGCGCCATTCGACGAAGACTGGTTCCTGGCCCTGCATGCCACGCTGGTCAGCACGGGCGCGTTCCTGTACGTGCCGCGGGGTGTCCAGGTCGAGGTGCCGATCGGCACGCTGTACCGGCGCACCCGCGCGGGCGCGACCTTCGCCCACACCCTGGTCGTGGTCGAGGACGGCGCCGAGCTCACCCTGGTGCAGGAGCACGGCTCGCCGGAGGAGCTGGACGGCCGCGCCTTCCACCACGGCGTGACCGAGGTGTTCGTGGGCGAGCGGGCCAGCGTGCAGCACCTCACCCTGCAGGAGTGGGGCAGCGAGCAGGTGACCCACTTCGGCGTGCAGCGGGCGCTGGTGGCGCGCGAGGGCCGCTACCGCTCGCTGCTGGTGACGCTCGGCGGCGGCGTGGTGCGACTGGCGCCCGACGCCCAGCTGGCCGAGGGGTCCGAGGCCGATTTCCTGGGCGCCGTCTTCGCTGACGAGGGCCAGCGCTTCGAGCACCGGGCGACCGTGACGCACGCCGAGCCGCACACCCGCTCGACCCTGCTCTACAAGGCCGGGCTGCTCGGCGGGTCGCGCAACATCTTCAACGGCACGCTGGTCATCAGCCCCGGCGCGCGCGGCAGCGACGCCGCCCAGACCATGCGCAACCTGGTGCTGTCCAGGCACGCGCACGCCGAGGCGAACCCGTTCCTCGAGATCCTCAACTCCGACGTCCGCGCGGCTCACGCCGCCGCCACCGGTCGGGTCGACGACCTGCACCTGTTCTACCTCCAGTCGCGCGGCATCCCGCGCGAGCAGGCCCGCCGCCTGGTGGTGTTCGGCTTCTTCGAGGAGATCCTCGAGCAGGTGGCGGTGCCGGCGGTCCGCCGGCGCCTGGAGGCCGCGCTGGAGGCGGAGCTGGCCAGGGAGGTGGCCGCCTGATGCCGTTCGTGCGGCTGGCCTCACTCCCGGAGCTCGAGGTCGACCGTGGTCATCGCGTCGAGCTGTCCGACGACGGCGAGGTCGCGGTGGCGCTGGTCCGCACGGTCGAGCGTGTGTACGCAACCGAGGACCGTTGCAGCCACGAGGACTACCCATTGTCCGAGGGCTGGGTCGAGGACCACACGCTGGAATGCGCGCTGCACGGGAGCCGGTTCGACCTCGAGACCGGGGATCCCGACAGCCCGCCGGCGCTGCGGCCGGTGCGCGTCTTCCCGGTCCGTGTGGAGGGCCAGGACGTGCTGGTCGACCTCCCTGACGACTGGGCGAAGCTGGCGGACGCCCTGGAGACGACGTGAACCCGCAAGGACGGAGAGCATGAGCGACGACGCGACCCTGTTGATCGAGGACCTCCACGTCAGCGTGGACGACAAGGAGATCCTCCACGGCCTGAACCTCAAGGTGGAGCCCGGGAAGGTCCACGCGCTGATGGGCCCCAACGGCTCCGGTAAGTCGACCCTGGCCTACGCGCTGGCCGGCCATCCGCGCTACCGGATCACCAGCGGCAGCGCGACCTTCAAGGACGACGACGTGTTCAGCCTGACACCTGACGAGCGCGCCAGGCTCGGCATGTTCCTGGCGATGCAGTACCCGGTCGAGGTCCCCGGCGTGTCCGTTACCAACTTCCTGCGCACGGCCGTGAACGCGGTCCGCGGCGAGGACGTGCCGGTGCGGCAGTTCGCCAAGGACCTGCGGGAGCAGATGAAGCTGCTGAGGATGGACCCGAAGTTCGCCGAGCGGAGCCTCAACGAGGGCTTCTCGGGTGGCGAGAAGAAGCGCCACGAGATCCTCCAGATGGCGCTCCTGCGCCCGCAGCTCGCCATCCTGGACGAGACCGACTCGGGCCTGGACATCGACGCGCTCAAGGTCGTCAGCGAGGGCGTGAACCGCCTCCGCGGGCCGGAGCTCGGTGTGCTGCTGATCACCCACTACACCCGCATCCTGCGCTACATCGCTCCCGACCACGTCCACGTGATGGTCGAGGGCAGGATCGTCGAGTCCGGTGGTCCCGAGCTCGCCGACGAGCTCGAGGAGCACGGCTACGAGCGGTGGCGCGGCAACGGCGGTTCCGGCGAGGTCACCTGATGCGCGTGCAAGTCAGGTCCTAGGAGGCCCACCTTCACGATGACGACCACCATCGGCACCCCCGCCGGCGGGCCCGGCGGCACGGCTGGCGCCCTCGACCCGGAGGCCGTCCGCCGCGACTTCCCGATCCTGGACAGGGAGATGAACGGCAGGCGGCTGGTCTACCTCGACTCCGCCAACACCAGCCAGAAGCCCCGCCAGGTACTCGACGCGATGAGCGAGTACTACTGCCGGCACAACGCCAACGTGCACCGCGCGGTGTATGCCCTCTCCGAGGAGTCCACCCGCCTGTTCGAGGAGTCCAGGGACAAGATCGCCAGGTTCGCCGGCGCCGACCGGCGGGCGCCCGTGTTCACCAAGAACGTCACCGAGGCCATCAACCTGGTCGCCTACGCCTGGGGACTGCGCAACCTGCGCGAGGGCGACGAGATCCTCTTCACCGAGATGGAGCACCACGCCAACCTGGTCCCCTGGCAGGTGGTGGCCAAGCTGACCGGCGCCCGCGTCCGCGCCATCCCGGTGACCGCCGGGTTCCGGCTCGACCTCGACGCGCTGGACGGCCTGCTCACGGAGCGCACCCGGATCGTGGCCGTCTCGGCCATGTCCAACGTGCTCGGCACCGTCAACCCGGTGCGGGCCGTCGCCGAGCGCGCGCACGCGGTGGGCGCGCTGGTGCTGGCCGACGCCGCGCAGGCCGTGCCGCACCTGGGCGTCAAGCTGGACGACCTCGGCGCGGACTTCATGGGCTTCACCGGCCACAAGATGCTCGGCCCGCTGGGCATCGGCGTGCTGGTGGCCCGGCCCGAGGTGCTCGATTCCATGGAGCCGTTCCTGGCCGGCGGCGAGATGATCCGCGACGTCACGCTGGAGAGCTCCACCTTCAACGACATCCCCTGGCGGTTCGAGGCCGGCACGCCCAACGTGGCCGAGGCGGTCGGGCTTGCCGCCGCCGTGGAGTACCTCGAAGGGCTGGGCATGGACCGCGTCCGCGCCCACGAGGCCCGGCTGACCTCGCACCTGTTGCAGCGCCTGGCCGAGATGGAGGCCGTGCGCGTGCTCGGCCCGGCGGATCTGGAACAACGGGGCGGCGCGGTGTCGTTCACGCTCGGGGAGGTGCACCCCCACGACGTCGCGCAGGTGCTCGACGCCGAGGGGATCGCGGTCCGCGCCGGCGATCACTGCGCCAAGCCGTTGCACCGGCGCTTCGGCCTGGGAGCTTCGACGCGGGCCTCTGTGTACCTCTACAACACGATCGACGAGCTCGACGCGCTGGCCACGGCCCTGGACAAGGCACAGCGCATGTTCGCGTAGCGAGGGGACGGGATCGTTGAGCCTCGAAGAGCTGTACCAGGAGATCATCCTCGACCACTACAAGAAGCCGCGCCATCCTGGCCGGCTCGAGGGCGATCACGTCGAGGTGCGGCACTACAACCCGATGTGCGGCGACGAGCTGACGCTCGGGCTGCGGCTGGACGGCGAGCGGGTCGCCGACGTCGCGGTCCAGGGCAGTGGCTGCTCGATCTCGCAGGCGTCGGCCTCGGTCATGAGCGAGCAGGTGATCGGGCGCTCGGTTCCCGAGGCGCTCGAGGTCGCCGAGGGCTTCCGGCGCCTGATGCACGGCGAGGGCGAGCCCGACGAGGATCTGCTCGGTGACGGCGTCGCGTTCGCCGGCGTGGCCAGGTACCCGGTGCGAGTCAAGTGCGCCCTGCTCGGGTGGATGGCCTTCAAGGACGCCGCCGCCAGGGCGATGGACGGGCTCGACGGCGGCGAGACGCTCCATCAGGAGGACGGCGACGCCGCCACCGCCGCCAAGGCGCGGAAGCTACCCGGAGAGGCATGAAAGGACGTACCGCCATGGCCACCGAGGCACAGGTGCTGGACGCGATGATGCAGGTCGAGGACCCGGAGCTGGGGGTCAACGTGGTCGACCTCGGCCTCATCTACGGCGTCGACTTCGAGGAAGAGGGCCGCTGGTCGGTCTGGACGGCATCGAGGAGATCGAGATCAACTGGATCTGGTCGCCGCCCTGGACCCCCGACCGCATGACCGAGGACGGCAGGATGGCGCTGCGGTCGATGGGCTTCGCGATCTGAGGAACCCGCGGCCAGCCTGGACACGAGCGAAGGAACCAACACCATGGCACTACCAGCACTGGTCGAGCCGGCCGGGGAGCTGTCGCGGGACGAGATCTTCCGCTACTCGCGGCACCTGATCATCCCCGACGTGGCGATGGACGGGCAGAAGCGGCTGAAGAACGCCAGCGTCCTGCTGATCGGAGCAGGCGGCCTCGGCTCGCCCAACGCCATGTACCTCGCCGCGGCCGGCGTCGGCCACATCGGCATCGTCGACTTCGACGACGTCGACGCCTCCAACCTCCAGCGGCAGGTGATCCACGGCACCTCGGACATCGGCCGCCCCAAGCTGGAGAGCGCGCGCGACAAGATCCGCGAGATCAACCCCTACGTCGAGGTCACCCTCCACGAGACCCGGCTGACGTCCGAGAACGCCCGCCAGATCATCCGCGCCTACGACCTGATCGTGGACGGCTCCGACAACTTCCCCACCCGCTACCTCGTCAACGACGCCTGCGTGCTCGAGGGCAAGCCGTACGTGTGGGGCTCGATCTACCGCTTCGATGGCCAGGCCAGCGTGTTCTGGGCCGAGCACGGTCCCTGCTACCGCTGCCTCTACCCGGAGCCGCCCCCTCCGGGCATGGTCCCCTCCTGCGCCGAGGGCGGTGTGCTCGGCGTGCTGTGCGCCACGGTCGGATCGGTCCAGGCCAATGAGGCGATCAAGCTCATCACCGGGATCGGCGACCCGTTGGTCGGCCGGCTGCTGATCTACGACGCGCTGGAGCTGTCCTTCAAGGACATCCGCGTTCGCAAGGACCCCGAGTGCCCCGTCTGCGGGAAGAACCCGACCGTCACGGAGCTGATCGACTACGAGGAGTTCTGCGGCGTCGTCTCCGACCAGGCGCAGGCCGCCGCGGCCGGGTCGACCCTGACCCCCGTGGAGCTCAAGGACCTGCTCGACAACGGGCGCCGCATCGAGGTGATCGACGTCCGCGAGCCCGCCGAGTGGCAGATCAACCGGATCCCGACCGCCAAGCTGATCCCGCTCGGCGAGCTGCCGGGGCGCCTGACCGAGTTGCCGCAGACGGATCCCGTGGTCGTCTACTGCAAGACCGGCGCGCGCTCCGCCGAGGCGCTGGCACTGCTGAAGCAGTCGGGCTTCTCCACCGCCAGGCACCTCGGCGGCGGCATCGTCGCCTACGTGAAGACCGTCGACCCCAGCATGGCTGAGTACTGATCCAGGTATTCGGCGCATTGCCCATCGGGCCCGGGGAGCTTCCCGGGCCCGATGGCTTGCACAACTTCTTCGAGTTCTTTCGATATTCGCTTGACCCCAGGAGCGCATCTCTGCCAGGGTTGCAGGCGGCGCCCGATGGAGTGCCTCGACGTTGAATGCCAGACGGCCGGTTTGGTCGAGACGACGGGGAGTCATCGTCCGCCAGTTTCGGTTGGGTCCCCGCGGCAAGACGCCGCAGTCCCTAGGAGGTATGAGGCTTGTGACGGTCAGGCTCACTGCGATGTATCAGATCCCGCTGGGGCAACGTATGCCCGCCGGGATCGGTACCGCCGTGCGGCCGAAGCCGGGCCCGCGCTCCGCCGGACTGCGCCAACTTGCTGAGCGGACCGGCGCGCCCAGGCTCTTTGTCGGAACGAATGGCACAGACGGTCCGGCCTTCGCGGCCTTGCGACCAAGGGAGGCATCTGGCTAGCCATGCTTCCCGGAGCAGACCTCAAAGTCCGCTCCAAGAAACCGCGAAGGCCGTGGGCGAGTCCCACGGCCTTTCTGTTTCCGCCAAGAGCTCGAGCCGCCTCGTGAAACGACCAACGAAGGAGCGACCCGACCATGCAGATCCTGGAGTTGGTACCGCCCGACCGGGCGCTGCCCTGCGTCGAGGAGGGCCCTGAGCTTTACTTTTCCGAATCCCCACGCGAGCTGGAGCGGGCCAAGCGGCTCTGCCGCCCCTGCCCCCTGCGCGCCGCCTGCCTCGCCGGTGCCAAGGAGCGCCAGGAGCCCTGGGGCGTCTGGGGTGGGGAGGTGTTCGTCGACGGCCGCCCGGTCCCCTTCAAGCGGTCGCGGGGTCGTCCACGCAAGCACCCCGTGTCCATCAGCCTCGACGATCAGCAGGCCGAGGCCTGCTGATGAGCCCGGGTCATGGATGAGATCCGCCGGCGTCCGATCCGACGATCCGGCGAAGTCGGGTCCCGACCCCCAGAGCCACCTCGCACGACGGCTCTGGGGGTCGGGGCTTTCCGGGTTGGGCCGGCGTTCGGGTGGTCTTGGGTCCGGCCCGGTGGGCCCCGGTGGCTCGCTGTGGCGGGCTCGCGGTGGCGGGCGTGGCCGGGGCTGGTGGGTCGAGATGGTTGTCCACAGAGTGGCTATTCCCTCTTTCTGACGGAAGGCGAGCGTGGCAGGCTGCCCCTGCTTCCCCGTCCCCCCAGCGAAGGGAACCTTCCGTTGCCGACCCTCGAGCCGATCTCCATCTCGTACGGCGGGTTGCTGACCCGCCTCGACATCCTCGTCAACCTCGTGGCCGACCGACGAGGTCTCGCGCTGGACCTCCATGGCCGGCTGGCCGCCGCCGAGGCGCGGCTGCTCACCGAAGCACTCGAGCTGGACCGTTCGCCCGGGCCGGCGTCGCGCGAGCTGGCAGCGGTCGAGCTGCTGCGCGGCCTGGCCGAGGCGATCGGCCTCCTGCGCGACCGCGGTGACCGCGTCGAGGCCACCACCCTGCGCCACCCATGGGCTCAGCTCGACGTCGACCTCCGCGCCGGTCTGGTGTACGCCGCCTGGTGCCATCGGGTCCCCTGGGCCGAGATGCTCGGCGACGTGCCCGAGCCCCACGTCCGCACGCTTCGGGCGGCGCGCTCCAGGGTGCTGCGCCTGCTGTTCGAGCTTCCCGCCGGGGTCGACCTCCACCTGGCCGGGTTTGCCAGCACCGTCGCCGATCGCATCGGCCTTCCCGACGAGACATGGCTCGCCCCCGCCGTCGCCGCGATCTTCCTCGACCCGCTGGTCGCGCTCGGCGCGGCCGCCGTCGCCCCGCCGCACCCGGACCCGCCCGGGCGCTGCCGGCTCGGTCCGACAGCGCGCACCATCATCGGCTCAGCCCTGATCGCCGCCGGCGAGGACATCCCCCGCGAGCGAGCTCCGTTGAACTGACACGCTCAGTCGAGCAGGGAGAGCTGGTCGCCCTGCTCGACTGGGGCCTCTGTGGGTGGGACGAGTCGCCGGGGGGTGGGGGGCTCCGGTGCCGGCTCGGGCAGGGGATGGCGGCGCCGAGCCGCCCCGACTCGCTCGGCGATCGCCTGCCGTGTGGCCTTGGGCGCGTTCGAGCCGCGGTACATGCGCCGGTAGCCCTCGACCAGTTCCGGGTACTCGCGCTCGAGCCAGGGCATGAACTCCTCTTTGACACCAGGGCGCAGGTGGAGGGTGATGGGGGAGACGTGCATCGCGCCGGCGCCGGCCGCCGCCCGCACGACCTCTCTGAGCTGGGCCGGTGAGTCCGAGATCCCGGGCAAGATCGGCGCGACCAGCACGCCAGTGGGCACGCCCGCGCGGTTCAGCGCCTTGACCGCCTCCATGCGCGCCCGCGGGTGCGGCGTGCCCGGCTCCGTGCGCCGCCAGACCTCCTCGTCGAGGGTCCCGATCGACAGGTTCGCCGTGAACCCCGCCGTGGACGCGAGCTCGGTGAAGAGGTCGAGGTCGCGGAGCAGCAGCGGCGACTTGGTCAGGATCGAGCAGGGGTTGGCGTAGTCGCGGAGCGCCTCCAGCACGCCCCGGGTCAGCCGGTAGCGGCCCTCGCAGCGCTGGTAGGGATCGGTGTTGGTGCCCATCGCCACGTGCGCGCCCTTCCAGGAGCGCTTGCGCAGCTCACGCCGGAGCACCTCCGGAGCGTTGACCTTGACCACGATCTTGCGCTCGAAGTCCTCCCCGGCCCCCATGTTCAGATAGCTGTGCGTCGGACGCGCAAAGCAGTTGTGGGAGACCACGCCATTCGCGATGAAGTCGCCAGTCCCCGTGGTGATGTCGTACAGGGGAAGATCCACGCCCAGCGGCTCGATCGACGCGACCCGAAGGGGAGCATCGTTCTTGATGGGTTGTCCCTCGATCGTTCGCTTCCGGGTGATCGCCGGGTCCACCGTATGGAAGAAGCGCAGGTGCTCCCGCACCCCCCCGAGCAGTCGCACGTCCATGACAGGCCTCGTTCTGGCATGGCAGCGCGTTTCGATGACGAAGGAGAAGCCGAGGCGTCGTAGGCACGAGGTGATGTGGTCGATGATTGCCGGATCCGTGTTGCAGATGCGCAAGCTGCCGTTGTTGTAGCCACCTTCAGCGTCGAAGATGCCCGCCAGAAACCCCTTGGACCATTCGGCCGAGAAGGTGTGCGGCCAGCAGACGACCTTGTCGACCGCGGCCACGGTGTGACGAGCGCCAGTGCGGATCGCAAGTACCTGCTTCCTAGCGCCAACCGCCTCTTGGAAGACGAACTCATCTAAGAAGACATCGATGTCAGCCAGGTAGGCGCGAGCTCGACGAAGCCCTTCGATATCCACAAGCGCGAGGCGGAACTGAGAGACGGTTGCTGGGAGCCGACCGGCCCGAGGGTAGGTGGCGGAGCTGAGATGCCTGTCGCCGCGGATCATGCCGCAGAGATACCCACGGCGATACTCGGGCCCATCGTCAGGCGGTGCCGCGAATTTCCCCGTACCCATCAGCTTGTTGTTGACCGTCAGGTGAGGCCGTCGGTTCCTGCCATGCTCGGAACCGGTCACGTGCTTCCAGCCTCTCCGGGTCAGGAAACGATGGTCGCCGCTGGCGACGATTTCCGTCCCGTCCTCCAGCGTGACCCTGCAGGCCGGCTTGACCGTCGACCAATGGGCGAGCACCTCGGTCGTAACGTAGCGGCGATACGAACCGTTTCGCACTGTCCCGTACAAGCGGTCCCCCACCCGAACGTCAGCCAGCAGCTTCGTACGGCCGTCGGCCATCAGGATCGGCGTGTCGCCCGAGGCACAGTAAGAGCATGCATGCGAGCATCCCCTGTAGACGTTGATGGTCCATTCGAAACCGAGGCGGCTGGCGGCTGGCACGCGGTTGAGGATGGACTTGGCCTCGACCTCGTAAAAGGTGACGTTTCGGAACTCTGGCGTGTCGAAGGTGCGGACGGTCGCCGGCGCGTCGAACAGCGGCAGGTCGACCGCTGCCCGTCGCTCACCCCGCAGGTCGCTGAACGTCTGCATCCGGACAGGGTAGAACACCAGTTCGAGGGAGGCAACGCGATATTGGGCGCGGGGGGTCGGGGCGCGCCGGGTCGGCGTCAGCCCGCGGGTCTCCCGGGTCTGGCCTGGGCCCGCGCGGGGCCCGGTCGCCTGTCAGCCGGTGTCGGGGGGACCCGATTCGGGCGGCCGGCCGCCGGAGTCGTAGCGCTCGTTGGTGCGAACGTTCTCGACCATCCGCTCGAGCCGCCGGATCGCCTGGAGCAGAACGCTGGTCGGCACCTTCACGTGGTCGGGCACGCAACCGGCGTGCAGCACCCGCGCGTCGTTGGTCATGAAGACGACACGGTAGTCGACCGGACGATCGCAGATCAGGCATCTGACGCGATGGTGGACCATCGTCGACGACGCGATGATCGTGATCCGGCCAGCGTGCTCGTCCATTCGAAGGTCCCGCTTCTTCCCGCCGGCGGGACCGTCCCCGCCGCGATCCTCCGCCCGCCCGTTCCTGTCAAGGCTACAGCGAAGTCTGCCACGCGGCGTCGCCCGCGAACCCACCTGTTCGAGCAGAGCCACCCCGAACCCCTCGCCCGTAGGCGCGCGGCCCTGCCCGCCCTGGGCGCCAGCCGTTCGCGCGGTCCGGGAACCGGGCGCTGTTCGGGGTCCTGCCCGACCCGCTCCTTTCGAGCACGGCCAGGACGGTTTCTGACCTCGCTCCCGTGGACGGGTAGCGACTGATCGCCGAGGTCCCGGGCTGCCCAGGAGCCCGGGACCTCAGCCTTCTTACGGTCCGGGGACCCCGTGCTCCCAGGCCTTTCGTCCTCACGGGGCCTGTCAGTCCGGCGCTCGATCGCCTCAGGATTCATTCGGGCATGATCGTCCGAGATTCTCCGCACGATAGCCGGAAACCGGGTGCCCGGATCGATCCTGGGCGTGGTCGTTGGAGCCGGTCGCCGTCAGCATGAGGGCGGACCCGAGCCGCAGGTTGGCGATGGAGGAATCGGCCTGGCCAGGATCGCAGTCTGAGAGCGTCAAGACCGCAGCGTCGCTCTGGCGCACGGGCGAATGCAAATCGCCGCCCGGGACCGGCCCCACCTTTGGACCCGGGCGGCGATTGGCTGGGCCGGCGGCTCGATCCCGCGGCCTGTAGGCCACCGTTCCGGCAGGGCGGGCGGCCCGATCCGGCGGCTCAGAGGTGTCTCGGCCATGGCTTCGTCGGCGGGATGCCCTCCATTGGAGCCTGGGCCGATACGATCCAGCGGGACGCAAGCCAGGAGGGTGCCATGACGACCATGTGGAATCGGCCGGCGGAGGCGATGTCGCCGGACGAACGGGCGGCGCTCCAGACCGAGCGGCTTGGCGCGCTGGTGACGCGGTTGAAGGATCGCAACCCGCTCTACCGTGAGCGACTCGGCGAGGCTGGCGTCGAGGCCGGCGAGCGGATCGGGCTGGACGACCTGGCGTCGCTCCCGTTCACGACCAAGCGGGACCTGTGGGACCGCTACCCGTGGGGGATGCTGACCGTCCCACGTGAGGAGCTGGTCCGGGTGCACGGCTCCTCCGGCACCGGCGGGCGGCCGACGCTGGTCGGCTACTCGCGGGCGGACCTCGGGCTCTGGGCGGAGGTCTGTGCGCGTTCGCTCGGCTGCGCCGCCGCCAGCCCCGGCACGGTCGTCCAGGTCGCCTACGGCTACGGGCTGTTCACCGGTGGCCTGGGCCTGCACGGTGGCGCCGAGCTGATGGGCTGCACCGTCGTGCCCGCCTCCTCGGGCCAGAGCGCCAGGCAGGTCGTGCTCCTCCGCGACCTCGGCGCCGAGGTGCTCTGCTGCACGCCCTCGTACGCGGCGCGGCTGGGCGAGGTCCTGCTCGAGGAGGGCGTCGACCTCGGCGAGCTTCGGTTGCGCGCGGGAATCTTCGGCGCCGAGCCCTGGACGGACGCCATGCGCGCCAAGATCGAGGCCCTGCTCGGCCTGAAGGCGCTGGACATCTACGGGCTCTCCGAGATCATCGGCCCGGGCGTGGCCTGTGAATGCGTCGATGGGCAGACCGGCCCACCCCCATCACCCACCGATGGCGTGAACTGCACGCTGCACGTGAACGAGGATCACTTCCTGGTCGAGGTCGTCGACCCCGCCACGGGCAAGCCGCTACCGCCACGCACCGCTGGCGAGCTGGTGTTCACGACCCTCACCAGAGAGGCGATGCCGGTCCTCCGTTACCGGACCGGCGACATTGCGGCTATCGATCCCGGCCCGTGCGTGTGCGGCCGGACCCTGACCCGCATGTCGAAGGTCATCGGGCGTGCCGACGACATGCTCGTCATCCGCGGTGTCAACGTGTATCCCAGCGAGGTGGAGGCGGTCCTGCTGGCCCAGGCCGCGGTCGGGCCGCAGTACCTACTCGTGGTCGACCGCACCGAGACCATGCCGAGCCTGGTCGTCGTCTGCGAGCTGGCCGACTCCGCGGCGGGCCGCCAGGAGCATCGGGATCAGGTGCGCGCCTCGATCGCCGCCGCGCTGGAGGGCCGCCTCGCCCTGCGCACCGAGGTGCATGTCCTGCCCGCCGGGTCACTACCCCGTACCGAGGTCGGGAAGGTCAAGCGTGTCGTGGAGCGGACGCACGACCACGATCCCCTCCCAGGCTTGACCGGATAACGGAGAGCACCACGGCGGGCGCTTCGGCCGGCTCCACCCGCGTGTGGTCCAACCTCAGGGCGATGCCGGCGAATCCTCTTCATCCGCCGCCGGCCGGGTGTGCCGCTGGTCGGCAATTCATCGAGGGTTGGCTGTACAAGCGTTGCCGGAGCGGTGGCCGGGGCGGGAAAAAGACGAGCGGCGGGCTTGTCGTCCGCCGCTCGTGGGGTGTCGGGTTTCAGCCGGCCACGCGGGGCCGGCCTCGCCCGGCGGGGTGGCGGCGCCGGTACGGCCGCATGCTCAGTCCGGCCAGCGAGCTGGCGCCCAGGGCGGCCAGGCTGGGTAGCAGCCACCCGCTGGTGGCCCGGTCGGTGGTGGCCGCGCCGGCTGCCGGCGTGGCCGGCTGGGTCGGCGGCACGGTGACTGGTGGCGAGGTGACCATGGGTGCCGTCTTGCCGCCCTGGTCCACCGGCGGGCCGGTCGGGGACGGCGGGGTCGGAGCGGGTGTGGTGGCTGGGGCTGCCACGGTCGGCTGCAGCGAGAAGCGGACGATGTCGACCCCGCTGGCGCGGGAGATGCGCAGCTGGTAGAGCTGCCCGTCGGGCCCGACCCGCACCCCGGTGATGGGTACGTCCCCCCATACGGCGCGGCTGTCGGGGTTGATCGCGAACCGCAGGCTGGCTCCCCCGGTACGGGCGAGCCGCAGGACTTCGTACTCGTAGAGGAACTTCGCCGTGGTCTGCTCGGAGATCCCGACCACGACCACCGGGTCGCCACTCACCAGGGCCGGTGTGGCGCCTTCCGCGCCGAGATCGGTCTGGCTGGTGATCCGCCAGCCGCGCAGGGGCTGGCCGGCCCGGTCTTCGATGGTGACGTGCTGCTCGTGGGCCGACACATGGGTGATGGTCAGCCGCTGCCCGCCGGGCAGGGGCTGCTGGGGGCCGGTCCGCCGGCGCTGCTCAGCCAGGGACAGCGGCCGCCCCGCCGGGGTGGTGAGCGGAGTCCACACCTGCGCGGGTTGGCCCATGAAGGCCCACAGCGCGCCGTCGGGGCCGATGCGGAGCGGGGCGTTGAAGATCTCGTTGATGGTCGCTGCGGTCCAGCGGACCTGCCCACTGGGGGTGAGCGCGCACAGCCGCAGGGTCTTTGGTCCGGGCCCCGGCGGTGGCACGTAGGTGGCGTAGACGGTGTGGTCAGGGGCGACCGCGAAGTCGGCCATCCCCTCCAGCGGGTCCATGGGCAGCGGCAGCTTGCGGGCCGGATGTTCGGGCCGGCCGGGCTGCCACACCAGCAGCTGGTGGTTGACCTCGTCCAGCAGCCAGATGGAGCCGTCCTGGGCGACATCGAACGACCACGGCCCGTAGGCGACGCCGTCCGCGCCCTTGGGGGGTTCGGAGAAGCCGACCTCGGCCGCGTCGGCGTGGGCCGCGACCGCGTCTGGCGCGCGGAGGTGGCCGAACCGGTGGGCGCCCAGTGGCACCTGGGTCGGGGCGATGGTGGTGGCCCCGGCTGGCCCCGCCGTGGCGCTCAGCGCCAGTGCCAGGCCGGCGATAAGGGTGAGGCTGGCGCGAAGCACCGCGGTGACCGGTAGGCGGCGGGGACGAGGATACATGATCGCTCCCTTCGGGGACCCAATGGTCCATGAGCTATTCTGGCCCCCCGGCTGTCACGAAACCCGCTCGACTCCATTTCGCGGATGGCGCGAACTGATTACCGAAGGAACTCAACCCAGACACGAATTGTGATGAGCATATCCGCTGGTGAGAGCAGCGATGCCACCGGATGTGTCGCAAATCACCGCTCGGCTGTGATCCAGGACACGGACAGCGATGGACAAATAGGTGGGGCCGCTCGAAGAATTCTACTGGCCAACACCCAGGGCCTAGCGAAAAGGGTCCGATGTCAATCGATTTCCCGCGCAAACCCTCACAATTGCGTGACGGAGCCCGCCTCGGTGGCTCGATGCTCTGGGCCGGCCGCCCGGGCGGTTGTGGACAACGGGCTGGCGGCGTCGGGTCGATGTGGCAGACTCGCCGGCATGCACCCGAAGTTCCTCCTCCAGGACCTGAACCCGGCGCAGCGCGCGGCGGTCGAGGCGACCAGCGGCCCGGTCTGCATCCTCGCGGGCGCCGGGACCGGCAAGACCCGCGTGATCTCGCGGCGGGTCGCCTACGCGATCGCCACCGACGCGGTCCATCCCAGGCACATCCTGGTGGTCACCTTCACCGAGAAGGCCGCGGGCGAGATGCGCGAGCGGCTGGCGGCACTGGGCTTCCCCGGGGTCCAGGCGCACACCTTCCACGCGGCGGCCTGGCGGCAGCTCCGCTACTTCTGGTCCCGTCTGCACCCCGGCCGGCTCCCCGAGATCCTCGACTCCAAGGCGCCGCTGCTGGTCCCACTACAGCGCAGCCTGCCGGGCGGCTACAAGTTCACGGCGGTCAAGGACCTCGCCGACGAGATCGAATGGGCGAAGGCGCGCCGCATCGGGCCCGAGGCCTACCAGAGCGCGGTGGCGGGCGAGGCTCGGACGGCGCCGCTGCCGCCTGACCTGTTCGCCGGCCTGTTCAAGCGCTACGAGCGGGCCAAGGAGCGCCAGGGCCGCATCGACTTCGAGGACATGCTCGCCCGCATGCTCGAAGGGCTCGAGGGCAACGCCGACGTCGCCGAGGAGTTCCGGGGCCAGTACCGCTGGTTCTCGGTGGACGAGTACCAGGACACCAACCCGCTCCAGCAGGCGCTGCTCGAAGCCTGGCTCGGCGGCCGCCAGGACCTGGCCGTGGTCGGCGACGAGGACCAGACCATCTACACCTTCACCGGCGCCTCCAGCGAGTACCTGACCGGCTTCACACGGCGCTTCCCGGACGCGCGGGTGTTCCAGCTCGAGCAGAACTACCGCTCGACCACCCAGGTGCTCGGCACGGCCAACCGCCTGCTGGCGCGCGGCGTCCCCCGGCGGGCCAAGCGGCTGGTGGCGACCAGGCCTCCCGGGCCGGAGCCGACGGTGGTGGCGTTCGAGTCCTCCGAGGCGGAGCTTGCGGCCATGGTCGCCGAGGTCCGCCGCCTCGCCGACGCGAAGGTCCCGCTCGACGAGATCGCGGTGCTGGTCCGCACGAACGCGCAGATCCCACCGATCGAGGAGGCGCTGGCCGCCGCGGCGATCCGCTACCAGGTCCGGGGCGAGCTGTTCTTCCGCCGCTCCGAGGTGCGCCAGGCGCTGCGGCTGCTGCGGTCGCGCTCTGGCCGCGCGAACGGCGGCGGCCTGGTCGACGCGATCGAGGGGGTCTGGTTCGAGCGCATGGACTTCCGCCGCGACCAGGAGCCGGATGGCGAGGAGGCGCGCCAGCGCCATGCCAGCCTGGTGAGCCTGCTCGGCATCGCCGAGCGGCTGGAGGCGTCGGACGAGCACGCCGACGTGGTCGCATTCCTCGGCGACGTGGAGCGCCGCGCCGCGGACGAGGCGGCTGGGGTGGGCGGTGGCGTGAACCTGCTGACCTACCACCGGGCCAAAGGGCTCGAGTTCGACGGGGTGCTGTTGCCGGCGCTGGAAGAGGGGCTGCTGCCGATCCGGCAGGCAAGCGCTCCCGCCGAGGTCGAGGAGGAGCGCCGGCTGCTGTACGTGGGCCTGACCCGGGCGCGGGTCCATCTGTGGCTGGCCTGGACAGCCCGGCGCGTCGGGCCCTCCGGGCGCGAACAGCCGCGCAAGCCCTCCCGGTTCCTCGACGACCTGGTTCCTCCCGGCAGGCGCGTGCGGCCACGGGCGGTGGCCGCAGCCGTGGACCGCTCGAACGGGTCGCGGCCCCGACCTCCGGATTCGCCGCTGGCTCAGCGCCTGCGCGCCTGGCGGCTCCAGCGGGCGACCGAGGGGGGCGTCCCCGCCTACGTGGTCTTCAACGACCGCACCTTGAACGCCCTCGCTGAGCGGCGGCCGCGAAGTCGTGGCGAGCTGCTGGCGGTGGAGGGCATCGGACCGGCCAAGCTCGACCAGTTTGGCGAGGACCTCCTCCGCCTGCTGGACGGCACCGAGCCCTGAGTCGCCGGTCGGTCCGGCGCCGGCGGGCCCGGGTCGACAGCCGGTCGGTCAGAGGCCGGGCCGACCTGGCTCGGGGGGTGAGGCGCTGGGCCGGTCTGGTTCGGGGGGGTCAGGGCTCGGGGCGGCCAGCTCGGCGCCGGTCAGCGCCGCGGCGGCGGGCTCCGTGTAGGTGAGGCGCTCGAGCCGATCGCCGTCGAATTCGAGGGTGGTCACGCTGCCCAGATTGCAGCGCCGCCGGCCCGGCCAATGGCCGAGCGGCTTGCGCTCGAAGGCGAGCCGGGCCACCCAGATGGGGGCCTGGTGCGAGACCAGCACGACCTGCTGGCCAGGGAAGCGGTCCCTGACGGCGGTCACCACCGCCTGGACCCGCTCGGCCAGGTCGACGTTGCGCTCGCCCCAGGAGGGCGTGCGCAGGTCCCGCAGCTTCCACCAGATCCCTGGGTGCCGGAGGATGTACAACCCGATGTTGCCGGCCACGCCCTCGAACACGCTGCTCGCCTCGATGAGGCGCTCGTCCATCTCGACCTCGAGCCCGTGCGGCGCCGCGATCGCCGCGGCCGTCTGCTGCGCCCGCTCCAGCGGGCTCGCCAGCACGCCCGCGAGCGGGACCGGCGCGAAGTGGCGTCCGAGCAGCTCGGCCTGGGTTCGGCCGCGTGCCGACAGATTGAAGCCGGGCAGGCGCCCGTACAGCACCCGGTCGGGGTTCGCGACCTGCCCGTGGCGGACCAGATGGATCGTGGTCTTGGGCACGGTTCGAGTCCTCGTGGTCACTCTGGGGTGGCTGACGCTCGCGAATGTATCAGCCGCGAGCAGGTGGAGGCGCGTGCCGATGCGAGCCGTCTCTGGCTGGGTCGTGCCCCGGACCGTCGAGGGGTGTCCGGCCCTCGGGCACACGTGGCGTCCCTGATCCGAAGACCAAGCGAGGCCCCCACGTGGGGCCCCCTCGCCACTACAAGCTGAATGTCGAGCGTCCTGCCGGCGTCTTCAGCGACTCCGTGCCGCTCGGTCGTAGGTGACTAGTTCTTGAACGCGTCTGGGGAGTAGTTCCACGGCTGGCCACGATCGATCTGGAAACGGCCGCCCACCTCCGGATCGCGGTCGATGCCGACGATCTGGTGGCACTTCGGGCACTCCCAGCGCTCGAAGCCGTAGGCAGAGCTCTGGAGCGTCATGCGCGAGCCGCACTTGTCGCACACCTCGCGCTGCAGGGTGGGGGTGC